>Ga0310123_10002100_pt1 | contig 16094 bp, 9 predicted proteins | sample CB6_AW_1057_MG_FD_203505 | JGI IMG/M metagenome (GOLD analysis project Ga0310123, IMG submission 203505) | Marine microbial communities from Western Arctic Ocean, Canada - CB6_AW_1057 | ecosystem: Environmental > Aquatic > Marine > Oceanic | place: Canada: Western Arctic Ocean | collected... | reverse complement strand
TTGACATGCGGCTTGGTGCGTTCAAATAGTTCCTTGGCCATCGTTCCGGTTTCTCCCGATCCTGCTTCTGTTTGAGGATTCGTGTGTGAGTTGTTGTGCTGAGCTACTCAGCAATTGTGAAAGCTCGTTTGTGAAATTGCGACCGTGAAACTGCCGTTTCAGATCTCGTGCGAAGGAGCTGCTGATGGGACTCGAACCCATGACCTCGTCCTTACCAAGGACGCGCTCTACCAACTGAGCTACAGCAGCGGGTTGCCGTCTTGTGCCGCTCGGCGAAGCGGTGAGGCCGGGACAAGAGCGGGCGATGGGAATCGAACCCACACCACCAGCTTGGAAGGCTGGAGCTCTACCGTTGAGCTACGCCCGCGTCTGGCCCGCGTCTGGCCCACGTCCGGCCCGCCGTTCGCAATGCACAGTGCCGACTCCGGCAAGTTCGAGGTCTCCTGGAATGAGTGTGCTGTGAGGTCTTGAGATCAGTCCCGCTGGCAGCAGCAACGCTTTACCAGAGTCCGACACCGGCCGGAGTAAAAACTGGAGTAAAAACCGGAGTGAATAAATCGTCTCGACTTGATGGGATCGCAGTCGCTGGCGTGACCTGCAGCCGGAATTCGGTTTCTGGCACGCAACTGAAATCTGGTGGGGAACGGGACAGGAAATGGGGGAAGCAGGATTCGAACCTGCGAAGGCTGAGCCACCAGATTTACAGTCTGGCCCCTTTGGCCGCTCGGGAATTCCCCCTCAATCAACTTCGTTGTGCTGGCGAGTTGACCGGCAGAGGCCTATCGAACAACGCCGTTGCGTCCCCCATTAGACCACCCCTTTTGCGGCGCGGGAAGCTAGCGGTGGGACTCGAACCCACAACCTCCGGTTTACAAAACCGGGGCTCTGCCGATTGAGCTACGCTAGCCCAGTAATCCTCGTGGGACAACAGGTTGGTCAATATAGCAGCCCGATGAGGCCTTGCAAGGCAGATTGGCCCGTTTCAAGACCTCCCTCAAGCCCGCCTCGACCACCGCCACTGAAGACCAGATCCCCTCAAGGCCGCAGCCTCAGTCCAGGCCGGGGATCTCGAGACTCTCGACACTGGCCACCCGCTGAAGCTTCTTCAGCGCACGGCTCTCCAGTTGCCGCACTCGCTCCTTGGTCACTCCGAAGCGACGGCCGACCTGCTCGAGTGTCTGGGGTTCGGTCCCTTCGGTCAGGCCGTACCTCCGTGTGATCACCTCGCGTTCGCGGGGATCGAGGTGTTCGAGAATCTCCTCGATCACCAGCCGGTGCTGGCGGCGATGCCGTTGAGCCAGGAACGGGTTGGACCCCTCGTCGGATCGGCCCGGGAACAACTCGTCATGGCCGGTTCGAAACCGGTCGTGCTGCCGATGCTCACGCGGCACCGACCTGGCGAAGTTCCGCATGATCGCCCAGGTGGCGTACGTCGAGAACTTGTTCCCTCGCGTGTAATCAAACTTCTCGATCGCCCGGATCAGCGACAGGTTGCCGTCGCTGATCATCTCGAAGAAGTTCATCCCCGGCCGCAGGTGTCTCTTGGCGATCGAGACGACCAGTCTCAGGTTGCTGCGGATCAGGAAGTTCTTCACCGCGCCGCTCTCTTCGAGCAACTCCTCGACCCGGTCCATCGCCACCCGACCGCGGCGACCGGTCGGCCGAGCCTCGAGCAACTCCTGCCGCGCCTCGGTCGCCTGCCAGCCCAGGAAGTTCATCTTCCGGAAATGATGCTGCTCCTGCTCACGGGTCAGAATCGGCAACTGGTACAACGCGGCCAGGTAGGCCGGCAACTCGGGCGGAGGCCTGGTCAAGCGTGCCTTGAGATTCTCGGGAGGCTCGACCAGGATCCGCTGATCGGCTTGGGGCTCGGAAAACTCGTCACTGTCCATGAAGTCGATCGGCTGCTCGAGCAGGATCTCAGCACGCGTCTCGGCGGCGATGCGGTAGATCGAGTTCCGTGAACGGCCGAAGCGGCGGGCGAGGGCATCGACGGAGGCACCCTGCCGGACCAGGCGGTAGATCTCACGACGGTCCTCGGGCTGCAACACGCCTCCCGAACTCGGAAAGACCGCCGCGGAGGGATGCAGGCGATCGTGGTCCCGCAGCGTGGTGCGGACCGTCTCGGCCGAGCGACCCAGCCGACTCGAGAGCAGCCGGCAGATCGCGGTCGAGGATTCTCCATCCCGAGCCAACCGCCGGGCCGCCTGCACGATCTCCTCACGCTCACGCTCGCCCACCTTCGAAAATCGGGTCCCGCGGTCGATCTCCGCAGCATGACGCCGAGCAAACCGGTCGACGGCCGACTGCAGGAACCCGATCCGCTTGCGACCCTCGACCACGAACCTCCGAGAGACCAGCCCGCGGTCACGCCAACGGTCCACCGTCTTGGTCGAGACCCCGTACCTCGAGGCCACCTCGCCCACACTCAACACCGGCTCGCCCACGTCCGCTGGGGCCAAGTCCAAGCTGTCCGAAAGATCCTCGACCAAGCACCTCAGGTCGCGGATCGCCTCGCAACCGGTCAGCCGCAGGTCCGGATACTGCTCGGACCGGTAACCGGTCACCTCCTCGCACACATCCCCGTACGCGTAAGACCGCTCGGGATGCAATCGGTCCACGAACCGCTCGGCTCGCTCGATCTGCCTCAGGCGTACGCTCCGCGGAGCATACTGCACCTGCTGGCGACTCAACTTGGCCAACGCCGGGTTGCGGTATCGTGCCATCCGTTGCGTCCTGCCTTTCTGCCCGCCGAGGGGATTCGCGTCGGTTTCTCGCTTCCTTTCTTAGTCGCTGCTCGGGAATGGACTCAAATGAAGCAGATGAATGACGGGGTCGAGAGGCACGGAATGAAATGGCTGTGCCCTGAACTGCCCAGTGTACGCGATCTGAGACGATTTGCGGGGGGAAAAAGTTCCCGGGTTATTTCACCCCGAGCCAATCGGCCTCAGTGACCGCGGTTTCGGCAGATTCAGCAGAGTCCGGGACCCCGCGGATTTTCAAGTACCCCGAGATCGCCACGATCACCGCCGCCAGCAGGATCATCAGCGAGAGCGTGGCTCGAGCCTTGTCGCGCAACCCCTGTAAAGCACTCGATCGGCCGACCAGGGCCGAGGCGAGGAAGAACAGGACCAGGGCCAGCAGCATCTTGATGCCGACCAGCATGTGGTAGCGGCCGTCACCCTTGTGAGCGGGCATCGTGACGACCAGGAAGTTGTACAACCCGCTGGCCAACAGCAAGGCGATCCCACCGTGGACAAAACGCCGCCAGCGACCCATCAGCCGCTCCCTGAGAGCGTCGTGCTCGGCATCGCCCAACCCGGCAGCCGCCGGCATCAGCGCGAACCGCATGAAGACGCTGCCGCCCACCAATACGATCGCCGTGGCCACATGCACGATCCGCGAAATCACCTGGATCAACTCGCTGTCCATCTCGACCGCCTCCCCTGGGCTGCTGCCAACTCGAAACGCCAGCCTAGCAACCCAATCCGACCCACACCACGTAACCGGAATCGTGAAAACCCGCCGATCTCCACGCCACCGGCACACACCCTCACGAAACCGGCCACATCCTCGCTCGCGACCGGTTCCCCCTACTTGACCGCTCACCCCGGCTGGTATCCTGAAACCCATGACTTCCGCTCCAGATCCCTCGTTGCCGACCGACCCGACCGACCCGACCGACCCGACCGACCCAACCGACCCGGCTCAGCGGGCTGAGCGGGCCACCGAGACCGACCCGCAATCGAAGCTCGCCTCCCTGGCCCACAACCTCGCGCAGGTCATCCAGGGCAAGTCCGACTGCATCGACATGCTGATCCTCGCACTGCTCGCGGGCGGCAGCGTGCTGCTGGAGGATGTCCCGGGCGTGGGTAAGACGACCCTGGCCAAGGCGTTGGCCCGTTCGATCGACGTGGCCTACCAGCGGATCCAGTTCACCCCCGACCTGCTCCCCAGCGACATCCTCGGTTCCTCGATCTACCACCCGGTCGAGGGCACCTTCACATTTCGTCGCGGACCGATCTTCTGCAACGTGCTGCTGGCCGACGAGATCAACCGGGCCTCGCCGCGGACCCAGTCGGCGTTGCTCGAGGCGATGAACGAGCAGCAGGTCACCATCGAGACGACTCGACACGAGCTGCCGGCCCCGTTCGTGGTGCTGGCCACGCAGAACCCGATCGAATTCCACGGCACCTACCCTCTGCCCGAAGCCCAGCTCGATCGCTTCCTGCTTCAACTGGGGATGGGCTATCCCGACGCAGAGACCGAGCTCGACATGCTGCTCTCGCGAGCCGACTCCGACCCGCTCGACGACATCCGCCCGGTGCTCTCCCAGGACGACATCGTCGGCATGCAGCAGTCGGTCCGGCGCGTCTGGGTCGACCAGTCGGTGGCCCGCTACCTGGTGGACCTCGTCGACCGCACCCGGCGAGACAGCCGCCTGAAGCTGGGGGTCAGCCCGAGAGGTTCGCTGATGCTGTTCCGATCGGCCCAGGCCGCGGCGTTTGTCGACGGCCGCGAATTCGTGCTGCCCGACGACATCCAGAGACTCGCTCCGCACGTGCTCGCACACCGAGTCGTACTCACCAGCAAGGCCCGCTACGGAAACCAGACCCAGGCCGAGGTGCTTGCCGACATCCTGCACCATGTCCCTGTGCCGACGTGAACTCGCCCGCTCCCCCATCTCGCCGTCGCTTCTCGAGGCTGACCGGTTGGACCGGTTGGACCGGTTGGACCGGTTGGACCGGTTGGACCGGTTGGACCGGTTGGATCATGGCCCCGATCTCAGGCTGGCGGCACCGGATCACTCCGGGTGGCCGCTGGCTGGTCGCCGCCGCGGCCCTGGCCGGTGCGGGGACGACCGTCAGCGTGCTGATCCCCTTCTACCAGATCTTCTGTGCCCTGGCGGCAGTGCTGGCGGTCGTCGAGATCGTCGGCGTCCTCTGCCGACCTCGACTGGTCGCCTCGGCCAGCCTCCCCGACCGCACCAGTCTCGGCCAGGCGGTCACCGGCGAGGTGACTCTCAGCAACCGGTCCCGCCGCACTGCCTGGGACATCGCCACCCGCCTGTTGCATCTCCCCAACGGACTCAAGGCGACTCCCGTCTCGGCCCAGCCAGGCCACGGCGGAACGTCGCTGGCGACCTTGCCTCCGGGCGAGTCGATCGGGCTGCCATTTTCGCTGCAACCCCTTCGCCGGGGCCTCTACGCCGTGCCGCCGCTGCAGGTCGAGACCACCTTCCCCTTCAACCTGGTCCGCACCACCATCACCAGCGTCGAACTGGGTCGCCTGCTGGTGGTTCCCTCGTTCCACCCCCTGACGTCGATCCACCTGCCGGTGGCCCACCGCTACCAGCCCGGTGGCATCGCGATGACATCGCGGGTGGGTGAGTCGCCCGAGTACATCGGCAACCGCGAGTACCTGCCGGGCGAGCCGGCCCGCCGGCTCGACTTCCGCTCGTGGGCACGACTGGGCCGGCCGGTGGTTCGAGAGTTCCAGGAAGAGTACTTCGGGCGAGTGGCCCTGGTGCTCGACACGCACATCAAGGTGCCCCGCATCACCGACCTGGCACGGCGGCGGCCGGGACAGAGACTGTCGTGGGGCCGACGCGAGGACGGACGGAGATTTCTCGAGACGATCGCCGAGGAGGGTCACCCGCAACTCGAGGCGGCCATCAGCCTGACCGCCGCGGCGGCCGATGCGTTGTGCGGAGGCGAACACGTGATCGACCTCTTTGCCGCCGGCCCGGAACTCTACGTGTTTCGCTCGGGTCGACACACCGCACACTTCGACAACGTGCTCGAAATCCTCGCCTGCCTCGATCCCTGCCGACGCGACCCCTTCGAGCAGCTGGCCCCGGCCATCCTCGACGAACTCGCCAGCCTCTCCTCGGCCGTACTCGTGCTGCTCGACTGGGACGACTCGAGACGCCGGCTGGCTCGAGCCGTGATCGAGGCCGGCTGCAGTCTCAAGGTGCTCATCATCCGCGACACCCCGACCACACAACCCTTCGAAGAGGACGGGTTGCCCGACGTGACCTGCTGGACGCCCGAGGACATCCGGCAGGGCGTGGTGGAGATGATCTAGATGAGCCACAGGATCTGGGCCGGCGTGCTGATCGTGCTCGAGGCCGCCGCGATGGCGCTGCTGTCGAACATGCGCGAGACGGCTGCCGGGGCCTGGTGGGACACGTGGGTCGTGCCGGTGACCGTCTCGGGACTGGCCGTCTTCGCCGTATTCCGCTGGCCCGCCTGGAACCCCTCTCAAGCTACCCTCCGACGCACGCTGGCACTGCTGGCGGTGGCCTGGGGCACCAAGTACCTGCTGGCTCCTCACCAGTACCGCTTCTTCGCACTCTTCCTCTTCTCATCCCTGGCCCACGCACTGGCTCAGTTCCTGCTCACCTGGCAGATCCTGGAATTGTGGCGGCGGCCGGTCGAGGTGAGATTGCCCAGCTGGTTCGTGGCGGTGGGAGGCCTGGTGATGATCTGCGTGGCCGACGTGCAGATCACGCCCTGGCAACGTGGCGGATTCGAGTGGATCACGGCGGCCTGGGCGGTGACCGCGGCACTGTGCCTGGGCAGTGGCCACGCACGTCCCCACTCGCTGCCGCACGGACGAACCACCCGGCTGCTGGCCTGTGCGCTGGTGCTGGTGATCGCCCTGGGACTGGCGATCGCCGGAGGACGGGGCCTGTTTCACGTGGCCCGCAACTTCGAAGGACTGCTGCGACTCGAAGACGCACCGCCGCCGGGAATGCGGTGGTCCCAGCACAGAACACAAAGGCGACTGGGCAGCGTGCCCTTCGGGAGACAGCCCGGGGACCTCTCGATCTCGCTCCGCGTCTACGCCGCCGAGTCACCCGGATACCTCAAGATCCACGCCTTCGACCGCTTCGACCGTTCGAGCTGGAATGCAGCGGCTCCCACCGGACGACTCGGTCGCTTCGATCCCACCCCCAATCCTCTCGATGACAACACCGCCCCCTGGCCCGTGTTCCGCACCAGGTCCGGGCCGCTGACAGCGGATCGACAGGACGAAATCGACTCGGCCCAGGTGATCACCATCTGGCCCTCCAGGCAACTCGCCTCACGCATCCCCGTCCCCGTCGGTGTGCTGGGAGTGCAGGTCGAGGCGAGCGAGGTGGCCGCGAGTGCCGATGGGGTGCTGGTCGCCGACGAACTGCCCGCCGGTCACCCCTGCCGACTGCTCGTCGCCAGCCAGGCCGCGACCCAGACCGCGACCGCGACCGAAGCAGCCCCCTCGAGATCCCGTTTGCTGCAACTGCCCGATCAACTCCCGGCCGTCACACAACGACTGGCCACGCGGCTGTTCCAGGACTGCCGCAGCGATGCCGAGAAAATCGCGGCCGTCAGTCGGCACTTCCAGGAATCCTACCGGTACCGCTTCGGAGTCTCGGTGCCCCAGGGTCGCGACCCGCTGGAATGGTTCCTCGCGGAACAACCCGAGGCTCACTGCGAGTTCTTCGCCACCGCCGCGGCCGTGCTGCTGCGACTGGGAGACGTGCCGTGTCGCTACGTCACCGGGTACGTTGTCACCGAGTACAACGAATTCGGAAACCACTGGGTCGCCCGCGCCAAGGACGCACACGCCTGGGTCGAAGCCCATGACCGCGATCGAGGTTGGATCCAGGTCGAAGCGACTCCCGGAGAGGGCCTGCCACGGCCAGCCAGTGCCTCCGAGACCAACCCGTGGTGGGAATCGCTGAGAGGCGACGTGCAGAGACGACGGGTGGAATTCGAATCGGCCGGCTGGCTGGCCGTGCTGACCATGACACTCGAATGGCTCGCCACCATCCCCGGCATGCTCGTGATCGTCGGTGGCAGCGTGCTGGCCGGTCGGTTCTGCTACAGACGATTCCGGCGACGGTCCCGTCGCAAACGACTGCGACTGGATCCACTCGCACGACGACGCACCCGGCTGCTGGCTCGGATGGATCACAGGCTGGCCCGATATGCACTCGTACGAGCCCCTCACGAAACCCTGCACCAGTTCGCCAGCCGACTCGGGAACCACGCCGCCGCCAGTTGGTACCGGCACTTCGCCGTCGCACTCTACACCGGAACCCTCGATCGCAAGACCCTCGATCAACTCGCACTCCAGGTGCGTATCACCCACCAACCCAACCCCGTCCCCCCATCCAGCCCCTGACCTGCCATGACCTGCCATGACCTGACCTGACCTGACCTGACCTGAACCAGCCCGACACGGCTACTCACGCCGGCACCGGACTCGTAGAATCTCCCCATGAAACGCCTCGCTCTCGCCGTCCCGATTCTCCTGCTCACAGCCACCTCACAGTCCGCACCACCAGCCAACACCCCAACCAAGACCGCAGCCGACACCGCAGCCGACACCGCAGCCGACACCGCAGCCGACACCGCAGCCGACACCGCTTCAAAAACCGCCTACTTCGAAAAGCACGTGCGGCCGCTGCTGATCCGCCGCTGCTACTCGTGCCACTCGGGCCAGGCCAAGCCTCCCAAGGGCGGGCTGCGGCTGGATACCCGCCGCGGTTGGCAGACCGGTGGCGAAAGCGGCACGGCGATCCGGCCGGGACGGCCCGACGACAGCCTGCTGATCCAGGCCATCCGCTACCGCGACGACGCGTTGCAGATGCCCCCCAAGAAGAAACTCACGGACCCCGAAATTCGCATCCTCGAGCGGTGGGTGGCCTCAGGAGCCGCAGACCCGCGGACCGGTGGCCAGCCAGACGGGCAGCGACGCGGCACCAGGGACCACTGGGCGTTTCAGCCGATCCGGCCCGGACCGACTCCCGCCGGGAATGGCACAGAATGGAGCCGTACGCCAGTCGATCGCTTCGTGCTGGCCCGGCTCACCGCCGCGGGACTGGCCCCCTCACAAGCAGCCGACCGCCGAGTGCTGATCCGCCGGCTCTCGTTCGACGTCATCGGACTGCCCCCCACACCCCGGCAGGTCGCCCGCTTCCTGGCCGATCGTCGGCCCGATGCCTGGGAGCGGCTGGTCCAGAGACTTCTTTCCAGCCCGCACTACGGCCAACGCTGGGGCCGTCACTGGCTCGATGTCGCCCGCTACGCCGACTCGAATGGACTCGACGAAAACGTCGCCTACGGCAACGCCTGGAGGTACCGAGACTGGGTCATCGACTCGCTGAACGCCGATCACCCCTTCGACGCGTTCCTCGTCGACCAGATCGCCGGAGACCTGCAGCCCAAGGACTCCAGCCAAACACTCGATCGACGCCACGCACGGCTGATCGCCACCGGGTTCCTTTCGCTGGGACCCAAGGTGCTGGCCGAAGTCGATGCCCGCAAGATGGAAATGGACATCGTCGACGAGCAGGTCGACACCGTCGGCCGCGCCTTCCTGGGTCTCACGCTCGGATGTGCTCGGTGCCACGACCACAAGTTCGACCCGGTCTCCACTCGCGATTACTACGCCCTGGCCGGAGTCTTTCAGAGCACGCGGACGATGGAGAACTTCACGAAGGTCGCTCGCTGGTACGAGAATCCCATCGCCACCGCGGCCGATCAGCAGCGAATCGAGAGCCACAAGCGGCGGGTGGCCGGGAAGAAGGCCCGGATCGACGAACTCGTCGACGCCGCCCGCAAGGTGCTCGGTGCCAAGGACCCCGGCAAGGACTCGAGCACACAAAAACCCGGCGAGATCGAGAAGCAGTTCCCCGCCGAGACCCGCAACGAACTCACGCGACTCCGCAGCGAACTCGAAACACTCCGTAACGCAACCCCCGCATTGCCCACCGCGATGGGTGTCGTCGACGGCACCGTCACCAACATGGCCGTGCACATCCGCGGCAGCCACCTGGAACTGGGCCAGACGGTGCCGCGGCGGGTGCCCGAGGTGATTGCCGGAGCCGACTCGAAACCCTTCGGGGCCCGGCACAGCGGACGGCTCGAACTCGCCAACTGGATGACTCGACCCGACAACCCGCTGACGGCTCGAGTCTTCGTCAACCGCATCTGGAGATGGCACTTCGGCCGTGGACTGGTCGCCTCGACCGACAACTTCGGCCAACTCGGCTCCCGACCCAGCCATCCCCGACTGCTCGATTTTCTTGCCGCCGAGCTGATCGGTGGCGGCTGGTCGATCAAGCGACTGCACCGCCTGATCCTCTGCTCGGCGACTTACCGCATGCAGAGTGCTCCGCGGGCCGAGGCGATGGCGGTCGACCCCGAGAACCGGCTCTGGTGGCGCAGTCCTCTGAGGCGTCTCGAGGCCGAAGCACTGCGGGATGCGATGCTGGCCGTCGCCGGAGAACTCGATCCCCGGATGAACGGTTCGCTGCTGCACGTCAAGAACCGCGGCTACTTCTTCGACCACACCTCCAAGGACGAAACCCGCTACAACGTGCCCCGCCGCAGTGTCTACCTGCCGGTCGTCCGCAATCATCTCTACGACGTCTTCACCCTGTTCGACTACACCGACGCCAGCGTGATGACCGGCGACCGGGCCACCACCACCGTCGCACCCCAGGCCCTGTTCCTGCTCAACAGCGATCTCGTCGAACGGGTCAGCCGCACGCTGGCTACCTCCACCCTGGCCTCAGACGCCGCCGACGATGCCGAACGGATCGACCGGATCTGCGAACGTATCCTCGGCCGACCCGCGACTCCCGATGACCTGGTGCGATGCAGAAGCTTCCTGAAACGGGTCCGCACAGTCCTGCCCGTTGCAGCACAACCGGCTGACGCCTGGTCGGCACTCTGCCACGTCTTGCTGGCCAGCAACGAGTTCATCTACCTGAAATAGAATCCCGGCACCCCTCACTCGCACCCCTCACTCGCACCCCTCACTCGTACCCCTCACTCGTACCCCTCACTCGTACCCCTTACTCGTATCAAGTCCATGCTCAGCCGCCGTCACCTGCTGCAGTCCACCGCCGTCGGTTTCCCGATGCTCGCGCTCCGCGGACTGCTCGACTCCGAGACCGCTGCCGCGGAGCTCAACCCGCTGGCGCCTCGAGTGGCCCACCACCCGCCCCGGGCCAAGCGGATCCTGTTCCTGTTCATGAAGGGAGGCCCCTCGCAGGTCGACACCTTCGACTACAAGCCCCGGCTGCAGAAGGACCACGGCCAACCGCTTCCGTTTGACAAGCCGCGAGTCCAATTCGCGGCGACCGGCAAGCTGCTGGGGTCGCCCTGGAGCTTCAGCCAGCACGGCGAATGCGGACTGCACGTCAGCGAGCTGTTCCCGCACACCGCCCGGCACGCCGATGACCTCTGCGTGATCAACTCGGTCCACGGCACCAACGCCGCACACGGCGGAGCACTGCTCAAGCTCCACACCGGCAGCGACAACTTCGTCCGCCCCAGCATCGGCAGCTGGGTCAGCTACGGGCTGGGGACCGAGAACAGCAACCTGCCGGCGTTCGTCACCATCTGCCCCACACTGGCTCACGGCGGAGTCAAGAACTGGGGCAGCGCCTTCCTGCCCGCTCCCTTCCAGGGCACACCGATCGGCAACGCCAGCCTCTCCTCGGCCGACGCCCGTGTGCCCTACCTCGAAAACTCAAGGCACTCCCGCACACTCCAACGACTCAAGCTCGACCTGCTCGGCCAGTTCAACCGCCGACACCTCGAAGGCTTCGGCGACGACTCGGGTCTCGAAGCGAGAATCAACTCGTTCGAACTCGCCTTCCGCATGCAGAACGAGATCCCCGATATCCAGGACCTCTCGCAGGAGTCCGCCGAAACTCACCGGCTCTACGGGCTCGATGAGAAGATCTCCGAGGACTTCGGACGGCAGTGCCTGCTGGCCCGCAGATTCCTCGAACGAGGCGTCCGCTTCGTCCAGGTCACCCACAGCGATTCCAAGGTCCAGTGGGACCAGCACTCCGACCTGCTCAATGGCCACACCAAGAACGCCAAGGAAGTCGACCGGCCGATCGGCGGACTGCTCACAGATCTCAAGGCCCGGGGACTGCTCGAAGATACACTCGTGTGGTGGGGCGGCGAATTCGGACGGACACCCTGCGTGCAGGGCTCAAACGGTCGTGACCACAACCCCGACGGATTCACCATGTGGCTGGCCGGCGGAGGAGCCAAGCCGGGACTCCGCTATGGAGCAACCGACGAGTTCGGCTACTACGCCGCTCAGGACAAGGTCCACATCCACGACCTGCACGCCACCATCCTGCACCTGCTCGGGCTCGACCACCTGCAGCTGACGCACCGCTACGCCGGCCGCGATTTCCGACTCACCGACGTCTACGGTGATGTCGTCAACGACGTGATCGCCTGAAACGCAGTCGGCGCGGCCACAAGAGCCCGCCCCGGGCAGGCTGGCCCGCTTGTGATTCCAAACGCAGTCAGGAACCTCAAACCGTGCCCACGATGAAGGGTCACCAACACCCAACTCCCGATCACACGGCAACCAAGATCTCGTCAGCTACAGCGAACAACACTTGGAAAACGACGACTCCAGCACCCCAAAACCGAGAAAACCCGGAAAAACTGCACAACTTACCCCAATTATCTGAACCGAAGAAGCTTTTTACCCGTTTTAGATTCGCAGGCTTGCCTCTCTTAACACATAGTTGTTACTGAGACCGCAGCTCGACTGTGAGACGGTCTGTCTGGAGAAACTGATGGGCTTGGACCTCACCGGAATCTACCTCAGATGTTTTGCCGAACCCGCACTGCAGCCTTCTGGCCTGTTGATCGCCTTCCTGGCGGTCTATTGGTCGCTGGTGATGTTCGGTGCGGCGGACATCGAGTTCCTGAACTGGGACTTCGATCTCAGCCTGGACGGCGACGGGGGTGTGCTGGATTTTGGCCTGGTCCCCTTCCGCTTTCTCAACCTCGGCAAGATTCCGATCATGCTCTGGGTCACCATCTTTGCATTCGCGGCGTGGCTGCTTTCGCTGCTGATCCACTATGTCTGGGCTCCGGATCAATCCGACGGGGCGGTGATTGCCGAGGCCTTCGGCCTGGCAGCGGTCCTCACCAAGCTGGTCACCAATCCGCTACGGCCGATTTTCGAGGTTTCCGAGCCGAATCGACCCGAGACACTGATCGGTCGCGACTGCGTGATCTCCTCGCTGACGGCAACCGATCAGCGCGGCGAGGCGAATTTCGCCACCGGGGCGGCCCCGTTGATCCTCTCGATTCGCACCACAGGTGCCGAGCTCACAAAGGGGCAAACGGCCACCATTGTCGACTACAGCCAGCCTGACAACACGTACATCGTGAGTGATGACAACGAGGGAGACGAGTAATGCAAATCTGGGAAATCGCCATTTACGGCATCATTGGCTTTTTTGCCATCGCGATTGTAGGGTTCTTTCTCCTCAGTGCCTTCTACCGCAAGCCGGGCCCCGAAGAGGCCATCGTCCGGACCGGTGTCGGTGGACTGAAGGTCCAGACCGGCAAGGGAATGTTCGTGATTCCCGTGGCCCATTCCGCCGACAAGATGGACCTCTCGGTCAAACGGATCGAGATCGCTCGGGAAGGCTCAGACGGGTTGATCTGCCAGGACAACATCCGCGCCGACATCCGCGTCGCGTACTATGTCCGAGTCAACAACGAGGCCGTCGACATCAAGCAGGTTGCCGAGATCCTCAATCCCAAGCGGGCCTCCGAAATCGACCAGCTGCGAACGCTCTTCGAAGCCAAGTTCTCCGAAGCACTCAAGACCGTCGGCAAGCAGTTCGACTTCGTGAGCCTCTACACCGATCGCGACAATTTCCGTGAGCAGATCCTCAAGGCAATCGGCACCGAACTCAACGGCTACCGGCTCGACAACTGCCACATCGACTACCTCGAGCAGACCCCCCTGGAGAGCCTCAACCCGAGCAACATCCTGGACGCCGAGGGGATCAAGAAGATCACCGAGTTGACGACCCAGGAGAACATCAAGCGGAACCACTTCGAGGTCGAGCAGGCCAAGATCATCAAGCAGCAGAACGTCGAGCGTGACGAGGCGCTGTACGAACTCGAGCGTCAACGGGTCGACGCCGAGGAGAAGCAGAAGCGTGAGATCGCCGAGATCACCGCCAGGAACCAGGCCGCCGCGGCCCAGGTCCAGGAAGAGGAACGTCAGCGGGCCGAGAATGCCCGGATCGTCGCCGAAGAACAGATCCAGGTGGCCGAGCAGAACAAGGATCGCCAGATCATCGTCGCGCTCCGCAACAAGGAACGGACCGACTTTGTCGAGATCGAGCGGGTCGAGAAGGACCGGATGCTCGAGGTGACCGAGCGAGAACGCCTGGTCGGACTCGCCGACATCGAGAAGGACAAGGCGATCGAGATCGAGAAGCGGAACATCCAGGAAGTGATCCGCGAACGCGTGATGGTCGAACGCGGCGTCGTCGAAGAACAGGAGAACATCAAGAACACGCACGAGATCATGACCGCCGACCGGTCCAAGACCGTGGCGGTGACTTTGGCCGAGAAGGACGCCCAGGAGGCATTGGTCAAGCAGGTCACCGCGGCAGAGGCCGAGAAGCAGGCGGCCGAGTTCGAAGCTCAGCAGGTCGTCATCGAAGCCGACGCCCACCGCGATTCGGCCGAACGCGAGATGCAGGCCACCAAGATGTTGGCCGAGGCCAAGATCGCCGATCAGGCCGCTGAAGGACTCGCCGAGGCCCAGGTCACCCTGGCCAAGGCCGATGCCCTGCAGAAGGAAGGCACCGCCGAAGCCACCGTGATCCAGAAGAAGGGTGAAGCCCAGGCGGTCGTGATCGACCAGACCGGTACCGCCGAAGCGACCATCGTGCAGAGAAAGGCCGTGGCCGTGGCCAAGGGCGACGAGGCCAAGGCGGTGGCGACCGAAAAGGTCGGGACCGCAGAAGCCATCGTGATGGAATTGAAGTACGGGGCCGAGGCCAACGGGATCAAGGAAAAGGCCGAATCGATGAAGCTCTTCCACGACGCAGGGAAAGAGCACGAAGAATTCAAACTGCAGCTGAACAAGGACAAGGACATCGAGATCGCAGCGATCGGGGCCCAGACGGAAATCGCCGAGGCCCAGGCCACGATCGTCGGCGAAGCACTCAAGAACTCCACCATCGACATCGTCGGTGGCGAGACGACCTTCTTCGACAAGATCGTCGGCTCGATCAAGGGCGGAAAAATCGTCGATCGCTTCGTCAACAACAGCGAGGTGATCACCGACATCAAGAACACGTTCTTCAACGGAGACGGTGAGTACTTCGCGGCCCAGCTGAAACAGTTTGCCGGGCAGTTCGGAGTCAGCTTCGAAGACGTCAAGGACCTCTCGGTCGCTGCACTGATCGGACGGATGATCAGCATGGCCGACAGCGACGACGACAAGTCGCGGCTGGAGGACCTGTTGAGAATCTTCCGGGGGGCCGGAGTGGCCGGACAGAAGGTCGCGTCGCTGGGGCTGACCAGCAGCGCCGACGCCGCAACGAAGGCCAAGTAACCGGACCTCACCCGGCTACCACTCGCCAGGAATCCCCGCGATGGCCGACGAAGAACGTCCCCAGGACGCGGCGGCTGAGGCCTCGGCCGACTCCGCCTCCACCGCAGCCACCGCAGCCACCGCCTCGCCGGAATCAGCCGGTGAGGGTGGCGGGATGCGGCTGGAGAGCGGGACGTACGAGATCATCCGCGGTCGGCTGGTCACTCACGGAAACGACCTCCGCAAACGACTCGGTACGCTCAACGACGCCCGCAAGGACGCCTTCGGATCCATCGACACGGCGCTGTTGGGGACCGAGCGGATCACGACCGAGCACAACTGCGTGCCGCGCGACATGGTCTCGGTCGGCTCGCAACTGCTCTTTGGCTACAACGTCACCTTCGGATTGAAGTCCGAGATCGCCGTCGAAGACGTCTTTTCGGCCTACAGCTTCGCCGAGGGCAAGCTGGCCCCCGCCCCGCTCGACCTGCTCTCCGACAGCCGATTCCGCAAGGACTTCGAAGACGTCTACAAGTACTACAAGCACGCCACCTTCGCTCGCTTCTTCCAGACCGGCGTGTACCTGTTCATGGTCTTCCGCGTCGGCGTCTCGCTCAACGACATCAAGTCGTTCAAGTGGGTGGTCACCGACGACGGACTGGTTTACGTCGACAATCGCTCGGACCACGAGGTGGTCTTCCCACCCC
>Ga0310123_10002099_pt1 | contig 16101 bp, 7 predicted proteins | sample CB6_AW_1057_MG_FD_203505 | JGI IMG/M metagenome (GOLD analysis project Ga0310123, IMG submission 203505) | Marine microbial communities from Western Arctic Ocean, Canada - CB6_AW_1057 | ecosystem: Environmental > Aquatic > Marine > Oceanic | place: Canada: Western Arctic Ocean | collected... | reverse complement strand
AACCAAATTGAAATTCTGGCGCGACCATTCAAGGCTTGGCGGCTGTCCGTTCGAGCTGAGAAAGGCCAGCTCGTCGTCCGTGTAGGTCTCGTAGCCGCGTCCGCACACTGGGCGAGTATGTCGTGCAGAATGTCGGCTGTGTCCCACCCGTGCCGACACTCGCGAGCCTGTGCCGAGAGTCCGAGAAAGACCGAGATCTCACGCGGTCGTGGCGCGCGATCTGTTCAGTCGAAACGCAGTTTCATGGCCCTCGGTTCTTGCCACCTATCAAGGGCGCTGGCGTTGGTGGGAAGCGGCCATCCCGGGTCAATCGGTTTGCCGAGATGCTGGGACAGGCTCTGGGCGTGTTCCGCATGCCACTTCGCCTGAAGCGGCTGCAGCGCGTCGAGCGCGACAGCGCCGACATCCGCATACCGGGCGCCCTGCGCCCGCACGATGGCCGCGGCGGCGATGGCGTCAGACCGGGCGTCGTGTGCCTGCAGGAGGTTGCACCCGTAGTGCGCGGCCACCGCCTCCAATTTTCGGCTGCCTCGTCGATACCGGTCCATCGCCCGGTCGATGACAAGGGGGTCGATGATGTCGGGTCTGCGGAGGGTCACGCCGTGTCTCTGGGTTTCTGCCAGCACAAATGGCCAGTCGAACGGTGCGTTGTAGATGACCATCGGGACACCGGCCTCTACCGCCTCATCGATCAGGCGGGCTATGTGACGGAGTGCGTCGACGGGTGCCACGCCCTCGAGCCGCGCCCGCTCGGTGGTGATGCCGTGAATATTGCTTGCTCCTGGCGGAATCTGCACACCGGGGTTGACGATGCCGTCCCAGCTCTCGTCCGACACCGTGCCATTGGCGGCAATTAGCACCAACGCGGCTTGGACAATGCGGTCCTCAAGGGGATTGAGCCCGGTGGTTTCCAGGTCAAAAGAGAGGAGCGAGTTCTGGGTCCACTGATGCACGCGCCAATCTCATCGGTATCTGCAGAAAACCTGTGGGCGACACTCGTTTCACACTATCATGGCGCTTGCACTGCTGCCCGATAGGGTCGTTGGGCCGATCTGTCCTTCAGCCGGGATGCCGCGTCGTCGAAAGTGAGCAGCAGGGCCCCGCGTAAAGGCTGTCTAGGTGTCCCAGTTCTCCGATCCGGATTCATCCTCCACCAGCGACCTCATCCTGCTGGCCATCGGCGATGTCCATCTGGGTATCCGCCCCTCAAGCCTCCCGGCAAACTTCGACAACTTCGGGGTCAAGCGTCGTGCCATCACTCCCGAGTGTGCCCTCGAATCCGCCGTCGATTACGCGATCAGGGCTCGCGTCGACGCTGTGCTCTTTGCCGGCGATGTCGTCGAAAGCAACAACGCTCGATTCGAAGCCTTTCGGCCTCTTGAATGCTTGGTCCGCCAGCTGATCGAGGCCAATATCCCCGTCCTTGGTGTCGCCGGAAACCACGACTTCGAGGCGCTCCCGCGTCTGGCGCGCAGGATCGATCGCTTCGAGCTTCTGGGGGTTGACGGCTCCTGGCAGTCGCGCGTGATCCACAAAGCGGGCCGTCCCGCTGCCGAGATCGTTGGTTGGTCCTTCCCCGAGAAACAGGTCCGCAGCAGCCCGGTCGCGGACCTCATCCGCCACCCCGTCGCTGCGGGTCACTCGGGTGTACCCCGTATCGGTCTTCTGCACGGGGACCTCGACGGATCGGGTGGACACTACGCGCCCTTCACTAGCAGTGAGCTCTCGCAAACGGGTCTGGATGCCTGGCTGCTCGGCCATATCCACAAGCCGTCGTTGCCTGAGGGCACCAGCTCGGGTGGGGCTGGGCCGCGCGGATACCTCGGGTCGCTCGTCGGGCTCGATCCGGGTGAAATGGGGCAGCACGGGCCCTGGCGGGTGCGTGTGACCGCAGCGGGTGACGTCGTGCCTCAGCACCTGCCGATGGCGCCATTGCGCTGGGATCGCTTCGACATTCGTGTGGACCCGGACCAGGGACCGGAAGAGATGGGCGATAGGCTGCTCGACGAGGCGGCACGCTTTGCGCGGAAGATCCAGAGTCAGGGCTCCACCCCGCAAGTCCTCGGTCTGCGTCCACGGCTGGTTGGGCCCAGTCGCCACTACGACGCGCTGCGGGACCACACGGAAAAAGGACATTGGAAGGCAATCTCGCGTCGAGTCGGCGATACGCTCGTGTTCATCGACAAGGTGCTCGAAGACCTCGATTTGGCGCTCGACCTCGAAGACCTCGCGCATGGCGACGACCCGCCGGCACTGCTTGCTCGCAAGCTGTTGGCCCTCAAGCGCCCGGGCGACGAGCGAAGCGCGCTGCTCAAAGAAGCCCGCTCGCGGCTTGGCGGCTTGGTCGGTGAGTCTCGTTGGTCGGTTTTGAAGGAACAACGCGACGCGCAAGACCCTCTGAGCGATGAGGCGCTTTCCGCACTGCTCACTCGATGCGGAACGGCGGCATTGAGCCGGCTGCTCCCGCAAGTTGACCGCGGCGCGAGGCCAGGGTCATGAAGCTTCGTCGACTGGCCATCGAGCGCCTGCCAGGCATCGACCGCGCCTTCGACCTCGACGAGTTGGCCAATGGGCTCAATATCATCGTCGGGCCGAACGGCGTCGGAAAGTCCCGGATGTGTGCGGCCGTCCAAGCGTTGCTCTGGCGCGAACACGCGATAGAAGACGGCAGGCTCGCTGCCAGCGCCGTGTTCGAGCTCGACAACGCGCGCTGGCGTGTGGCACGCGATGGCTCGCGTCATGGCTGGCAACGAGGCGGCGTCGATTCCGATCCGCCGCCGCTGCCGGGCGAACACCTCCACGCGTGCTTCTTCCTGGGCCTGCGCGACCTGCTCGACGATTCAGACAGCGCGGGCAAGACCCTGGCAGACGAGATCCGGCGCCAGATGTCGGGTGGCTTCGACCTCGATAAAGTTTGGCGTAGCTTCGCGGAGTCTGTGTCGAAGCAGGTGGGGAAAAATGAGAGCAAGGCGGTCAGCGCCGCCGAGAACGAGATTCGAAAGGCCGAACAGAAGCAGGCCGACGTCGCTCGTCAGGAGCGGGAGATCGACGCGCTGGAGACCCAGGCCAACGACGCCGACCTAGCGCAGAAGCGACTGGTTCACTTCGACACGGCGTTGTCGCTGCGGAGGGAGTACGACGAGCACAAGGCATGCGAAGACGACCTTGCCGCGTTGCCCGACGCGCTTGCGCGGCTCGAGGGCAATGAGCTCGAGCGGCTCGAGAAGCTGGACGAACGCCTGGACGAGAAGCGTGGCGAGCGTGAGACCGCGAACGACGCACTCACGGCGAGTCGCACCGCCGCGCACGACAGTCGGCTCGATGAGCCGATCGAAGGCGCCTTGCTTGCGGCCTGGCGTGGCCGTGCCGAGAGTCTGGCCGAGGTCGAGCGCAATCTGCACGTCGCGGTCCACGAGGCGCGCGCGACCCACGAGGCGCTGGTCAGTCGACAAAAGGCACTGGGAGGTCTCCCGAATGCCAACGCCGATCTATCGATCAAAGACGATGCCGATCTCTTCTCGTTCTTGCGCGAGAGCCAGAAGCTCGCGACCGAGCGAGAAACGCTGGAAATACGGCTGGCACAACTCGCGTCACATGAATTCAGCGCGGAGGAAGCGCGCAGGCGCGATCTGCTGAAGCGCGCCTGCGAATCTCTGCGCACTTGGCTGCGTGCCCCCGACCCGGGTCGTCAGGCGACCGGCGGGACGCTCTGGCCGACGCGCGTCCAATTCTTGGTGGCCGCGGTGGTGCTCGGCGGCATCGGAACGGCGTTGTACTTCGCAGCATCACGCACGTCTCTCGGGCTCGTGGCGGCCGGTGTGGGCCTCGGACTCGCGGTCGTCGCGCTGCTCGCTCGCGTACGGGCCGCGGATTCGGGTGCGACTGATTGGCGCTCGGTTGCCGAACAGCAATTTCCTCAGGGCACCGATGCGGGGTCTGTGAAATGGACCGTGGATGCGGTTGGCGAGAGCCTTCGCCGCCTCGAACAGGAACTGGCGGTCCTTGAGGCCAAACAAGAGCACGACAAGTTTCGCAAGGTAGAGGGCGAACAATTCGAGGTCGATCTGGAGAGGCTTGAGACAGTTGCGGACGGTCTCGAACCCCGCCGCAAGACCCTTGCGAAACGCCTCGGCCTGGACGCCGTGTCTCCGGACGCCGAGATGGTCGACCTCGCGCGTGCGCTCGATGCATTGCGAAACGCGCAGGCCGAGCACAGAAGTGCTGTTGGGAAGCGCGATACGCTCGAAGAACACAAGGCGCAACTGCTCGCAGATGTCGCCGCGTGCTTCACCGCCCTGGGCGAGATCGAGCCGACGGACGGGGCCTCGGCAAAGGCAGGAGTCCACACGCTCGAGGAACGAGACCGCACGTTGCGGGCTGCGCAGGCGAATACGAAACAAGAAGAGCAGACACGCGGTCGCCTCGACCGCGAGATCGAGCAACTCAGCGAGGAGAGAGCGCAGATCTTTCGGGTTGCAACGGTAGAAGAGGATGATCGCGTGGCGCTCATGCGTGTGGTGGACCAGCTCGCCCGTTACGGCACGCTGACCCGCGAACGTGAAGAGCATGCCTCCCACATCAGACGTCAGGAGGCCGCGCTCGAAGCGGCTGAGGAGGGCGCGCTCGCGCGACTCGACGCCTCCAGGCTGGCAGATGAAAAGGAGTCGCTGAGTACAGAATCAAAACAAGGTGGAAACCTAAAAATAAAGATCGGCGAGATCCAATCCCTCGCGCAAACCGCCCGCGAGGGTCACGTCCTGGAAGATGCGATCGCAAGGCGAAGCGTCGCGATCGGGGTGCTCCGCGACCGCTACGACAAGGCGCTCGTCGCGGAGGCGGGCAGCTTCCTGGTCGAGAAAATTCGGCACGAGCACGAGGTCAATCAGATGCCAAGAGTGCTGGAGCGCGCACGCCACCACTTCGGCGCGTTCACCCATCACCGCTATGTGTTGAACGTGTCGCCGAGCGGTGGGGCGTCATTTGTGGCCGTCGATGCGAAGAGCGGCGCGGAACTGAGCCTCGACAAGCTCTCGGATGGAACTCGTGCTCAGCTCATCTTGGCGGCGCGTCTGGCCTTCGCCGAAGAAGTGGAGCAGGGAGAAGACCTCCCGCTCTTCCTCGACGAAGCGCTGGAACACAGCGACCCCGAGCGCTTTCACGCCATCGCACGCAGCCTTGCGCGCATGGTGGCCGAGGACGCGCGCCAGGTCTTCTACCTGAGCAACGACCCAACGGATGTCGCTCGCTTCAAGGCCGCCTTTGACGAGGAAGGCTGTGATCAGATCAAGGAATTTGACCTCGCTGCGATTCTCTGTCAGGCAGCGAGAGTCGATGGGCCGAAGGCGCTATGCGTCGCGCCGCTTGGCCCTGTACCGGACCCGGCGGGCGAGAGTGCCGAGGGCTACGGCGTTGCGATCGGGGTCGCGTCCCTCGACCCCACCGACACCTTCGGCAACTCGCTCTACTACCTGCTCCGTGACGACCTGTACGTCCTGTACGAGTTTTTGCAAGAAAGGATCGACACCGTGGGCCAGTGTCGTAACGTGCTGAAGGGCAACACGACGCTTGGGACTAAGGTCGACCCTGTAAGTGAGATTCGCGCACAACTCGAATCCCGGATCGAGCTCTTCGAGACCTTTTGCCTGGCGTGGCGCGAGGGGCGTGGCGAGAAGGTGGGACGTGCGGCGATCGAAGCGAGTAACGCGGTCTCGGGCAAGTTCTTCGAAGCCGTGGTCGAGTTCGCCGAAGAGAGCGGCGGCGATGCCCGCCGCGTGATCAATGCGTTGTGCGGCCGTTCTGACGAGCGCTTCAAGGGCTACCACCGCACGTCGGCGGACGACCTCAAACGCTACTTCATCGATAACGGCCACATCGACGAGAGACCGGACCTGGGCGAGAGTGAGATTGTCGAGCGCGCGCTCGGAACTCCGGCCGGCGGTCGGCTTCCGGCTTCGACCACATCAAGGCTGCTGCATGAATGGTGGAGCATGAGCCCACAGGCTGCGACCCGGCAGTGAGATTCGTAGACAGCTGGCGTACGGTCCGGTTGCTGCGGCCCACGTCAATCACCGTGCCATTCCGGCCGTGCCGCTAGCTCGTCATGTTCCATCCGGGGCGCGCCGGGCCAGGAGCTTGTCGAGTAGTCTCGTGAGGCGGGGCGGGCGTCGTGCGCAAGCGGCCCGCACGGCGGCCTCGTCGGCTGCGAGCAGAATCCTCGATCGAGCGCGGGTCACGCCGGTGTAGAGCAGCTCAGGTCCGGCCAGCTCGTGCGCCTGCGGGGGCAGTACCAGTAGGACCGACTCGAATTCGCTGCCCTGCGAGCGGTGTACGGTCATGGCCCAGGCGGTGTCGTGGCTGGGCAGGGCCGCGAGTGGGACACTGCGTGGCTCTTGGGGGCCGGAGAACCAAGCGGTGATATCTCGTCCATTCTTTCCGTTCAGCAGGACGCCGACATCGCCGTTGAAGAGGGCGGTGTGGGGGTCGTTTGCGGTGACCAGCACGGGGCGGCCGTGCGCCCATTCGCCGGCGGGGAGGCCTGCTCGGCGGAGCCTGGACTCGACCCGCGCGTTGACGCCTTCGACGCCGTAGGGGCCGCGCCTCAGGGCGCACAGGATGCGGACCTGCGCCAGGGCGGCGAGGGCTTCGGCGGGGCCTGGCGCGCTGACTACGGCCATGACCTGAGGCCAGATCTGTTCCAGCGCGTTGTCTATCTGGGCGGATGAGTAGGGGAGGAGTTCCTCTGCATACCCTTTGTTGGCGAGGATCTGGATTGCGGCATCGTCGTCGTAGTCGCGAATGGCGGCAGCGAGGCGACTGATGCCGGGGTGCGATTCGAAGCGGTAGTTTCGGTCCAGCTCGACGTGGCAGTCGGCCAGGGGGCCGGCCTGTCCACGGGCGGCTTCTACATCGCTCTGGCCGGCGGCGGCGATCATCTCGGCCAGCACGCGGCCGGGCTGGACGCTTTCCAGTTGACGATGGTCGCCGAGAACGACCAGGCGGGTGCCGCGCCCCAGGGCCGACAGCAGTCGGTCCCACAGGACGAGGTCGAGCATGGAGGCTTCGTCGACGACCACGACGTCGTACGGCAAGGGGTTGCCGGCGTGGAAGCGGCATCGGTCGGTACGCGGATGCCAGCCTAGCAACCGGTGGAGGGTTCGCGCCTGGAAGGCGGCTCGCTCCAGCCGGGGACGGACGGCCGCCAGTGGTCCCTGGAGGTCCCGTGCGGCCTGGCCGATCGCTTCTCCGAGGTGGGCCGCGGCCTTGCCGGTGGGGGCGGCGAGGGCCACCCGGATACCCGGCTCCCGGGTGGCGAGCAGGGCCAGCAGACGTGCCGCCGTGGTGGTCTTGCCGGTGCCGGGCCCGCCGGTCACGAGGGCGAGGGCCCGCCTGAGGCCAAGCACGGCCGCGCGCCGTTGGGCGGAGTCGGGGTCAGGAAAGAGCTGCGCGAGATCGGCAGGGGCGTCTGGGGCGTCTGGCTCAGGCGGGCCGTTGACCACGTGTCTGCCGCCAACCTTCTCGTGTGCCAACTCTCGTAGTCTGGCGGCCACACGCGTCTCGGCCTGGTCCAGGCGCCATGACTGGAGGCGCGTGCCACGCAAGACCAGAGGCGCGGGGGCGTTGCCGTCACTTCCACTCGTGACGGCGGGACACTGTGAGAGCAGGGTGGCTTCTTCGTCGCTCAGTTCAAGCGACGTGTGACCGGCGGCCCACGAGGCAAAGAAGCGGTCCAGCACGGGCGCGGCCGCGTCGGGAAGGCCCCAGCGCCGCCGCAACATCTGAATGGCGGCCTGGCTCATGCGGCTCCCCGGCGGTCCGTGCTCACGAACAGGCTGTCGATGTCGTCCAGCAAGCCCTTGGGTGGGGTGATTTCGAGCACGCCATGGCTGGCCTCGGGGAGGACGCCACGCACGAAGAGGAGGCTGCCTGACATGGCCGGCGCGCCGGCGGCGTAGAGCCGCAAGTAGCGGCGTAGGGCCACCAGATACAGATGGATCTGCAATACGTAGTGCTGGCCGGCCGCGCACCGCCACATGGCGTGGCGGCTGTAGTCGGCGTAACGAGGTCCCAGGTAGTTGCTCTTCCAGTCGACGACGGCCCAGTGGTTGCCGGCCCGCACCAGGCGGTCGATATAGCCGGTCAGCATGCCAGACAGTGCCTGGCCCGGCAGGCCGGCCAGATCCAGGGCATAGTGGCGCTCGTCGTCGTTGCGGGCGTGCCGGGCGAACATGTCTGACAGCGCCGGGCCGGTAATGCCGGCTCGACCTAGTGGGAGCAAGAATTCCCACTCAGAGAGGCCCGTGTCCGATGCGGCTGTCTGGAGGCTGGCATTCAGGCTAGGGAGGCGCGTGGTCTTCAGGTCATCCAGTGTCTGCGTCAGGGCGGCCACGGCCTCGTCGGAATAGAGTCGGTGCCGTTGCAAGCCACGGTCCACGAGCGCGCCGGTGTCTTCCTGGAAGTCCCACTGTTCCAGCAGCTCATGCAGGCAATTACCGGCGTGCGCGCCGCGAGCAAATGTGGCCATGGGGACGTCGGTGTCCTTGATGAGAATGGTTGGACCGGTGTCATTGGTCTGGCTGGCGACATCACGCGCGACGACAGTGCCCGCGTCGTCAGATGGGACCGTCCCTTCAACTAGAGCGTCATCGATTGTTTGCGCCGGTGTTTCAACCGGTGCGTCACGGCGTTCCCGCTCTTCGTGCCGGCCATGAGCCAGCCGCGAAAAGCTGGTCAGGTGCCAGGCCTGCAGGTCGAGTACTGGGGCAGGGCGGGCGTGCAGCGGAGTGTCGCGAGGGTCAGTGCCAGTCCAGGCCGCTGCGTCGGGCGACGGAGGGGGAGACACGGTCATTGCATCCGGACAGGCGCCTTGCAGGCGGCTCAGGGTGTCGCCGTGCTCGCATCCCGTGGCACTGTTCTTTCGGATGGCGGTGTCCGCGTACCAATCTTCCAGGCTGTCTATGTGGTCGTCTGTCCGTAGTAACCAATCGAGCGACGTCGGGGGCAGGGGAGACTTCCGGGTGTAACCCAGGGGGCCGGCGAGCAGCGTGACGCGGCGGCGGGCGCGGGTCAAGGCCACATAGGCCAGTCGCAGGTCTTCACGCAGGCGCTCGGCGGTGGCGGTGCGGTGTTCCTCGCGATTGTCTCGCTGTGACCCGTCGGCCAGCACCCAGCCGTCGTCGCCGCGCACGAGCAGACGTTCGGACATACTTCGGTCGGGCATCACCGACCATAAGTAGGGGCAATACACGAAGTCGAATTCCAGGCCTTTGGCCCGGTGTACCGTGACCACCTGCACGGCGTCGCCGTCTTCTTCCAGTCGACGCAGGCGTTCGTCCGACGAGCGGCCATCGGACATCCGCTCGCCTTCGAACCACTGGAGCAGTTTTTCGGGGGTGCGCTGCCCCTCGGCTTCCTGCGCCTGCAGCAGCTCCGCGAGATGTCTCAAGTCGGTCAGGTGCCGCTCGCCAGACGGTGCCCGGGCCAGTCGTAGGGTGGCCCCGGAATGGGACTCCAGGCCGGCCATCAGTGCGGCAATGCCCCGGCGACGCCACCGCTCGCCCCACTCTGAGAAACTGGCCAGCCGCTCTTCCGCGTCCGCACCCGAGAGCGCGGCCAGCATGGCCGAGTCGTAGCCAAACAGACGGGTCGCCATGGCGGCGCGTCGCCACCCGGGATGGGTGGGCGAGAGCACCGCCTTCAGTATGGACGCCAGGTCGGACGCCGTCTCGCTCTGCATCACGTCCCCGTCATCGCGGATCACGGTGGGCACGCCCCGCGCACGCAAGGCGTCGTACACGAGCCGAGCTTCAAGGTTGGTGCGGGTCAGCACGGCCACGTGCGACGGGTTCACCACGTCCTCGCCGGCTCCCATCGGCCGGCCCAGCAGGTCAACGATAGCCGCGGCCGTGCAGCCCGCCGCGAGCTCTCGACGTGGCTGGGCCAGTCTCCAGGCGTCTGTGTCCTCGTCAGGCACCACCCAGGCCACCAGCCGTCCCTGCCCGTCGGCAGGCAGGGGCAGGTCGGCGTCCTGGTGGGCGGCTGTCGCGGCCGGATACACCAGGGCTGGGTTGCCGAAGGCGTGGGTGCGTCCGAACAGGGTGTTCAGGGCCACCACCAGGCCGTGGGCCGACCGATAGGTCGTGGCCAGGTCGCTGACACGCGCGTCATCGGTCGGCCGGGCTGACAGATACGCGTCGAGGTCGCCACCGCGAAAACCGTAAATGGCCTGCTTCGGGTCACCCACCAGAATGAGCCGCCCGGGATTTGTGCCGCGGTCAAAGATGGCCCTGGAAATCTCTAACTGTTGCTGGTCGGTGTCCTGGCTTTCGTCGATCAGGCCCACGGTCCACTTCTCCGACAGCCGCTGGGCGAGGGCCGCGCGGTTGGGGCCCGAGCACAGAGCCCGGTGCAAGTGCTGAATGAGGCCATCGAAGGTGACGGCGTTGTGGTGTCGGAGGCTTCGCTCCAGTCGCTGTCCAGCGGCCTGATTCAAGTGCGCCAGCCAGGCCCACCCAGTGACGCCGATACTGGCTTCCACCGCCTTGGCGGCGGTCACAATCGGCAATGCGCCCGCCTCGTCCGAGGCGGCCTTACCGACGGCGCCTCTCCGGCCAAACCACGATGCCGCGCCGGCCAATCGGGCGGCAACCTGGAACACCTCGACTGGGGGCTGCTGTGGGTCCAGGGTGTCGAGCAGAGCGTGCCAGGCGTCGAGCTGCGCCACCGACTCTTCGCCAGGGTTTTTTGCCGACTTGTTCAGGCTCACTGTGTCCCGGGCGGCAATCTCCTGAATCTGGTCCAGGTCGGCGCGGGCCTCCTTCACGGCCTCGAGCGTTGTGGCTACCCGATTTCTGGCCTCTCGCAGCGAGAGGGGCGCCGGTTCCATGCGGGTGGATGGGCGTTGGGTCAAGGAACGCCAGGCCGTGAGATCGTCCTCCACCGACCACTTGCCAAGGGCCGCCACCGAGGCCAGCAGTGCATCAGCGGCGAGGTCGGTGCGCCACGTGTCTCTAACGGCATCCGATTTCAACTCGCCGGGGTCTGGCAGTACCTCGAAACCGGCGGGCATGCCGCATAAGAAACTCTCGGAGGCCAGCACTTGCTGGCAAAAAGAGTGAATGGTCGACACCGAGAGCTGGTCGCTCTCGTCGAGCGCCAGACGCAGACGCAAGATGGCCGTGTCGCGCTCCGGGGTGTCGAGGGCGGCTAGGCGGTCGAGCAGAATACGAACGCCCTCTTCGTCCGCTCCAGGGTCGGTGCCGGCGTCGGCATGGGCCACCAGGGTCGCGAGTTGACGGCGGGTCCGCTCGCCCAGCTCTCGGGCCGCGTCTTCGGTAAAGGTGACCAGTAACACCTGGCCGATGTCGTGGATGATGCCGTCCACCAGGAGGCGCGGCAATAGGTGCGAGATGGTCCAGGTCTTGCCGGTGCCCGCACTGGCTTCAATGACCGAGAGGCCGGTGGGCACGGCGGTGGTGTGGAGGTGGAAATTAGCCACTGGCCGCCCCGTACCGCGACACGGTCGCCGTCTGCGCGAACCAGTCGTCCACCGGGCCGAAGACCTCGGCGGCAAGACGGCGCCACTCGTCCATCGTGTCCCCGGCAAAGGGGTCCCGATCGCGCCAGGCCAGCTGCGCCGAGGCGCCATCGCCCTCACCGGGTCGGCCCTTGGGTTGCTGTTGCCACGCGTGCCGGGCCTTGGCCGTGTCGTCCGCACCGCACCGGCCCGCGTCGAACACGGCAAAGCTGGTCTTGGGCCCGAACGCCAACGGGTGTCGCCGCGCCTGCTGGCACAGGTGCAGCAGGTTGTCGAGGGCGGCGCGTGCCTGTTCCAGGGCCATTGGCGGCCTGCGGTCGAGCCTGGCACGCTCGCCATCTCTCGAGACCACGAGGGTGTCGCCGCGCATGCCGCAGGCGGCGGCAAAGGTCGCGCGGACCCAGACATCGAGACGATGGTGGGGCCGCCCCTTCAACTCGGTCGGCATGACCAGCACATGCAGGCTGCCTTCAGCATTGACGGTAATGTTCCCTGCGACCTGCGGGCGCCCTTCTCGGTAGACCAGCCGATGGGGCTCAAGCCGCCCACCCGCTTCCCGCACCGCAAGTCGGGCCAGGGCTGTGGCTTCCTGCACGCTCTGCCTGCCCATCGCCGCGCCAAGAGTCCCGTACGGCAGCAGACGGTCGGCGGCCAGGCGCTCTTCCAGGAAGGTGGTCCGGCGGTCCATGACGGCCCTGATGACCTCGGTCTGAATCTGCCACCGGGTCAGGTCCGAGGGGGCAGCCACCGGCTCCCGGTCCATGGCGAACGGATCGTCCCCGGCCCGGGGAAGGACGACCCCGATCGCACCCAGCCAAGCCGACCACGGATCTTTCAGCACCCGGATCATCTCGTGCAGCTCGAGGTCGGACGACTGGACCTCGTCGGGTGGGTCGAACACGCCGGCCTGGAATGGAACGGTCACGTTCTGCCGGTCCTCGAATGCCCGGGCAATCTCGAGATGGCCCGTATGGAACGAGGCTCGCGGGCCGGTGAAACAGGTGGGGTTGAACGGTTGCAACGGGTGGTCTTCGATCAGGGCCAGATAGTCTGCTTCTCGGGTGTCGGCACTGCCGGAAACGGTCACGGCGGCGACCCGCAAGAACTCATCAACGCACGCCGAGAGCGGCTCTTCCTTGTTGCTGCGAATGTTGCGCGCCGTGGCCGTCAAGATGACCCGGTCGCCGGCTGCCAGCAGCGCGTCGAGAAAGAGCTGACGGTCTTCTCGCACCGGGTCGCGGTCGCCGGGGCGGGGTGCCGCGGCCAGCAGGTCCCAGGCGGGCGCCTTGGCCCTGCGCGGAAAGGCGGAATCGTGCAGACCCATCACCGCCAGCACCCGGCAGGGAATGGCGCGCATCGGCTTGAACCCGCCCATGGCCATGCCCCCGCCGACCCTGGACACCGCGCGCACCTCGTCCTGGGCGGCCTTGTCGAACCAGTCGGCCACGGCGGCCGCGTCCATCGGAAGGTCGCACGCATGTTCGGTCTCGGCGGCGCGCAATTGTCCAATGAGATCCACGGCAGCGGTCGAGTCGAATCGACCGTCGCCGGCGGCGAGTACCTGGTCCAGCGCCTGGTCGAAGCGGTCTGCCCATAGGCCCGGACTGGTTTTGAGCTGCCAGTCCTCGAGCAAGCAGACCAGGTTGTCCAGCCAGTCTAGTGACGCGCTCATCGACGCTGGGTCGGCGCCCAGATCACCGGACACGGGGAGGGCCTGATGGTGTCGGGCGTCCGACGCCGTGTCTTCGCTACCCAGCCACAGACCAGCCAGCAACCGGTCCAGGCCCTCCCGCCAGGTGCCCGTGCCCTGGTTGCCGGCGTCCATCGCCTGGCGATGCGCTGCGTTGAGTCCCCAGGTAATGCCCGACGCACGTAGGCGGTCGGCGAGCACCTCCGGGTTGGTGCCCAGCGATTCGACGCAGGCGGCCACAGCCGGCAGTTCCAGCAGTGCCAGGCCCTCGCTCAACGCGGCGCGACCGGCCGCCAGACCCAGCACTGTCTGTAGGCCTCGCACCAGGGGGTCACTGCGGTCGAGACGCCGCTCCGACAAGCGCAGCGGAAGTGATGGTTCCCCTTCTCGCAAGATGGCCTCGGCCAGCGGGCCGTAGGTGTCCAGGTCGGGAGCCAGAATCAAGACGTCGCTCGCGGTCAAACCAGGCAGGCTGCCAAAGGCGTCGAGCAGTTCGTCGCGCAGCACTTCCACCTCGCGCCTGGCGCCATGGCACCGATGCACACGCACCGAGTGGTCTGACGCGGTCGGTGTGGCGGTGACCATGTCTTCAAGGTCTCCAGCGTCACCCGGCTGCCGCGCCGCTCGGATATCGGCCTGCAGACGGGCCAGCAGCGTCCCGGAGCTGAGTTCGGGCAACGGGATGACGTCGTACTCCTGGCCTTCCGTGACCAGTGCGTCCTCGAAACTGCGAAAGCTGTCCACGGCTTGCTTTCCCAGATGGGACAGCAGTGGGTGTCCTTCCCAGGCGAGGTCCACTTCCTTGCCGGCTCGCATCTGCGCACGCCCGGCGCGCATGTCGCCCAGGTATTCCGTCGATGGGAGCAGGGCGCGCAGGCAGATGCGGGTTCTGGTCGCCAGGGCACGCAACAGCGGCAGTAGGGTTGGGGGCAAGGGCCCCGTGGCCAGGACTTCGAGCGTGGCGGGCAGCTCGCCATCGCCGGAATGGATGCGCGCCACGAGGTCGTCCAGACGCGCGGCCGGATGGGGGTGCTCGGCCAGTCCCTCACACAGTCGGCGCCACAGTTCGCGCTGCCAGGCTTCATCGCTTTGGGCCGATTCCGGCAAGGTGCCCCACGCCTCGCGGCGGTCCCAGGCCGCGATTAACTCTGGCCTGAAATACAGATACTGATCAAAGCGGTCGGCCAGTTCGCCGGCCAGCGCCTGTCGGGCACGGGCATCGGCGCACGCAGACTGGAGGCGCGGCGTCCATCCTTCATCGGCCATCGCCCCCAGCAGCGGGATCAGTCGCCAGGCCAGCCCCTGCGGGCGCCACGACGGATGGACCGGGCTCAGGCCGACCAGCTGGGCCATGCGCTCGACGAAGGAGCCGGGCAGCAGAAACGCAATGCCCATGGCCACGCCGTGGCGCCGGGCTAGCTCCGCTTTGGTGCGGTCCACCAGAGGCAGCGACGGCATCAGCACCGGTACCACCACACCGGCCGGACCACCTGGTGTGCCCAGCGAGTCCACCAGGTCGTCGAGTAGCACCGTCGCGTCCGATGCGTATTTCAGTTCCAGAGGCATCGCTCAATGCAACAGCTGGCGTGATCAAGCCGGTGGTTACGGCTGTAGGTCGGCTCGAGGGTGCGACGCCAGAATCTCTTTCGCCGCGTCACGTGCGCCGGGTTCGTCAAAGTGGTGAGACGCATAGCCGACGAAACGTAACTCGACGGTGAGTGCCCAATCGTGCTTTTCCTGGATCTGATTCACGGCCAGTTTGGCAAGATCGGGCCCGCGGGCTACGTCGCCGCTCACGATCCGTTGCAATGCCTCCACGACTGCTTCCCGGGGCGCTTGTCGGATGTCGATCGCGGTCCACCCCCATCGATGCGGAAAGGCCTAGCGAAGTCAGTTGCAGCGAGAGGGTGTGAATGACGCGGTCCCCGCGCCAGCAAACCGGAAACAGGTCGGCAATTCACGGCCGAATATCGAACGCCGCCATCTCGGTGGCGTTCCGGACGAACAGCGTGCCGTCGGCAATGGTCGGCACGTTCCAGGTCTTCCCCGCGAGGGCGGGGAAGCGGGCGACCTCGTCATGCCCCTCCGGCGTGGCGCGCACCAGCACGACATCCCCCCGTTCGGTGAGTACAACCAGATGTCCGTTGGAGAACAGGAGCTGCCCGTATCCGTAGCGGCCCCCCTTCCACACCAGTTCGCCGGTCTTGGCATCGAGGCAGGCCAGGATGTTGTCATCGAGGCCGTAGATGAATCCCTCGTGCAGGACCGAACTGCTGAACTTGTTCTTCATCCGGTTCGTGCGCCAGACCTCGCGGGCAGCGAGGCTGTCGCCGGTGCCCGTCACCTCAACCATGGCCGAGCCCTGTCCGTAGCTGGCCGAGATGAACAGCCGGTTCGCACCCACCACGATCGGTTGCGCCATGTTTGGCACGTTGGAGACGACCCAGGGGTAGTCCCAGAGCAGCGTCCCGTCTGCCACCCGCAAGCCGGCCGCCCGCGCGGCCGTGACCACCACAATTTGTCGCACGCCGGCCAGCTCCACGAGCATCGGGGCGGTGTAGCCCGCCACGTCGTCGAGCGTGGTCCAGAGGGTGTCGCCGGTGTCCGCGTCGTAGGCCACCACCGAGTGTCCGGCGCGCCCGCCCGGCAGCACGACCACCATGTTGTCGACGACCAGGGGCGAGGCCGACATGGCCCAGGTCAGATTGCCGGCACCGGCATCCTCCAAGATGTTCGTCCGCCACAACAGGTGTCCGGTGTCGGCGACCAGGCTACGCAGTTCGCCCCCCGCGCCCAGCGCGAACAGTCGCCCGTCGTCCCACGTGGGTGTCGCGCGGGGACCATCGCCACCCATCGTCTCCTGGAACTGTTCGTCCCA
>Ga0310123_10002098_pt1 | contig 16106 bp, 17 predicted proteins | sample CB6_AW_1057_MG_FD_203505 | JGI IMG/M metagenome (GOLD analysis project Ga0310123, IMG submission 203505) | Marine microbial communities from Western Arctic Ocean, Canada - CB6_AW_1057 | ecosystem: Environmental > Aquatic > Marine > Oceanic | place: Canada: Western Arctic Ocean | collected... | reverse complement strand
GTTCTTTCCTGTAGTTCCGTCTGCCATTCCAGTGGATCTTCTGATCTTTCCCCAGCGAGCGCCTCTTTACAAAAACGTTCCAATTCCTCAGAGCGCGTGTAGGAGACCAGACTTACACCGGCTTCTTGCATCGCTCCGAATAGAGCCTCTGCACCCGGGCTGCCGAAGCGTACATTGAGTTCAATATCAATGAAGAGCACTGCCTCGAGCAGGGCAATTCCTGCAGCCTGCCAGCGCATTGAACTTTCGTCCGCGGCTGCGGTCGCGGTTTCAAGCTGTTGCCTGATTTGCTTGACGCTGTGGTTAAGATCGGCAGCGTCTCGCCGTGCCTGCAGGCGATGGCGGACAAATGCTGCGGCCGTAAGCACTAGCGCCAATGATAGTACCCAGGTGAGCGCAGTCATGCTTCGAACCGGTAGCCAACGCCGCGGACGGTAATGATACGCTGCGGGCGAGAGGGTTCGTCCTCGATTTTCTCCCGCAGCCAGCGCACATGCACATCTACCGTGTGTGTGCTGCCGACGTAAGTGTACCCCCACACCTTTTCGAGCAGCAGGTCACGAGAGAGCACTGCACCGGTGTTTCGCATTAGCTCGGCCAATAGGTTGAATTCCTTCTGCGTCAGGTGAATTTCCTCGCCCGCTATGGTGGTGCGGCGGGCGCTTATGTCAAGTTTGAGATTGCCAGAAAGCAGCTGCAGCTGCTCCGTTGGGCTACCACTGCGCGCGCGGCGCAAAAGCGACCGTACACGCGCAAGTAGTTCACCCAGGCTAAACGGTTTCACTACATAATCATCCGCCCCGGTCTCCAACCCGACGATTTTGTCCATCTCAGTGCCACGAGCAGTGAGCATGATGATAGGCACATCTGAGTCACGGCGCAATGCACGACAAAGTGAAAGCCCGTCCATTTCAGGGAGCATCAGATCCAGAAGTATCAGGTCAGGGTTGTCATCCCGCGCCGCGCGTAGGCCCGCGAGGCCATCCGTGGCTGCTAGCACATTAAAGCCTTCTGCCTGCAACGCCTGCGTTACCGTCTCGCGCACGGTATCTTCATCTTCGACGATGAGAATTGTGGCAGTCTCAGTCCTGCGCTGCCGATTTGCGGGGCCATAATGCGGGTCAATCATTGTGAAGTGTAAGTCATCTAGCCGTCATGAAGGTGCATGGCTCAATGCAATCACTATCGCCCGAAAGCGGCCAGAATCCGGTCTGGGTAATCGGTGATAATACCGTCCACCCCGAGTTTGCGCATGCGCTGCACGTCGCTCTCGTCGTCGATCTTCCACGCATGGACTTCCAGTCCGCGGTCGTGGGCAGCGCGCACAAATCCGGGCGTGAGCACGCGTATCCCGTTGCGTTGTTCCGGAACCTGCAAGCTGTTGAACTCGGGGCTGTAGATTGGGCCAAGAAACGCTAGATTGAGTGCGAAGAAGGCCATCAGCTCCTCCTGGCTCGCAGAGGTGGCCACTCCTGGGCACACTGACCGGAATTGCTGCAGAAATACTTGGCTGAAAGCAGTTACTAGCAATCGTTCGTTCGTATCATGTTTGTGTATGAGCGCGCACAAAGTGGTGGCCAGTGCGGGTTGGGCCGTCTTCATCTCTATGTTCATGCGCACTTCCGGAAGAGCGCTGAACACCTCCGTAATCGTGGGCACAGTGATATCCTGGTTGCGATACCTATACGTTTTCCCGCCGTCATCTGACCAGTGGTAGGCTGCGTCCAATCGCTGTAATTCGGCGAGCGTGAGTTGTCCAACCGTGCCTATTCCATTGGTGGTGCGCTCAACGGAACTGTCATGCATCAGCACGAGCACGCCATCCGCGGTGCGGCGCACGTCCATCTCAATTATGTCCACGCCTATGCCGGCGGCTTGCTGTAACGCATAGAGCGTGTTTTCCGGCCAGATAGCGGCACCGCCACGGTGGGCGATGACCGCTGGTCTACTCAGCTGCGTTAATGGCGCGAAAAACGGATGCTCCGGAACAGGATGAGCCAAGGCTGTCATCACCCCGAATGATCCGATAGCGACAGCGATTGTCGCGATGATTGCCTGTAGAGTTCGTGACAAGCGCATAATTGCTGATGGTTTGGCCTCCCGCTACTGACCGCCGCGGCCAGATTTGCGTTTGCCGCCTCTGTACATCGGTGCGGTAATGGGGCAAATGATGCTGAGTTGTGGGTCGAGCAGGCGACTCTCTAACCTTGCGCCCAACTCGGATTTGTCCACGGAGGTGGTAACCACAGTGGGTAGCCGTGCCACATAGCGGTGATCTATCAGCTGCAGCATTTTTTCGCGGGCCCAGGGGGTGGCACTGTGCATGGCCAGGTCGTCTAGTACCATCAGCGGGGCGTTGCGCAGCTCGAAGAACTGCTGGTCGAAGCGCACGAGCGAGTCCGGGCTAAAGGTGGCCCGCAGATGGTCAAGCAAATCTGCGGCGGTGATTAACAGGGCAGGGTGACTGTTGCGGATGCGTTGGTTGGCTACTGCGGCCGCGAGGTGCGTCTTCCCGCAGCCGTGGCCACCAGTGAGGATCAGCCATCCCCTTGGTTGTTCAGCAAATTGCTGTGAGGCCTGCACCGCCGTGCGCAAGCGTCCTTGATGCTCCGAGGTGATTTCGCCTACGCGCAAGTCAAACGTCTCGAATGTCTGACGCGCGTGCATGGCCAGCGAGGAGAGATCGGTCTGGTCAGATTCGGCGCGGCGGAAATCAGGAGCATCAATGACAAATTTGCGTACAAGATCCATATCGATAAGGCGGCTACGCACACGCGGCTCGATGCGCTCAAGTTCCACATTGCAGGTAATTACGGTCGGAAGCGTGGCGTTGTAACGGTAGTTGATAATCTGATACAATTTTTCTTGAGCCCACTGGGTGGGATTCTCGGCGCCCAGGTCATCCAGGACGAGCAAGGCTGCGTTGCGAGTTTGCTCGAAAAGATCGTCGTAAGCCACAGGCGATCCCGGCCCGAAGGTGGCGCGCAGATGGTCGAGCAAATCGGGGGTGTTGACGAAGAACACATCGGTGCCCTGTAACAGGCAGTGGTTGGCGATGGCAGCGGCCAGATGCGTCTTGCCGCACCCGTAACCGCCATGCAGCAGCACCCACCCCTTGGGATTATCTGCGTATTCGCACGCCTGCTCATACGCGCGATGCAGGCTGTCGCGCTGGCGCAGGTCATGAGCGTGGCCTTCGGGCAAGAAGTTTTCGAAAGTCTTCTCAGCAAGCGGTCCCAGGCTGGAATACTGTTGGCGGTGCACCTTCATCTGCTGCTCTAGGTCTTCAAGACGACAGCTGCAGGCATACAGGCGGCCAAATGCCGGGTCCTCAATGTCCGCATTCGCGCTAACAAAACCCAGTCCGTGGCACTGGGGGCAATCCGGCGAACCCGGTCCTGGCAGCGTCTTATGTTGGGGTTCAGCTCTCGAGGTAGTCGAGGTATCTCCGGCGATATTTTTCACTGTCTGCTCGGCCTTTTCCATCGTCATCCTTTCCTTTGCGCTGCCAGCGTTCAAGGATGGCAAGCACGTAGCGCCACGAGCGCGCGTTGTTCTCCACTGCTAGGCGCATGGCTTCCTTCAGCCAGTTGTCAGGGAAGTTTCGCTCGGCATCGCGAAGCTCATCCGCGATGAGCGGAGTGAGCGAGCCGATGTTTTGTTCGTACAGGGTGAAAATATTGGACCGCTCCACTGTCACACTGATCGGGGCATCCGCGTCGTTGGTGGGACGCCAATCGCCGCGGGCAATGCCCTCCACTGCAGCACGCCCCTTGGGGGTGTTCAGGAAGAAATAATCCTCATGTCCGTCGGCATCCTCCAATACGACGTGCAGCAGCGTGCCGCGTGCGCAGGCTCTCTCTAGAGCCTGCGCCAGGGCGACTTCACCCGGTTGCTGGAAGCTGTCAAGCAATGTTTCGTCTTGCTGCAGCTCGCTGCGGCGCACATGGCGCAGCCGTCCCTCTTTCAGCGCTAAACGCCAGAAGCAATACAGCGTGAGTCTCAGTTCGTCAAGGTCATCAATCTGCGGCAATAACTCGACGAAGAAAAGATTGGGCACCGGAGTGGTGCGCGTTTTTCCAGCGGGGAAACCGGAAAAACCTTTCACCACTAATCCTGCAGTACCACACTTCTGTGAGTGGCATCGACGAACTGAGCGTATGGCGGTAGAAAGACCAGTTCCATAGAGCCGGTTTTTCCGTTGCGATGTTTCGAGACCAGTAGCTCGGTCACCTGTTTGCGCTGCGGGTCTTCGTCCCATGCATCTGGGTGATGCAAGAACATCACCACGTCGCTGTCCTGCTCAATGCTGCCGGACTCGCGCAGGTCGGACAGCACCGGGCGCTGCCCGGTGCGCTGTTCCACTCCGCGCGAGAGCTGTGCACCGGCTAGCACAGGTACGTGCAATTCGCGCGCCAAAGCTTTCAGACCGCGGGAAATCTCCGATACTTCCTGCACCCGGTTCGCATCGCGGCGTACGTCCGATACCATTAGTTGCAGGTAGTCGACGATGATTAAATCCAGTTTCACCTCGGTAGCTAAGCGACGACTTTTTGCACGTACCTGCATCGCCGATATTGACGGTGTGTCATCCAAGTAAATGCCCACATTGCTCAAAAGGTTCACCGAGTGGATGAACCGATCCATTTGCTCCTCCTCAAGCTCGCCAACGCGCAGCCTGTGCGAGTCGATGTGGGTCTCCTGAGCCACCATACGTTGCATCACCTGCTCGTTAGACATCTCCAGTGAAAAAAGCGCTACGCGCTGTTTGTGCATGCGCGCCGCATTTAGAGCCACAGAAACCATGAAGGCGGATTTGCCCTTTCCTGGGCGACCGGCCACAATGATCAGATCTGATTTCTGCATGCCGCCTAGCAGCGTGTCCAGATCTCGGAATCCGGTGGGGACGCCCACTATTCTGCCGCGATTGTCGTACAGCTGCTGCACGCGGTCGTAATAATCGTGGGCCACCTGTCGGATGAGGGTCATGTCGCGGCTAGAGCGGCCTTCACTTACACCGAACATAGTCTGCTCAGCCTGATTGACGACCTCGTTTATATCGGTTTTCTCGTCGTACGCCAGCTTGGCCACGTCCCCGGCGGCTTGAATCAACCGGCGGCGGGTTGCTGCTTCCTCAACTAGTTTGCCATAAGCAGCCACGTTGAATGCAGTGGGCACACGCGTTACCAGTTGCGTGAGATATGCGAAACCGCCGATTTCCTCTAGCTGTCCACGGGAATCCAGCATCCCCTGCGTGGTCAACTGGTCGATTGGCGTGTGCTGTTCGTGCAGTGCGGCGAAAGCGTTCCATACCCATCGGTGTTTGACCGAGTGGAAATCTTCCGGACGCAGCGTGGACGCGACCTCGTAATAGGCGTCCGGGTCAATGAGTACCGACCCTATGACCGCCTCTTCAGCCTCCAGATTATAAGGTTGAACGAAGTCCTCGTGCGTGCTTTCCATCAGTTTTTGCGCGTAATCACCGGTGCAATGTCACAGAGCGCCGTACTCTGTGCCGGGCGCTCTAGGCTGGTCGTTTCCAGAAGGAGACGCGGCCAAGAAGCCGCGCATCTTTACAGCTATGGCGTGCTCGTGGCAGCTATTTGCTTTCCTCGTCGCTGTCTAAATCATCCAAGTCGAGCGTATCAACAAAATCTGAGAACACTGAGATGTCCTTGTCGTCCATTACGTTGGTCTCCGTACTATCCAACTCGTCCTCGATGTCCTCTTCTGGTGTGATGCCGGCCTGTTCCATTACTTTCTCTTCCACATAAATCGGCACCTGCACACGCACGGCCAGAGCTATGGCATCTGACGGGCGGGCGTCAATTTCCACACGCTCTCCATTCTGGTTGACCATAATGTGAGCGTAAAACACGTCATTGCTCAAATCCCGGATGAGAATGTGGGCAACGGTCCCTCCTAGATCCGCGATGGCGGTAGCAAGTATGTCGTGCGTAAGCGGGCGGGCCATCTCCATCTCCTGCAATTCCACGGTGATGGCGTCAGCTTCGCAAGGGCCAATCCAGATGGGTAAGTAACGCTCGCTTTCCTCGTCTTTGAGGATCGCCACTCGATGTTGTGACATTAAGCTGACACGGATGCTGTCAATGGTCACTTCAATCATCTGATAACCTGTGTTTTTCAACCTGCGCTGCCTGTCGCGATTCTAGCACAATACTGACTGCTTCTGGGAGGCGGTTGGCTCGCCTAACGGTGGGCGCGCCCGCCTCGTCAGGCCAATTCACCTGCCTGCCAACGCGCGATCATCACTCCAGTTGCGTGGAACGCTAACTTGGGCAATTCTCCCGGCTCCGGCCCGAACCAATTTACTGCATCAGCGTCATCCCCAGCCTGCAGCTCTCCTGCCGTTATCTCTCCGCGGTAGAAGATGACGAAACCAGCCCCGCCGGAGTGCTCACGACCTGGAACCAGTGCCAGCAGTTTGGTTGCGGATACGGTGAGACCTGTCTCCTCGGCGCATTCTCGTGCGGCAGCTGCGGCCGGGTTCTCCCAGGAGTTCACAAAGCCTCCAGGGACAGTCCAGTGGCCTCGTGCGGGCGCTACCATACGGCGCACCAGCAAGACTTTACCGTTCCTCTCCAGCCACATCGCCGCGGCAACCTTGGGATCAAAAAAATGGGTGTAGTCGCACTGTGGGCACACCGGCCTCACTTCGCCGAAACGGTGCTCGCGCTCTAAACCACAGCCGCAGCGCTGGCAATACTGCACTTCTGCTGGTTCCATCAGGCAATAGTACCAGAGGGCGATGAAATGGCCTCAAGCATCCACGTGTGCACTGCGCGTGGTGCCGCTAAGTTGCTCGGGTGCGGGCCGGGACGGCAAGCGCTGCATTGCTGCTGTTATTGCAATTCTATAGTCGCCCCGGCATCTTCCAATTTCTTTTTTGCTTCCTCGGCAACATCTTTTGCCACGGCCTCCAGCACCACTGCGCCCGGAGTCTCAGAGACTTCCTTGGCGTCTTTAAGTCCGAGGCTGGTGACTTGGCGTATAGTTTTGATGACGTCGATTTTCTTTGCGCCGTGATCCTTCAGCACTAGATTCCACTCGCTCTTTTCCTCGTCCGCAGCGGCGTCAGCTTCATCGCTGGGAGCGGCGGCCTGCACGGCTGCCACCGGCGCAGCCGCGGAAACGCCCCATTCGTCTTCAAGCAGCTTGGTCAATTCCGCAGCTTCCAATACCGTCAGTTTCCCAAGCTGCTCAACCAGTTTTTCAAGATTTGTCATGATGTTGTCTCCTTATCTTGTATTTGTTTTATGCGCGTACTATCACGCGCTGGCTTCTGATGCGTCCGTATTTCCGAAAGCATTCACTACGCTCACTACTTGGCGAACGCTGCTGGAAAGGGTTCCGACGAGGCCACGTGCAGGTGCATTCAGTAATCCGAGCAGCTTCGAACGCAATTCCGGCAATGGCGGCAGGCTGGCAAGTGTCTTTACCTCTTGGGCGTTGAGCAGTTGAGTACCCATTAATCCGCCCTTAATCTCGATTGAGTCGTTGTCATTGGCGAAATCCGAAATGGCCTTAGCCACTGGCGGGATTTCACCGAAGGCGAAGCCTCCAATGGTGGGCCCAGTGAGTATCTCCTCCGTCATCGGCAGCCCGGCTTCTACGAGAGCCAGACGGGTAAGCCGGTTCTTTGTGACGCGGCAAATACCCTCCACTTCGCGCACTCTGTTTCGCAGCTCGGAGATATCAGAAACGGACAATCCCTTGTTGTTTATCCAGACTACGCCCTTGCTGCGCTGCAACAACTCCGTGTATATTTTTACCAGTTCTTGCTTGTACTGTTTGCTTTTTGCCATCTTCCCGTCTCCTTTCTGGGTTTACATAAAAACTCGAAGCCTTTGCTCACACCTATAGACTGTGCGATGCAAAGACTTCGAGTGGCCTCGGCGGCCATGGACAAGGCTGAAGTCTTCACCTCGGTGGGAAATTAAGCCGTCGAGTGGCTGAGCACCCACTGTCTGTGGTGAAGGTACTGTTATGTAATATGGTTGTTACTCGATAGTGCCCACCAAATTTGGATCCACCCGAATTCCCGGACCCATCGTTGTTGCCAGTGTAATGCGGCGAAAAAAGTTCCCCTTTGCTGTCGGCGGTTTCGCCCTGCGCACGGCATCTACCAGAGCCACGAGATTTTCGAACAGAGCGTCCACCGAGAACGATGCCTTTCCGATGGGTGAGTGCACGTTACCTGTTTTATCCAGACGGAATTCTATTTTCCCAGATTTGGCCTCGTCAATCAGCCGCGGCAGATCCTCAGCCGGAGCCACTGTACCTGTCTTGGGATTTGGCATTAGTCCACGCGGACCAAGGATGCGTCCTAGTCTGCCCACCGTACCCATCATTTCCGGTACGGCAATAGCAACATCGAACCCAGTCCAGCCATCCTGGATTTTCTTGATGGTTTCTTCGTCGGCGACAAAGTCCGCCCCTGCCTTTTGTGCCAGACGCGCACCCTCTCCCTCTACGAAGGCTAGCACGCGCACGGTTTTCCCCAGACCGTGTGGCAGCTGCACCGACGAGCGTACTTGCTGGTCTGCCTTACGGGTGTCGATGCCTAGCCGCACGTGCACTTCAACAGTTTCATCGAACTTCGCAGTGGCGCTTTTCTTGGCCAGTTCCACCGCCTCTCGGGGATGGAAGAGATGGTTTCTTTCAATTAGGTCGCATGCCGCCCGATATTTCTTGCCATGTGTAGCCATCATATTCTCCGGTGTTTTTGAAAGGAATCCCGGTTGCCATCCTACTGGTTGATTTAGCCTTCGACCACAATCCCCATGGAGCGTGCCGTGCCCTCTATCTGCAGCATTGCGTTCTCAACATCGTTGGCGTTTAGGTCTTGCATTTTTGTTTCAGCTATTTCTTGTATTTGAGAGCGAGTTACCTTTCCCACTTTCTCACGCAGAGGGTCTGGCGAGCCTTTGTCCAGCCCGGCGGCGGAGCGCAAGAGCACAGCGGCGGGCGGCGTCTTCAGCACGAAATTGAACGAGCCGTCAGCGAAGATTGAGACATCCGCTGGCAGAATCTCTCCAGCTCGGTTTTGTGTGCGCGCATTGTATTCCTTGCAAAACGCCATCAGATTCACGCCGTGCGTGGCCAACGCCGGACCGACGGGAGGCGCCGGGCTTGCTCTGCCTGCCTGTAGTTGTAACCTTACTATTGCTTTGAGTTTCTTTGCCACTGCATTACTCCCGCTGTTAGATCTTTTCTACCTGCAGGAAATCCAACTCCACTGGTGTTTCCCGCCCGAAAAACGAAACCATAACACGTACTTTCGCGCGGTCGACATTGATGTCCTGTACCGTGCCGATAAAATCGTTGAAGGGACCGTCGATGATGCGCACTTTCTGGTCGACCTTAAATGTAACTGCAATGCGTGGCGCATCTGCCTCCATGCGCGAAATAATGTGACTGACTTCTTGCTCGGGCAGTGGGGTGGGTTTGCTGCCCATTCCCACGAAGCCGGTCACGCCCGGCGTGTTGCGCACGACATACCAAGACTCTTCCGAAAGTTCCATTTGCACCAAGATGTATCCCGGGAAAACCTGGCGCTCGACCGTCTTGCGTTGGCCATCCTTTACCGCTATTTCCTCCTCGGTGGGAACTACAACGTCGAAGATCTGCTCGTGCATGTCCATGCTTTCGATGCGTTGTTCAAGGTTGTGGCACACTTTGTTTTCGTAACCCGAATAGCAGTGCACTACATACCAGTGCCGGTCTAGATCTTCCCTGTCCGGGGCTTCTGCGGTGGGATCAGTTTCGTCCGCCTGGTCCTTGCTCTTCCGGGAAGCGATCACCTCCTGGGTGGCTGCCTGCAGTACCTCTTCTAGGGATGGCCCAAGGTCATCTTCGAAGTCAATGTCGAAGTCAATGTCGAAGTCGATCTCTGGATGAGCAGCGCCATCGTCCAGCAAATCCGCACCGTCATTTTTCTCCGGCGGCGCTTCCGGCACGGGCCTACCTATAGTATCTTCTGCCGCAGTGTCGTTTGTCTTCATAGCCTCACTGAATTATCTGGGCAAATATCCAGGTGAAAACCGCATCGAAAAACCCAAGAAAAAGCGCGCTAACTGTGATAGTAATAAGTACCACTTTGGTCAAACCCGCGGCCTCGGACCGGCTGGGCCAAGATACTTTCCCCAACTCCGCCCGTGTTTCACGCAAGTATGCCACTATCCGCTGGCGAGTATTGAAAACTGTAAAGGCTACTAATGCAATCGCCAGACCAAGCAGTGCCGGTCCTATAAGCTCCCGAAAATCCATTACTGATTCTATCCGAAAATAATCTCTCTCACGGTGACGGCCCCTCTCACTTCGCACTTATTGCGCTTAAGGCAGGCGAGGCAGGACTTGAACCTACAACCTACGGTTTTGGAGACCGTTGCTCTGCCAGTTGAGCTACTCGCCTAAGTCGTCGCGCAAACAACAGGCGCGTTCCCCCTCTTGGTCAAAACCCGCCCTATGCCGACGATCATTTTGTTTCACGGTGCAATTGATGCTTACGGCAGCGGGGGCAGTACTTGCTGAATTCCAGCCGCCCGGGATCATTGCGCCGATTTTTCTCGGATGTGTAATTGCGCTCCTTGCACTCCGTGCAGGCCAACGTCACCACCGGTCTAACGTCTTTTGCCATAACTTACTCAGTAATTTCGGTGATGACGCCGGCACCGACTGTCAGACCACCCTCACGTATGGCGAACTTGGAACCCTTCTCCAGCGCAACCGGAGTTATCAGTTCCACATCCATGTTCACGTTGTCGCCCGGCATGACCATCTCCACACCTTCAGGCAAGGTTATCGAGCCGGTCACATCCATGGTGCGGATGAAGAACTGCGGCCGGTAGCCCGCGAAGAAGGCCTTGTGCCGCCCGCCTTCCTCCTTGGTGAGCACGTAAACTTCTGCTTTGAAGATGGTGTGCGGGGTGATGCTGCTCGGCTTGGCCAACACCATACCTCGCTTTACCTCCTCGCGATCCACCCCGCGTAAGAGGATGCCGGCATTGTCGCCTGCTTCACCCTCCTCAAGTTGCTTGTGGAACATCTCAACCCCGGTTACCACAGACTTTGTCGACTGTTCCTGCAAGCCGATGAGCTCAACCGGATCCTGTAATTTGATCTTGCCGCGCTCGATGCGACCAGTCACCACCGTGCCGCGCCCCTTTATGCTGAAGACATCCTCTATCGGCATCATGAAGGGCTTGTCCTTCTCGCGCTCCGGGGTGGGAATGTAGCTGTCAACCGCCTGCATCAATTCCAGTATGCTCTTGTATTCAGGCGCATCTATGTCAGTGCTATCGCTCTCCAAGGCCTGGAGAGAGCTACCCATTATGATGGGGGTGTCATCACCAGGGAATCCGTACTCGGTTAGCATCTCGCGCAACTCAAGCTCAACCAGTTCGAGCAACTCGGGGTCATCGAGCATGTCAACCTTGTTGATGTAGCACACGATGTAGGGCACTTCCACCTGACGCGCCAGCAGCACGTGCTCGCGCGTCTGCGGCATCGGCCCATCAGGAGCGGATACCACCAGGATGGCACCGTCAACCTGCGCTGCGCCTGCTATCATGTTCTTGATGTAGTCGCGGTGCCCCGGCATATCCACATGCGCGTAATGGCGATTATCAGTAGCGTATTCCACATGCGCAATCGCTATGGTGATGCCGCGCGCTTTCTCTTCCGGGGCGTTGTCGATGGTATCAAACGCGCGGAAATCCGCGCCACCCTGCAGGGCCAGCACTTTGGTGATCGCAGCCGTCAGCGTGGTCTTGCCATGATCAACATGCCCCATGGTGCCCACGTTCAAGTGTGGCTTGCTACGATCAAATATTTCTTTCGCCATTGTTTTCTGACCTCTTCGCGCAACAGCGCAAATCCTCCTTTTGCCTGGAGCCCTCGATGGGATTTGAACCCATGACCTCACCCTTACCAAGGGTGTGCTCTGCCACCTGAGCTACGAGGGCTCGGTTGGTCTTCAGGTGGGCAGGGTGGGATTTGAACCCACTCAGGCTAATGCCACCGATTTTACAGACCGGCCCGGCTCACCATCTCCGGCGCCTGCCCCAATTGAGCCGACGAAGGGACTCGAACCCATAACCTAGCGCTTACAAAGCGCTTGCTCTGCCAATTGAGCTACGTCGGCGAGGCCCACACATTGTCTAAGCAGCTAAGTTAAAAAGAGCGCCTTCCTGCTGGCGCCATGACGATTATACCAAGGTTTGGTGTTGGCGGTCAAGCGCTCTCCCCAAACCCGGCTAACTCTTCTGAAGCGAACCCGGGCAAGTCTAACAGGGATGGTCAGAGTCGTCAATGGTGGGAGGTCAGGCGACTGCGCCGCGGGTGGTTCGAGCGGCATAAAGCGCTAGTGATCCGGCCACCGAGGCGTTGAGGGATTGTATGCGACCGTGCATAGGAATGTTGATGAGGAAATCGCAGCGCTCTCGTACCAGGCGGCGCAGACCCTTGCCCTCGTTGCCGACTACTAGTACCAGCGCGCGGTTGAGGTCGGTCTGCTCCAGCGGCAAGCTTCCCGGACCTGTGTGTAGGCCAGCTACCCACACACCGTCTCTGCTCAACTTCTCGATTGCGCGTGCCAGATTAGTGGCACGCGCAATCAACAGGTGCTCGCTAGCTCCCATGGATGCCGCCACCACCGCGGGCGTTACCCCTCCGGCACGTCTCTTCTGTATGATCACGCCGTGCACGCCCACCGCCTCCGCAGTGCGGAGCAAGCGCCCGAAGTTACCCGGGGATTGAAGTAAGTCCAGCATCAGCAGCAGGGGCGCTTCCTGCAGTGCTCGTGCGCGGGCGTGTATTGCTGCGATATCAGCGTATGGGTATGAATGTACCTCTAACAGTGCGTCCTGGTGCGCGCTATCTCCGGCCCACTGTTTGATTTCCGTTCGCGGTACGTGTTTGATGGGTATTGCTTGGCTCTTGGCAGCGCCGACAAGTGTGGCGTTACTTGTCGGCCTGGATTCGTGTGAGACTACCAGCCGCACGATCTCGCGTCTACCGGCGGATATTGTCTCCAGCAGCGCGTTGCGACGGTAAAGCAGTTCAGTCACTTGTGCTCAAGGCGACTATTTTCCATGTGGTGCCTGATTTGCCATCTTCCAGAGTCACGCCGGCTTGTCCTAGTTTATCTCTGATTTTGTCTGATGTGGCGAAGTCTTTACGCGCGCGTGCTTCAGCGCGGATATTAGCCAGCAGACGTATGAGTTTTTCCTCACGCCCGGCGTTTGCGCCTGTGGCTTCACTTGCATGGGGCATCACCCCGAGCACATCACCAGCCAGTTCCTGGTACAGAGCTGCGATTGCGTGCAAGGTTGCATCATCCGGACGAGGATGTTCTGCCAGCAGTGTGTTGACCTGTTTGGCGAGCCCGAAAAGCGCTGCCAGCGCGCCTGGCGCGTTGAAATCATCATTCATCGCTGCACTGAACTCAGCTCGCGTGTTTTCCAACGAGTAGGCAAAATCAACTGCAGTATTTTCGGACGCTTTTGGCTGACGCAGGGCTTGTTGCGCTGCTAGAGCCGGGGCGATGAGCCGTTTCCATCCTCTGGCGGCGCCCGACAGCGCGTCCTCGGAGTAATCAATCGGGCTGCGGTAATGGCTGGAGAGTATGAAGAAGCGCAAGATCTCCGCTGGGTATTGTTGCAACGCCTGTCGAATGGTAACGGAGTTCCCTAGGCTCTTGCCCATTTTCACGCCGTCAATAGTGAGTGACCCGGCGTGCAACCAGTAATTGGCGAAAGGCTGTCCGCTAAGCGCTTCCGACTGCGCTATCTCGCATTCATTGTGCGGAAAGATGTTTTCTAGTCCGCCCCCGTGAATGTCGAAGTTCGCACTTAGGTATCTCCCGGACATTGCGCTGCACTCGATGTGCCAACCGGGAAAACCCTCTCCCCATGGGCTGCGCCAGCGCATAATGTGCTCCGGTTCTGCTCGCTTCCAGAGGGCAAAATCCTGTGGGAGGCGTTTTTCCGTGCGCACGTCCACGCGGGTGCCTTCCTCCAATTCTTCCACTTTGCGGCCGGAAAGCTTGCCGTATGTGGGCGCCGAGGAAACATCGAAATACACCGAACCGTTCACCTCGTAGGCGTGTCCGCTCTCGATTAATTGCTCCACTGCAGCGATTTGCTCGGGCACGTGCCCAGTTGCCCGTGGCATAATGTCGGGACGGATGTTGCGAAGGCCATCCATGTCGTCCATGTATGATCGCATGTAACGCTCCACTATCTGCATAGGGTCGGTCTTCTCTAGGCGTGCGCCCTTCAGGATGCGGTCCTCACCGCTATCAAGCAGGTGGCCGACGTCAGTGATATTCTGAACATAAAGCACGTCCATCCCGATGAAGCGTAAGAAGCGCACAATGATGTCCATGGACACATATAGCTTTGCGTGGCCAATATGGGCGTGGTCGTACACGGTCGGGCCGCATACGTACATGCCTACATGCCCGGCCTCAAGCGGGATGAACGCCTCTTTCTGGCGGGTGAGCGTGTTGTAAACTTTCAGCTCCATCGTGAATCGCGCTTGCCCTAGCGGCCTTTTGCTTCCTGCCGTGCGAAAAGCATACGGCCGGCAGAGGTCTGTAGTACTTTTGTCACCACTACTCTGATATTCTTATTCATGCGTCGGTGGCCGTTATCCACTACCACCATGGTGCCGTCCTCAAGATATCCCACTCCCTGGCCTTCTTCTCTGCCGTCTTGGATTATTTTTACTTCCATCTTCTCACCGGGAAGGCACACTACCTTAACCGCATTGGCCAGATCGTTGATGTTTAGTATCTTCACGCCCTGCAGCTTGGCGACACGGTTCATGTTGTAGTCGTTGGTGAGCACTGGGCAGTGTAGTTGTTTGGCCAAGGTTACCAACTTGTCATCCACCTCGGGCACGCCGTCCACATTCATATCGGTAATCTTCACCTGAACACTCGACTCTGTCTGCAGCTTGTTTAGTATCTCCAGCCCACGCCGGCCCCGGCTGCGGCGCATGGAGTCAGACGAATCAGCGATATGCTGCAGCTCATGCAGCACAAAGTGCGGCACCATAATTGGCCCACTGATGAAGCCCGTTTTGCTAATGTCAGATACACGTCCATCGATAATTGCGCTGGTATCTATCAAGACACCGTGGCCGTTCCGTGCAGCCGTGCTGATGTCTTGGAATGTCCCTCGAGATCGCAGGTGTAATGCCCCCAGAATCTCCGAGCGCCGCGCGACGAAGATCGTGATGCCCAGCCATCCGCCCAGGATTGCGCCAGATGATGGAAGAATCTGATTGAGCGGCTGCGGTAGGGTGGAGAGCGGCCACACTAGCAGCCCTGCCACAAGCAGACCCACAACCAGACCCATCAGTCCGATTAGTAACACGTGTGTGGAAGTCTGCCCCAGTAATTTCCGCAGTGCGCGTGCAGGCCGCGTGCTGAGGTACGGCGCCACTGCCATCCCTAACAGCGCTCCCGCGACGGGAAAGAGCCAGAGCCGCAACTCCGCTGAGAGCAGCTCGCGGATAAGCTGCGGCGTGCGCTCTTCAAGGTAAAACCCGCCGACGGCGAAGCCAATTAGACCTATGAATCGTGATATTGGATCTGCTCGCATAAGGTCTTCAGATAACGAAAGAGCGAGGATCTGGCCAGATGACTCGCTCTCCGTGGTTTACTTTTCGATTGCAGGCAAGAGTACTGAAGGTCTATTACCTTCCTATGGGTAGCTTAATAGCTACCGAAAAGCATACAATAACGACGAAATAAGGTCAGGGCGCTCGTGCGAATGATTATTATTTGAAACGAGCGTACAGCCATCTTAACACATGCCTCGGGGAAAGTCAAAAAAGGCTTGGGCGCAATCATTTCGCTGGTAGCGCTATTGTTAGCGCTTCGTGCAGCGAACGGGCACGGTTGATTTCCAGGTCATGCGGCAGCCCGTCTGCGTGCGTGGCAGAACTGGGAATCACCGCGCGCTTGAATCCGAGCGTGGCGGCTTCGCGCAGGCGTTCCGGCAGCTGCCCTGCCGTGCGAAGCTCACCCGAAAGGCCGATTTCACCCAGCAGCACCATGTCGGCCGGCACCGGCC
>Ga0310123_10002097_pt1 | contig 16107 bp, 10 predicted proteins | sample CB6_AW_1057_MG_FD_203505 | JGI IMG/M metagenome (GOLD analysis project Ga0310123, IMG submission 203505) | Marine microbial communities from Western Arctic Ocean, Canada - CB6_AW_1057 | ecosystem: Environmental > Aquatic > Marine > Oceanic | place: Canada: Western Arctic Ocean | collected... | reverse complement strand
GTTTCAAAACGCGTGCAGACTCACAGTTGAAGCTGCCCGAATCGCTTGTTGATCCTCTGCACGCGGTCGCGTTGCCCGGTGGACGGTCGGTCGCCTATTGTGGCAATCCTCAGCCGCATCTGTGGGTGCTGAACCAACTGGGACTGATCGATCGTGATTTCAAGCTGGAAGGATCATTGGAGGCGGACCCCGTTTTTCTGTCAGATGCACTCGTTTTACCGCTTTCGGGAAAGCTTAAAACGCTCGTTCTAAAAACGGGTCAGCGGTCGGTTGAAGACTTCGTCGCTCCCATTCAGACGCAGCTCAATGGGAAAAATCAACAGCCACCAAGCTGGTCACATCTCGTTGCGCTGGACCGGACACACATGATCGTGGTTGACAGCAGTGGAAAACTGGCGAATGTCCAATTTCGAACTCAACCGATTCCACATCTGAAGGAAATAGTAGCATTGTCTCTGGAGCACCCGGTTCATGTTGATTTCGTCGTTCACGGTGGAAAAGTGATTCTGGCGGACGCGGGGCAGAGGTTGCAGATCATCAACGCCTCGGACCTACAAAGGCAGTCACAGTTAGAACTGATCGCACCGGCTTCCAATGCGCTGTGGTTGGTTGGAGACAACCTTTACGTTGAAACAGGACGGAATCAACTGCACTGCTTCCAAGTCGGACAAACGTTGAAACAGCTTTGGTCCATACCGCTCGACGGAGGCACATTGGCGGATCGGCCGTTGATTTTCGAAAATATGTTGGTGCTGGCCAATCAGGATGGCACAGTCCTGTCCGTCAACCCATCTACCGGTGAAGTCAAGAATCGAATCCGTCTAGGTCAACCGATCAGTCTTGGTCCTCGGCAACTCGGGGACACCATTTTCGTTGCTGCTATCGATGGAAGTCTGTACCGAATCGAATCCGTGTTGACGAGACGTGAATGAGCAAGCACACGAGACAGCATTCAGAAAGATCGCAATCTGTCGCGAAGCATGCGCGATTCGGTAGTTTTCAGATTGGCTTGGTGAGGGGGCTGTATGTCATACAGATAACTATGATTCTGTTGGCGGTCTTCGTTGAAAACGTCGCCACTGGCCAGACAAGACAGTTGGTGTTGACGACGTTCGAATCCGAAGCCAGCGGGCCTGACGAGGATGAGAAACAACGATATCCGAAGCTGAATGAAATGCAGCTTCCCACGGTTGAGGAGATTTTTAAGAAACATCCATTCGACTGGGTTGTCACGAACAACGAGGATGTGCACATTGTTTACCCTGTTTCGCCTCGTCCGGATCGGTCAAACAAGTGGGAGAAAGATATTCGGAATCTTCTGGAAAATCGTCCCAAAGGATATCCTCGCCGGGGGTTGCTAGAAGTGGTGTTGCACGAAGACGGGATCCTTGAAGATGGCAACCATGAGGACTCTTCATACGAGATCGACAAGAGGCGCATTCAGCAAATCAAATACTACGAAGACCTAGTGCTGGAGCGAGTCGATAAGCTACTGGAAAAAAAAGCCTTTCGTCAAGCATTTGCCCTGATCCTATTCCTCGAACGTCGTCGAGACTCCAACTGGCCGGGCATGGACCGTCGGAAGAACCGGTTAATATTTCTTGACGCCATGCGAATGCGCGATCAAAAGAAGCCACAGTCGGCGCTGGTCTTTTTCGAGGACTTGTACGCACGTGATCCTGAGTACCGCGATTCCCAAGACCGCACTTTGCAGGAAGAAATTGGACAGGTTTGCGATGGACTGATTAGAGCGGCGCTGGTCCAATCAGACTTTCGTCAAGCACGGTTTTTTCTGAGACGGCTTACCGATATGGATCCACAACATCAGGTCGCCGTGAAGTGGAAGGCCGACTTGGTGGCACGAGCTAAGAATCTTCTGACGCAGTCGGCTAACGCATCGCAGGACGGCAAACATGACGAGGCCGTATCACTGCTTGACCGTGCGACGCGAATCTGGCCCACCACCCCAGGACTGCGAGATGCGCACCGCAAGGCGTCGAATCGGTTTCAAAGAATCAAAGTTGGCGTCTTGCGGTTCGCTGGCGATCCGACGCCATACTTTTTGCCGACGGATGAAGACAAGCGTCACAACCATTTGATCCAGACGACTCTATTCGAAATCGATCGCAGCGACGAAGCGCCACACTACCGAAGCCGGTTTTTCGAGGAGTGGGAGCCAACCGATCTGGGACGGCAAATGGTGTTCACGCTTCGCCAGAGCCGTTCGTATTGGGAATCGCAACCAGTCGTGACTGCGTCGTCGATTGCCTCAACACTGGCCGCCCGGCTCGATCCAACACACCCAGCCTACGACGAACGAATGGCAAGCTACATCCACTCGCTGACCCCGCGCTCGCCATTCGAACTGGTGGTCAACTTTTCTCGAGTTCCGGTTCGCACCGTAGCACTGTTCCGTTTTCCGTTGATAGCAGTCGAAAGTGAACTCAATTCGGGCGAGACAGTTGATTCAAACGAATTAAAACTTGCGTCCAAAGTCCTGTCATGGCGGTTCAAGATTCACGAAAAGTCTCCACAACGGGTTGTCTATCGCCGCATCGCTCCCGAACCCGAGAACGTGAACGAGTATCACGTTGCCGAGGTTGCCAAAATTAAATTCAATTCCTACGACAAAGCCATTCAGGGATTGAATCGCGGCGAAGTCTCAATGCTACCACGTGTGCCGATTTGGACAATCGACAAATTTCGTAACGATGAGCGGTATGTCGTGCGAGATTACGCTTTGCCGACGACGCACGTCCTGCAGTTTAATCCAAACAGCGAACCTCTGAAAAATCTGGTATTGCGACGAGCGATGGCCTATGCATTGAATCGACGGCAGGTTTTGACAGAAATAATTCTGCACGATTCCGAGTCGCGACGCGGCCGCATTGTTTCCGCTCCCTTTCCAAGCAATAGTTATGCGTACGCCGACCTTTCGATGGTCGTACCACGCGAACATGATCTGAAGCTGGCTTACGCATTAGCCGTCGTTGCCGAAAAACAGCTTAAAGAGAAATTTCGGCCTTTGAAGTTGTATTGTCCGCCCGAGCCGGTTGTTAAAGCGGCAGCGGAAAAACTAATCGAGCAGTGGAAGCGGATTGGTGTGACGGTGACGTTGATCACACAATCAGCGGCCAGGCCTACTCGACGATCCGCCATGCGACCGCAGTGGGATCTCGTTTATCGCACCATTCAAATGGCTGAACCGATTCTTGAATTGTGGCCGTTTCTGACCATCGATACGCAAGCGCATGTTACCTCATTGATTCATTTGCCAGATTGGTTACGGCAAGAACTGGTTGGACTGGATCAAGCGGGCGATTGGGAAACGGCTGTTTCCCTGCTGCACCGATTGCATCAGCAACTCGCGGCGTACGTTCATTCAATTCCTCTTTGGGAAGTTGACGATGTGATTGTCATTCGAAAAACCGTTCGGGGATTTCCGAAGCACCCCATACATTCATATCAGGACATCGAACGTTGGATCGTCCAACCTGAGTTTCCAACAGTTCTGCCTTTAGGCCCCAAGATCAGAGGGAAGATCGGCAAGAAATTATGATTGGTGTCCGATCCGCAATTCCAAGAAAACGCGTATTGCAGCGGCGATTTGGGAGTAAAGGACTGGCGGTTTGTCTGTCGGCCATGCTGCTAGCCGAGGTGCTTTTACTCAACTCGCAATCGACGTCAGCTGGCGAGAAGTCAGAGTTGGACTCGAAGTCGACTGAAGTGAAGATACAGAAAGACGAAGCGACAGTATCCACCTCTTCCGAAACATCGGTCAAAAAACCGAAGCGAGCCGAGGTGCCAATCGAACTGCAGCCGTACCGCGTGCAAGTCAGCATTACATTTGGTTCCGACCCGCTGTTGACTATGGGATATCGTGAATCAGTCCTACAAAAAATCAGGGCGGCGGTCGAACGAATTCTGGGACAGATGTGGACTCTAAAGGTTGAAGAAAACCTGTGGCTATCGCCTCCAGGAATGAGGGGGCTTGAACAATTGACGTCGGAAAGTGAAACAGAACGGTTCGGCAAGGCCAGTTGTGATAAAGTCTACATTGTGACGGTCGAAGTCTTAGGCGGACGGTATCGAATCTCTGGGCGAGAATGGGACCGGTCCACTCAGGTGTTAGGACGTCTGGCAACTCGCGAAACTTTCCAGCGACGGACCGTTGCGGCCGACGTATTCACGTTGGTCCACGGCCTGTTCCAACCGATCGTGGCGATTGATGAGGCCGATAACGATACAGCAACGATTCGCGTACAAGCTGGTCAGTTTCCTTCGGTTGACCCCGACGCGGCTCAACTTACGACCAAGCAATTCTTCATTCCGATTTTTCGCTATTTGGATAAGAAAAAAGTCGTTCGGAAGATTCAATTCCTACCGTGGACTTATCTGATGGTTCAGTCTGTCGACCGCGCACGGGCAACATGTTCCGTGGAGTCCGGTCTGCGTGCGCCACTGGGTGGGGCAAGACGCCGCGTCGAAAAAATTGCAATCGGAATTCGGCCTTCTTACGGTGCAACACGGCTCATATTGGTTCCGCGCAAGAATCCATCCAAGCCGCTGATCAGTCATCACGTGAACGTTGTCATGAACCCACCGACATCAAGTAAAGAATCAATAAAAAAGCAACTTGAGATCGAGGCGTTGCACCTTCTCACAGACCGTTCGGGTGCCGTTACGATTCCGGTGAATTTCGAGTATCCTCTTGTCAAGCTTTACGTTCACAGCGGAACGTCTTTATTGGCTCGAGTCCCTTTTGTATCGGGGGTTGAGCCGGAGATTTATCTCCGACTTCCTTCTGATTCGCTGCGTCTGGGTGTCGAAGGACAACTCGCGCTGTTGGAGGGTGAGTTGGTCGATACGGTCGCCCGTCGGGCGACGCACATAGCACTAGCTCGCTTGTATGCTCGTGACGGAAAGTGGGAGCAGGTTGACGAGCAAATTGACGGATTTAAAAAAGTGCACGGTATTAAGTATTTCGAGCAACAGTTAAAGGCCATTCAATTTCCCGCTGTTCAGGCGGCCAAGTTGCAAAAAAATCGCAGTGCTGAATTCAGAATCAAGAGGCTGATTCAACGAACCACAGATGTGCTTGGTCGGCATCTAAGTCCAGACAAGATTCGTGATTTTGAGAACGAAATGGACGAACTTCGGTAAGTGCATGTTGCAGACATTAGTGCGTAAGAGATGCATCCAGCAACGTGATTACAGACAATCTGAATACTATTATTTAATTAGCGCAAGACGCTATTTAACAAGGACTTGTAAGCTGCGAGTGGTTTTGCAGCAATTGATTTCAGGTGACCTGCCGATCATAATCCGAGGTTGAGTGCTATCATTGCTGAAACTCTTCCACATTCTCTGTGTCCAGACAATAGAACCAGTTCGTTGAAAAGGGGGCGATTGGATTCGACTGGGTCACCGCAGGTTGTGGTGGCGTGCCGTGGTTGATCAGTTGGCCACGTTAAAAGCTGATCACAATATTAATTGCCAAAAAGCAATTCGCTTTGGCTGCCTAACAAATGGCAGTCCCGGCTTAGGAATCCCTGCCTGAGGAGTCCGACCGCCGGCCGAAAAATCGGGCTGGTGCCAAGTCAGTGTCCGCTACGTTTGGCGCGAGATCCGTTGTGGACTAGCCGCTGAGCGGGCTTTGTTCGTTGAGCCTGCTGGTGGCAAATTCAATCAACAAACTACGCACGTAGATGCCGTAATCAAGGGATCACAGGACGCGGGTTCGATTCCCGCCGCCTCCAATCTCTGGTTTTGCAGAGTGTCGCGAGAAGTCGCATTCCCCTGCAAAACTAGTTTTTTTTCATTCGCTACAAGGTCGGCTTGCGAGTCGTGACGTGCGCCTGCAGCGTCGCTTTGTTATTCAGCTCGACGTCGCCAGACACCGCTCGCTTGAAGTCGGCATTGGTCACGTCGACGTAATGTCGCATGGCAATGGCTTGAGTGTTTCCGAACTACTTGGCCACGACCGCATCTTCCTCTTCCACTTCTTGAGATCGTAACCGTATTCTAATTCGTCTGTTTGTAACGCTTCACGACCGGAATCTCAATCGGGCCGATTTACCCCCTGTGCCTCGCAAAAATTTTATCCGCGTTATATTTGAAGGATTTACGGCGATTGAGATTTTCCACTCATACTCTTGTGCGCATTCTCATACAATGATTACCGAAGAGCCTTACTTTGAGTTGCAAGGTGTCTTGAATTTCGGACTTCGAATGCGATTTTAGCTTTGTGGTCCAAGAGGAGAAACAGCATGCTCAGGATTATTGATCAAGGAATTCTTTCGCATTCCGAAGATCGTGGGGCTTACATGCCATCAATTACGCAATTAAACGACGGATCGTTAATTGCCAGCCAGCACGTCGGATCCGGCTTAGGATCGCCGGATAATCACATCGAAGTGCTGCACACATCCGGTGGTGGGAAGACGTGGCAAAACCAAGGCAACATTCATGGGGGCATTCCGGACGACGGCTGGGCGTATCGTGGTCCGGACATCAACGAAGTACCAGGCGGGCGGTTGGTGATGACGTCGACTCGTTTCGAAACCAGCGAAGACAGCCTCTTCGACCTGGAAACCGAAGCCTTGCAGCGCCCGGAGCTATTGTTGTTCTGGTCCGAAGACCATGGTAGCACCTGGTCACAGCCGCAGGTTGTTCCTGTCGATTTGCCGCCGAAAAAATACACTTGGAACAAATCTGGCTCGCTGATTCAGTTTTCGTCGACTCGTTGGATGTATCCATTGGAGACCTGGAAGGCGAAAGGCTATGACGGCCTACCCGATCAAAAGGCGGCCGCGATCATTTCGGATGATCAGGGTCAGACTTGGGGCGACTTCACCGTAATTGCCAACGACGAAAGCGGTCGAGTTTTGTGGTGGGACCAACTCCACTCCCGACTTCCGGATGGTCGGGTCTACACACTATTTTGGGCCCATCTGTACGGCACGAAGCAAGACTTGAACAACCACTGGGTGATTTCCGATGACGAAGGCCGAACTTGGTCTGAACCACGCGAAACAAATCTTCGCGGTCAGGTCTGTTGTCCAATCGCGCTGCCGGATGGCCGAGTGGCGGCCATTTATAACTACCGTCATGAACCACAAAGCATTCGTATGGCGATCAGCGAAGATTTTACGACGTTTGATTTAGACAACCAAATCGTTATCTTTGATGCTGGCGAGGAAGCAACACTCGGCACAACTGATCATGAAAGCTTTCTGGCTCAACACTTGCTGATCGCGTTTGGGAAGCCGCAAGGCATTCTTCTCGATGATGGAACACTGTTGACTTACTTTTGGTGCACTTTGAAGGGCGTGACTCACACTCGTTGGGTCCGACTCGCTGTATGAGCACCACTGCAGTGAATCTTTGGAAACAGATATCACGTTTTTGCCACCGCATCTTAGTTGGGATGCTACAGGCGGTGCGCACAGACATCCAGGGATTAATTCTGGGATACGAATCCGAAAGGCCGAATTCTGACGTCGTACAAACGTAAGACCAAACCTCGGACTGTTCTACCTGATCCGCATCATTCAATGACGTGCGATGGTTTGCGATTACTGGCAACTGCAAGCAAGAGAGGAGAAAACTCGTCGTCTCCCAGTACCAAATATATTTTTCAGTCAAGAATCTCGGGTGTCCCCTAGCCATAGCCTTCTTTTGACCCGTGTCTGATGTGAGCGTCGCTGCACTACTTTATCGCGTTTAGCCTACGCTGGTAGAGTATTGAAACGTTAGTTGCTTAGCCTTTGACATCGGCCGCACGGACCATTGCTACGACGTGAGCTTTCGTCGCTTCGGACAAGTCTTCCCACTGCTCAATGATCGATTGTAAATCGGGGTCGACAGGGCCATTTTCTGCAGCGATAGCGTCGGATTTAGTGTCGCATCACTTGGAAGTTCGCGTTTTCCCAGAATTTGGATGGGGGGGCGATTCCCGCCGCCTCCACTTGGGCACCGTCAATGAGTGACGGTGCCTTTTTTTGTCTATGGATATATGAAGGTGCTTGAGTTTTTTTGTCGACAAAGCAAGTGGCGGACTGCTTTCGCCTCCGGAAAGTTTCGGAGGGCGATCCCACGCAATATGATTGGGAACAGTACGAAGATGTTGTTCTTGTGCCGCACACGTCGAGAACGATTTTTCGTCGGGTGTGTCTAGAATGATCGAGGGCGATTGAACCGACAACGATTCTCACGCTGTTGGCCTTAGACTTATGCTCTACCAGTTTAATTTTTGGAAATCGCGTTGGGGTGGCTGGCGATGGCGGCATATCCCAGTGTACTACATGGTGTATTGGCAGCCTGGCAAGAGTACCCAAGAACGGGTCGTCTATCGCCCATCAAGGCGAACACTCGGACACCTGCTTGGGATCAGCGGCATGGCACTGTTCATACTCGTTCTGCTCACGTGGTGCGCGGGATTTCCCTGGACGCTTGCTTCCGACCATGTAGCCCAACCAAAGTCAGCCCGCACCGTTACTGCTGAAGAAATTCAACAGAGTCGAAAAATTACCGAGAAACTCAAACAGGATCTGTCACCCGACGTACGTGCGAGATTCGAGCAGGAGTCGGTTGCTCGAGAAAAACAAATGCAACAGCGAGTTGAACAAAACAAAGCTGTGCGTCGGACTAGTCACATGATCATGAAGATCCTCTACTGGATTATGTATGGTAGCCTTTGCGCAGTTATGGTCTTGCCTCCGGCTGCCTATCCATTCGAATGGGTGACTATCCAACGGTCTGGTGACGACTTGGTCGTCCGTAAACGCGGGGTGTGGTCTGTGACTCGCCGATGGCCACTGAGTACCTTTGGTCAAATTTTCTGTTGTGCCGCCGCCGAAAGTGAACGGTCACCAGGTGGTGTAAGCGCAATTGTCGGCTGGCGGTGGATGGTCAAACTTGGCGCATCGGCTGAGACTTGGATTGAACAAGAACCGAGTCTGGTTGACGACCCCGAAGTCGTGTTCTTTATTGATTACCAGAAATCCCAACCTTCCAATGAAGAACCGTTACCGGGCAGTGTGAGCCAGTTGATCGCGCACTTACAAAGGTTGACGGGAATTGAGTCGGTGGTACGTAGTGAAGTTTCGGTTAACAGTAGCCTCCTGTTGGGTGCAGGAGGCTACTGTACGACTCAAAGGTATTCCATGGCAACCAAACCAAAGATCACGCACGGTGTTGCCCGCTCTCTCGAAGAAGTTCCCGAAGAACTCCGTCCAGTGGCGGAAAAAATGTTCAAAGAAGGTACCGAGAACAAAGGGCCTGTAGTACATCAATCGTTTAGTGTGACAGTCCGTAATCGCGACGGTAGTACAACCGTTTATAACTCGCTCGACGAAATGCCCCCTCAGATGCGTGTCCGATACGAAGAGGCGATACAACGGGCCAAGCGAAATCAGTCATCATCATAAAGTCAAGCTACAAGCGGAATTCATAGTTTTGTTCTCGCGAGAGAACAAAACGCCTTGTACGTTAGCAGTTTACACATCTATTTTCCGTATAGATGGACGTTTCGCATTCCGTTTCCTGTGCGGCAAAGGCGATCAGGCATCGGAGTGCCTTGGAGCGATCTGGCAGGTCGTATTTCTTCGTCATCGTGTCGAGGTGCCCTAATTGTTTCTCCTTGAGTTTCAACGTTGTCGCCATGTGTTCCACCATGATCACGTCCTCCATTTCGAATGACTATAAAATACGTTGGATGCTAGCGTATTATCTTGGTCACTTGATTCCTATCGCTTGCATGCGTGAGTGAATGCCATTTGCATTAATGTGGTTTCCATATCTTGCTGTGGTACGGTGGCTACAAGCATCCCCTCTCACTTTGATTCGGGCCGAAATCGGCAATATGCGGTTCCATGGCTTGCGCTAAGAAGACCCGGTCGATAGAATCGGAAGGCCTTTGTGGAGGGATCGGAGTTCCAAGCATGGATGAGATATTCAATCGAATTATCCAGGGCGACTGCATCGCCCAAATGAACGAACTTTCGCCGGGCAGTGTCAATCTCGTATTTGCAGACCCGCCATTCAATATTGGTTACGACTATGATGTCTACGACGACTCGGTTGAGCACCAACAGTACATCGACTGGTCGACCACATGGATCTCAGCGGTCTCACGTGTCATGAAGCCGGACGGAACGTTTTGGCTCGCGATTGGCGACCAGTATGCTGCCGAGTTGAAGCTCGAAAGCCAAAAGATCGGATTTCATTGTCGCAGTTGGGTGATCTGGTACTACACGTTCGGCGTCAATTGTTCGAAGAAGTTCACTCGTTCACACGTCCACCTGTTTCATTTTGTCAAGGATGAAGAGAACTTCACGTTTTGCGACGAGGATCTCGATAACCGTGTTCCGTCAGCACGCGAGCTTGTCTATAACGACAAGCGGGCAAATCCTGACGGGCGGCTCCCGGACGACACGTGGATCATTCGACCTGCCGACGTCGTTGGAGAACTCATCAGTGATGATGATGGTTCTTGGTCTCCTGGTTCGCTCGCTCCGCCAGTCGATAACGATAGAACGTACACACTACGTCCACAAGATTCGGATCAATGCTTTAGCTCGGCTGAGGACACCTGGTACTTTCCGCGCGTGGCGGGGACTTTCAAAGAACGGGCCGGCTTCCACGGATGTCAAATGCCAGAGCAGTTGTTAGGTCGCATTATCCGAACGTGTTCGAGACCGGGAGAAGTGGTTCTTGATCCGTTTTCCGGTAGCGCCACGACACTTGCAGTCACCAAGAAACTTGGCCGTCAGTTTATCGGTTTCGAGGTCTCCAGAGACTATGTGCAATACAGCATTGAAAGACTGAGCGCTATTCGAGTTGGCGACCGGCTCGAAGGCTCTGCGGAACCACTGAAAAGTGCGACGAAAACTAGCACACGTGGCAGAAAAAAAAACAAAGGGGGAGGATTAGCTGCGCAGAAAGACCTTTTGTTAAAGGAAAAGCGATACGACGAAATTCAACTTGAGTTGACGCTACGAGGGATTGTTGAAGCGTTTCGTCTAAAGCATAACGGATTTTCCGCCGACCGCGTCGTTGCCGATCCGGATCTCAACAAAGGATTTGTCGATGTGTGCGATCGTCTCGATTTGGTGGGCGATGCCCGAACGTGGAATATGTTGTTGTTTCGGCTTCGAAAGGCAGGCAAGTTATCCGACATCGAAACTCGACACCGAACTAGTTTGTCTTGGGACGATTGCGAACACTTCTTGTTCGCGAGCGAGATTGCATGGCAGAGCATGCTAAACGATAAGGTTGCGAAGAGCCTCGACGAGATCCTATGCGATCCAGCACTTTCCATTGAATTCGACAAAAAAGCTGCCCAATTCGCTCCTGGTCAAAAGCCGTTTGAGTATAGGTGGGCTGCACTAAAGTTTCGAAAGAAAGCAGAAAATGTCCGCAGTCGAGCTGCAGTACTTATGCCACCATCCCGATTCGGCGAGATGCTTCATATCCATGATCTCAGCCCTAGGGCGCTGCCGGACCATCCAGGTCTATATGTTCTAAGCGAAGAAGGGCGCAATCGAAAGCTCTATGTTGGTGAAACACTGGACCTGCGTCGTCAATTCACTCCAAAATGCGGCCAGGTAAAAGCGTGGGCAACGGTTTCTGATCTCGAAATTTTGGTGCAAGTGTTACCCATGGATTACTCAACTGCCGGAAAATTAACTTGGCAGAGTTGTATTGTAAGGAGAAAGTTCAAACGCCGCCCTCGCCTCAATTATTGCCCTCTTCGGTCCGCCTCATAGCAGCGCGGATCGATGTTGCATCGAGCAGTTTTTCGGCAGACCACGTCGTCGCAGATCCCGACAATCTTCGGTGACCTTAGATCACGGGTGTAATCAACCACTCGCAAAGTGGGAGTCATTAGAAACGGCGCCCCGATTGGGTTGCTGTGTCGATTTCGCCGAAGGAGTCCGGCGGTGGATGTTTGCAATTGTCAACACAAACTCGATTCAGTAATTTGAACACACGCTGTCTACCGCAAATGCACCCGTAGCTCAATTGGATAGAGCATCGGTCTTCGGAACCGAGGGTTGGGGGTTCGAGTCCCTCCGGGTGTACTTTGGTATTCATGCAGTTCGTCGCATGCCCCTGCAAAACAGGGGTTTTTTCATGTATGTCAGATGATGAATGCGAGCCCGTGCGACGAGAAACGGCGGGTTGCCGCGCCGCATTTCGCACCACCTACGTGTTTGGCTGAACCGTTTGCTGGAAATGATCGTCAGTGATTTGCAGATAATGGTTGCACGCGACCCTCTCAGACGGAGGCAATAAGAATTAGGAAGCTGAATTTTTTGTTGCAGGTTTACGAGCCAAACTCGCCCCAATAACTAAGTCGTCGCACTTCCGGCAGCAATTTGCGTTCCCCTTGCTCTGACGATACGCTGAATTTTTGGCGTTCGTTTATTTCCGATTCCGCGTTGTGGGATAGCGTGACGAACTTGTGATCCCCATTCGTTCCGCGGTAGGCTATGGCGACTGCTTTTACAGCTAGGTTGTGGCACTCACTCCACTAGCGGTTTCATTGTAGGAGATCACTGCTATGAACCAGTATCACCGAATCTATCGCGTTGCGCTAGTGCTGTTGCTGGTTGCTTTCACTCACGCGATCACTAACCAAGACAACCACGTATTGCTCGCAAGCGACAATATCGCGATCTACACCGAAACCATCCGGTCGGATCCAAACAATGCGGAGGCCTACCACAGTCGCGGCGACGTATACAGAAAAAAACGCGAATACGACAAAGCGATCGAGGATTTCACCGAAGCCATCCGACTGAAGCCAAACTACGCGCTCGCCTACCGCAGTCGCGGCAACGCGTACCGCTACAAAGGCGAATATGACAAGGCAATCGAAGATTACACCCAAGCCATCCAGTTGAAGCCAGATTACGTGCGGGCCTACTACAATCGCGGCATCGCGTACGGAAAAAAACGCGAATATGACAAAGCGATCAAGGATCACACCGAAGTCATCCGACTGAAGCCAAACGACGTGGCGGCCTACCACAATCGCGGTGACGTATATAGCAAAAAAAGCGAATACGACAAGGCAATCAAGGATTTCACCCAAGCCATCCGACTGAATCCAAACGACGTGTCGGCCTACAAACATCGTGGCCGAGCGTACTCCAAAAAACGCGAATATGACAAAGCGATCGAGGATTACACCAAAATCATCCGGCTGAAGCCAAACGACACGGTGACCTACACATGGCGCGGCCGAGCGTACTCCAAAAAAGGTGAATACGACAAAGCGATCGAGGATTTCACCCAAGTCATCCGGCTGAAGCCAAACAACGTGTGGGCCTACCGCAATCGCGGCAACGCGTACAAAGAAAAAGGCGACCTTCAAAAATCCAAAGATGACTTCGACAAGGTTAAATCGCTGAGATAGGTCCCTACCGACGAATTCAGCGAAGACTGACTGGCAAAAGAGTCGCTACGCTTCCGGCAGCACTCCCGCAACAAGAATTCGAAATCTGAATTTCTGTTGCAGATTGTTCAGAGCAATTAACATCCACGCAGACGCGAAGGGGGTGGGGGGCTGGGTCAAATTCTCGAAAGACCGAATCCTAAACGTCGTACAAGCGTTGGACCAAACCTCAGACTGTTCTACTTGATCCGCATCATTCAATGACGTGCGATGCTTTGCGATTGCTGGCAACTGCAAGCAAAAAGGGTGACAACTCGTCGTCTTCAAGCTAAATCAGGCGCCAGTTCGAAGACCTGCTGAGGAAGGGCAGGCGTGTGCAGAAGAAGCCCAGGAGCTTGACGAAGTTCCTCAACAGCACCGGGACATAGGACGGTCGAACTACATCGATGAACAGGCAGTGTCGTTCCACGTCCGTCATATTGAACGACTGGTGAAGGACTGTATCGTCGAACATGAACAGCGGACCATCCTTACACCAGGTATGGCGTGTTCCGTTCACGATGATGTAGGCACCCTCATTCGGCGTGGGATCGATGTTGTACAAGACCCGGATGCCTGCACGCAACCACCCGAAGTGCCTGCTCGTCTTGGTTTGCGGCGCGAATGTGGAAACCCCGATGGTAAGGACGTACTTGAAATTCTTCTGGAACAGTTTGCAGTCCGCTGCCGGGTTATTGAATCGGTACCATTTGTAAATGGCCAGCGTCCTCTGCTCCGCCTGGCTTCTTCGATGTATTTCGGCGATGATCGTTTCGGTGGGACAGCCTTCGGTGACCTCCCTGATCTCCTTCTGGTACGCCTTGGGAAAATCGGCCAGCTTGTAGATCTTCTTGTTGACGAAGGGCAGACTTAGGATGTCGATCAGCGTGTTGAGCGGACTGAGAAACCAGGTCAGGGTTCCATTGATCAGGAAATACTGGTGAAAAGTTGCGGCCAGGTCTCTGCCGTGTCGAACAACGTCGTACACGCCGGTGGCCAGATACACGATCACAACTGGAGGATAAAAAAAGCCGACGATGACAAACGGCAGAGCCCGCTTCAGGACTTTGCGCGTGTACATCCAGGTTTTCCGCGGCCATGGTTTCGCTTGTTCGGCGACGCTCGTAACAGCGCATACGGTGGTTACCTGTCGCTCACTCGATACGTTCACACTTGTTGGGGTCACCATTGCCTCCCAATAATACAGGATATCTTATCACAGTGGAATCTGAATCTGCCCGCGAGTGGGTGAGCCGTTGCCCATTGGCTGCAGCATACTTAAACTAAAATTTAGTTGGAGTCTTTGCTTTCCTGCGGGCTCATGCAAGGAGACAAACGTGATGCGAATTCCCATCAGATCTCTCTGCTGCGCTGCATTGGTCGTCGGACCGCTGTTGGGCTGTATGGACGCGTTGGAAGAACAAACCAAGAAGTCACCAAACAGTATCATCGGAAAAAAGACGCAGGATGTCGGTGAATTCAATCCGGACGCCAAGCAAGAAGTCAGCGATTCCAAGGTTCAGGTCGACAACCCAGTGACCTACGGTTTACAGGCGTATCGGCCGATGGTCGAACAGATTATGAAATCGTATATCGAGCATGCGCTGAATCTGTTCAATGCCATTCACGGACGGTATCCGAAGGACCACCAGGAGTTCATGGAAAAGATCATCAAGGCCAATAGAATTCAGCTGCCGGTGTTGCCGGGTGAGTGGCAATACAAGTATGACGTCGAAAACCACAAGCTGGAAGTGGTTCGAGCCATCACCGACGAAGAAGCAGAACCGGGGTAACGCTGTGTCAGGTCCGCCCTGAATTTCATCTGAAAAGCAGACTGTCTGAGACAGTCTGAAAGGGGGGCAGACTCGTGGCCGCCTTCGGCGTAACAATCCAGCACCGCTGTTCGGCAACAGAAAACTGGTACCGTGCAAATCCTCGCCAATCCGACGACTTACCAGAAAACTCCCCGGCGTTGGCTGCGAGACTTCCAGTCAGCAATAGAATGGAGCAACAAGCTCGCATACTCATCCTCGTTCGCCGCGGTTCCTTACAGAATCACCTCGTCGACCTCGGTATCGTAGGAGTCAGTCTCAGGATGGTCTCTTCGATAGTCTGAGAGCTCCGCGTCGGCTCTCTTAAACTCTTGCTCAGCGTCAACCCACCTGCGGGTCGATGCGTCGATTGATCGAGCCATGCCTCTCGTATCACTATTTTGAAGACTAGAGCAAGACTCTGCAAACCTGTAGCGGTCTAAGTTGGTCAGTCGGCAACATCGGCCGCGTGGATCATCGCCTTGTTGAACATAGGATTTGAGATTCGGCTATCGGAAACTCCAATCCTCAATTTGTTGGAAAATTCAAATCATTTCTGTTAGTTCCCGATATACTTCCGGCCGACGTTTCTTAAGAATAAAATTCGTCTGACGCCGCGCCTTGCACGCAAGTTCAGGATCCAATTCAGCTACTATCATCTGATCATTGAGGGAAGCTTTTGAGGCCTTCAGAACTTGCCCGAAAGGATTAAGCATGTAGGCACCTCCTTGGTGAGTGCTGTGGCCGTTGAAACCCACCTGGTCGCCGTACACCGCAAACACACCGTTGCTCTTAGCGTGCACCCCGTTGTCTCCCGGCAGACCTTTCAGTCTACTTCGCAAGCTCTCAATC
>Ga0310123_10002096_pt1 | contig 16108 bp, 13 predicted proteins | sample CB6_AW_1057_MG_FD_203505 | JGI IMG/M metagenome (GOLD analysis project Ga0310123, IMG submission 203505) | Marine microbial communities from Western Arctic Ocean, Canada - CB6_AW_1057 | ecosystem: Environmental > Aquatic > Marine > Oceanic | place: Canada: Western Arctic Ocean | collected... | reverse complement strand
TTTGCGGGTGGTCAATCCCAGCCCGTTCATGTTCCTGCTCCGATCTCCCGGCGTGGACCTGGTCGGGAGTTCTCCGGAGATCATGGTCCGGGTCGAGGACGACGAGGTGACGATCAGGCCCTTGGCCGGGACCCGTGTGCGGGGTGCGACCGAGGATGAGGATCGGGCGTTGGCCGAGGAGTTGTTGGCCGACCCCAAGGAACGTGCCGAGCACGTGATGCTGGTCGACCTGGCGCGGAACGACGTCGGTCGAGTCGCCCGTTTCGGCACGATTGAACTCTCTGATGTGATGGTCGTCGAGCGATACAGCCACGTGATGCACATCACCTCGAACGTCCGAGGTCGACTCAACGACGGCCACACCGCGCTGGACGCTTTGCGGGCCGGGTTGCCGGCCGGGACCGTCTCAGGAGCCCCCAAGGTGCGGGCGATGCAGATCATCGACGAACTCGAACCTCACCGACGTGGCCCTTACGCCGGAGCGGTCGGGTACGTCGACTTCACCGGCAACATGGACACCTGCATTGCCTTGCGGACGGTCGTGATGCGGGAAGGATCCGTGCACGTGCAGGCCGGGGCGGGGATCGTGGCCGACAGCGTGCCCGAGACCGAGTACCACGAAACGCTCAACAAGGCCCGTGGCCTGCTGGCGGCCATCGACCTGGCCGAGACCCAACTGGCCAGCGGGTCGAGTTCAGCGGAGGGCACCGCGGCGAATTGAGAATCGCTGAGCGTTGTGGTAGCGTGCCGCACGACGGCTTTTTGTCTGCCGCGACTTGACTTGCCATGACCGTGATCATTCGCAGTGACAATTTTCCAACAGATCATCGACGGAGAGATTCCAGCCGACATTGTTCATGAAGATGAGCGGTGCCTGGCGTTTCACGACATCGCCCCACAGGCTCCGGTCCACGTGCTGGTGATCCCGCGGAAGCCGATCGTTTCGCTGGCTCACCTGGAGGACGAGGACGAAGCCCTGGTCGGGCACCTGATGCTGGTGGCTCGAAAAGTCGCCCTCGACCTGGGTCTCGAAAACGGATTCCGAACCGTGATCAACAGTGGACAGGACGGGGGCCAGAGCGTCGATCACCTGCACGTCCACGTCCTGGGAGGACGCGGGCTGGCCTGGCCACCGGGTTGAGACAGAAACACAGCGAGTACGCTTCGCTAGAGACGATTCGAGACAACCAGGGACATTTTTGAAGGATAGAGACGATGCCCACCCGCAGATTCGCTGCCGCGTTGATGGTCTTGCTCGTGGCTGGTTCCCTGTTGCTGGCCCGTCAGAAGACGCGGGTCCGTTCGGCCGCGGCGATGACGACCGCCTGCCAGGCCTTCCTGAAGACGCTGGATGAGAGCCAGGCCAAGCGGTGTCGGTTCGGCTTTGCGGACAAGGAGCGGGTCAACTGGCATTTCATCCCGCGAGTGCGGAAGGGCCTGCCGGTGAGGGATCTCGAGGGGGCTCCGTTGCGGGCCGCTTTGGGGCTGTTGCGGAGCGGGCTGTCCGAGGCCGGGTACGACCAGTCGCTCAACGTGATGAGTCTCGAGGAGGTGTTGTACCTGCTGGAGGGTGGTGACCGGCAGAGTCGTCGCGACAACCGGGATCCCGGGAAGTACTACATCAGCATCTTCGGCAAACCGGGTGCGACGGGGAGCTGGGGCTGGCGGTTTGAGGGCCATCACCTGTCGCTGAACTACACGTTTGTGGACGGCAAGCTGGCGTCGACGACACCGGAGTTCTACGGAGCCAATCCGGGCACGATCGACGCGGGTCCGGGTCGTCAGATCAGGGTGCTGGGTCCCGAGGAGGACCTGGCCCGCTCGATTCTCACCACCTGCACTCCCGCCCAGGAGAAGGTGGTATGGCGTTCCCAGGAGGCTCCCGACGATCTCCGTGGCGGCGGGGTCGCTCAGCCCGAGACCACCGACCCGGTCGGCCTGCCGGTTTCGAAGATGAGTGCCGGGCAGAAGAAGCTGATGCAGACGCTGCTGACCGAGTACCTGAAGAACATGCCCGGTGATGTCGAGAGGCAGCGGCGGGGCGAAATCAACAAGGCGGGGATCCAGAACATCTACTTTGCCTGGTGGGGCAGCCAGAAGCAGAACGAGCGGCACTACTACCGCGTGCAGGGACCGACGTTCCTGATCGAGTACAACAACACGCAGAACAGTGCCAACCATGTCCACTCGATCTGGCGCAACCTCTCGGGGGACTTCAATATCCCGGTCGCCGGCAAGAAGTGAGTTGCGAGCGGGATGGGACGCGTACACCGGAAGAGAACAGGAGCGGTGGCATGAGCCAGGTGGTTGCTCAGCAGGTTGAGAGTCGTTTTCGCGAGACCTTTGCAAGTTCGGCGGCGTTGTACGATCGCGCCGTGAAACTGTTTCCCAGCGGTGTGACTCACGACAGCCGCTACCTGAAGCCGTTCCCGATCTACATCGACCACGCCAGTGGTTCGCGGAAGACCGATCGTGACGGCAACGAATTGATCGATTACTGGATGGGTCATGGAGCGATGCTGCTGGGGCATTCGCACCCGGCGGTTGTCGAGGCTGTTGCGGCCCAGGTCGGCCGTGCGACTCACCCCGGTGCCTGCCACGAGTTGGAGCTGGAGTGGGGCGAGCGGGTGCAGCGGCTGGTGCCTTCGGCCGAGCGGATCCGCTTCACCAACAGCGGGACCGAGGCGACATTGATGGCCGTGCGGGTGGCCCGCATCGTCAGCGGCCGGACGAAGGTGTTGAAGTTTGCCGGTCACTTTCATGGCTGGCACGATCAACTGATCCCCGCCGCATCGCCTCCTCACGACGCCGAGTCCGGCTACAGCATGCCGGGGATCACCGAGGGAGTTTTCGGTGACCTGGTGATCGTCCCTCCGAATGATCTCGAGGCGGCTGCCGCGGCGATTGCCGAGCACCAGCCGGCGTGTGTGATCCACGAGGGCAACGGCAGCCGCTGGGGTGCTGTGCCCGCGCGGGCCGAGTTCCTGCAGGGGTTGCGACAGGTCACCGCCGAATCGGACACGATCCTGATTCTCGACGAGGTGATCACCGGATTCCGAGTGCACGAAGGGGGCTTCCAGTCGGTCTGCGAGATCGTCCCCGACATGACCACGATGGCGAAGGTCCTGGCCGGGGGCTTGCCCGGCGGATGCCTGGCCGGTCGAGCGGACCTGCTCGAGGCGTTGGCGTTCGAGAATTCTCTGGGTAAGAAGATGAAGCACCCGGGTACGTTCAATGCCAATCCCCTTTCCGCGGCCGCCGGCTGTGCGGCCCTGGACGTGGTGGCCACCGGCGAGCCGTCTCGCGTGGCCAACCGGCAGGCTGCTCGTTTGCGACAGGGTCTCAACGCCCTGTTTGCCGAGCAGGGTCTGCCGTGGGTGGCCTACGGTGACTTCTCGGCCATCAAGCTCATTCCCGGTTACCAGGGACCGGCCCCCGAGGGCGACGACTGGGTTCCGTATGAGGGTGATTACCGGCGATTGGACGTGACGTACGACGAGTCGCTGGGTCACGCCTTCCGTTGTGCCTTGCTGCTGGGTGGAGTCGACTGGATGGGCTGGGCCGGGTCGACCTCCTCGGCACACACCGACGCCGACATCGAGGCCACCCTGTCAGGCTTCGCCACGGCGATCGAGCTGCTGTGTGCCGACGGACTGATTTCGGCCGCATGAGTGGCGGGGTTGCGGGCGGGGGTGCGGGCGGGGATTCGGGCGGGGGTGGGGCTTCCGGGAATCCGCTGCTGTCTGGTCCATTAAGGCGGACGGTGCTGGTGCTGGCGTGGCCGGTGCTGTGCGAACAGGTGCTGGGTTTCCTGGTGGGGCTGTACGACACCTGGCTGAGTGGTCGGATCGAGGGGATCAGCGAGGTGGCCACCGGAGCGGTGGGGCTGGCGGCCTACGTCGGCTGGCTGGCCTCGATGCTGTTCGGCCTGGTCGCCACCGGCACCACGGCTCTGGTGGCCCGTCATCGGGGTGCGGGGGAGCCGGACGAGGCCAACCGGATCATGAACCGGTCGCTGGCCCTGGCGGGTGTGGCTGGAGGTGCGGTCTACGCGCTGATCTACCTGGCAGCACCGATGATGGCACGTTTGCTGGAGATGACTGGCGAGGAGGGTCGGATCGTGGTGCATTACCTGCGAGTCGACGGGGTGGGGCACGTGGCCACCGGGGTCACCCTGGCGGCGGCCGCGGCAATGCGGGGCAGCGGCAACATGCGGACGCCGATGAAGGTGCTGGGCCTGGTCGGCATCCTGAATGTGATTGTCTCCACCGTGCTGGTGTTCGGCTGGGGTGAGGGGCGGGTCCTGAGGATCGAGCCGTGGGGAATCGACGGGATCGTGGCCGGCACGCTGGTGGCTCGATTTGCCGGGGGCCTGCTGATCGTGTTGGTACTGGCTCGAGGTGTTTCGGGTCTGAAGATCGAGGTGAGCCAGTTGCGAGTCGTTGGCAAGTCGGCTCGCCGGATCCTCAGGATCGGCGGCCCCGCCGCCCTCGACGGAGCGATCACCTGGGGGGGGCAGTTCCTGTTCCTGATGATCATCGCCCGGCTGGACGACGCGGGTCGGGGCAGCGCGGTGTTTGCGGCTCACATCGTGGGCGTCCGTCTCGAGGGAATCACCTATCTGCCTGCGGTGGCCTGGGGTGCCGCGGCGGCGACACTGATCGGGCAGTCGCTGGGGGCGGGTCGGCCCGAACGGGCGATGGCCGCCGGCCACGAGACCGCCAAGCAGTGTGGTCTGCTCTCGGTCGTGATCGGAGTGATCTTCCTGGTCGCTGCGCCCTGGCTGTTTGGCCTGATGCACACTTCAGGTGCGGTTGCGGAGGAGGGGACTGTGCCGTTTCGTGTGAATGCGATGTTCCAGCTGCCCCTGGCGCTGTCGATCATCTACACCTCGGCGTTACGCGGAGCCGGTGATACGAAGTTCCCGCTGGTGGCTCACGTGGTCGGCATCTTCGTGGTGCGGTTGCCGGTGGCCTGGTGGGCGGGCGTGGTACTGGGTGGCGGGTTGCTGGGAGCGTGGATCGCGATGAGCGCCGACGTGGTCGTCCGCTCGCTGCTGCTCGTGTGGCGGTACCGACGTGGAGGGTGGTTGCGGACTGAGGTCTAGTAGGCGGAGTCTTGACGCTGGGGTCGGTGGGGGGATAATCGGGGCGTGGTGGCTGGCGTTCTCGGGCGGCCGACGGCGAGGCCCGAGAGGCTATCTCCAACTGCGGTGAGGCCGTGTGAACCGGGTCAGATCTTAACCGAAGCAGCCCTAAGCATTTTGGCTCTCAGGTGCACGCGGAGATAGCCTTTCGCGCCTTTCCAGCTGGCTCGCCACTCCACCTAACCGATAAATTCGCTCGCGCAGGATGCTCCGAGCCGCATGGACCCGATGGACCCGCAGTCGACTCACTACACCGTCCTGGCTCGCCGCTTCCGGCCTCAATCCTTCGACGAGGTGATCGGGCAGGAGCATGTTGCCGGCGGACTGCAGAACGCCATCACCACCGGCCGGGTCGCTCACGCCTACCTCTTCACAGGCGCCCGCGGGGTCGGAAAGACGTCGATGGCGAGAATCCTCGCCAAGACGCTCAACTGCCCCACATCCGCTGAGGGGCAACCCTGTCACGAATGCGATACCTGTCAGAGTATCGCGGCGGGGCAGGACGTCGATGTCATGGAGATCGACGGGGCCTCGAACCGACGGATCGACGACATCCGCGACCTCCGACGAAACGTCGGAGTCAAGAGCATGAGATCGCGGTTCAAGATCTACATCATCGACGAGGTGCACCAGTTGACGACCGAGGCCTTCAACGCCCTGTTGAAGACGCTCGAGGAGCCGCCTGAAAACGTCAAGTTCATCTTCTGCACGACCGAGCCGAGTGCGTTGCCCGAGACGATCGTGTCTCGATGCCAGCGGTTCGACTTCGGACTGATCGGGCTGGACCTGATCGCGGCGCGTTTGAAGACGATTTCCGAGGCCGAGGGTGTAGCGGTCAGTGACGAGGCGGTGGAGTTGGTGGCACGCCGGGCCGGGGGGTCGATGCGGGACAGCCAGTCGATGTTCGATCAGCTGCTGGCCTTCGGCCGCGGCCAGGTCGATGTCGGCGACGTGCATCAGTTGCTGGGCACGGCACCCGACGAATTGCTGCTGGCGATCGTGGAGCCTCTGGTCGAGCAACGGCCGGCTGAGGCGATCAAGGCCTTCGAGGTGGCTCTGGCCGCCGGGGCCCAGCAGGATGAGCTGCTCGGCCAGTTGATCGAGTGCAGTCGGGACCTGATGGTCTCAGCCAGCGGAGCTGAAAGCTCGACGTTTCGCAGCGTGGGATCGGAGGCAGGCGTTCGCCTGGCCGAGTGGGCCGACACCTGGGGAGTCGAAACCGCGATCGCCGCGATGCAGGTACTGGCCGAAACCGTCAGCCGCGCCCGCTGGACTCGACAGTCGCGGGCACTGGCCGACCTGGCCCTGGTCCGGATCGCGACGCTCCAGCGGCTGACCGAGGTGAGTGGCTGGCTGCAGCAACTCGCCGAAGGGTCCGCCGCCGAGGTTCCCTCGACCGGGATCACTCAAAAAAAAACGGCTGAAGTGATCACCCAAGATACCTCGCCTTCCGCTGCAGCCGACTCCACGACTCCCCAGCCGCTACCGCAGACACCAGCGTCCCGGTCGCAGGCAGCGGACTCAGAGCCGGTCGCCGCGGAGGACTCGGGCCCGCAGCAGGCGGAGTCGGGTACCGAGGAGTCGGAGGCGGAGTCGTCGCAGGCGGAGGCGTCGCAGGCGGAGGATGTGGCTGTTGAGGCAGCCGAGGAGTCGACTCCGTTTGAGACTGGCCGCGAGGGGGTGATCTGGGACGAGGTGACCGGTCGGATCAGTGGACTATTGCGGGAACACGTGGAGCGGGTGGATCGTATTGCAATTTCCGGGCCAAATCGTCTGGATCTCGTCTTTGCTGCGGAATATGATTTCCACCGTCGCTTCTGCGAGCGTCCCGAGGAGATGCGGCGTCTGGAGCAGTTGCTGCGGGATGTGACCGGTGGCGTGGTCCAGGTGAGGCTGTTGCTGGAGGAACCGAAGGCGGAGGCTGTGTCGCAGGAGTCGGTGGCAATTGAGGAGAAGCCCGTGGCGACCGATCCGATGGTCGAGGAGGCTCAGAGCATCTTCGGGGCCAGTGTTCAGCGAGTCGTTCCGATCAATCGCCCGACACCCGACGATTGACCGGATGGCAGTTGGCGTGTTGGTGTGTTGTTGCGTGCGGCTGGATGAGTTGAAGGAGAGGTCAAGAGATGTTCAAGGGGCTGGGCGACCTGGCGTCATTGATGAAGCAAGCTTCTGAGATGAAGGGCATGGTTGGCGAGATGCAGGAGAAGCTGGGCCGTGTCCGCGTGACGGGTTCGGCCGGGGGCGGGATGGTCGAGGTGGAGGTGTCCGGTCACCAGAAGGTGCTCTCGTGCACGATTTCCGAGCGTCTGGCGGCGAGCGGCGACCGCGAGATGCTCGAGGACCTTGTGGTGGCGGCGACGAACCAGGCGATGGACAAGGCCCGCGAGGCGGCGGCGGCAGAGATGACCGAATTGACCGGCGGCCTGGACATGCCGGGACTCTCAGATGCTCTCTCCCAATTCACCGATGGCAACCCGCCAACGGCCTGAGTGGTCGGGGCGTGACACGAGATATCTGACAATGGCTCGCAAGGATTTTGAGACCACCGATCATCCCTACGGCGAATCGGTGGGGTCGTTGATCAACGAGTTCGCCAAGCTGCCCGGGATTGGCCGCAAGAGTGCCGAGCGGTTGGCTCACCATGTGCTCTCAAAGCCCGCCGAGGAGGTGACCGGTCTCTCGGACGCGATCCGGCAGGTGAAGGAGTCGATCCGGTTCTGTGCGGTCTGTTTCAATTTGACCGAGGAGGAGTTGTGTGCGATCTGTCGTGACTCTCGTCGCAACCGTCAGGTCGTGTGCGTGGTCGAGCAGCCTCGCGACATCGTCTCGCTCGAAGCCGCCGGAGTCTACGAGGGTGTCTATCACGTGCTCGGCGGCGCGCTCGCCCCGCTTTCGGGAATCGGCCCCGAGCAGCTGCGGATCGAACCTCTGCTGCGACGCATTCGCGAGCAGGGTGTGAGTGAGGTGGTGATGGCGACCAATCCGACACTCGAAGGCGACGGCACGGCGCTTTACCTCTCGAATCTGATGGACAACCTCAACGTCCAGATCACTCGCTTGGCTCGCGGCATTGCCAGCGGCAGCGTACTCGAATTCGCCAACCGCGAAATGCTCGCAGACGCCATGCGCGGCCGCCAGCAATTCTGACTCCCTGCTCCCGCGACACTCTCTCCCGTTCCCGTTCCTCCAGATCCCCACGACGTTCCACCATGCCATTGCAGTTCTCGCAGAACATGCGACTGGGCCAGCACATGAGCCAGCAGATGAAGCTGGCTCCGCGGATGATCCAGTCGATGGAGATTCTGCAGATGCAGCGGGAGGAGCTCGAGGCGAGGATCGAGCAGGAGAAGTTGGAGAACGTCACGCTTGAGGACGACGGGTCGGATCCTGACGGCGAGGAGGATTCGGAGTCTGAGGCCTCGACGGCGGCCGTCGAGTCGTCGGAGTCGGAGGCGGAGGCGGAGGCGGAGGCGGAGGTGGAGGTGGAGCAGCAGGAGCTGGTGGTTGACGACGCGAGCAACAACGAGGAGGGCTTCGAGCGGTTGGAGGAGATTGCCACGGAGTGGCCCGATGACAACGTGTTCGAGTCGGGCCGCGTGTCATCGAACCGGGTCACCGAGGCGGGTGAGCGATATCACGACGCGATGGCGAACATGGTTGCGCGGGCCCCGTCGCTGCTCGACCATCTGCTCGAACAGTGGGGCCTGGCCGAACTCGATGACGCCCAGAGATCCTTCGGCGAGTACGTGATCAGTCACCTGGACCGCAACGGCCGTCTGCCGACCCCGCTGGAAGACATCGTGCAGGTTTATGGGCGGCCGGTGCCCGAGGCTCTGGCGGTTGAGGTCCTGGCCCGCATTCAGCAGCTCGATCCTCGAGGTGTCGGAGCTCGAGATGTCCGCGAGTGCCTGTTGCTTCAGTTGACCGAGTCGACTCCGTTCCGGGACGTGCTGACCACGCTGATCAGCGGACATCTCGACGAACTGGCCAACAACCGCCTGCCTCACATCCAGAGGAAGACGGGTTACACGATCGAGATGATCCAGGCGGCCAGCGAGCTGCTGTTGCACCTGGATCCGTTCCCGGGCCGGCGGTTCGAGATCGAGGTGGTGCGGCCGGTGAAGGCCGATCTGACGGTCGAGCTCGACGAGAGTGGACAGTGGGTGGTCGAGCCGGAGTACGAGAGCCAGCCACGATTGCGACTGAGCCGACAGTACCAGGAGCTGCTGCAGAAGGGCTCGACCGCCGACAAGCCGACTCGCGACTATCTCAAGAAGAAGGTCGAATCGGCGAAGTGGTTGATGGAGGCGATTGAGCAGCGGTCCAAGACGGTACGTCAGGTGGCCCAGGTCATCGTCGACCGCCAGAGTGGCTTCCTGGTGGATGGCCCCGAGGCGATCGTGCCGCTGAAGATGCAGCAGGTTGCCGACGAGGTGGGTGTGCACGTGACAACCGTGTCACGGGCGGTCGACGGGAAGTGGCTGCAGACGCCTCGGGGCCTGTTTGCCCTGAGGTCGTTTTTCGGGGGCGGGACGACGACGTCCGAGGGAGAGGACGTGGCGTGGGAGATCATCCGGTTGAAGATGAAGGAGATCATCGAAAACGAGGACAAGTCGCGACCGCTTTCGGACGACGCCCTGGTCGATGCGCTCTCGGCCCAGGGTTTCCAGCTGGCTCGTCGTACGGTGACCAAGTACCGCCAGCGGCTCGACATTCCCTCGTCGCGCCAGCGTCGCGAGTACTAGTCGAGCTGGTGTTCGTATCCCAGCGGCGGCAGCGGCACACTGCGTCCGTCGGGCATCAGCAGTTCGGCCGAGTTCCCTGCGACGATTTCGCCGATGTCGGCCAGCGGAGTCTCGAAGGGCGGTGCCGCGATCAGCTGGGCCGCGGTTTCGGGTTCGACGGCGGCGAGCAATTCGAAGTCCTCGCCATCTGAGATCGCGTGTGCCAATGCCGTGCGGCCGTCGGGGGCGTATTCCGTGGCGGAGCGTGGTTCTCTGAGCGGGATGTCCCGGGCCCTCAGCCTGGCCCCCACGCGACTCTCGGTCAGCACGTGATAGAGGTCGGCGGCCAATCCGTCGCTGATGTCGATCAGGGCGTGCAGGCCACCGGAATCGCAAAGCGCCCTGGCCTCGTCCAACCGCGGTGTGAATTCCAGGTGGTGTCGATGGCGGCTTTGGCCCAGGCAGCCGGTCAGCAGCAGTCGATCTCCGGGTCGTGCTCCGCTGCGGAGGACCGGTCCGCCGGGCAACGGGGTTCCGATCACGGTCACGCTGAGGACCAGCGGCCCATCGGTGGACGTGGTATCGCCGCCGGCCAGGACCACCTCGGTCGCTTCGGCGAGTCCCACCAGGCCCTCGTGCAGTCTCTGGCCGAGTTCTTCGTCGCGGCCACGGGGCAGTGCGAGTGCGACGACGGCGGCGACGGGTCGCCCGGCCATCGCGGCGATGTCGCTGAGATTCACCGCCAGGGCCTTGCGGCCGACCTGTTCGGGAGTGGCGTGTTGGAAGTCGAAATGAACGCCTTCGACGAGCATGTCGACGGCGACGAGTGCGGAATCGGGTTCCGGCCAACTCAGCACGGCGGCGTCGTCGCCGATGCCGACTTCGAGACGGGGATGCGACCCCACGCGGCGTCGAATCCAATCGATCAGTGCGAACTCACCGCCTGCGCGGCGGGGTGGCACGGGTGGCTGAGCGGACACGGCGGGGTTCCGGAGTCTCGGTTGCCCGTCGATTCTAGCGGCCCGGCCCGCTCAGCGCGCGTCCGACTCGACCGGCAAATGCCCGAAGAGCGTCTCGCGTCCCCGCAATACGTAGAACTTGACGGGGTTGAACTTACGGAGTTGGGGGTGATCGAGCACCCAGCGGACGTTGTCCAGGTTGACCGTCTCCCATTCGTGCAGACCGACCAGCACGTCTCCCTGCCGGATCCCGTGCGAGGCACCCGGTCCCTGCTCACGGACCTCGGTGACTCTCAGCCCACCGCGGTAATGCTCGAGCACCTCGCGGCCGTGCCGCTTCTGCAGCTCGCGGGTCTTGACCACTTCGAACTTCAGCCCGAAGGCCTGCCAGGCCTGCCGTGCCGCGGAGGGTTGGTTGTTGGTGGAGTCGGTGGAGTTGGTGGCTGCGGTGGAGTCGGGGTGTGAGGCGGATGTGCGGACGGCCAGTACCAGCCAGATCCTGGTCGATTTGCCCGCTCGGTCGACGGTCAGCTCGACCTTGGTTCCGGCCTTCTGGCCGAGCAGAGACCGTTCGAAGTCGACGGCGTCGACGACGGTTGTTTTGCCCGAGCGCAGGATCACGTCTCCGGTCTTGAGTCCGGCTTTGGCGGCGGGGCTGTTCTTGAGGGTTCCGGTAACGACCAGCCGGCGGCGTGCTCCCTGCTTGTCGTCGTTGGTCTTGATGCCGTGCCAGGTCTGGCCGAGCCGATCGATGGCGATCAGCTTGGCGATCACTCGGCGTGCGTCGTCGATCGGGATGGCGAACCCGATCCGCTGGGCTCCGGCCCGAATCGCCACGTTGATGCCCACGACGTTGCCTTCGAGGTTGATCAGCGGGCCGCCACTGTTGCCGGGATTGATGCTCGCGTCGGTCTGGATCAGGTTGTGGTAGGTCTGCTGCGCGTTGACTTCGACCTCGCGGTGCAGCGCACTGATGATGCCGCAGGTCACGGTGTCTTCATACCCGTAGGCGTTTCCGACGGCGAAGACGGTTTCTGCGAGCATCAGGTCGCTGGAAGTGCCCAGGGGCATTTCGGGCAGCGGGTGTCCGGCATCGACCTTGATGACGGCCAGGTCGGCCTGGCGATCGAAGGAAATGACGCGGGCCTTGTGAACGCCTCCGTCAAAGAGCGTGACTCTGAGCCAGTCGACTCCGGCGATCACGTGGTAATTGGTGATGATGTAGCCACGGGCGTCGAAGACCACGCCGGTGCCCATGCCACTGACCTTTTGTCCGCCACGGGTCGCATACAGCACGCTCTCGGCCGTGACCGTCTTCTCGCTGCGAATATTGACCACCGCGGGGGTGATTTGCCGGACGGCACGCACCGCCGGGGTTTCGCGGAGCGAGCCTGCCTGGAGGTCTGGCGGGAGGCTGGCAGTGAGCAGGAACAGGAGGATCAAGCCGGCCAGGTGGCGGGGGAACTTCGGAGGCATTTTCATTGGTGCAACTGTGAGTTTCGGGGCGGCGGAGGCAGTCTCTGGGACGTGGCCAGCCATCCTGAGGCCCGCGAAGTGGTCGCTCCATCAGCTCTCCGCACAGCGATTGATCGGCACCCCGTCCGGCGGTGCTTGAAATCACCAACCCGATAACGCATAACGGCTCCTCTCGCGGGCTGCAGCCGGAGGTGTCAACCGCCTGTAGCGACTGTTCGGTCGCTACAATCGGACAGTTGCTGCAACCGGACATTCCGCACGATCGGAACAAGCCACATGCCCAGTCGTGAACAACTCGAGCAATTGCTCGCAGACGATCCGACCGACGTGTTCCTGATTTACGCTGTGGCGATGGCCTTTGCGTCGGAGGGAGACACTGCCGAGGCGATCGACAAGCTTGCCGAATTGGTCGAGGCGCAGCCCGATTACGTGCCCGCGTGGTTTCAGCGAGGTCAGTTGCTGGCCGGTGCCAGCCGGGTGCAGGAGGCTGGCGAGGTCCTGGCCGAGGGGATCGAGGTGGCACGTCGCGTCGGGGACGCACATGCGGAGGGCGAAATGACCGAATTCCTGGAGTCGCTGTGACGAATTCGGCCTGGCCGCAGCTGGATCCCGCGTTGATTGAGCCGCTGTCGACTCTGAGAGGGCATTCCGCTGAGCTGGACGACGCGAGCAACTGGCCGTCGGACAGCCTGGCGGTTCTGGGTGAGGCGGGCGTACTGGGGTGGGTGATTCCTCGAGAATACGGTGGTGGGGAGTTCTCGGGGTCGGGTCTGCTTGAGGGCTACCTGCAATTGGCGAGGGAGTGCCTGGTGAGCACGTTCGTGCTGACCCAGCGGAACGCGGCCTGCCAGAGGATCGCGATGTCGGAGCACGAGCCGTTGAAGGCGGAACTGCTGCCGCGGCTGGTCAGCTCAGATGTGTTTGCCACGGTGGGAATTTCGCACCTGACAACTTCCCGACAGCACCTCTCGCGACCGGCCGTCGAGGTGAAGATGGACGGGTCGCGTCTGCAGCTGGACGGCGTGGTTCCCTGGGTCACCGGCGCCGGGCAGGCCGACTGGGTGCTGACCGGCGGGACCTGTGAAGATGGCAATCAGGTGCTGGTGGTCTTGCCGATGGACACACCGGGGATCAGCGTGCTGCCGCCGCAGGCTCTGTTGGCCCTGGATTCGTCTCAGACCGCCTCGATTCGTCTCGAGGGGGTATCGCTTGACGCGTCGCAGCTGGTGGCCGGTCCGGTGCCGGGGGTGATGCAAAGCGGAGGCCGGGGGGGGACCGGATCGCTGGGTACATCCGCTCTGGCCGTGGGGGCCGCGACAGCCAGCCTCGATCGACTGGCGTCAGAGGCCGAAAAACGAGTGGAACTGTGCGAGGTGCTGGAACCTCTGACTCGAGAGCGTGACGCGTTGGTGAACGATCTGCTGGCCGCGGCTGGGGAGACGTCTGTGAGCGAGTCGCCGGAGTTGAGCAACGAGTCGTTGCGTCAGCGGAGCAATTCGCTGGTGCTGCGTGCGGCTCAGGCCTACCTGGCGGCGAGCAAGGGAGCGGGTTTCACCGCGTCGCATCCCGCCGCGCGGGCGGTACGCGAGTCGATGTTCTTCCTGGTCTGGAGCTGCCCCCAGGCGGTGATCGCCGCGAATCTCAGGGAGTTCGCCGGAGTGCTTGACGGTCCGGGCTGCTAGCTCTCGTCGAGTCCTTCGTTGAGTCCCTGCAGGTCATCGGGCAGGAACCGTCCATCACGGCGAATCACTTCGCCATCAAACGCGATCTCGCCTCCGCCGTATTCGGGAGTCTGGATCAGCACCAGGTCCCAGTGAATGCGGCTGCGGTTGCCGTTGTCGGCTTCGTCGTAGGCCTGGCCGGGGGTGAGGTGAAACGAGCCTCCGATTTTTTCGTCAAAAAGCGTATCGAGCATCGGGTGCTTGACGCGGTTGTTGGTGCCCAGGGACCATTCGCCGATGTAGCGAGCCCCCTCGTCGGCATCGAGGATCTCGTTGAGCCTTTCGGTTTCGCCACCGCAGTCGGCCTCGACGATCTTGCCGTTCTCGAAGGTGAACCCGATGCTGTCGAAGACGGTGCCCTGATACAGCGACTGCGTGTTGTAGCGGATGGTGCCGTTGATGCTGTCGCGGATCGGTGCGGTGAAGCACTCGCCGTCGGGGATGTTCCGCAGTCCCGAGCAGGGAATGACCGGGATGTCGGTGATCGAGAATCTAAGATCGGTGCCGGGGGCGGTGATGTGCACCTCGGAGGCGGCTTCCATGCGTGCTTTCAGCGGCTTGAGATCTTCGGCCATCCTGGCGTAGTCGGCGGTGCAGACGTCGAAGAAGAAGTCCTCAAAACCGCTGGTGCTCATGTGAGCCGATTGGGCCATCGACTCGGTGGGGTAGCGGAGCACGACCCAGCGTGTGTCGGGGACGCGGACCTGGCTGTGAACCGGGTGCCACCAATGGGCCTGGTAGAGATCCATCTGGTCACCGGGGACATCGGCGAAACCGTTGCTGTTGGCCGCTCCGCGGATGCCGACGTAGCAGTCCATCTGTTGCATCTGGTGTCGTTCGAGTTCTCCGCACAGCCCGAGACTCTCGGGGGTGCCGGTGCGGTAGAGGCTGCGGAGGATCGTGTTGTTTTTCCAGCTGACCACCGGGATCGCCTGCCGTTCCGCTGCTCCCTCGACCAGGGCACAGACCAGTGCCGGATCGGGAAGGTCAAAGGCCTCGATCAGGATCTTCTCGCCGGCGGTGATCCGGCAGCTGTGGTCCAGGAGCGTGGAGGCGAGAGTCTGGATACGTGGGTCTTGCATGGCGGGTGGGTGCGGCTGGGTACGGCTGGGGAAATTGAAGCGGGGTCCTGCCTGGTGATCGGCATGCCCGGCTCTAGCCAAGCACGAACATGGCGATCATGTAGAGCACGGCGGACATGATGGCGGCTATCGGGACGGTGATCAACCAGCCCCCGAAGATGTCTCGGGTCACCGAGCGGTCCACGCTGGCCAGGCCACGGGCGAGTCCGACTCCCAGGATCGAACCGACCAGCGTGTGGGTGGTCGAGACGGGCAGTCCCATGCGGCTGCAGGCGAGCACCACGATGGTGGCCGCGGTGTTGGCTGCGATGCCGCGAGACGGGGTCAGCTGGGTAATTTTTTCACCCACGGTCGTCATCACGCGGTAGCCGTAGGTCGAGAGTCCGATCACGATCCCGATGCCTCCCATGGTCAGCACCCACACCGGCACCGGCACCGACGACTTCATGTCGCCGGTGACCACGATGTCGACGACGGCGGCCAGGGGGCCGACCGAGTTGGCCACGTCGTTGGCTCCGTGAGAAAAGGCGACACAGCAGGACGTGATCACGACCAGGGGAGCGAACATGCGTTCGACCATTTCGAGCTGGTCGGCGAGAGGTTCGGCGTAGCGTCCGGCGAGGTTTCGGAGGAGGAAGACGTAGGCGGCGACGAAGGACAGGGCTCCGATCGCGACCGAAATGTAGATCGCGGCCGAATCGGCGTGATCGCCGGTCATCCAGGCGGGCAGCGAATCCTGCTGCTCCTTGAAGACGTGTTTGAGTCCCTTCCAGAGGATCGAGAGTGCCATGACGAAGCCGACGAGGAACACCAGGAAGGGGGCGTAGCGGATCGCGGCACGAGTCGGGGCCTGGCGCCCCAGCACCGTGGCCAGGATCAGCTTGAAGAGTACGTAGGCGATCAGGCAGCCCAGGACCGGCGAGATGAACCAACTGGCGACGATCTCACCCATCTTCGACCAGTTGATCGCACCGAATCCGAACGCCACGATGCCGAAACC
>Ga0310123_10002094_pt1 | contig 16110 bp, 14 predicted proteins | sample CB6_AW_1057_MG_FD_203505 | JGI IMG/M metagenome (GOLD analysis project Ga0310123, IMG submission 203505) | Marine microbial communities from Western Arctic Ocean, Canada - CB6_AW_1057 | ecosystem: Environmental > Aquatic > Marine > Oceanic | place: Canada: Western Arctic Ocean | collected... | reverse complement strand
CGAGTCTCTACCAAATTCTACAGATTCTCAGCGTTATCCTGTTCGAGAAAACGCCCATTTCACAGGCCTTGCAGCCGTCCGACTCCCACGAAAACTCACTCGATGACCCTAACCAGCTGATTCTATTCGACTTTTAACCGGATAGTAGTGAAGAGAGATCAGGGGAGACGTCCAAGCGCCGGTGAATCCGCGCTCGACAACTTAACCGCCTGAGCTAGCAAGATCGATGAATGTACTCGCGCATCCTCTCCGAGGATCTCGCCCCACTGAACGGTAGAGATTTCCGGCTCATCTGAGGCGGAATCCATCGCTGAGGTAGTAGGAACAGCCGATTCGTCTTCAAAACCGGTTCCGCTACACTCCTAGTAGTAGCCGCTCCGTATCCACGATAATCGTATCTACGGCAGCAATCCCTGTCTGGACCGCATGATCGGCTCTGCAGTGGTGACTCGGTCATCCTTGAACCGAGACACTCGCCTCACTGCCAGCCCGGACACCGTTCCCCCCGATGGGGAGCCCCTTCGGAATACCGACAGGAATACTGATCCATAAACCGAGCGAGAATCAGCCAAGTCCTGCTGGCCCTGATGTTCTTGGTCTTCGTGGCGGGAGAATACTTCTCTTTCCACGATATCTACGCCATCCCGTTCCTTCTGGCCGCAGCCGGATCGGTCGTCCTGGGCCGAAACTGGAAAGGATGGGTCGTGGCCGCCGCCTTCGTTGGAATTGCCCTTTACTGGTCCAGCGCCGAGCAGCGCGGCTGCTCTTTTTGGTGGCGCTCGCGATACGTAGTGGATAAGGCTCTCGGACGCTTGCCCTACGTCTCCTGGGATGACGTTCGCTACGCGGCGTTTGACAAAGGACACTGCTCCTATCCGGAACAAGAACACCGCTGGGTCGTCGACTCCATCCAGCTGCTGGATACGGAAACAATCGACGGGCACAAGTATGAGCAATTCAAGACCGATTTGGGAAACTTCTGGATCGCCGAAGGAGACGAAGAAGAGTCAGGAGAAGAGCCGAAGGAAGCAGGAGCGGCGGGACAGAGCTCGCTGGCGTGGCTGCTCTTCGAGGTGCATGTTTACGAGGCTTACCAGGGGCATGAAGACACGGTCTTGCCCGGAGATACCGTCGTCGACGCGGGAGCGCATGTGGGGGTTTACACACGCTACGCCTTGAAGCGGGGCGCGGCCCGGGTCATCTCGATCGAGCCGGACCCCACCAATATCCGGGCCTTCGAGCGGAACTTTGCCGAAGAGATCGCCTCGGGAAAGGTGATGCTCATCCAGGAGGGAGTTTGGAATGAAGAGTCGGATTTGCAACTGCAAATCCACGACCACATCAGCACCCGCGCGACGCTCTTCTCGATGGAAGGGATTGATCACTCCATCACCGTCCCGGTCAGGCCGCTCGACGACATGCTCGACGAGCTGCAAATCGATTGCGTGGATTTTATCAAGATGGATATCGAAGGGGCCGAAAGGCAGGCTCTCGAAGGCGCCCGCCGGACCATCCAGCGCTTCCGTCCGCGCATGGCCATCTGCACCTATCACATGTACGATGACCCGGTGGCCGTGCCGGAAGTGACGTTGAACATTCAGTCCGACTACCGCATTCACGCCAAAGAGTTGGACATCAACCACGAAGACACGCGTCCGAAGATTCTTTTCTTTAACTAGCTTTTCCGTTGAACCGTTGATCCGCTGAAGCCCCGCTGAGCCGGTCTTCCTTCCCGCAGTGCTAAATAGTTTCCGCGGCGCCTTCGAGTAACGGATTTAGATTTTCGGCTCAACAGCTCAACGGATCTACCACCAAACTAGCCCCCATGAATCGTGATCTTCCTGGCCATGAAGGTCCAAAACTTCGCGCCGCCCACTAGAATGACGCAGGTCCACAAGGCCTGAATCGCGATCGCTTCGGCGATTTCCATGCCTTCGAGCTTACCCAGATAGATCAGCAGCGGGGTGTAGGCGATGTGCTGAAACGGCAGGTACGACAGAACCGTCTGGGCCGCCGGAGGAAACATCGTCATCGGCACCAGCAGCCCCGACAGCAATTCCTGCACAAAGAATTTGGCCCGCAGCAACCCCAGGATCGACTTCATCCTCACAGCGAACCCGCCAATGACGAAGTTCAGCGCCCCCGTCAGAAAAACGCTGCCGGCCAGCGACACAAGGAACAGCAAGAAGTGCCCCATGCCGGCTGGGCCCTCTACCGGGAAAAGGAGAGAAACGACGAAGGCCGCCGGCGCCGTCAGCATGACGAGCCGAAAGCCCGCCTCGCCCAAAGCCCGGCCCAGGTACATCGTTTGGATACTCACCGGCTTTAGCATCGAAAGCGCGATCTTGCCTTCCAGAACATCGGCCGCCATGTTGTGATCGATGTTGTTGAAGTAGACCGACCGGATCATCCAGCCCACCGCGACGTAGGTGACCATCTCCTCGAAAGTGAAGCCCCGGGCGAAGTCCGGATCGGTCGCGTAGAGCGCTTTCCAAATGAAGTAGTAGACCGTGACGTTGATGAGATAGGTGACGATCCCGGTGTAGTAACGCAGCCGGAAAGCAAGAATGTTGACGAAGCCCACCCGGGAATATTCCAGATAGTTCTTCATGCGGCGGGGAAGGGCGGCGATAGTCATTCGATCTTGCGGCCGGGTCTGTCACGGTTCAAGCTGCGTCCGGGGCGGCCCTCGTCGAGCCCGGGACCTTTCGAACTCAGGGACCGTGCGGCCTGTATAAACGCGCTTGACGATTTTTTCTATCGATTCTTCTTCGATGAAGATATCGCGAACATCGACCGCGGCGACGACCTGGCGGATCACCTCTCCCACCGTGTGGTCCTCCCGGTCAAAAAGCATCCGGTAAGTCAGTTCGTCGATTCGTTCGATCTCGACATTGGGTAGCGAGCAAGCCTCGATCGCTCCGGCTTGCTGGCGGTCCTTCAGCTCGAAACGGATCTGGTTTTGCCGCCACAGCATTCTCTTGAGCTCTTCGAGCGGCCCGTCGAAGAGAATGCGGCCCTGATCGATGATCATCAGCCGCCGGCAAAGCTCCTCGATGTCGGAGAGGTCGTGTGTCGTGAGCAAAACGGTCGTGCCAAAATCATGATTCACTTCTTTGAGAAACGCCCGGATGCTCTCCTTCGCCAGCAGATCCAGACCGATCGTGGGTTCATCGAGAAACAACAAGGGCGGGTTGTGCAGCAGCGCGGCCGCCAGGTCGCAGCGCATGCGCTCACCAAGGCTCAGCTTGCGGACCGGCTGGTGGAGGTAGCGGTTGATCTCTAGAATTTCGTCAAAGCGCGCCATGCGAGCCTTGTAGTCGGCGTCGCTGACTTCGTAAATCTGCTTCAGGAGACGGAAGGACTCAACGACAGCGATATCCCACCAAAGTTGCGTGCGTTGCCCAAAGACGGCCCCAATGGTACGCGCGTAGGCCATGCGCTCGCGGTAGGGAACGAAGCCATTGGCTACCACCGAGCCCGCACTCGGAACAAGTATCCCGCTGAGCATCTTGACCGATGTCGACTTGCCCGCCCCGTTGGGCCCGATGTAGCCCACCATTTCACCGGGCTCGATCTTGAAGGAGACCGAATCGACAGCCCGCAGAGTGACGTATTCGCGGGAAAACAGGTCGCGGACCGCGCCCCAAAGTCCCTCTTTGCGCTTAAACGTGCGGAATTCTTTGACGAGGCCGGCTGCTTCGACGCGGCCTAGCCCGGATTTCATGTCAGGTGGCGGGGCAATGTGCATGAGAGGCCTGTCAGGACGAGGCGCGCGCCGCTTGGCGCCCCGCCTCTTGAACAGACCAAGCGTGCTTGAACAGTACGGCGAGCACGGCGGGCAAACACGGGGAAGTAAGGGCGGGCCAATCGTGTGCTTGGCCCGTCAGCCGATTAGAAATGCGGGCTAGCATGAACGGCCACCATTCTATCACGGGGAGGGTGAAGTATATTGATTTGACCCGAGAGGTTTCTTTGACGGTTTCCATGACTGCCCCGGATTGAAACGGCTAGTAAGCCAGTCCGGCGACGAGCTTCTCACGCGGTTGGGCGTCAAGCGTTTTCGCCTGCAGCCTGTAGTGTCGAAAATCTGCGTCAGGTTGGCCGCAAGAACTAAAAGCGGCACTGGGAAGGTTCCGACTTCACGAAATAGCTCTTGTAGTTGGACGCCTTCGGGTCCATGCAACCCGCCAGGTTCAGCAACTCCACCTTGCGGAAGTCGATCGGATGACTCTCGCTTTGCAGGGAGATGTAGCCGTCCGTGAGCAGTTCTCCGTCTCGCTTGGCGCTCTTGTCGAACCCGTTGACTGTCCCGCCTCCCATTTGCGGCATCTCGTAGGACAAAACCGTCTCACCGTCGATCCGGTGGCGAATCGTGGAACTGCCCAACACCAGAACCTCGACCCGCACCCACTGCTCGCCGTCATAGGTCTTGGACGTGGACGTCGTGCAGTGCCGAGTGAGCAGCTTGCCGTCCATCACCACATGTGTTCCCGGCGTACACAGGTTGGCCGTCGCGCGCGGCCCCTGGCCCAACCCGCCCAGCAACTGCACCTCGATCGAGATCGGGAAGTTCTGGTCCTTGCCCATGCTCTCGGGCGACTGGGAATGAACCATAATACCGCTGTTGCGCCGAGCCCAGCGGGGGTCTCCCTTCGCTTGGTCGCCGACAAACCGGTGCTCGACTGCCACTATGTAGTGCGAGTATTTGGTGGTATGAAAGATGTGCCCGAAGCGCTCGTTGAAGTCGCCTTCGTACTGGCCGTGGCGGACTTGCATCAGCCCATCAGCCACGCGGAAGGTGTCCCCGTAGTTGTCCCCGAGCGCGTAGCCGTTGATCTTGACGACCCAGCCGTCGAGGTTCTCGCCATTGAAAAGCTGGATCCACTCTTCGCGGTCCGGGTCGTTCTGCGCCTCGGCGCTCGAAACAAACAGCAGCAGAATCGCGGGAAGCAACCGGGACAATCGTGAAATAGCCATGCTCCTAGCAAACCACAGTAAGCGCGAAGAGCGCTACAACGCGATCTTCTGGCTCGCCTTTCTCGCCGCGTGACGAGAAAAAGCGGGTTAGTTTGAGTGCACTACACTGGCGGGGCGGCCTTGGGCATCGTGACCGTCACCGCACTGGAGCTTCAACCCGAGTAAAGACCCACGCGCTCTCGCACCTGCTTCATCGTGGACTCGGCAATCGGTGCTACCCGCTCAGCTCCTTTTCGCAGCAGTTTCCTGATGACGGTGCGGTCGCTGGTCAACTCTCCGAATTTTTTCTGAATCGGCTCCAGTTTTGCGACCACAGCCTCGGTTACGGCCTTCTTCAACGCCCCATACTGCGAGCCGCTGAACTCTGCCTGAACCTGATCGTCGCTCCATCCGCTGAACGCCTGGAAGATCGTGATCAGGTTGGTAACGCCCGGCCCCAGATCGTCGAAATCAACGCCCGGCTTCGTATCGGTCACCGCGCGTCCGATCAGCTTCTTGATGCGGGAAGGCGGATCGAGCAATCCGATCGCGTGATTGGACCCCGGCGCCGACTTGCTCATCTTCTGGGTTGGATCGTCCAAGCCCATGATCCGCTCGCCTACGGCGGGCAGCTCCGTTTCGGGGACGGTGAACGTGTCTCCATAGACCGAGTTGAAGCGCTGTGCAATGTCGCGCGTCAGCTCCAAGTGCTGTGCCTGGTCCTCCCCAACTGGGACGACTTGCGCCTGGTAGAGCAGAATGTCGGACGCCATCAGCGCCGGGTAGACGAACAGCCCGGTCCCAACCGATTCCTGTGTCTCCGACTTGGCCTTAAATTGCGTCATGCGGCTCAGCCAGCCCATCGGAGTGACGCAAGTGAACACCCAAGCCAGCTCGACGTGCGCCGAGACCGACGACTGCACAAACACCGCCGAGTGCCCGGGATCAATGCCGGCGGCGACGTAGAGCGCGGCGACGTCTTCGATCTTTTCTTGAAGTCCCTTGGGCTCCTGATAGACCGTGATCGCGTGCTGATCCACCACGCAGAAAATCGGCTCGTAGTCGTACTGGATACTCGCCCAAGTCTTGAGCGCCCCCAAATAGTTGCCGATATGCAGGTTCCCCGACGGTTGCATGCCGGAAAAGAGACGAGGTTTGTTTTTATCCGCAGGCATCGAACTTGTCATTCTATCGGGCCTGGGCTAGGGGGAACAAGCAAGAGGGGCGGGCCGCGAGTCCTGTGCTACGGGAATCTCAACCCGCAGCCCTACTTGCGTTTCTTTCCTTTCCCCTTCCCCTTCGGGTCCTCTTCCGGCTCTGTCAGCCTGAAGAAAATTTCGATGCGCGTAATCACCTCGACCGCGCGAGCGTTGGATTTAGTCACCGCTCAGCACCTTCAGGTGATGAATGAGCCCCTCGACGCTGATGACCGCTTCCGCTACAACGCGGCCCGTCAACCCTTCCTCGACCGCTTCAGGTGCAATGGATCACGCGCCGAGCCAGCCCCCAGGAAATCTCACAGCAGCGCCGAGTCCAGCGGTTCATCTTCATCCGCGGGGCGATCTCGGATCGCCGGCCGAGGTCCGTTCTCCAGATGTGCCTCAGGAAGGTGTACCCCACCAAGGTGTGCCCGCAGGTCTTGGCGTGAATCGTCAAAAAAGTCATGAACAAGCCGGTCCAGGGCCAGTTCGAGTGCGTCCTTGCGCTGTAAGACAGGCTTGTAGACATAGCTGCGGCTTTGCTTCCTGCGGGAGACGACGCCCTTCTTGGCGAGGCGGTCCAGCAAGGTCATCACCGTCGTGTAGGCCAGGTCCCTGGTGCGGCGCATCCTCTGCTGAACTTCGTACACGGTGCCTTCTTCCAAAGCCCACAAAGACTTCATGGCCTCAAGTTCAAGTGGAGGCAGCAGCTTTTCGGATTTGGAGCCGGGGACGGAGGCGGTCATCAAGCACTCAGGGTTGACCCAAATGTTAACTCACGGTGAGTGGTCTCCGCCGGGCAATAGCCGACATGCGCCGTTGCAAGCAAGAGATCGAGGAACTTTACTCCCCCTTGGACTCTTCCTTTAAAGCCGACTTCAGCCGCTCTCCAAACAAGGATTGGGAACGCGGGGGACGAGACCCCTTGCCCGGCCGGCTGCCCGCCACATCCCGCGGCGGACCCGGCTTGGTCGCTGAGACGCCGGACTTGCCCTCGACGTCCGCCGCCGAGGTCTTCTCTCCACCGTCGAGAAAGCGTTCCTTCTTGAGCAACGACCTTTCCAGGGATCGGTTGTAGGGCGTCCAATCCCTATCGTTCTGGTCGGCGCTGACCGAGGCCCGCATGCTTTCGAGCTTCGAATCCATGTCGTCGAGATAGTGCAGCAATAACGCCTCGGGAAACGAAGGCAGCTTCGGCGAGCCGAATTCGTATTTACCGTGATGGCTCAGGATCATGTGTTCGAGCAGCATCTTTAGCTTCGGAGGGAAATCGTCAAGCGCGCTGCATTTCCTGTCCAACAGCCGCAACATGATCGAAATGTGGCCGAGCAACTGTCCTTCGTCGGTGTATTCGAAAGTGCGATGGTAGCTCAGCTCGTAGATCTTCCCCAAGTCATGAAGGACAATGCCTGTTTGCACCAGCTCCACATCAATGAAGGGATAGTTCGAAGCCGTTAGCCGCGCCAAGTTGAGCAGTGACATGACGTGCTCGAGCAACCCACCGACGAAGGCGTGATGGAGCGTCTTCGCCGCCGGGGCAACCTTCAGTAGCGACGCAATCTCGTCATCATCGAGAAAGGCGTTGAGCAGCAACTTCAAGTGGGGATTCCCGAACCCTCCGACGGTCGCGCGCAACTCGCTGAACATCTCATCGATGTTCCTCTCGGTATGCGGCAAGTAGTCGGCCAGCTCGATCTCGGATTCTTCAGCCCGGCGCAGCCGCTGAACCGTCATCTGCGGCTTGAGGCGATAGATCGTGACGAAACCACTGACCTTGACGAAGTCCGACTGCTCGAAGGTGTTGACCACACTCTCGATGTCGTCCCACATTTTGACGTCAAGCTGCCCGGTCTTGTCGGCGAGATTGAGTGCCAGGTAGGGTTCGCCCGACTTCTTTAGCCGGACGTCTTTCGTCCGCACCAAGAAAAAGTCGGTTACGCTCTCGTTTGGCTGGAGATCGCTGACAAAGCGTGTCTTGGCGGGCATGATTGACTTGCCAGCGGCGGCGTATCGCCGCTCAGCGGCTGACCGGTTCACGAACTCGGCGCCTGGGGTTGGAGATTGCCTGCGTTGAGCAGGATGAATGAAATACTAGCCTGTACTTCTCACAAGGCTGACGGCCTTGGGCTAGCCCGTATTTCTCATCGGCTGCCGGGCCAAGCACACGATAGGCCCGCCATTACTTCGTTGCGCTTGCTCGCCGTGCTCACCGTACTGTTCAAGTACGCCTCCGCGCGCCAAGCGGCGCGCGCCTCGTACTGACAGGCCTCTCATGCACTTTGCCTCGCCACCCGATGAAAAATACGGGCTAGTCGTCCGCTTGTTTCTCTTTCTTCTCGTCCTTGTCCTTATTCTTGTCGCCGCCGCCGGGAAGCGGGATCACCCAAAGCAAGCGGTGCTTCTTCTTTTTATTCAGCACCTCTTCCCGCGTTGTCGTCACGGGCAAGAGTTTAGCCGGGTCGCTCCAGGAGGTGTCCTTGCCCGCCACGGCCGCCGTGTCGAGATAGCCAGGACGAATTTCGATATAGGCGTCCCGGCGCAGGCCGGTCAGGTATTCACGAACCGCGGGTTGGAATTTCGGAACCATCAGCCGGTTGCGAATCTCCTCTTGGGAATCCTCGAAGGTCGCCTGTCCTTCGCGGAACTTGTCTTCGACTCGTAAAATCAGCAACCCGTTGCCGGTATCGATCAGATCCGAGATAAAGCCCCTGTTGGCTCCAAAAACCACATCTTCGATTTCTTTGCGCAGTTGCCCGCGCTGCCAAACTCCGATGTCGCCTCCCGAAGCTGCTGTTTCCTCGTTCTCGGAGTGCCGCTTGGCCATTTCACGGAACGGCTCACCCCTCTGCACGCGTTTGTGAACATCCTCGGCCTTCTTTTTCGCGGTTTCGAGGTCCGCTCCGGTCTTGCCATCGGTCGAAACAAAGATTTCCAGAAGATGAACACCCTCCGAGCGCACGAACTCCTCTTTGTGCTCTTCGTAGTAGGCCTCGATATCGGCGCGGGGAATCACGATTCTCGATCCTACCTCTTGGCCCATAACCTGTTGCGAGAGGAAGTTGTTGCGCATGCGGTCCATCAGGTCCTCGGCCGGCTGGCCGGTTTCCTCAACGACCCAGTTTTCGAACTCGTCAACCGTCTTGATCTTGTACTGCCGCATGATGTCATCGCGTTGCCGCAGCACCTGCGCCTCGACGCTCAAGCCAAGGTCCTTGGCGCGCTGTATCATCAAGCGGTTATCGATCAAATCACGCAGACTATTAGTTTCCCGTTCTTTCAATTGCTGAACTTTCTGCTCATCGGTGAGTTGATCGTCGCGGCCGAGCTGCGCGCGCAGGTCCCGAAGGCTGGCGTCGTAGTCGGAGCGCAGAACGATGTCGCCGTTCACCTTGGCGATAATCTCTTCCAGGATCACGACTTCAGCCGAGGCCGGGATCGCCGCGAGGACCGCGACGGCTAACGGCAGCAGGGCGAGGAAAACAGTTTTGATTCTCATAGTGGAATAGACTATTGCGGTTACAGGCGGCGGCAGCCACACGCCCCAGGATCGGGCACCTCTCCTTACATTACTATCTTCGCATGAGAGCCGCCACCCGGGTTCACGGTTCTCCGGCACGAGCAATACCAGAAATCCGTTCGTAAGGATTCTGGTTGCCTGCGAGAGCGTTACGGGGCTTGGAATCTTGGCCAGCCAGTGGAATCATCTTCTGCCCGTGGCGGCCTCTTGCCGGCAGGTGATAAATTGTATAGTCCTGGGGTAGGGCGAGACTCGAAGTTTCGAGATGACGACCAGTGAAAACACACGAGCAAACGTGATGTGCGTCGGGATGGGCTGCCTGGACAACCGCCTATTCGTTGAGCGCTTTCCGCCCAACCGGCGGCGCGAGCGAGTTCCCCGGCGCCAAGACGCTCTCGGTGGACCGGCAGGTGTCGGAGCGGTGGCGGTCGCCAAGTTAGGAGGGAAAGCGTCCCTCTGGGGGCGGCGCGGTGACGATTCCACGGGAGACCAGATCGAGGCCATGCTCCGGGCTAACGGGGTCGACACCCAGGGCTTTCGGGCGTTCGGCGCATGCACGAGTCCGCGCTGTGAGGTATTTATCCGGCCCGACGGCGAGCGTTTTCTGTTTCCGTATTGGGGAGAAGGCCTTCCCGCGGATGCTGGGTGGCTCCCCCCGGACGCAATGGACTCCGCCGATGCCGTGCTGATCGACGGGCGCTGGTCCGAAGGCGGCCTGCGGCTGGCCGAGCAGGCCCTTGAGCGGGGAATTCCGGTCGTTCTCGACTTTGACATCGATACGCCGCAGGTGTGGGAATTGGCGCGGCTGGCAACCCACGCCATCGCCGATGAGGATATGGCCGAATCGCACGGAGGCGTGGAAGGCCTGATGACTAGGGTCGAGAAACTGGGAACGTGGTGCGCGGTCACCCTGGGCGAGAAGGGCGTCGCATACGGAAATGAACGAATGCCTGCGTTCCCGGTCAAGGTTGTGGACTCTACTGGCGCGGGCGATGTGTTTCATGGCGCCTTCGCTCTCGCGCTGGCTCAAGGACGGCAAGAACTCGATGCCCTGCGGTTTGCCTCAGCCGCCGCCGCACAGCGGTGCGCATTGGGAGAGGTGCCGCGCCTCGATCAGGTTGCTGGTCTGCTCAATGAGTCAATGTGAGATGCTGGATAGTCGCTTCCATCCATATGCGTAATGCGTAGCTGAGTCTAAACGGCAGACGGCCGGGATTTCACTCGGGCCCATTCCTGCTTCCGCGCTGCCCGACTGGCCAATCTCAACGAACCATACCAACCGACCCATCATGAAGCGATCTCTCCTCAGCGCCACCTTTATCGCGGCCTTGGGTGGTTTGTTATTCGGCTTTGACACGGCGGTCATATCGGGCGCCACCGACCAGCTCCAGCTCGTTTTCGAACTCACTTCGGCAACCCTGGGGTTCACGGTGGCAAGTGCTCTGATCGGTACGGTGATCGGGGCACTGGTAGCGGGAAAACCGGCCGATACGCTGGGACGCCGGGCATCGCTGACCGTGATCGCGATCCTCTACTTCGTCTCGGCCGTGGGCAGCGGCCTGGCTTGGGACTGGTACTCGTTTCTCTTCTTTCGCTTTCTCGGCGGTATCGGCGTCGGCGCGGCGTCGGTCGTCTCGCCGATGTACATCGCCGAAATCTCGCCTGCACGTTATCGTGGCCGGTTAGTTGCGGTCACGCAGTTCAACATCGTCCTGGGTATTTTGGTGGCCTACTTCTCCAACTATCTCATTGCGCAGCTCGGGTTAGGTTCGGCGGAGTGGCGCTGGATGTTCGGTATCGAGGCGCTGCCTGCCGCCGTCTTCTTCTTTCTGTTGTTTCTGACACCGTTCAGCCCGCGCTGGCTCGTAGCCCAAGGCCGCTCGGAGGAAGCCGAGGCCGTACTGCGGACGCTGGGAAGCGATGCCGGCAGTATTGATGAGGAAGTGCGGGAGATCGAAGCCTCGCTGGCGCTGGAACGCCACAGCCTTCAAGAACCCCTGTTTCAAAAAGTCTACTCGCAGCCGATCCGGCTCGCGGTACTGATTGCCGTCTTCAACCAGCTCTCGGGCATTAACGCATTGATGTACTATGCGCCGCACATTTTTCGGCTAGCCGGAGCGGACGAAAACTCCGCCTTGCTGCAAGCCGTTGCCGTGGGCGGAACCAGTCTGATTTTCACGGCAGCCGCCCTCGCCGTCATCGACCGCTTTGGCCGCCGCAAGCTCATGCTGGTCGGTTCGATTGGCTACATTGTGAGCTTGAGCACCACGGCCGCTGCATTCTACGTCTATGGCACCGAATTCGATGAGTTCGGCAGCGCGGTGGTGCTGGTGAGCCTGCTGGGTTTCATCGCCTCTCACGCCTTCGGACAAGGATCGGTGATCTGGGTTTTCCTCAGCGAAATTTTCCCGAACCGTGTTCGCGCCCGCGGGCAAGCACTCGGTAGTTCTACGCACTGGGTCATGGCCGCCTTGATCTCCTGGACCTTTCCTATCGTGGCGGAAGTTTCCGGCGGGCATGCCTTCGCGTTCTACGCGGCGATGATGGTGCTGCAGTTGTTGTGGGTGCTGCGGGTCATGCCCGAGACAAAAGGGGTTCCGCTGGAAGAAATCCAGAAGCGATTCGGCATCGAATAGCGCGCGGCGTCGGCGGTGTGAGCGACCCCGTCTGAAGAAGGCCTACGCTTTGCCATTTCCAGATCGGCTCCGGCGCAACAACCTTGGTGACCCGTGTTCCGAAAACGCAAAAAATCTTTATAGCCGTCTTATATGTTTTTTTGTGGCTTCAGGTGGCTACAGACAACAACCCCCGAACGGGAACACGGATCGGCTCTGGTCAGATAAAATTGAAGCGTAGTGGACAACGAGCCTCGCAAGCAAGCAGGGACCTTGGATGACTTGAGCGAGACCGAGCGAGAGCGCGCGATGCACGATGTCTGGTCCAGAACGCTCTCTCAGATCTCAACGACGTTTGGGCGAGTCGCTTACCTGGCGAATCTGAGGGACGAAAACTCCGGCCGCTATCAGCACTTCGGCTTGGCCCAGCGCTATTCCAACGCAGGGGCTGACCGCGTCTTGCGGTCCAGTCACGAACACGTATTCGCCGAATGGCTTAACTATTCGCTCGAGCGGCAACGGCAAGACCTGGAAGAGTACCTGCGGTCCATCGAGGGCGATCGGAAGGCCGTTTTGAAAACTTGGCTGACGCTGGCTCCCTACCGCAATTTCATTCCGGCAGGAAGCCGAGAGGCCGAGCGATTGCTCTACATTACAGACTTGGAATTGATCTTGGAGATATTGCGGAACGAACTCTCCGCTTGATTCTGGCCTCGAGCGGCTTAGCTTCCAGGTGCATGGCTACACCCACAACCTGCCCAATCACATCAATGTCGGCCGGATAGGCCAGCACTTGCGGTTCACAAGGTGAACCGGAGTGAGGTTGCAGGATGAGCCGGCTGCCGCTTAGATTGCAAAAAGAACAGGCGTAGCCGTCGCGGAGTTCGAAGAAATAGACTGGGCGCTCGAACTCGTTGGTCCAACCGCTGTTGCGGATTTTTGACCGAGAATCATCGATTTGAACCAGCGAACCAGGACGCAACAGAGGATACATCAGAAAGTCATCGCTGCCGATGAAGCCGTAGCGATTTTCCTCGATGTCCAATGAGTCCAGCAGGCCCAGCGGGATCTTGCCCCACTGCTGAATCATGCGGCTCAGATAGGTCGTTCGACTAAAGTCAACACCTGGCTCGAGGCGAATAGGCAATTGCACGGTTCCACGGGAGCCGTCTCGGATACGGATCAGGTGGGTATTGCCCGGCTCAACCGCTTGACCGTCTTCGAAGATTTTGGAAACGTCGATGCCATACCACTCCAGCACTTCCGTCAGATCCAGCCGGTAGATGGCGCAAAGGCTGTAGAAACGATGCAGGCCCGGCACGACGCCCTTATTCTCGATGTCCGCCAGCCGGCTGAGACCGATGACGTAGTCTGAGTTACGATGTTTTTGGGCTATCAGGTTGCTGGCTTGCTCGACCTGGCGGTAGCGAAGGCCCAACTTTTCACGGGCTCGTTTCAGTTTCAGGCCGGGGTCCATGCATCCTCGGGAGTGCCCCCATCGGCACCTATTATCTGTGATTATAGAGCGTTTACAGCTTTCGGGAAACCGACCGAACGTAAAACTGTTCTGAATTCAGAACAGCGAATTACGTTTCGTTCGGAACAGCTACTGGAGGATCAGGATGATCAGGATAATCGTCGGGCTAAGCGGGGCGAGCGGCGTCATCTACGGAGTGCGGCTGCTCGAACGCCTGCAGCAAGCGGAAGAGGTCGAAACTCATCTGATCGTCACGCGTCCGGCCGAGAAGACACTTTACCAGGAAACAGGTAAGACTCTCAACCAAATCAAGGTCTTGGCATCCACTTGGCATTCCAATGAGGAGATCGGGGCCACGGTCGCAAGCGGATCGTTTCTCACCGGAGGGATGGTGATTGCGCCGTGTTCGATTCGTACGATGTCCGCGGTTGCAACCGGGCTGGCTGACAATCTCCTGGTTCGAGCCGCGGACGTGACCCTCAAGGAGCACAGACCCTTGATACTCATGGTCCGGGAAACGCCTCTGCATCTGGGCCATCTTAGAACAATGGTGTCCCTGGCGGAAATGGGAGTGATCCTCGCTCCACCGATGCCTGCGTTCTATAACCGGCCAACCACGCTGGAGGAGATCGTCGATAGCAGCGTGGAACGGGTGCTCGACTTGCTTTCCATACCGCTGCCCGACGCCCAGCGGTGGCGCGGTTGCTAGCGTAGTGCGCCAGGAGTGGCGACACGGTTTGTCGGCGCGGCGGTCCGCTGAGCGTGGACTGCCGTCCAGGCCTCTTTCCGGCCGCTTGAAAGATTTCGGCATCTTTGGCAACGATTTGTTCGCCCGTCCTTTCGCCGGCTCGGTGGGTCCCTCCTGGACGACGAGGCAAAGCTCGTTGTAGGATAGTCAGTAATCGAATGAAGGCCTTTCAAGAGTGGGCAAACCCGAATAGCCCGGAAGCCGCGCTTGCCGCCGAGCTGGACCCGAAGCGCCTGCCGAGGCACATCGCGGTCATCATGGATGGCAATGGCCGATGGGCCAAGCGGCGGCACCTGCCGCGCGTCGCTGGTCATCGCGCCGGAGTGGGCCCGGTCCGCGAGACGATCGAGGCCTGTTGCCGGCTGGGCCTCGATGCCCTGACCCTCTACGCCTTCTCGGTCGAGAATTGGAAACGCCCCCGCACTGAGGTTCGGACCCTTTGGGCACTGCTGCGCCATTATTTGCATCGGGAACTTCCCGATCTGAAGCGCAATAACGTCCGTTTTCAAGTTATTGGCCGGATCGACGCGCTTCCCACGGTGGTTCAGAACGACCTGGACATTGCGATCGTGGAGACCGCCGCGAACACCGGGCTGCGGCTGAATGTCGCGTTGAACTACGGCGGGCGCGCCGAGCTAGTCGATGCGGTCAATAGCCTGCTGAAGCGGGCTCGTCAGTCCAAAGAAGTCCTCAGTGTCACCGAAAACGATTTTAGCGCTGAACTCTACACAGCGGGGCTGCCGGACCCCGACCTGCTCATTCGAACTTCCGGCGAGTTACGCGTGAGCAATTTCTTGCTTTGGCAGATCGCCTACGCTGAAATCTGGGTGACCGACAAACTGTGGCCGGACTTCACAACGCTGGATTTGCTTGAGTCGATTCTCGACTATCAGAAGCGCGAGCGACGCTACGGAGGCCTAGGCGCGACAGACAGTGAATCCGAACCAGCTACCGAATTGGTGTCCGCCGGGCAAGGATCGGTTTCCAGCAACTCCCCGTCCGATCTCCTCCCGCCCGATCTCAAAGACACGTCCCGTTTGGCCAAGTACTCCGAATGAAACGGGTCCTGACGGCCCTGCTGCTCATCCCCGTCGTCACGCTCGTCGTTTTTCACGCGCCACCGTGGGGCCTGTTGTCCGTGATGACGCTGGCGATGCTGCTGTGCCTGCATGAGTTCTACGACATCGCGGATCTGCTGGAAATGCACCCGTTTCGGCTCGTCGGGTATGCGGCGGGCGCGCTGCTGGCCGTCTCACCGAAACTGCCACAGCCCGCGTTCTTCGTCGTGCTTGGCGCGGCCCTGATGCTGCTATCTCTGCAGAGGGGGCGACCGCTGGAAAGCTCACTGACAGGCGCTGCGTCCACCTTACTCGGAGTGATCTACGTCGCGGGGCCGTTCGCTCTTGCCCGGGAAATTCACGCAGTCAGCCCGCATTGGCTATTTCTTGTGCTGGCTCTAAATTGGGTTGGAGACGGGGCCGCTTACTACGCCGGCCGCGCCTTTGGACGGCACAAGCTGGCTCCGCGGGTCAGCCCTAACAAGACATGGGAGGGAGCCCTCGCATCAGGTGTGGCTGCGATATCGGCCGGCGCCG
>Ga0310123_10002093_pt1 | contig 16112 bp, 7 predicted proteins | sample CB6_AW_1057_MG_FD_203505 | JGI IMG/M metagenome (GOLD analysis project Ga0310123, IMG submission 203505) | Marine microbial communities from Western Arctic Ocean, Canada - CB6_AW_1057 | ecosystem: Environmental > Aquatic > Marine > Oceanic | place: Canada: Western Arctic Ocean | collected... | reverse complement strand
CAAACCACAGATTGAAGGAGACTCTTGACTCCCGCCGAAAGGCGGGATATTCCTGAACCCGGGTGCCGCACTTTTGGGCCGCCCCCCGGCGCACTTTTGGACCGCCGTTTACAGTTCATTGCCAAGAGCAGTCCCTGGGAGAATGGCTACGTGGAGTCATTCAACGGCAAGTTCCGCGACGAGTTGCTCAACGGGGAGCTGTTCCTCGGCCTTGAGGACGCTCGCTGGGTGATTGACCGTTGGCGTCTTGACTACAACCACCGGCGACCGCATAGTGCTCTCGGCTACCAGACCCCGGCCGCATTCGCGGCCAGCTGTGTTCTGGAGGATTCCGCTACGCTTCATCCACCAGAACACAGAACGACCACTGACCCGAAACTCTCTCATTCGGAGTGGTACAAGATCTGGGGGTAGGTCAATTGCGTGTTCCAGACCTCGATCAATTGACCCAGATCGGGGTCGATTTCCGTCGTTTCTTGCCCGTGGTGCTGCGCCTCGGTGATCAGGCCGTCGGACGTGTTCGCGAAACTGTTTTGATGATGGCCGGTTAGCGACGAATCCGGAGCCCGAGGCGTCCCGGGCGGTTGTGACGTCCGAGGATGACTCTCAGTTGCCGGTCTCGAACTCGATGTGGATCGACGGTTCAGAGACCAGGCTGTCGTCCATGTGGATCGGTGCCCATTGGGTATTGGTGACCGTTCCCGACAAACTGATGTCGCGACTCTTGTCGCCGATTACCGAGATGCCGTGACCTCCACCCTGAACGTGATCCGCGATGCGGACCCGGCGACTGTCTCGGATCGTGATCAGAGTCTCATCACCGCCCATCGTACCCTCCCATCGGTTGCCTTCGACGATGACGTCGCGGGCTTCGCCGATCATCAATCGACAGCCGACGAATCGGTTGTCACGGATCTCGATGTCAAATGGCCCGCTGTGCTCTTGAAGGCCCTCGGAGTTGGCAAGCAGAAAAGTCCCAGAGTCGTAGCACTCGTTGTTGCTGAACCTCAGCCCGCCATTGGATCCGCCATGTGTCGCTCGACCCTCCACCACATACTCGCGACTGTCACGGATCGTATTGCCAGTGATTACTGCTCCCTCGCCGCCGGAGTTATTGAATCCTCCGATCGCAGCCCGGCCGTTGATCAGGCTGTTTCCGACAATCACCGTGTCTGCAGCCTGTCGGGAAAAGGTGATGTTGCCTCCCACATGACCCACCCGGTCTCCACCCAGGTTGGTGTCGCTGATGATGTTGTTCCGGATCTGGATACGGCGGCCGCCGGAGAGGTGAATTCCATTCCCCGCAGCGCCCGAGATCACGCTGTCTTCGACGATCGAGTCGTCTCCCCCGACTACTATCGCCTCGCTCTGCGAATCCACGATGGTCATGTCGCGAATCACACCGCGGCGGCTGTAGCTACGAACCGAATTCTGCAACTTCCAGTTCGCGACGGTCCGGTTGCCTCGCGCGTTTCCGTCGATGGTCAGGCCGATCATCTTGACGTCGTGCGTGCGCGGCATCGGTTGCAGGATGTGAAAGCTGGTGATGGCGACCGAGCCGGCTGGGAAGGGGCGGGAGATGTTGACAGCCAGACCGATTCTGTTGCCGTCCACAAAGTGGATTTCGTGGTTGCGAGGATCAAAGGACGTGCCGTCAATCAGTGCGACCTGCATCCCCTTCCGGAATCCACTCGCGTCCGCCACCGTAATCACGCGGGTTGAGCAAGGCAGGCAGTCGGCATAGCTCTCCTGGTCGGCCACGTTCTCGAACGACTCGGTGAGCACGCTCGACACCTCGTCAATCCTCTTCAGTGTGGCTCCATAGCCGGTCAAGACCTGGCGGCTGAGTGGCCGGAGATGGCTTGATACGAGATAGGTCTTTCCCTGCGCGAAGCGAATCGTCCCGCCTTCTCCGGCCGAAGCAATCGTCTGCTGGATCGCGAGCGTGTCATCGTGGGCACCGTCGCCGATCGCTCCGAACCAGTCGACCAGCAGGCCGTCAGCCGCATCTTCGAACAACCCGCCACCATCCGGATCGGTGACAAACAACGCGGTTTTAGATCGTGGTGCCCATCCGGACAGATCAGAGAAACGGGTGACCACCTCGAGATGAGTACCTGGCGAGAGCTGCAGAGGATCCAGCGAACCTGGGTCTTGGGACGTCGCCGTTGCGCCTCGATCCACAACAACCGTGTCCCCTTCTTCAATACTCCGAACCGATCCTCCCCCACCCTCAATCACAATCCGATCATGTCCAGCCTGCCCCTTGATGATGTCTCGGCCTCCACCACCCCGCAACGAGTCGTCGCCACTGCCCCCGAACAGTCGTCCACCGCCCAACCCTCCGCCAACGATCGTGTCGTTGCCTGGGCCACCGTTGAGATGAACCGGTCCGTCGCCGCCCAACAGGTGATCATTGCCGTCCTGTCCCAGCAGTCGCACCGATCCCGAAAATCGACTTGCATCCAGCCGGTTGTCGCCCGGTCCGCCGACCAATGTGATGTGCTCGATTTGGCGATGCACATCATGGCCCATGCTGGTGAGACTGTTGTCGGTTAGCACGAAGTCGACGTCGCCGGATTCGGTCAACCGGTCGTCACCGGATCCCCCATCCAGAGTGTCATTTCCCGGGCCTCCGGACAGCAGATCTCGACTGCCTCCCTGTCCTTTGATGAGATCATCTCCGTCACCGCCGGAGATCTCATCGGCTCCACCACCACCCAACAGCCGATCGTCGCCCTCGCTGCTGATGATCGTGTCGTTACCGGCCAGACCGTTGACCAGGATTCCTCGGTCTCCCAATCCGGAGAACACCAGGTCGGTGACCGCCGAGAGATCGATCAGATCGTTCGACCTCGATCCGGTAATCCTGATTGCGCGGACCGCATTGGCGGGGACCGGTTCCCCTGATTCATCGCGAACATCCTGCGAAGACACCTGGACCATGCCCAGCAGATTCGTCTCCAGGACGATCGTCTCACTCGTCAGGCCGGACCCTTGAACGCTGATCAGGCCGGTGGCTGAAGCGAAGTCGATCGTGGTGAGCAGGATCCGGGATTCGAATTGCTCAACCGCCGATCTGTGCGACCTGCAGCGGCGTCGGAGGCCGCGGCGGCGGAATTGACGCAGCGGCTGCCAGGCACCGCGAATTCGGTGAGCCCAACCCCAGGCCATTCCCTTACCTCAAAACGGCACATCCTGTGCCAGGCCCTCCACACTTAGCCTATCGGAACTCTGGCTCGCTCCCCTGCAATTGAAGTGCTTGATCCCTCATTCCCCGGCGAACGAGAGGAGCACACGCTAGCCATCGGCAGGCCGACGACTCAGGACGAGACCAAGTCCAGCAGCGGACGTCCGTCCTCGAGCAGGTTGTAGGGGCGGTCCTGGCTGTCGATGGCTGACAGGTCCTGGATGCCCATTGCGTGGTAGACCGTCTTGGCGATATCGGCCGGGGTGACGCGACGGTCGGCCGGGTAGGCGGCGTGCCGGTCGCTTTTGCCGTAGGTCTGCCCACCTCGAATGCCTCCCCCGGCGAGCAAGTCGGTGAGGCAGTAGGTCCAGTGATCTCGGCCGGCTCCTGAAACACCGCCGGAACGAGGGTCGCCGATCTTGGGCTTGCGTCCCATTTCACTCGTGACGAGCACCAGCGTGGAATCAAGCAGCCCGCGATTTCCCAGGTCGCTCAGCAACGCCGAATAGCACCGGTCGAACTCGGGGAGCAGCATCTTCTTGAGGCATTCGAAGTTGTTGCCGTGCGTGTCCCATCCCCCCGCACTGGCACACTTCAATTCCTTCGCCCGGGCTCGATCGGGCATCCAGAACAGCGTCACGAACGGCACCTTCGCTTCGACCAGTCGGCGGGCCAGGAGCAAGCCCATGGCGTTGATGGATTTTCCGTAGCGGTCGCGCGTCTCTTGAGACTCACGGGTCAGATCAAAGGCTCGAGTCGTCGCCGCGGAGGACAGCAGCGAGAAGGCTCGATCCTGGTGCCGCTGCCAAGTCCGTGTTGCGCGGTGCTGCTCGAGTTCGCGGCGCGACCTGTCGAGTGTGCTGAGCAGTTCGCGGCGATGCAGCAGTGTTTTTGCCGTCAGTCCTTCCTTGAGGACCAACGACGGGGCCTGGAACTTCAGAGGTTCCTCGACCTTCCCGAGCAGGCACAGCGGATCATGTTCGATCCCCAGTTGGCCGGCAAACTGCCCGGCCCGGATGTCGGCGGGCCCATCGGGACTCCAGGGATAGGAAATCGCATTGGGCAAGTCGCCACGCTGAGGCAGCTTGGCCGAGACCACAGATCCGATGAAGGGCCAGTCGTCACCCTGCTGCCGCCGCTCGGCCGGAACAATGATGGTACGGGGGTCGAGCTTGTGACCGGTGAGATGGTAGTAGTAACCGAGATGCGAATTCGTCGGGTCGGTTCCATCCACGGAGTTGACCACCGCCAGCCGATGAGCGTGTCGAGCCGTCAGCGGAAGGTGTTCGCACAATCGAACGCCCGGCGCCGAGGTCTCGATCGGTTGAAACTCGCCACGAATCTCCGAGGGAGCCTCGGGCTTCATGTCCCAGGTGTCGATATGCGACGCACCACCGGCGAGTACGATCATGATGGTCGACTGGGCCGTCGCAGCAGCTCCGACAGCTTCGACTTCCGACGACCATGCCGGTCCCACCACGCTACTGCCCGGCAAGCCCAGCAGACCGGTCCCCGAAGCGGTAAGGAAGCGGCGGCGGGACGATGACGAAGAGTCGGCCGCTGTGTGTGACCCGCGTGTGCCTCTGGAATTCATGCCTCAGCCCCTGGTACGGCAAGCCGTTGACTTGGCTGGAACTGCCCGAGCCCAAGACTGGCTCAAGTATACGACAAACTCACACCCTGGTGGCTCTTCTGGACCAGTTGGTCGCCGTGGTTCATGAGGCCTGGAGGCTGAAGTCCTCGGCAGCGGAAATCGCCGGGAAACTGCGATTGCAGCATGCTCAGAAATGGCGATAACTGCGGCGGCTGGCTCGCGGTATCCCAATCGTCCGTCTGCGGACTTCCCTCACATGGTGGCTCGTCCAAGGAGTTCTTCCACGCTCCTGATCATGGCCTGCAGTCTCCTGGCCGGCTGCTCATCAGGTCCTCAATTCGCTCTCTCGCCACCCACCGCCACGGTGGTTCCCGGTTTGCGCTCATCGCGAGGCAACAGCGAACTGGTCTCTTCGGGGTCCCGCACCAGGGGGCCGGGAAGACTCGGAAAGCAGTACCTGGCCCTGTCTGTCACCGGAGACAGATCTCCCGACCAGGATGTTCGCCAGACGTTTGGAACGCCGCTGGGCTATGAAGCGGAACTCAACATTCCCGTGAACTCTCTGACCGACTTTCGTCTCTGGGGTCGCTATGTACATCATTCAAACGACTACATGTTCGACGAGATCCAGGTCGTCAGGTCGATCGTCGAGGGTGGCAGCGTGGCCGCCGGTCTTCGGCACCGACTCAGTTCATCCCCCAAGGGCTCACCATTTGTCAGCGCGATGTTGGGGTACACCAACGGCGACTGGAGATTCGCCAATCCGGAAAATATTTCGGAGTCGATTGTCCGAGATCAGCTGGACAATTTCTCCTGGCAAGCCTCTGTCGGTGGTGAAGCCCAGCTGGGACCCACCCTGTCGATCCTTTTGGGCGTCGGTGCCGGAAACACCCTCAACGACGGACTCGACGATGTCAGCCTCGGCGTCTTCGGTTCCGCACCTCTGTGGCTCTCAGCCAACTTCTTTATCGCTCCACGAGCCGAATACGATTTGGACGAGCACCTGCGGTACGGAATCGACGTGGGATTCGGGTTCTAGCCCGGCATCGAGCTGCTCGCATGTGTTTCGGCAACCGGCCTGGCTGACGGCTGCAAGACAACGACGCGGCTCTTCTGCAATCTCCTGCCTCTGAATTCCACACGTTGCCGCCGGGTAGGGCTCGACTGGTCGCAGGCTTCAATGCAGTCTCGCGGCAGACTCGTTTGACAATTCTTCATCGACTTGAAATGCTGAGAGTTGAAATCGAATGAGGCATCGACGCTGCCAGTGACATGGTGTCGCGACCAGTCTCACCCCGGACTCGGAGAGTCTTTGCCGCGATCACTTCAGCGTGGATTCTGCATGCTGCTGTTGCTGTCCTGACCCGCCGCCGGCCACCATCGGTTGTTGCAGCGGATTGCCATTGCCATTGCCATTGCCCTGGCCGCTGGCTTTGGGCTGACTGCCGATCGCGGTGGATTCGCCGCGTTTCAGCCCAGCATGACGAGCCCTCGCTGCCGCGGCACTTGGCAAGAATGGAGCCTTACCATGACGCCTTCACAGATTGGTCCCTACGAGATTCTCGAGCTGATCGGCCGTGGCGGGATGGGCGAGGTCTTACTGGGCCGCGACCCACGACTCGACCGCCAGGCTGCGATCAAGGTGTTGCCTGCCGACAGCGGCGACGATGAGCAGAGACTGCAGCGGTTTCTCCAGGAGGCACGATCGGCATCGGCGATCACTCACCCCAACGTCTGCGTGATCTACGACGTTGGTGAGACCGATGAGGGACAGCCCTTCATTGCGATGGAGTACATCGAGGGCAAAACGCTGGATGAGCTCAACTCGACCGGCCCTCTCGCGACCGAGATGACCACCGAGTTCGCCACCCAGATTGCCGATGCGCTGCAGGTGGCTCATGAGGCGGGCGTGATTCATCGTGACATCAAGCCGTCCAACGTGATCATCAACTCCCGTGGCCAGGTCAAGGTGCTCGACTTCGGACTCGCCAAGCGCGTGAACGAGTCGGCCGAAGCCAGCCAGAAGCAGCAGGTGGAAACCCACGAGGGCCAGGTACTGGGGACTCCCAGCTACATGAGCCCCGAGCAGGTGATGGGGCAACCGGTCGATGGACGGTCGGACGTATTCAGCCTGGGCGTGGTGATGTACGAGATGATCACCGGCCGCCTGCCGTTTTCGGGCCGATCGCTGGGTGACACCCTGCAGAAGATCTGCTCTGCCACTCCCGAGAGCATGAGCCGGTTCAATGATGAACTGCCGCAGGGGCTCGAGCGAATCACGATGAAGTGCCTGCAGAAGGAACTCGCTCACCGTTACCAGTCAGCCGGCGAGATCGTCGTGGATCTCAAGAACCTGGCCACCGTCCTAGGCGGTGATCCTGTCGACTCGATCCCGGTCGCGGTCGCACAGACGATGACTCAGATCGTCTCTTACGAGGCCGAGAGTGCCATGTTGTCGGCCGACGACATCCGGCAAAGCGACATCCTGATCAGCTGCTCGCAACTCGACAACCAGCCCATCTCGGGCAAGGACGAGGGTTGGATCTCGCGGTTTCATCGCAACCTGAAGATCCGGCTCGAGCAATTGACCGGGGAACGCATGACCGTTTCGTACTGCGAAATGCCGCCAGGCGATGGCGAGGTCGACGAGACCGTTCTGAATGCGATCCCTGATGCTCCCACCCTGGTCGTCGTGGTGTCGCCCCCCTTCGCCAAGTCCAGCGCGTGCACGGACGGAACGGCGCGGTACTGGTCCGAGATGCTCGACAGCAGGTCGGCCGGATCCGGGCCCAAGTCGCTCTTCAAGGTCGTCAAGACCCCGGTGGAAGAGGACGACCTGCAACCCCAGGTCGCCAGCATCTTCCAGCAACTGCTCTCTTACGACTTCTTTGACCAGGATCCGGAGACCAACCGGATCCGGGAGTTCGACGACTCGTACGGAGAGGCTGCGGCACAGCGTTACTACGAGATGATCTATGACCTGGCCTTTGAGATCGCCGACACGATCAAGAAGACCCGGCAATCAGACGCCTCGGGCTCAATCAGCCAACTCCGCAAGTCGATTTTCCTGGCCGAGGCGACCTCCGATCTCAGGGATCAGCGCGAGAATCTCCGCCGCGAGTTCCTCGAGCAGGGACACCTCGTCTACCCCGACCGCGCGTTGCCGATTGAGAGCGAGGAGCTTGAGGCGGCCGTGGGAGGTTACCTGGACGAGTGCGATGTGATCGTGCAACTCATCGGCGAACGATACGGATTCACACCCGAGGGTGCCGACGAATCGGTGATCGTGATTCAAAACCGCCTGGCACGGACATTTGCCGAGGACCACAAGACTCCTCGGTTCATCTGGCTCGCACCGGGTTCCGAGAGCGAAGATCCCAGGCAACAGGACTTTGTCGAATCGCTCAGGCAGGAACCGGCAACGAGTCGATCGGTGGAGCTGGTCAAGGAGTCGATCGAGAACTTCAAGGAGTTGCTCGAGCAGCGATGGCAGGCCGAGATGAACCAGCGGCAGCAGGACGGCGAGTCGTCCTCATCGACCGGCGAAGCGGCCAGCGTCTACCTTGTGTTTGAGGAGCGTGACGAGGAACTGGCCGAGGTGATCGAGGACTTCCTGTTCGAGCAGGGCATCGAGGTGATGCTGCCGGAGTTCCAGGGCGACGAGCACGAGATCCACTCGCTGCACCTGCGGCATCTCACCGACTGCGACGGCGTGATCGTGCTGTATGGCAGCAGCGGCAAGTCCTGGGTTGATATCAAGGTGCGTGAGTTGATCAAGGCGCTGGGATATCGGAACGGTCGTCCGATCGAGAGATCCGCCGTCGTCGTGGCTCCTCCCGTGGATCGTCGCAAGGAACGCTTCCGAAGTCTCACGGCCGACGTCTTTCATCTGGCCGGGGACCAGCTCGACCCGTCGGTCCTGGCCGACTTTTGTCAGGAACTCAAGAATTCATTCCAATCATCCATTCACGGGGACTCGGGTCGGCAAGACCTGGAGAACTCGAAGTAGACGAGGTCAGTTGATCAGCCATGGCTGAAAGAAACATCTTCAATCCGTTTCCCGGCCTGAGACCGTTTGGTGCCGAGGAGGACTTCCTGTTCTTCGGCCGCGAGGAGCAGACTCGCGAGTTGCTACAGCTGTTGCGGGCTCACCGTTTCCTGGCGGTCGTGGGTACCTCGGGCAGCGGCAAGTCCTCGCTGGTTCGCGCGGGCCTGCTGCCGGCTCTGTTTGGCGGAACGATGGTGGGGGCCGGGTCCGACTGGTCCACCGTGGTGTTCCGCCCCGGAGGCGACCCACTGTTGAATCTCGCCGAGGCGATGATCGGGGCGGACCTGTACGACCGCGAGGACGACGAGTCGCCGTTGCGGATCCGAGCCACGCTCAGCCGCAGCCGGCTGGGGCTCGTCCAAACGATCAAGCAGTCCGAGCTGCCCGAGGGCACCAACCTGCTGATCGTCGTGGACCAGTTCGAGGAATTGTTCCGTTTCCGCGACACAAGTTCTGAACACCAGAGCGGGGCCACGGCGTTCGTCAAGCTGCTGCTCAATGCGGTCGCCGACCCCGACCTTCCCATCTATGTCGCGATCACGATGAGGTCCGACTACCTCGGCGATTGTGCCCAGTTGCCCGGCCTGGCCGAGGCGGTCAATGACGGAGAATACCTGATTCCCAAGTTGACCCGGGACCAGAAGCGGGCCGCGATCGAAAAGCCCGTGGCGGTCGGTGGCGGCCAGGTCTCACCGGCCCTCGTGCAACAACTGCTCAACGATGTGGGCGACGATTCCGACCAGCTTCCCATTCTGCAACACGTCCTGATGCGAATCTGGGACAAGTGGGAATCGGACCACGACGAGACCGAGCCGATCGACCTGCGTCACTATGATTCAGTCGGCGGCATGGAGCACGCGCTCTCGTGTCATGCCGATGAGGTCTACGAGGAGTTGCCCGACGACAACAGCCGGCAGTTGGCCATGCGGCTGTTCCAGGCCATCACCGAACGGAGTGATGACGAGCGAGGCACGCGGCGGCCCACACGACTCGATCAACTCTGCTCGATCGTCGACGGCAGCCAGGACGATGTCGCCGTTGTGCTCGACGCCTACCGACAGTCGGGGCGGACCTTTGTGATGCCGTCGCCCGACGTGACCCTGCAGCCCGAGACGGTCGTTGACATCTCGCACGAGAGCCTGATGCGGGCCTGGGAACGGCTCAGAGGCTGGGTCGCCGAGGAATCGCAGGCCGTGCGGATCTACCGGAGATTGGCCGAGACGGCGGCTTTGCATGAGGACGAAGAGGCGGGGGTCTATCGAGACCCCGATCTGCAGATCGCCACCAGCTGGCGCGACAACGCCGATCCGAACCAGGCCTGGGCCCATCGCTATCACGACGGGTTCGATGTCGCGATGGCGTTTCTGGACATGAGCTGGACCACCGCTCACGCCGAAGAAGAAGCCCGGGAAGCGGCCAGGCAGCGCGAGCTGGAGCAGGCCAAGCGGCTGGCCGATTCCGAACGCAAGCGGGCCGAGGTGCAGGCCAGGGCCAAGAAACGACTGTATGTGCTGCTGGCGGGGATTTCGGCCGCGCTGATGGTCGCCGTTGGCATGTACATCTATGCCGAGGACCAGAGAGAACTGGCGGAATCCAATCGCAAGCAGGCCGTGGCCAACGCCGAGACTGCCACCGAGAACGAACAGCTCGCCAACAAGAACGCCGACGAGGCCGAGCGGAATGCCGATGAAGCCAGGCGACAGGAAACCGTCGCGCGCAAGAATGCCGACGAAGCCACTCGCCAGGCCAAACTGGCCGAAGTCGCTCGCGCCGAAGCTCGCAAGGGACTGTATCGATCCCAGATGCTGATCGCCCACCGGGGCCTGGTCCAGGAAGAAGGCCTCGAGCAGATCTCAAAGATCCTGGACAACTGGCGGCCCAAGTCCGGAGACAAGGACCTCAGAGGCTGGGAGTGGCACTACCTGAATTCACTCCGCTCGTCGGATCAGCAGTTTATTTCCACGGGCTCGACTTTCCAGGCGGCTGCCGACTGGAGCCCCGTGGGAAGCCTGGTGGCGTTTGGAACCGCGGATGGATCAATCGTGCTGTCGGACGTGAAGACCGGTCAAGAGGTCAAACGATTTGTCGGTCACGGTGGACGAATACTGGGGCTTCAGTTCAGCCGTGACGGCAAGCTGCTGGCCAGTGGCAGCCGCGACAACACGGTCCGCGTCTGGGATGTGGACCTGGGACTCGAACGACAGGTCTTCAACGGACACAACCGCTGGGTTCACACGGTAGACTTCTCGCCCGACAAGTCACGAATCGTCTCCTCGTCCTTTGACGGAACGGCACGGATCTGGGAGGTCAAGACCGGGAAACTGCTCAACAATTTCCAGGCGGCTTTCAACTCTTGGGCCGTGAGCTTGTGGAGCCCCTCGGGAGACTTCGTCGCCACCGTAGCCAACGATCACGAAATCGTGATCCGAAACGTCACCGATTTCGCGGTCGTCAAGACTCTCAAGACCCACTCGGCGCAAATCCGGACACTCGACTGGTCTCATGACTCGAAGAGACTGGCGACCGGGGCAGAAGACGGAGAGATCGAAATCCTGGATGTCACAACAGGCGCCAGCATTTCCAGGCTGACAGGCCACAGCGCCCGCCTCTTGTCGCTGAGATGGTCGCCTGACGACCGGCGGTTGATCAGCGGTGGGGTGGATGGCTTCGCAAGAATCTGGGACGTCCAGCAAGCGACCCTGGATAGCTCACTGGTATTTCAGGTCTTCGTTATCGTTGACGTTGCCTGGTCACCGGATGGCAAGGAGCTCCTTGTCAATGGAAACAACGGGCGACTTTGGATTCATCGCCCTGAACAGGCCGATGAGTCGGAGTCCCTTTCCCGGCACACGGGCATGGCCCGGAGTGTGGCCTGGCATCCGGCCCAGAAGATGATCGCTTACGGAGGTGACGACCGACTTGTCCACATTGTCTCGCTCGAAAACAGCAAGGACTCGACGACGCTGAAAGGCCACAGCGGCAAGATCAATGCGGTGTGCTGGAGCCCGGATGGAAAGTGGTTGGCCACGGGAGCCGCTGATGCTTCGGTGAGAATCTGGGCAGCAGACACGCTCAAGACCATCGCGGTGTTGGATGAGCTCGAAGAGAATGTTCAGGCGCTCGCCTGGAGTCCCGACGGCAAGCAACTGGCCATGGGGCTTGGAAACCCCAATGCCTGGCCATTTTCCAATCGCCCGGTTGTCACGCCGCGTGACATTGTCATCCTCGATATGGCCGATCCTTCGCAGCCGAACGTCAAGCATTCCCTGTCAGCCCATCGGTCCGTCCTGGCCCTGGCGTGGAACAGCACGTCGGATCGGCTGGCATCAGCCGGTGTCAATGCCAAGTCGGACAACGAACGGATCCGCATCTGGGATACCGTCAATGGGACAGAAACCCGGCAACTGACCCTGCCTTTTGAAAGGGTCTACTCCCTTCAGTGGACCCCCGATAACAAGACGATCATTGCGGGTTCCAGCACGAGCCTCCAGCAGGGATCGATCAAGTTCGTATCGATCGAGGACGGCTCGATTCTGAAGACTCTCGAGGGCCAGGACACGGTGTTTTCGGTGGCCCTGAATCGTGATGGCACTCGATTGCTGGCCGCTGGAAAGGACCGCACGGTCAAGCTGTGGGATATCGAGAGTGAGGCGGAAATGCTCACGATTTCGACTTCCAGTACTGCCGTTCTCTCGGCGGCCTGGTCGCCCGATTACACCCAGATCGCCGCCGTGGGAGCCGAATTGGCCATTTACGATGCCTACGAGAGTTTTCTGGCTGAGCATTCGCCGACCCTGCTCGAGGCGCTCAACGCACGAGAGGCCAACTCGGGGTTGAACGCTGTCGAATTGCGTGCCCGAGCCGATCTGCACAGCCTGCAAAACAACTGGGACGAGGCTGTGGCGGACTTGCAGGAACTCAACAAGGTGTCCGGTCAACCCAGGAAGTGGTTTCTGATGCCATGGCGGATCCAGGGCCCGTTTCCAGGAGGTTTGAAAAGCCAAACGCGACTCGATCAGAATCCCGATCCCTTTGCAGCCGATCCCCCCGAGCTGGGAAGCCCTCTGAGTGACTGGCTCCCCATCCGTCTGACCGCCGACGGCATGCTCGACATGGCTGCCTTCACCGGGTTTGCAGAGCAGTGCAGTTGCTATGCGATCTCGAGAATCTACTCGGTCAAGGATCAGCAGGCCGCCTTCCTGATGGGGACCGACGACAGCCATCGGATCTGGATGAATGGCGAACTGGTCGACGAGTTCATTGGCAATCGACCGGCTCAACCAGACCAGGACGTCTTCACAGCTCAGCTCAAGCAGGGATGGAACACGATTCTCTTCAGGGTCCACAACGGATTTGGGGATCATGGATTGTACTTTCGAATCACCGACGAGCCGCTGCAAATCGCCCTCGCACTGAATCGCAAGGGGCAATTTCAGGCGGCTGTCTCGGCGTGGGACAAGCTGATCGCCGATCAACCCAACGAGCAATCCTTCCTGGCATTCCGGCTCCAGGCCTCGCTCGGTGCTGCCCTGTATGAACGGGCCTCCGAGGATCTTGCCACGCTCGGCAAACTGGTTCCCGAGAACAACGAGCTGCAGATCAAGCGCATCGACGTGGCTCTTGCACGCGGTGAGTTCGGCGAAGCGATCGAGTCTCTGACCATGGCCATTGATCGAACCGGCGGCAGCCCAGAGTCCCTGATCCGGCGAGCCGAACTGCATCGGCTGGTTGGGAACAGCGAACAGGCCAAGCTGGACCTGGCTCGGTCGATTGCCATCAACACGACGGTCGGCGGAGGCCGTTCCCGTACCTCAGGCAGCCGAATGATCAACCGTGTCGCGAATGCCATCGATCGCGTTGAGTTGGTCAAGGCCGGTCGCAACTCTTCGGTTCCCTGGCGATACACGTTCGAGGTGCCCAGCGGCGCCTGGACAGAGACAGGCTTCGACGACACCGAATGGAACCCGGGCCTGTCGCCCTTTGGCTCTGAGGGAACCAACAAGAAGACCACATGGGGATCACAGCACGAACAGATCTGGTTGCGTCATGAATTTCAAATTGAAAGGGTTGCCGAGGGCAAGCTGAGGATCAACGCGTTCATCGATGAGGACGCGGTGTTCTATCTCAACGGCGTCCGCATCGCCGAGGGCCGATGGAAGGGCTTCGGATACCAAAATCTGCGTCCTGCAATCAACGGAGCCTTGCCGCTCAAGCGGGGTAAAAACGTGCTGGCCGTGATGTGCCGGAATACTTTTAGGAACGGCGGGATCGACGTTGCCCTGTCGGTCGAGAACCCCAATTCCGATGCCATTGTCGACATCCTGAACAGCGCCCAGGCGGCTGCTCCCAGGGATGGCGTCATTGGCATCCTCCGCGGAAAGCAACTCCTGTTGAACCAGCGGTGGTCCGAAGCGAGCGAGGCCTATCTCAAGGGAATCGACAGTGCCGCCGACGATCATTGGAGTTGGTACGAGAGCATCGGCATCGAGTGGCTACTGGGTAACACGGCAAATATGCAGGGCCAGGTCGACAAGATGATCGAACGATTCCGAGACGATCCCGATGCCACCATTGTCCGGCGTGTTGTCAATCGGGCGGTCTATTCCGATTTCGTCCAGTTCGACCCGGCCGCCATCGACAAGATGGTCGAACAGTTTGTCACCGCCGCTCCCAATCACCCCTTCACGCCGTTGATTCATGGCGTCGTCCTGTTTCGTAAGGGCGACTATTCCGCTGCGGAAGAGCAATTCGCCAGAGCAAAAGAGCTGGGCCAAAACGGATCGTGGGTCTTTCACGGCTTCCGCGAGACATTCCAGGCCCGCATCGCCTTCCGGCAGGGCAATTTCGACGAAGCCCTTCTCAAGTTTCAGAGGATCAGCCGAAGTTTCGGTATGAGAGGACCCAAATCGCACAAGGACAAGCTGAACGATTCCTGGATCGACCAGATGGCTGTCATGATTCTGATGGCGGAAGCCGGAAAAGAGATGAGCAAGGTCTTTGCCGGCAAGGACCTGACCCTGCAACAACGCCGCCTCGGCATCCTGTCCTTGCAGGCGGTCGCCCGGCGTCACCGGTTTGCCCGGCAGCACGAGAAATTTCTCGAAGCGACCCGCCAGGCACTGGCCCAGTTGATTTCGCTGGTCGGTGATCGGGACATCGCCTCGGATCGCCAGGCGGTCATGTTCCTGGTTTGGCAACAGCTGAACGCCGACCCCGAATTCCAACTGCCGCGCGATGAAGTGCACGCCGCCCTGGAGACGCTGTTTCCAGCATCTTCGCTCGCGCTGCCGCGGGTTGAGTGGTCAACACTCAAGCCGCTCGACTTCCAGTCTCGCGAGGAAGTCGAGTCTACGATCGAGCCGGATCATTCGATCTTTGTAGGTGGTGCCCATCCGCGACAAAACGTCTATACGGTGCGGTATGAAGTGCCCAGCGGCCACATCACCGGGCTCAGGCTGGAGCTTGTTCGCGACAGTCGTCTTTCTAGCTTCGGACCCGGTCGGAATGGTAATGGCAATACTCATATCCACAACGTCGAGTTCAACGTGCATTCGGGCGGCAATTCGTCCAGTCCCGCCCTGAAGGTTGCCGGTGCGACATCGGCCTTTCATAGCTGGGACGGTGCATCCAGCCGCCAGAACCGTGCCAGTGGAATGTTCGATGACGACGAATCCACGTATTTTGACGTGTGGCCGAAGACCGGCCGCAACCACAACATCGTCGCAGAACTTGCTGGGCCAGTCGTGTCGGCTGATGGAGATCAGTTGGGTGTGACCATCGAGTGCACGTCGGAGCGATTTGGCTTTCACACCGTCGGTCGGTTCCGCATCAGTGCGACCACGTCGACTGCAGGGCTACGAATCCAGCGGTGCTGGGGAGACGTCTCGCCGCAGTCGGTGTCGTACTGGAGCATCATGGCCGCGCGACTGATGAACGCGAACCAGTTCGATAAGGCGAAGCCCTGGGTCGAGCGAGCACTGAGCGACGATGACCCTTCCACCGCGTTCGACTGGCTGGTAGCGGCGCGCTATTATCGTCACGCGGGCGATCAGGCCCAAGCTGATCAGCTGCACAGTGATGCCGCCCTGTGGGCCTCAAGCTACCGTCGAGAACAATCGATCCTTGAGCGTCTGCTGACATCGGTGGCACCGCCCCAGTCGACCACCAAGGTCCCAGGGCAGTAGTGCTTCGCAGCGATCGCCTCGGTGTTCCCGATCCACTCGCAGACAACCTGGATCGGGAACTGGTCGGCAAGTTCCGTCTCCCGCGTGCTGCGAAGG
>Ga0310123_10002092_pt1 | contig 16119 bp, 11 predicted proteins | sample CB6_AW_1057_MG_FD_203505 | JGI IMG/M metagenome (GOLD analysis project Ga0310123, IMG submission 203505) | Marine microbial communities from Western Arctic Ocean, Canada - CB6_AW_1057 | ecosystem: Environmental > Aquatic > Marine > Oceanic | place: Canada: Western Arctic Ocean | collected... | reverse complement strand
GTCATCGATGCCCGATACGACCGTCGGTTTACACCAGATCGACCCATTCCCTCCGGGCGGATTTCTATGACCTCTGCGGTAATAGCAACCATAGTGTGTCTGCTTGTCACAATGGCAGCGGCAGCGGCATTTGGAACTACCAGCATGCTGCTAGCACTGATCGTTGTAGTCGGCATCCTGTTCTACAATCTCGTAGGACGTTTCATGCCCGCCGTCGGTGTAGTCAGTTTTGGACTGATCAGTGCTGGATCGATGCTGATAGCCAATCCCCGACCGGCGTTTGTCTGGCCGGTGGCGTTGACGATGACCCATGTCATGGTCTGCGCTACGCTGCGTTACTGGCTGGCAGGAAAGCGACCTCGCCTGTCAGTCCTCGACGGCTGGGGGATCTGCTTGGGGTGGGCATTCTGGACATTGCTGCTAGTGTCCCAGACCAATGTCCAGATAGCCCTTGGCAAACCTCGTGCGATGTGGGCTGGTCCAATCATCATGTTGTTCACTTTTATAGGCATCGGAACCAGGCTACTCGTGGGCAAGATAGGGCCGGAACGCTCGCGCCGAAACGCGGGGCGGAGGTTTATACGCTGGTCCATTCTCTGGCTGATTTTCTACAACGCGGCATGGCTGCTCGCGGCTGGCCTACTTTGGCAAGGCACCGCTACCTTGGGATTGTTCGGTGCGGTGTGGGTTCTGAACCGATCCAAACAGTTGCTGGCCGCCACCGTCTCACCCAGGCACCTGGTGTCACTCTAGTCCACTCGCCACCGAGGCCGAAACGCACGAAAGTCAACTTTCAGTTACTTCAGTTTGTAACGGATCACGCGTGGTGTGGTCACTAGCAACCGTGCGGCGGCGCTGACGTTACCATCGGTACGCTTGAGCGCGTCCACCAACACATCTTTTTCAAACACGGAAACGCGTTCGTCGAAACTCCCGGCACCACCAGTCTGAGATTCCGCAGGACTCTGCAGCAAAGGGGCAGGTGACGCCCATATATCGCACCGTCGTCACTGAGAAGCACGGCACGTTCAATACTGTTCTCCAATTCACGTACGTTGCCCGGCCAGTGATACGCCATCAACATATTGATCGCCGGTGTACTGATCCGCCGGATCTGCTTGTCATTTTGCATCACGTAGCGATCCACGAAAAAGTCGGCCAACTGGACGATATCGTTCCGGCGATCGCGCAAAGGCGGAATGACTATTGGGAACACGTTGATCCGATAATAGAGATCACCGCGAATGGTGCCAGATTGCACTGCCGTCTCAAGGTCACGATGGGTGGCGGCAATGAAGCGAACATTTGCTTTGCGCGGTTGGTTGCTGCCGACCCGCTCATAGGTCCTTTCCTGAAGCACTCGCAACAAGCGAACCTGGATCGCCGGAGGCACATCACCGATTTTATCAAGAAAGAGCGCCCCACCCGATACCGAACTGCCAGACGCTGTCGCTCCGGGATATTGTGGGCCACCTCGATCAGAAGTTCCTGATGATCGGGTGAAACCAAAACAATAGTGCCCCGCTTCATCCGGAGTTACGAATCCATCAGGTCTAAAACCTCGGCCAGGATCTGTCGCTGGGTGCCGCTTCCTACCAGCGCACAGCTGATTTGGAATAACGCCTCCAATGCATTAACCGGCGATGGCTTGGTACGCTGGGCTGTACTGCAATCCCAATGCTGTCAATGCCGGCCCTTCCAGTTGTCCCAAGTGCCTATCACAAGCAAAAAGCCACTTGAAACGTCAAAGTGACAAATATGTCCACTAGTAATGTTTTACACCAAAACTGCCCCTGTGAAACCCCCCATTACTCCTGAACCACAATCATATCTGAGCCATGGAAGCCCAACAAAGCTAACATTGGAGCCAAAAATTATTGTACGCGAACATTGGATCCGATAAATTATTGTACGCGAACATTGGATCCGATAAATTATTGCACAAAACTGTCACATATATGTCAATTATTGTTAGTTTTGTAACAAACTTTCCTTGTTTACACTCAGTGAAATATTACATAAATCCATAAACAGAAATGTTATAAAAAATTAGATTTGGCACAAAACATGCTTAAGAGATTTTAACGAAACATCCGCCCTCTACCGCTGAGGGTACGGTACCACTCACCACCCGACGTTGGAGAACGGGAAAATGAACAAGACCACAGCAAGGGAGAACGGGAAAATGACCGTTAAGTCTGCCTTCGGCATCACCTTGATAATTCTGGTCGTTGGCATTGCCGGATCCGAAGCCTGGGCCAGCGAGCACCAACCTTCGATCGCCGACGTCCTTTTCACCGTCAACAACGTATGGATGATGGTTGCAACATTCCTCGTATTCCTCATGCACCTAGGCTTCGCAACGCTGGAAAGCGGCCTAACACGTGCCAAGAACACGACAAACATTCTCTTCAAGAATACAGCGATCATTGCCATCGGGATCCTGACATACGCCTTCGTCGGATTCAACCTCATGTACCCCGTCGCCGGCGCAGAAACGCCTGACTGGAACGGCTGGTTGGGATTTTCCGGATTTGGTATCGACGGAAGCGGCGTACGTGAAACCAGCGAATATAACCCTGGGTATACCTATTGGACAGATTTCCTCTTTCAGGCGATGTTCGCCGCTACCGGCGCAACCATCATCTCTGGTGCAGTTGCCGAACGAATCAAACTCGGCAGTTTTCTGATCTTCACAGTCCTCTTTGTCGCCATTGCCTATCCCATCACGGGCTCATGGAAATGGGGCACCGGATGGCTTGATGATCTTGGATTCTATGACTTTGCCGGCTCGACCCTGGTCCATTCAGTCGGAGGGTGGGGGGCCTTGGCCGGGGCCATTCTACTAGGGCCCCGGCTCGGCAAGTATGTGGGAGGTTCCGTCAGGCCAATCATGGGGCACAACCTCCCCCTGGCCACGATCGGCGTCTTTTTGCTGTGGCTGGGTTGGTTCGGCTTCAATGGCGGATCGGTGCTCTCTGCTGCCGCCGGCGACACATCTCGCGTACTAGTCACAACCAACATCGCCGCAGCTGCAGGTGTTGTAGCGGCCATGCTGGTCTCATGGTCGATTCAGAAAAAACCTGACCTCTCCATGGCCCTAAACGGTGCATTGGCCGGACTGGTGGGAATTACTGCGTCCGCTGATGTCGTTAGTCCGGGAAGCGCTGCACTCATTGGATTGATTGCAGGTGCCTTGGTGGTGGTTTCCGTCATCTTCTTTGACAAGATCAAGGTGGATGACCCCGTGGGTGCGATCTCGGTTCACCTGACCTGTGGCATCTGGGGTACGCTTGCCGTAGGTATTTTCAGCACCAATCCAGAACACAGTATCTTCAAACAACTGGTCGGAGTTATAGCAATCGGCGTATTTACCTTTGCCTTCGCCCTGATCGTATTCGGTATTCTGAAGGCGACTATTGGCCTTCGCGTTAGCAAAGGAGCAGAGCTGCGTGGGTTGGACCTGAGCGAACACGACCAAGAGGCCTACAGCGGATTCCAGATCTTCACCACGCAGTAAGGGCCCTATCGCCCTTTGTCCCTAGAGAGTCGAATTATGAAACTGATCATTGCTTACATCCAGCCCGAGAAACTGAACGACGTCAAGCAAATGCTGTTTGAAAAGAAGATCTCCAAGTTGTCCGTAACCAACGCGCTGGGTTGCGGTCAGCAACAAGGTTACCAAGAGCACTACCGTGGCACCGTGGTCGAGATCAACCTTCTGAAGAAGGTCAGGCTCGAAATCGCCGTAAATGACGAATTTGTCGAGCCGACCATCGATGCGATCACCACAGCGGCCCGGAGCGGGGAAATTGGTGACGGCAAAATCTTCATTCTCCCCCTGGAAAACTGCGTGCGAATCCGCACTGGAGAGACCGGCATAGCGGCAATTGGGTAAACATCCAATAAAGGTGATTATTATTGGACTCCCCGTTACAATCCGACCAATCGTCAAGACTTGACACACGTGCGTCGATAATTCGATAGGATGTGCCCCGAATAGGATGTCCACCGTCCAGATATCCGAGTAATCAACGCCACATATGGAGCGATCTCAATGACCTTCGGACTGAACAAACTCATGGCCGCTGCACTCGTCACCTTACTTGCCATCTCCCTAACCACGCCCTTGACGGCCGGTAGTCACGCCGATGCAGCCAATGCCGGCAAGTGGTCGTTCGAACTCGGTGCTGACGTTACGACCGAGTACTGGTTCCGTGGTATCTCCCAAGGCGACAACAACACACGAGGATTTATTTCCCAGCCTTACATGGATGCAACGGTACAGCTATCGGAAACAGTGTCTGCAAATATTGGTATTTGGAATAGCTTTACCAGCAGCGGAAGCGGAGGCCCCTCTGGATGGCATGAGGCGGACATGTATGCCGGGTTGGTATTCAGTCTCCTGGACGATCTATCCATGGCAGTGACCTACGTATCGATATACGGGCCCGAAGGCGGATCTGAAGTTGCTCAGGAAATCGACCTCCTCTTTGCCTTGGATGATTCACAGGACGCACTTCTGTCCTCGCTGGGCCTGCCGTTCAGCTTAAATCCATACGCGCTATTCGCGTTTGAGATCAGCGGTGGCTCCGACCTTGGTACCAACGAGGGTGGATACCTGGAACTGGGTGTTGAGCCGAGTGTCGTTGTTGTGGAAAGCGAAGATTCCCCAATCACACTCTCAGTCCCACTGACCGCTGGATTCAATCTGTATGACTACTACGAATCTCCCGGATCAGAAGACAGCTTCAATGGTGGTTACTTTGACGCTGGCCTCGTCCTGAGCACACCTTTGCCGATCGCATCAGATCTTGGTGCATGGGAAATGAGCATTGGCGTACACCTGCTGCTGCTCGGCGATGATGCCAAAGATATCAGTGCCCTCAATGGCACTGGCAACGAGCGTGAACAGATCATCGGGACCTTCGGAATCAGCATGAGTTACTGAAGCCCTTTGAAATCGTGAATTAAGGGCCGCCAACGCTTGCGCGTTGGCGGCTTTTTTTATGACAATTTTCTGGCATCCTTTACAGTTTGCGAGTTTTGAGAGTGCAAGACACCACCTAATTCCATGCCACAGGCCACTAATCGGATCCCTAAACCGGTGGACTATTCACCGCCGCTTCGATGACGATCAAAAAAACTCGGAGGAGTACGCTTACAAGCAAGATTCTTGGTATGGCCATTTTGTGGAAGCCTGGCTGCACACGTATTACCTGCTGCATCAACCTAATCTTCGAATCTTTTTCTTCAATAAGGCGCAGTGCCTGTCCTAAGCTTACAACTATTTCTCTCGCCCCGACAGCGATCAGAAGTTGCCATGGCAGCACTTCGCAAGAACGCCGATTACAAAACTGAAAGGAGGTTGAAGATGTTCACAGACGCACAGTTGGAACAGTATGAACAGCAGGGTTCGGTAACCATTGACAGTTCTTTCACCACCGATCAACTAAACAGGGCGGAGGCGGCGTGGGATAGATTGAAGACCAACGGCTACGACAAAGCGCATGAGGATCCGGACTATATTGAAATAATCCAACATCCGTATCTCGAAGAGGTGGCAAAAAATCTGCTGCGAGCAGATAGGGTACATCTGTGGTGGGGCGTGGCCCCCCACGAGCGACCGCCTAACAAACCACCATTTATGGATAGCGGTGACCTTGTGGGCCAGAGAATGCCACGTGGACATCCAAGCCACACTGGAGGACTTTGAGGCAACCCCACGCCGGATATGGGCGAGCTGAGCTATGGTTGTGGCTAAACGAGGTCCCTCCGCATCGTGGCGCAATGCGCATCCTTCCAGGAAGCCACCGGTCTATCATGGAGCATTGGGGACGCATCCTCCGACCGGAGCAAAAGTCCATGCTCCCTCGCGTGCATGGACTTCGCCCCGCACCACTCTCAGAAACCGAGGCTTCCTTTCCTGAACATGTCCCGGATATAAGGCGAGACGCCCTGGGCAAAGCAAGTGCCGACTGCAGCGGTTGCGCACCGCGGACAGATTCTACTGCTCTGCAGCGCAGGCCTGCATTCAGCGTGGGAAAACCACGACACTGTATCCCGCAAGGCAATAGCAACATCGTGGGTTGCCGCTGGCGTACCATGTGGGTTGCCAAAAAACCAACGAGATGACGTGATAGCCTTCTTCCCCAAGCTACGGAACAAAATTCGGCCTGACCGGGCCCATATCATCCCCGATCATTACAATTGGCTCTTCGAGAGCGACTACGAACCGAAGTGGCCAGAAACCTTCCTGCCCTCACACCGCTAGCCCAAATTACTTATCCTAGAAATGCAAGGCATACAGAGAACGAACAAGGAATTACAAGAAAAATAGTGCTGGGGAAATAAAATCAGGAACCATTTCTCCCACTCATTTCATTAAAAGTTTTCAGGAAGGCCAAGGACCATGGCAAGAATTCAGATACTGCAACGTGATAGGTAGACGACTTTGACAACTGAATCCGAAACTCTGGAGCAGCGAGCCGAGCAATTCACACTGCTGCTGACTGACATCGCCGCCGACCAGCACCACATCGTGCGCACGGGCATTCATATGGATGAACTGCGCCCCCTGCGTGATACAGATTTCCCCGAGGACCTATACCACTTGACCGATGCCACGCCGACGGGCTTCTACTGCTACGAAGACGCGGGAATGACGACCGGCGGATTTCTGGCCGCGCAGTCGATCCGATACCAGGTTACGGGCCAAGCCGAAGCAATGGCCAGCGCTAACCGCACTTTCGAGGGACTGCGCTTTATCTACAACTTGGGTAAGCCGAAGCAAGAAGGGTTTTTCCCCAAGCCGTACGGACTGCGTATGAGCAACGAAATCAGTCGAGACCAGTACATCTTCGTTCTGGCCGGTCTAGCAGCGTATCACCGAATTGCCAGCGCCAAGCGTCGCGTCGAAATTCAGCACATGGCCGAGAAGATGGCCGAATATTGGATCGGTATTGACTACTGTTACAGTTATTTCAATATTCCATCGACCAACCACCTCAAAGATTACATGGGGCCATTGGTCCTGGGCTTGATCGGCATCGCCGGTTTGATCTGCGGGAGTGACCGCATTGTGCGCGAACGCAATCGCCTGTTCAAACAGGAAAATCTGGGGATACGCATGTCGGAAACACTGCGGGAGCAGTTTCGCCAAGGCCAGACCTACGATGGTGGCATGTATTTTCGCCAAAGTGAAAACGCCATGATGATGAAGTCCATGGCGGTGGATCATTTGTGGAATGCCGACCCCGGACACTATGAATTGTGGCGGCGAGCATTGCAGAAATTCTGGGATGACGATGTGCTGATACAACTGGACCGCGGAGATGGCATGAACTATTGGTTCATCGGGTACGACCCCGAGAAAGACCACACTTTTCTGACCGAGCCCGGGGTCATGCCCGAACTGGAGAACCCGCTGAACCTGCCCTTCCTGACTTGGGGCGGGCGGCGTAAACATGCTGGCAGCGTCCAGGTTGCCTACGCCGCTACCGTAATCGCTCATCGGCTCGGTTTGGCCGAAGCGGGCGAAGTGGCGGCAGATATTCTGTGGAAAATGGATCAGACTAAGTTTCGCGCCTTGACTGTTCCCGAGGCCAATCATCTGCCACCGGGCTGTGAATGGGAACAGTCGGTGCTGCACACCTGCTATATGGCATACTGGCTGTGGTCTTACTGGCTGGGCCGGCAGCGACAACTCTGGTAAAGGGCGTCACCCCTGCTGAACGTCCCTTTACACACGGCCTTATTGCGATCATGATAATGCACTGTAAGCTTCTGTTCCGAGCCACCGCCTTCCCTGGGTTGATTGTGATAAATGATTTAAAATTAAGGAGATATGTATGACTGTGTCTGTGCAAAAGGACTTGGCTCACAAAGAGGAGCGAATGGATGATCGCCTCGCAGGGTTTGCGCGCCTCGCAGACAAAATGGTTGATGAGATTGGTCGCGTGCTGGTGGGGCAAGAGGCCATGGTGACGCGTCTGCTCATCGGTATGCTCGCCGGGGGCCATGTCTTGCTCGAAGGTGTGCCCGGCCTCGCCAAGACACTGACGGTACGTCTCCTGGCACAAAGTATCGATACGAACTTCTCTCGCATCCAGTTCACACCCGACATGCTTCCCGCCGACGTGGTTGGTACAGAAATCTTCAACCCCGGTGATGCAACCTACAGCGTCAAAAAAGGGCCGATCTTTTCGAACCTCGTCCTGGCAGACGAAATCAACCGAGCGCCCGCTAAGGTCCAAGCCGCCCTGCTGGAGGCCATGCAGGAACGGCAAGTAACGATCGGTGGCCAGACCTACATGCTCAACGAACCTTTTCTTGTCCTCGCGACCCAGAACCCCATTGAACAGGAAGGCACTTATCCACTACCTGAAGCTCAGGTTGATCGCTTCATGCTGAAGATCAAGATTGGCTACCCCAGCCGGGATGAAGAGCGAAAGATCGTCGACCGCATGGCCCGAAGTAGCCACAGTCAAGCGGATACACAGAGCCCAGAGATCTCGAAAGTTACAAATCCTTCGGAGATTCTTGAAGCCAGGGCCCTTCTCACCGACGTCTTTGCCGATGACAAGGTACGAAACTACATCGTTGACATCGTGCGTGCGACAAGAGAACCCGAGGCCGCAAACCTCGCAGACCTGCAGGAACTGATCGAAGTGGGCGCCAGTCCACGCGCATCGATTAGCCTGATGAAGGCCTCCAAGGCACACGCACTGCTGCAAGGCCGCAACTACGTAACCCCCCACGACGTGAAGACCCTGGCCATGGACGTGCTGCGGCATCGTGTAGTCGTCTCCTACGAAGCGGAAGCTGAGGGTAAGACATCAGACGACCTGATCACTCAAATCCTTGACGGCATTTTGGTGCCCTGAACGCAATGCTCGCACGTGATATCATTCAACGAGTTCGTCAGATCCAGATCCGCACTGGCCGCCAGGTGGCTGATGTCTTGGCCGGTGAATATGTCTCCGTGTTCAAGGGCACAGGCGTCGAGTTTGACGAAGTGCGCCCCTACATCCCAGGTGATGACGTACGCACCATCGACTGGAACGTCACCGCGAGAATGGGAGCACCCTTTGTCAAACGGTACATCGAAGAGCGACAATTGACCGTTATGCTCGCCATCGACATCTCTGCGTCGCAGAATTTCGGATCTGCCCAGCGTTCAAAGCGAGAGGCCACGGCTGAACTGGCCGCACTGCTTGCCTTTTCAGCAATCCAAAACGATGACAAGGTCGGCTTGACACTTTTTCACGGCGCCATCGAGCAGTACATCCCCCCCCGCCGCGGTCAAAAGCATGTACTGCGGGTGATCCGGGAAATCCTCGCGCATGGTGCCGGACAATCGAATACAAATGCCAGGTTCCGACCTGTGCGCCGCTTCGGATTCAAGCAGCGGCGCCCACGGGCTGCCGACCAGGCCACCGATATCCGTGGTGCGCTGGAATTCCTGATGCGCAGCGCCAAACGCAAAACTGTCTGCTTCGTAGTCAGTGATTTCTTCGACGCGGGATACGAACCGGCCATGCGAACAGCCAATCGTCGGCATGATGTCATTGCGGTTCACGTCACCGATCCGCGTGAATACCAGGTTCCAAACATCGGCCTGGTGACACTGATGGATCCAGAAACTGGCCATAGCACGCTTGTTGATACCGGATCAAGTCGCTTTCGAAAATCCTTCGAACACCGCGCCTTTAACAGAATACAGGATCTCGAATCCACTTTTCGCAGCAGTAGGATTGATTTCATCCGCATTAATACCGGGGAATCGATTGTAGATCCTATCATCCGATTCTTCCGACAACGGGAAAGGAGAATGAGACGGTGACTCGCCACATCGTCTGGACTCCTAACCCCGTCTACGCCCGGGGCGCCACCGTGATGCTGGCAACCGCATTCTGGGCCAGCATGCTCGCGACCAGTGTGCTTGGTAATGTGGTGGAAAGACAGTCACAGCATGGCCCGGTCAAAATCCTTGCGCGGCTGGAACCAGAAAAATCATCCATCGGGGATCCTCTTACACTGACCCTCCGCGCCACGGCGGAGAAGGAAGTGGAACTGTTGATGCCCGACTTTGGTGAGGCCCTTGACCGGTTCAACATTCTTGACTTCACTCAGCAGGAACAGGTGAATGCTGAAGGCCAAACAGTAATGGAGCAGGTCTATCAACTTGAACCACCACGATCAGGTACCCAGAGCATCCCACCGATCATGATTGAGTTTGTGGACCGGCGACCCGGTATGGACCCGGCTCCGGAGGGATTAGACGCCTATGAACTGTTAACTGAACGACTTGAATTCAAAGTGACCTCAGTCATCCCGGACAAGGCTGATACTGATCTGCACAGTCCGTTTGCTACTCTGCCGCCCCTTGCCACTCCAGTCACAACGGAATGGTCCTGGTTCGTTGGTGCCCTCATTGCCACCACTGTTGTCATGGCGATATCTTGGCCCCTGTGGCTCAAAGTGCGGCAGCGGGCACGACGCCGTAGTGCTTATGACCTGGCCCTGACACGACTAGATCGCCTCACAACGTTGCCATATGCGAAAACCGACCAGATCGATATCTTCTTCGTAGAACTTTCGGCAATAGTGCGATGGTATGTGGAGAACCGGTTTGAACTGCGGGCACCGGAATCAACGACTGAAGAGTTCCTAGTCGTCATGAGCCGATCACCTGATCTGACATCAGATCACCAGACATTACTTTTCGATTTTCTTCGCCGTGCCGATCTAGTGAAATTTGCCAACTTCATTCCTGCCGAAGAGGACATTATCGTGTCGGTCAATGCAGCAAGGAGATTTCTTGAAGAAACCCGACATGACGCGCCGATGCTCGATCCCCACGATCCACCCAGGAAAATATTCGAAACCACGCCACCCGGCAGAGGAAAACCAGAGGTAATGCGTGCTTGATTTTGAATTTCGTGATCCCTGGTTGCTTGTAGGCCTGCTCCTGCTGCCGCTACTCCTGACACTGACGGTGCGCCGTGCCGAATCGTTCGTCACCTACTCCACACTGGACCTAATTGTCGGGCTGCCCCAGACATTGCGATCACGACTAGCCGCGTTACCTCTTGTGTTGATGGTCCTGGCCCTGACAGCCATGGTTGTGGCACTGGCTGGGCCTCGCACTGGCGATGAAGAGACACGCGTGCACCGTGAAGGTATTGCAATCATGATGGTGGCCGACCGATCTTCATCAATGGATGCTCGTGACCTGGTACCCGACAACCGTAACATCAACCGACTTGATGTGGTTCAAACACTGTTTAACGAATTCGTCCTGGGGGCCGATTTGGATTCACCGGCAGAAGTGTCCGTCAACGGTAATGGTCGAACTGATGACGCGGTTGGACTGGTGGCCTTTGCCCGTTATGCCGATGGCCTCTGCCCACTGACACTGGATCACGGGAATCTTGCCGGTATCGTATCGGACCTGCATATTGTCACAGACCGCAATGAAGATGGCACCGCCCTCGGAGAGGGCTTGGCACTTGCTGTCGAACGACTGCGCGAACATCCAGCACGGTCCAAGGTAGCCATCCTGCTAACCGACGGCCAGAACAATATCGGTGACATTACACCCAAGCAAGCCGCCCAACTTGCGGCAGCGCAAAATGTCAAGGTCTACTGCATTGGAGCCGGTACGAAAGGGGTGGCTCCGATGCCGGCACAAGACCGCCGGGGACGAACGGTGCTTGTCCGAGCTGAAGTTAATATCGATGAAAAGACCTTGCGCATGATTGCAAAGGAGACCGGTGGTCTCTACTTCCGGGCCACCGATGCCGAAAACCTTGCAAGTATCTATCGCCGGATTGACCAGCTTGAACGAACTGAGATCACCGAACTTCATTATTTGGAGTACCACGAATGGTACCCTGCCTTCGCTTGGGTAGCGCTGGGTTGCATGACCTGTAGCGCCTTGCTTGGCAATACGATGCTCCGGAGGTTGCCGTGACTGATTGGCGTTTCTCCGACCCCCAATGGATCCACCTCATGTGGGGAGTCCTTGCAAACACGGGCCTGTTGCTGTGGCTGGATTACCGTGGCAACCGTGGGCTGGAACGATTTCTTGCAACGGTCATGCACGACCGCCTCGTGCATCGGCCGACATCGGTCCGCCGGACGTGGCGGACCATCCTGCTTACTGCCGCTGCCATGATGCTGATCGCTGCGTTAATGCGGCCCCAATCCGGTTTCCATGAAATAAACACCCCGCGTGTAGGTGCCCGCCTGATGGTCTGCTTGGACGTCTCGCGTTCAATGCTAGCTGAGGACGTTGCACCAAACCGCCTTGAACGAGCTAAGGTAGAACTACTCGACCTACTTTCTTACATTGACAAGGACCATGTCGGCCTGATCGCATTTGCCGGCAAGGCGACAGTTCTCTGCCCACTCACATCGGACTTCGGTTTCCTCCGGACAGTAATTCAGTCAGCCGGCCCACAAAGCGTACCCCGAGGCGGCACGGATCTAGAATCACCCATTCGAAAGGCTATCGCGGGATTTCGAGGGCGAACCGATCTTTCCCGTGCCATCATTCTCATCACGGATGGTGATCATCACGACTCGTTTGTGATCGATGCGGCAAAAGAAGCCAGTGAACAGGGCGTGCGCATCATCTGCATTGGCTTTGGTGATGAAGCAGGAAGCCAAATCGTGATCACCGACCCGAAGACTGGCGCAAAAACAACCCTCATGGACGGGGAAGGTAAGCCTGTCATCACCCGACTTGCCGGCAAGGTACTGCGCGATATTGCTCTGGTCACAGATGGTGTGTACATCCCAGCTGGTACGGGTGTACTTAATCTTGAAGAAATCTATGACGCGCACATCTCGCCCCTGACGCGAGGAACACTGGATGATCATCACAGAATCGTCCAGCAGGAACGATACCAATGGCCCTTGCTGGGCTCCATCTTCTTTCTGCTTGCCGCCCTCTTCGTGATGCGCCCCCGGGGCAGATCAGAAAGAAACGGGTCTGGTGGTGCCCTGATCACCGCGTCCTTGCTCCTGGCCCCGTTGCCCACCGCACGGGCGACCATAGATCAAACGCCTGCGCCCAAGACCGTAGTGTCAGAAGTTGATTCACCAGAAACCGATCCTTCAGCACCAATTCCAAACTCCCGGGATGCCTACAACCAAGGCGTCAAATCGTTGAATAGCGACAAGTTTGATGCGGCTGAATCTGCGTTCTCACTGGCAAATCGTCACGCAAGCACGGATGCCATGGTGAGATTGCAGTCCACTTACAACCTCGGGTGGGTGGAGGTCCGGCGTGCCGATGAAAAACTAGACAGTGATCCCCAAGAAGCCCTGAAGCACCTCCATGCCGCTGAAGGCTGGTTTCGCGATGCATCACAGTTAGACCCGGAAGCAACACACCCCCGCGAAAACCTTGAAATCGTTGCTCGGCGTGCGATGGCTCTCGCTGATGCACTACGGCAGGAAGATGATGACACGATCGAGGTGAAACTCGATGGCCTCGTGGCTGCACAACGCCAGATGGCAGGCGCCCTGCGAGAAGCCTCAGGTGAATCTGGAAATCATCCACTGGAGGCACAGAACGAAACGGTGCGCCGCGCATGTCAAGCACTGGAAGTAAATCAGAGAGCAGTGCTGAGCTTGATCGACGAAGTCACCAAACACATTCGAGGACGAATTGAATCGATCAATAACATTGAAGATAGCAATCGCACTCCCGAGCAATCACTTCGCAATTCCCAGTTGATCGCTGCCGCTGATATCCTCTTCAAGGCATCCCAGCGCGTCGGACAGACGCGACGAGATCTCCGTGGCCGACAGATCAAACGCGCCTATCGGCGATCTGAAATGGCGCTCGGCGAATTAAAACGCAGCCGTGATCAGCTCCGAAATGTTGTCGAAATTATTGGCGCCGTTGTCACCGATGCCATTGAATTGACACAACATGTCGACATGACAAGTGAGATAGGCAATCTATCCGTGGATCCGACCGCTGACAGATTTACACCACCAACATGGCTGACCAACCACTACCTTGCCGACTCACTACAGACCATATACCAGCGTACTGAAGAGATTTCGGCCCGGATTCGGTCCAGTATTTCCGGCATACAATCCGACTCTGGAAACCAAAATAAAGCAACACCAGCAAACCACGACCCGAATACCGACCTCATACAAACTCTGGAGACTGCGTTGCCAGTTGTTGAATCCGCCTCGAAATTTTTCGCCGCGGCAGAGGAATCAATCCTCAACAATCAGAACCGCAACAGCTATACCGCCACTGCTCAAGGTACCGAAAAAATCATCCAAGCCCATGAATTGTTCCTTGATATTCGCGGGATTATCGAAACGATCTATCGGGATGAACAACAGATTCAGAACACGGTCACAGCGGACACGATGGCATCTGTCGACGATATCCGCGAAGCAGCACCCATGCTGTCTCACTGGCAGCAGGAAAACATTTCTCGCGGAAAACGGCTGGACACCATGCTACAGCGAGAACTGGCCACGTTGACTACGGGTGAGAAACCCGAGCCAACGCCGGATAACAACATGGATGGTGAGCAAAGCAGCGATGCCAATCGCAAGCAACAACTCGAAGCCGCCGGAACACTTCTTGCCTCTACCATGCAGACCTTCAAGGGTGTCAAGCAGGTGATTGCAAGATTTGAATCGGAGGCCGCATCACCGGACGATATCACCTCGCTGCATGACGGGGCAACGCTGAGCGTTGGCCAAGTCGAGGCACTACGGAGACTTTTCTTCTCGATCGTGGAACACTTACGGGAAACGCTTCGTCGGGAGATATCACTGGCCGACGACACACGCCACATCATGGCGACCCACAAAGAAGACACGCATCCCCAACATCTTGCAGCGATGGGGGCACAACAGCGCACCCTACTTGATACGACTCGGCAAATTGCTATATCACTGCAGGCACAATCAGAACAACCCTCGCCGGTGCAATCCCCGAACCCAAAGACACCGCCGGGCACTACAAATGATCCGACCGCTGTGGCAGCCGAACAAGCAGCTCGGCTCGGGCAAGCCGCCGACGTGGTGCTGCTCGCGGCAGAGGCCATGACCACCGCCGCTGACGCCCTGATAGCCTCACCTCTTGAGGAAGATTCCGTCCAGAATGCCCAGAAACAAGCAGTTGAACGACTCGCCGAAGCACTGAAACTTCTAAACCCACCCCCTGACTCGCAACAGAATAAACCAGGATCCGATGATCGTGACCAGCAACAGGAGCCGCAACATGCCAATTCGGATAATCAGGAACGGGAGAATAACGGTGACCAAGGTTCCATGAGTCGCCTGCTACAAGCAGTGCGTGATCGAGACGCTCAACGTCAGCAACAACGGCAGCAGCACACGGCAGGATACACGCCCGTAGAAAAGGATTGGTAGCGGTGGCGCACCGTTTGTGGCAAAATCAGAAACCCCTTGTGTCTGCCTGCCCGACCGGGCACACAAACCCGGGTATCTCCTCCTCCACTTGGCCCCGAACATGCGATCGGATCATTTCACTGCTAACTATGGTCTTGGTCTGCGCCACACAGTGGGCGATGCCGAGCACCGCCGAAGGGCAGCAAGTCCGCATTGCCATCGATCGCGGACCGCACCACGTGGGTATACCCATGACCATTGAGATCACTGCCGAGGGTTTCAGGGCGGACACAGTTCCCTCATGCACGCCGCCGGACCCACCACCCGGATTGGTACTTAAATCTCTCGGACAACGACCTAGCAGTCGAAGCTTCAGCATCCAGATTAACGGCCGCGTACAACGCTCGGGAAATTCATATACCTTTCTCTACATCGCGCTGGCTGACAGCGATGGAGCCTTCAAAATCGGCCCATTTTCGGTAGAACAGGGCAAGGAGACAGCAAAGACGCAGACCTTGGCGGTGCATTTCAACGAAGTAGTACTGGACCCGAACATGCACGTAGCAATCGCGATGCCGCCAGGCCCCTACTACATCGGGCAGCGTATTCCCATCACGGTGGAATGGTGGTACGCCGGTGACTTAGATGAACTAAGTTATGAAACTCTCAGCATCCGGTCACCGCTGTTTGATATGTTCCGCTTCGAGGACACACCAG
>Ga0310123_10002091_pt1 | contig 16122 bp, 13 predicted proteins | sample CB6_AW_1057_MG_FD_203505 | JGI IMG/M metagenome (GOLD analysis project Ga0310123, IMG submission 203505) | Marine microbial communities from Western Arctic Ocean, Canada - CB6_AW_1057 | ecosystem: Environmental > Aquatic > Marine > Oceanic | place: Canada: Western Arctic Ocean | collected... | reverse complement strand
ACTTCCAGCAGCCCGAAGACGTTCGCTTGCCACGCTTATCGATTCAGTCACCGCTGCGTCACACTCCTCTAGAAAAAACTCTTCCAGAATCCCCACGCGGGGAGCCACCTGCTGATTCTCCAGGTCCGCGGCAAAGTCCACTGCACGATCGGAAGCAATCACGTTCAACATCGTGGCCAAATCTCTCACGCAACGCGTCATCGGTCCGGGATGGTCCAGATGATGAGCGAATGGAACAATCCCCTCGACGCTGACCAAACCGAAGGTCGGCTTACAACCCGCAATACCACAGTAGCTGGCAGGCCGCGTGATCGAACCGCCGGTCTGCGTGCCAATCGCAGCCAGGCACATCCCGGTAGCCACCGCCGCCGCCGAACCACTGCTCGAACCACCAGGTGTGGCGTCCGTATTCCAGGGATTTCGTGTTGGCGGCGGATCAAACGACGCAAACTCTGTCGTGACAGTCTTGCCAAGGATAATCGCCCCTGAGCAACGCAAGGAGCGCACCAAAGTCGCATCCTCTGTCGCAAGGTGATCCGCGCGCAACGGAGAACCCGCTTTCGTTGGCCAACCGGCAACGTCAATAATGTCCTTGATGCCCACGGGGATGCCGTGCAGAGGTCCCATCCATTCGCCCCGTGCTGCCTGATCGGTCCGCTCTGCAGCACAATTCAACGCGCCTTTCTCGTCCACACAGACCCAAGCATGGATTTCAGAATCGAGTTTCTCAATGCGCGCCAGGCAGTCGCCGACCAATTCCGTAGGGGTCAGTTGCCCGGTGCGAATCCTTTGGGTCGCCTCATGTATCGTATGCATCTCGATCTCGTGTTAAAGGCTTCCTGTTCGATGAAAGACATCGCCTAACCCCAGTGAACCATCGTCATAGTTCCAGCACAATCCATGTTGGTGCTTCCGTCTTCATGATCAGCGCGATCTTACGCGTCGAATCTCCTGGGGGTGAGCGTTACTGACCATGTTCCGCTTGGACGGGACCTCTCCTTTCCTCAGCTACTCTACCTTCGCTCACTACGGCAAATCATTCGGCTCGTTCGATCGCCTGGTGCACAATCATCATTTTCTGCCAAATTTTTCGAGACAGGCCGGTAGTGAGCGTTTCAACTTCAGTGACTGCGGCCAATGCTACAGGATCGTTAAAGTTCTGGACGTAGAGAGCAGCCAATTTGCCGGTCAACGCCAGCATTTCACTGCAGTAATCCAGGTAGCGGCCCAGTTCAGCCTGGGACATGGTAATGCGAGGGGAGACGTCCGTCGTGACAATCGTCGATATGACTCGTTCTGGATCCTTCGTCAATTGGTGCATGTCAATAATGTGGGCGATCGAACGGAGTTCGTGGATCATCGCGAGGGCGCGTGCACGCTTCCAACGGGACTCCAGTGTCGCGAGATAAAATAAAGTCGCTCCCAATACAATCGCCACATTCGTGCCTGCGTCTAAAAGTTGTAGCAGATTGTCCCATTGCCTCACGTGGTCGGTCTCTACACCGTCCGTTTCCACAAGGTGTTGAACGAAGGCCAGGGAGATAGCAACAACAAATGAGACGATCAATACAGAGACAACGAACCGGATTGAATAGATAGGTCGCTTGATTTGTTCACTTCGAACCTTTGCGATCTGTGCGGTGGTGAGCAACTGTTTACACACAGCATACAAATCCGCATCGGGGAACCGTGCTGCAATGCGTTTCGACAGCTGTTCAACGGTAGCAACAATACGAGCAGCATCTAAACTCTGGTATTGATCTGTGAGCATTATTTTCGCCACTCGCCTACCCTCCTCTAAATAGATCCTACCCTCCTCTAAATGGATATTGCTCCCGGTGTCGAGTCGTCAATGCTCCAAGTCAGTCCCGTCCGGACTCGGCGATCAGTTGACTTGCAACAAATTCTTCATTCAATGTCACTCCAAGTCCTGGACCATCGGGCACCCGAATCCAGCCGTTCTCAGCCTGAACTTTTTCGCAAGTCATCTCGTGACGCAAGGGCGAATCATCCACACAATCCTCAAACAGAAAGGCATCCCGACAGGTGCTCAACCAGTGCAAGCTGGCTGCCACGGTGACCGGACTGGTGTAACAATGGTTACAGAGTCGCGCACCGATCTCTTCGACCCGCTGTTTGATATACGCCGCTTCAGTGAACCCGTTACGAGCCAAGTCAATCTGGTACACGTCCAAAGCTCGACGGTCGATCAGCGGCGCAATCGCCTGCCTTCCACAGTCCGATTCACCGGCCGCAATGGGGATGGGTGACCGGTCGCGAAGCCACCGGTAGCCTTCCACGTCATCCGGAGACAGCGGTTCTTCCAGCCACTCGACATCAAATTTTGAAAACGCGTGAGCTCGACGTAATGCTGTCCGTGCATCCCAAACACAACCTGCGTCAATCAACAAGGTGGCGTCCGCCCCCAATCCTTCCCGGGCGCCACTCACCAGTTCGATGTCCAGCCTTTCGCTCTCTCCCATGGGTTCCCAGCCGAACTTGACGGCCTGATACCCGGCTGCCAGCCAACGACGTCCGATGTCGGCAGTCTCCTGTCCATCCTGACCAAACAGAATCGAGGCGTAGGCGAAAATCCGGTCGTGCCGTTTACCACCAAGCAGACGGTGGATCGGTTCACCAAAATGCTTGCCCTTCAGATCCCACAACGCCATGTCCACCGCAGCCATCGCGGTAATCGTGACGGAACGACGGCCAGAATACATCGTACGTCGATACATTTTTTCCCACAAACGGCCGACCTCCAGTGGATTTTCGCCGATCAATAACTCCCTCAAACCACAAGTGATATTGTGACTGAACGGCGCATCGATCACCGCTTTAACCATTTCGGGTGACGAGTCCGCCTCGCCAATCCCTTCCAGACCATTGTCAGTCCGTACACGAATCAGGACGGAGTCCTGACTACCGGCAGTTTTGGCTTCGACATTTTCAACTCGTAAAATCTGGCAAATGACTTCGGTAATTTTCATCGTTTTATCACTTGGTGGGAAGGAAACAAAAATTTATCTCTGCCAGGCAAGGCAATCATTTTTCATAGCGTGATGGTGACCCCTTCGTTTTACGTCATGTTGAAATCCAAGCCAATGGCCCCCTTGAAAAGAGTTCTTCCACAAGCGTCCTGGTCATATTTCTGTTCGAAGGCACCAAAGATTCCGACGCGACGGTGGCTGGCCGCGACAACCGCCGTTGATGACACAGCCGCAAGCGGACCCCAAACGTGCGGACAACCCGTCGTGAGTTTCTGCTTCCGACACTTCCCAGGGACCCTGCAGGAAGGCAATTGACGTCTTGACACGATCGCCCCGGACATCCGCCGCGTCCCGCGGGCAACCAGTCTCTCGAAATCAGAGCGAATTGCCCAAATCGTACCGTTGATTGTTGCTTCGGAAGAAGTGAGAATTGAAACACCGCCCAGAATTTAAACCTGCTTTACTCCGGGAGCCAAACGATGCAAAACGTACCTCTGAGATATGCCACGATCATTACGCTGTGCTGGTCTCTTGTCAGTTCGAATGCTGCAGCAGAAAAACCATCCCGGTTCGTCGACCTGTCCTTGCTCGTCGCGCCCGGTTATCCCTGCACCTGGCCCGGTTTCCCTCGTTTTCGTCTGCTACACGAGCAGCAGATTGGACGCAGCAGCGCGTACAACATCGACACGTTAATCATCGATGGCAACACCGGCACCCAAATGGACACACCCCCCCATTCGGTCGCGCGTCCCGAGTTGGGTCTGGCAAAATCGAATGCTTTCGGCCTTGAATTTTCAGACAAGACACCAGCCTGGAAACTCGGGGGGGAAGCCTGCGTCGTCGACCTGTACGAGATACGCGACAAGGCACCCAACGGTGCCAGTCCGAGGATTTTCAAGCGACACATAACTGATTGGGAGAAAAAACACAGGCGACTCCGTGAGGGCGATGTGTTGCTCTACTGCAGCGGGTACACGGATGCCTATTACGCGCCGCTCCCGGCTGGCCGCAGGATGATTGCCGATGTTGTGGAACAAAAAGCGCCAGGCTACCCCGGCCCGGAAATTGAAACTATGGAATATCTTGCCGGGGAACGCAACGTCATGCACATCGGCACCGACAGCCCCAGTATGGGAACCCTGCCTGACCTGGGGGACCCATCGCACCTGGCGGCGCTCAAGTTCGGTGCCGTCTTCACCGAGGGTGCCACCGGGTTGGGCCAACTGCCCACTACCGGGGCTTTCTACTGCATGCTCAGCCGCAAAAACGAAGGCGGACCCTACACCGAAGGTCGGGCATTCGCCATTGTGGGTGGTGTTTTGCCCAAGACATTGATCGCATCGATTCGCAACAAGCGGGCCATCGATCTGTCGGTTGTGAATTCTATCGACTATCCAATGACCTGGCCCGGCAAGGGCGCCGGTCGGCAGCGTCAACCTTTCACACGTGGCAACTTCTTGTACGCTCAGGAACTGCAATTTTTCCACCATGGCCATGTCATGGATAGCATGGCCGGAACCCACCTGGTGCCACCTGCTTATGCCCTGCCGCCAGAACAGCTGAGCCCCAATGCTTATGCACCGCAGGCCCGCGGCTGGCTGGACGAATACGAACAGAAGTACGGGCCCCGCGGTGTGAGCGACGTGACCACCGAAAAAGTGCCGATTTCCCAAACCTGCGGCTGGGCTCGCGTCATCAACGTGCAACACCTGGTTGGAACCACGCGCCGCGATCGCTGGCCTGCCTCACCGCAAATCACCGTCAACCTGGTTAAGAAGTATGAAGCGGCCAAAGGCCCGCTCCAAGCTGGTGAAGTCGTCATCTTCCACAGTGCCCACGTCGACCGCTATTTTCAGCCGCACATCTCGGGAGCAGCGTGCATGGTCGATCCCCTGAATGGCAAAAGCGAGGGTTGGCCGGCACCCACCCCCGATACAATCGCCTACCTGGCAAAACGCGGCATCCGCTGTGTGGCCACCGATGCACCGTCTCTGGGAGGAGTGGATCCAAAAAATGCATTGATGACCTACTGGATGCTGGGAAGCAAAGGCATGGTGGGCGTCGAATTCCTGACCAATGCCGGAGCCTTACCTGAACGGTCCTACTTCCTGTTCGCGGCGATCAAGATTCAGGACTGCTGCGGCGGACCGGGCCGAGCCATCGCCCTGTATTAGTGCGACCGCTTTCAAGTTAGCGGTGAGATCACCATGTCAGCAAGGAAGGCCGATGATAGTCATCCGGCCCGCAAAAACTCCTCGCAACCAGCCGGGCATCGATCTTTCTGTCTATCAATCAACGGAACAAGCCGGGCGCACGTGGCAAACCACGCTGAAGCACGTCGTCTCCTCGCACGAGAAAATATTCTCGTGGCAACGGGGAACCGTCGCGATAGTCTTCGTACATTTTTTCCCCCATGTCTCCTTCAGCCGACATGTAACGCAACACCAACACCCTGCGCCAACGCCGTGATCGATTCGGAGACGAACGATGAGGAATCATCGTGTCGTGCAGCGCCACTCCTCCGGCTGGCATGCAATACTGATATTTGACACCGTCGATATCTGGCGGTAGCACTTGTGGGTTAATCATCTGATCGAAAAATTCGTTCTCCCGGATGTCGATCGGCAACGTGCCTTTTCGATGCCAACCGGGTAAAACCGCCATGGCCCCGTTTTCCTCGTCCATCGTATCGAAAGCGATCCACAAACCACCCGGAAGCGGGCCGCCTACATTCCAATAAGGCGCGTCCTGATGCCAGGGAATCTCGATTCCCGACCGGGGTGCCTTGCACAGCATGTGAGTCGACCACAAGACAATGTTTGCCCCAATCTGAATTTCCATCGCGTCGAGAATGCGTGGCTCGTTGGCCAGATCCCAAATCCACCGCTTGATACAATGCGGTGAAATGATGTCCGAGGGATCTCGTCCCGGTTGGAGTTCCGACAACATCACGTCGATTTCCCGCTGGCAACGATCCAGGGCCTCGTCGGTGAGAAAGCCGTCGTAAGTGCGATACCCGTTCTGGCGGTAAAACTCGTGGTCCGCTTCCGAAAACATCCAATCGCTTCGAATCATGGACATGGGGTGATTCTCCGTAGAACCAAGCTGGGAGGACTTCTCATGTTGAGCACTCTCGGCAGCCATCGGAAGTGATGGTCATGCGTCAGCTTGGGACTGCTTTTTTCTGACGATACTGACTGGCGACCGCGGTGGCCAGACCCAACACACCGGTTTCCGCAAACGACGCCAGTCGCTAGGACCATTTAAGCAGTGGCAGATTCAGCGTCAACAAGCGGCGCACGAAGAACCGCTGACAGCCGCCCAGAAAGCAGGGAATGACGCATCCACGGGGACAGGCAGAGTGTCGCCGGTCGAGAAAACATTGGGAAGCGTAAAAAAACGGGGGCCTCTGATGTGCCAAAACTTTTGGCGTGCCAGATGGCCAGGGGCAAGGCAACCACCGGACAATAAATTCATCAGAGACCCCTCGGGCCAGCTAAAATTGGATTCACAGAAGTCGTTCTGTGTGGTGGGGCTGTTATGCAGCGTGTGTGCCAAACGAAGCTAATGTCTTGATTGTTCTTGCAGGTCCGTTCTCAAAGTATTTTGTCTTAACGACTTAACTCCAGCGGACTGATAATCTCATTTCGATACGAACCTGCGCACAAAAACTGCATCCGGGCGTTCTGCAACAGGTTACCTGTCGCACTGTTGCAGGTCTGAACGACTTGGTCCCGCGAAACGGGATAGAACAGCGCCGGTCGGCCGAAAGTGTCTCATACCGGGATCACGGGCTGTGATTTTTCCGTATCCTCCAGTCAGCAAACAGGATACGATAAGCTGTTTGATTCGCAGTGAGGTTTTGGGATCGGTAAAAATCAGTCAACCGTTCAAGACCACCTTGACGCTGGAGAAAGGTTCGACTGGCCCGGCCGTTTCTCTCCTCGGGTCCAAAAGAATTTACAGAAAGCCCGCTTTGCCCTCAGATAAGGACATGGATGCACGAGGATCATTTGCCCCCGATCGATTGACGAAAGGCTTTGAATGGATCTCCCCAGGGTGGGACGAATGTCTCCGGCTGCGAACACGGTGTTGATTGCGGTCAATCCCAGTGCCGGTAAAGGAAGTCGGCGACATTTGACGGACCAACTCGCAAGTCGACTGACGGAACAGGATTTTCAGGTCCGTTTTGTGCAGGAGTTGGAGGAATTGACAGAGCGAAGCCATCGTCTTCAATCCGAAGGAAAGCTACGAGCGGTGGTCGCTGCGGGAGGAGACGGTACAGCCGCCACGCTGGTCAATCGAATTCCACCCGCGGCTCCCATGGCTATCTTGCCTCTGGGAACTGAGAACTTGCTGGCCAAGTACCTCGACCAGATGGCATCGCCAGAGCACCTCAGCAAAATCATCACCCAGGGTTTGGTGGTTCATTTGGATGCAGGACTGGCTGGTAATCGTATCTTTTTGCTGATGGCCGGGTGTGGTTTTGACGCAGACGTTGTACGCCGGATGCACCACGGTCGCAGTGGAAACATCACTCATTTCGACTATGCCAAACCTTTGCTTGCCAGTTTACGTCATTATCCATTTTCGAACCTGCGGATTGACTACGAAACCGGCAACCATTCCGGAGCACACGAACAAAAAACGATTCAGGCCCGTTGGGCTTTTATCGTCAATCTACCTCGTTATGCCGGAGGGCTGAAATTTTCTCCGCAAGCTGTGGGAACCGACGGACTACTCGACGTTTGCACATTTCAAAAGGGCAACTGGTGGCACGCACTGCGTTACTTGAGCGGTGTCCTCACGGGAAGACATGTGAACTGGCTCGACTGCCAGATCGTGCGTACGCGACGGTTACAAGTGGTTGCAGATCAACAATCCAGCGAAGAAATCCCTTTTCAGTTGGACGGAGACCCCGGCGGGGTGTTGCCAGTGGACATCCGGGTCCTACCCGGCCGTCTCCGCCTGCTAGTATCAGAACGTTGGGCAGAGGGACACGGATTTCCAGTCAACCAGGAATCATCGACTCTGTCAGAACAGTCAGAAACCCGAACGTGAACATTTTAAAACAAAGAATATTTCACTCGCCCGTTCTTCTGTCCGCTTATCTTTGTTACCTTTTGTTCAATCTCTTGTCTTCCAACTGAAAAGAGATCGCTATTTTTTAAGATTTCGCACTTCTTCATCTTACTTGGAACTTCACAGTTATACAGAACTTCTCATGACCGAACGGCTCGCGAAAATTGGGACCTATCGCTGCGGATCTGATCAAAGATTGTTGCTGATTTGTGGGCCCTGTGTGATTGAAAATGAAAGCACCACGCTCAAAACAGCTGAACGCTTGCGCGAAATCACACGGCAGCAGCCGGTGCAACTCATCTTCAAAGCATCGTTTGACAAAGCCAATCGAACCAGCTTGGACGCATTCCGAGGAGTTGGTTTGGATAACGGCCTTAAAATCCTGGAAAAGGTGGCTCATGAAACCGGCTTACCCGTCACCACGGATATCCATGAGCCACAGCAAGCCTCTGCAGTTGCCGAGGTATGTCAACTGATCCAGATTCCAGCTTTTCTGGCCCGGCAAACTGATCTTCTGGTGGCCGCCGCTGCAACAGGACGTGCGGTGAACGTCAAGAAGGGCCAGTTCCAAGCCCCCTGGGACATGCAGCACGTGGTGAACAAATTGAAAGCCTCGGGATGCGAACAGGTTTTACTTTGCGAGCGAGGAACTTTTTTCGGATACGGTCGGTTGGTGAACGACATGCGTTCACTTCCACAGATGCAAGCGTTAGGCGTTCCGGTTATCTTTGACGCAACCCACAGTGTTCAGGAACCTGGTGGTTTGGGAAACGCCACCGGTGGACAACGTGAAATGATCGAACCACTGGCGAGAGCTGCAATTGCTGTGGGTGTCGATGGAATGTTCTTCGAAACTCATCCTGACCCCTCCTCTTCACCCAGTGACGGCCCGAACATGATACCCCTGGACTACATCGGAGATCTCCTGAATCGGCTGATGATCCTGCGGGAAGTTGTGGAGCGAATATCTTGATCAGCGACTTCAATTTTACAGGCCGATTCCGAGTCGCATTGAGGCTATTGCTGCTTTTCATCTGGATCCCCGGATCGATTCTCAGTACGGGTTGCGACCCGACCGTAAAATCCGCCTCACGCCACCGTCGCAACACCGCTACGGTTTCAGGATCACGCCGCGACGACCTGGCTCGAAGTTTAGAATTACTGGACCGTCTGGACCTCTATGATCTTCAGGAAGCGCGACGCCAGGCGCTTTTTAACCTGGAGCGATGGGGCGCGAAACAGACCGCCGACAAGAACTGGACGGCAGACAAGATCCTCGATCAACTCCCTGCCCGATTGAGCCGTGTGAATCGTGACGTGAAACTTACCAGCGTCGATTTCAACGAGGACGACATCGAGTTCCTCCTGGAAAACACTTTGCTGAGAGAGATCGCGAGATTCGTTTCTGAGGAATCGAAACTTGATCCACTGGTGCTGAACTGGTTGGAAAATTCCAGTTCCGAACTCTCGAACGAAGAACTCCGGGACCTGAGTTTGGCCGCCCGGCTGTTCGACTGGACGATCCGTAATATTCAACTCGAAGAGTCTCGACCTCTGGTCCGAAAGCCCAAGCTGGTCGCCGGTCCCGCACCCGCCCCGCGCAACAACCCTCAGAAAACCGAGTCTCGCGACCCTTTGTCCGTTGGACCCGGCGAAATGTTTACCGTCGGTGAGACCTTGCTTACAGGGCTTGGTGACTCGCTCGATCGAGCGCGGCTGTTCATTCTGCTGTCAAGGCAAATTGGATTGCAAGCAGTACTCCTGGCAGTTGAAGAAAACAATTACTTCGAGCCACGTCCATGGTTGTGCGGCGTACTGATTCAGCAAGAACTTTACTTGTTTGACACGCAGCTAGGACTTCCAGTACCGAGATTGGATGGAGCAGGAATTGCGTCGCTGCAAGAGGTCCTCGCGGAACCTGCAATCCTACGGCAACTGGATCTCGAGGAAGAGCCCTATTGGGTCCGTGATCGCGATGTTCGGCGAGTGGTCGGCTTGATTGACGCCTCACCACGAGCGTTGTCGTTCCGCATGCAAAAAATCGAACAGCAGCTGGCTGGCGATCGAAAAATGAAACTCACCGTGGCGGCTACGCCATTAGCAGAACGTATTCGAACTTGCCCGGGAATCAAAAAGGTGCAACTCTCGCTGCTCCCTTTCGAACGGTTGAGATTTCGCAGGAATCTACAAAGGCACTTGAAAAAGGATGATAAGATTCCAAACCCCGTGGCCGGAAAAATGTTCTTCATCGAAACGATGACACCTCTTTATCGAGCTCGAATTCTACATTTTCGATCTCAATTCGACGATCAGCCGCAACGCCAAGGAGCCCGCTCCTACTACTTGAGCAGTCGCCCTCCCGACAGGCTGATTCAGCGTCTGGCAACGGATCCGTCAACCCAAGTGAAATGGAAACTCGACAAGCTGACCAGCCGGGAGCGCACGATACGCCTGCACTACATCGAGCGCGCAAAACAGGCGGCCAGTTATTGGCTGGGTCTGCTTTGCTATGAGGCCCATGATTACATCGTTGCTCGTGACTATTTTGAGACCAGGACCATGGCGGCCAGTCCCCAAGGCCCCTGGAGTTCCGGGGCGCGATACAATCTCGCCAGAACCTTCGAAATGCTCGACCAAGCCAACAAGGCTGTGAAACTCAACACTGCCGATCAATCGCCGCAAAGGCACGGAAATCTGCTACGTGCCAAGTTCCTGGACCAGGCAGTCGCGCGAAGAAGTTCTCAGTGAAATCTGCCGGCCAAGTGATGGTCACGAACAACGAGCCTGGCCTCACGCGTCAAATTTTCCACCGGTCAATCGCTCAAACGCTTCAACGTACTTCGCGCGGGTTTGTTGAATTATTTCGTCGGGCAGGGCAGGGGGCTGACTCTCTTTGTCCCAGGAGGTGGATTCCAGCCAGTCGCGAACGAATTGCTTGTCAAACGAAGGAGGATTTTTCCCGGATTCATACAAATCGGAGGGCCAAAAACGTGAACTGTCCGGCGTAAGCACCTCGTCGATCAGAATGAGTTCACCATCCGCCCAGCCCCATTCAAACTTTGTATCAGCAATGATAATGCCACGCTGGCTTGCATATTCAGCACCGCGTTGATAGACGTCAAGACTTTTCTCACGCAACGTCGTCGCCACTTCGGTACCAACAATCTCGCACATCCGTTCAAATGAAATGTTGATATCATGGCCGGTATCTTCTTTAGTCGCCGGAGTAAAAATCGGTTCTGCAAGCTGGCAGCCCAACTCCAGGCCGTCTGGCAAACCTATCCCACAGACACTGCCAGACTGCTGATATTCCTTCCATCCGGATCCGATCAGGTAACCACGAACGACACATTCGATTGGTACCACGTTGGCTCGACGGCAAAGCATACTTCTTCCCTGCAGTGTCTTACTATCGATTTCCTCCGGAAGATCCATCTCGCTCAAATCGACGGACAACATGTGGTTGGGAACATCCAATCTATTAAACCAGAAAGCGCTGATCTGCGTGAGAACACTTCCTTTATCAGGTATACCGGTTGGCAGAACCCAATCGAACGCACTGATTCTATCCGTGCTCACCAACAACAGAGCATCACCCAAATCGTAAACATCTCGTACTTTTCCTCGGCGCACAGGCAAGGACAGCGCGGTTTCCAAAACGATGTCGTTCATGAAGATTCCTTTCCGTTTCATTTAGGTTGAACCTTGATATGCCAGCAGGCCATTCAATATATCATCCAGCGGCGGGCTGGCCAGTCCGCCTAAGCCGACTGTTGTGCCCCCGTACCTGTACGGTTAGACTCGTTTCCAGGCCCCGTGCCCGATAGCTCTGGTGGTCCGCGCTGCAACACCTCGTCGCAAACTGGAAATCACTGTTTGTCGCCGGGTTGCGAAAAGTCTCGGCGATTCTCCGGTCATCGTCCCACGCAACGCATCATCCGAACAAGTCTTCAAGGTCGCCACACCATGGGTCTGATCAAATTCCAGGTCCCCCTGCTGGAGCGGATCAAGCCGGATGTGACGGAACGTGCCTACATGGCCGATCCTGAAGGAATTCCCTGGGCTGGACACCTGTACTGGAACGGCGACTGTCTAGTTCTGTCGCGCGAATCAGACGAGTCCGGTAACTTTTACATTCCCTGGGAAGTTCCCGGCCGTGGTGAACTGATACTTTCTACAGGCGGCCTGATCGAACGGTCTGCACCCTATTCACTACCCATCGAACTTGCACGCGGTACGCTACACCGCCTGCGGTCTCAGTTGGCTGCATGGCAAATGATGGGATTACTGGTTACAGACACTGTCCAACAGGCCGTTACCGAAGCATTACATACCTTTGCGACAGCGGTCACCGACCAAACCAAAAGCCCGCAGACAGTCGAATATGCCGATCACGCACTGCACGCTGCACTACGAGCGATGGAGTTACTCATCGACCAATATTCACATCAAATTATCTCTTCAAGAAGGCAACAAACAAAAAAACTCTCAACCGTCTTTGCTGTCAACCTCGGGCACACCGTCGCAGACGACAAGCGCGCTGCACAACTCCTGACGGCCTTCAATTCGGCGGCCGTACCGCTCACCTGGGGCCAAGTCGAAACCAGTACAGACTCGATGCACTGGGAAATCCACGATCGGCAAGTGGACTGGTGTCAGCGCAAAGGAGTACGAATCATCGGCGGACCGCTCATTCGGCTCGATGCGGCAGGTCTGCCCGATTGGATCGTACTATGGGAAGACGACTTTGAAATCATCGAATCTTATGTATTGAACTACGTTGATACCGCTGTCCAACGTTATCAAAACAAAATTGCTTTGTGGAACTGCGCAGCCCGTACCAATACACAAAGTTCCCTGAAGATTTCTGAGGAGCAGCAACTCCGACTGACTGTCAAAATCATTGAGCGGGCCCGGCAGATCGAAGAACGAACTCCGATGATTGTAACGTTCGATCAACCGTGGGCCGAATACGTCGCCCGCACGCCGATGGACCTGACGCCCTTCCAACTCGCAGATACCCTGGCGCGATCCAAACTGGGTATTTCTGGCTTTGGGATCGAACTCAACTTGGGATACTGGCCGGGAGGCAGTGGATCGCGTGACCTGCTGGAAATCAGCCGGCTACTCGATCGCTGGAGCCTGCTGGGACTACCACTGGTTGTGTTTCTGGTAACACCCAGTGATACCTCCGTCGACCCGGAGGCAGCACACCAGGCACGTCCCATCAGCAGTTCACCAGATAATCAAGTCACCCCTCAGAGCCAGCAGGCTTTGATCGATCAACTGGTGCCTTTGTTGCTTAGCAAACAAAGTCTGCATGGCGTTGTGTGGAATCGACTCGCTGACGTGCCACCTCACGACTTTCCCCACGGTGGCCTGTTCGACAGGAGAGGCAGGGCCAAACCCGTGCTGAACTCCCTAACTCAGATTCGCCGGAAACATCTTGTGTAACCCGAACCGGTTGCTCAAGACTCTCCTGACACAACCTGGCGCTGCACCAAAGCACAGTGAAGCAAAACAGAGGAACAAACCTGGAAAAAAATGGTTTTCAACTCACGTGGTGACCGGGCCACCTTGACCTCGCATTTTTCCCCGCGCTCGATTCAACGTGGGGCCGATGCTGTTTTCAGACATTCCCGTCTCGTCACTGATCTCCCGGTAGCTCTTTCCTTCCAGGTGATATTTGCGAACGATCTGTTCCTCGCTGCCATTCAGACCTTCCAGAAGACGTGCAACCTCTTCACGATCACTCAAACGTTGTTCGGGCGCACTGTCTGTCGCCCGATCAGTTAAGGCCGCTTCGGCTAACACTCCCAACGAAGCGGGCGCCTTGCGCCGCAGCAATTCCTTCACAACAATCCGCCGGGAGACAACCGTCAAATAAGTGGCCAAACTGGATTGGCGACGGAATCTACGCAGGACGGCAAGATCATTCTGAACGATCGCTAAAAAAACATCGGCTGCCAAATCGTCCCGGTCCTCAGAAGTCAGTTGTATCGCGCGAGACTGGGCGGTGTGGTTGATCACGTGGATCACTAAACCGACAAACCGATCGACAAATCCCTCCCAGGATCTCGGACGACGAGCCAAGCAGTCGTCCAGCAGAATTCGGTCGATTTCAGACAATGCCACGCCAGCTGACCTGCTTTCCAATGTGCAAACAGGCCGGACACCCGCCAACCGTGAGAGCACTGTTAAGGTACACAAACGTAATCATCAATTTTAGTTAGGGCTCAAGAACGGAGCAAGGCTGACCGCTCCAATGCCGAAATACACTGATAGTAAGCAAAGGTCTTGGCTCACTGTCTTGACACTCGTCCAAGCCAGCACTAACATTTGCTCAGGTATTTTGGGCCGGAACTGCAGATGTCTGGTCTGTAGACCTCTTTCTGTCCCGAATTAGAAGGTAAATCAACACAATTTCGGTACCCTTGTTCCCCTGGGAACGGATCACCGATAGCAAGCTGGTCAAACGCCGCTACAAGGAGAAGGACGCAGATGACGCACGTGGTTGCCCAACCCTGTTTTGGCTGCAAATACACCGATTGCGTGGTAGTCTGCCCCGTGGAATGCTTCTACGAGGGTGACAAAATACTTTACATCCACCCGGACGAATGCATTGACTGCGAAGCATGCGTTCCCGAGTGTCCAGTCGAAGCCATCTTCCATGAAGACAATTTGCCGGATGAATGGAAACCCTTCCTGGAACTCAATGCCGACATGGCAACGCAGTGCGAAGTCATTACGGAAAAGAAGGAACCGTTGGCAGAAAATTAGGTGACTTTTGCTGACCAGTGTCAAAAACAGTTCGCCAACCTTCATCTTTTGAATGATTGCCTTCGGCTGCTAGCCAAGGGGTTAAATTCTGGTTGCACCAGAAATTTCTTTGTCCGCCTTGGATGTCAGGTGGCAGCCGGTGGAGGTTGTGCAAACGAGCGTTTGCAGGCGGGAAACCCGATTCAAGCTGCGTGAGCCCGCCAAGGACAAGCGTCTCCGTATCGGCAACAGCCTTTGTCTCGAGTGAAAATGCTGCCCACTTAAAGCGCGAACTCTCACAGGGAACAGATTCTTTTTGTCATCACCTGACGCCTTTTGGAACCCGCAGCCCAAAAGTGGGCAACCAGTCGTCTTGCTGAGCACTGAGCCGACACCTCGTCGCAGAGGGGGCGTCATCTGCGACGCCGATTGGGTGATGGACCCGCGTTTTAAAATCTCCTGAAGACGAGCGTTTGTTAAACACTGGCTGTACTGATAAGTTCACTCCAGCTGTTCGTTTGAAGTTCTGAACGTCGCCACACGGTGAGAGTCCTGTCATTCCCTTTTCATGTTTTTATCTTCCGTTCTCCTGGACAATGACCGTTGCCCGCTCCATTCCCCAGAACTGAAAGACATGTAACGGTTTAGCCAACCGTTGCATCCCACAATCGCACCTAGTTGCCCGCCGTCTCCTAAATGCTTCTCCCGGCACCGTCTAACCCCAACCAGTGCTGCCGTTTCCAACGCTTGTGAACAACTTCCGCACAAGTACCTCGAACAACACAAGGGGGCAGATCACAGGAATTCAAAATGGTTTTCCTCACTTTTCCGTTGCAGGGGCTTGGTGATAAAATCCGGTCAGGTAAATCAAAGCAACGAATTGCGGAAAATCTTTCCCCATCTCTTGTCGTTGGGCATCCTTTCGCATTACCATGAAGTGATAGAGATGGGCTGACGAGGAACCTGCCGTTCCAAACGTCTACCTTAAAAAATTGCATGGGGGAACCGTTGATGATTCACTACACCTGCGACCGTTGTAACCGGATTCTGGACTCGACGGAGGATTTACGTTACGTCGTAAAAATGGAAGCCTACGCGGTCATGGAACCGGCCAAACTCGGGGAGGTAGAGGATGATCGTGATCACTTGATGGAAGTACACGAAATCCTGGAACAACTCGACCAACAAGGGGCAGGTAGCATTAGCGAGCACCTTTATCAGAAACTCCGCTACGACTTGTGTTCAGACTGCCACCGAAAATTCGTAAAAGATCCTCTCGGGCGTAAGCTGA
>Ga0310123_10002089_pt1 | contig 16127 bp, 14 predicted proteins | sample CB6_AW_1057_MG_FD_203505 | JGI IMG/M metagenome (GOLD analysis project Ga0310123, IMG submission 203505) | Marine microbial communities from Western Arctic Ocean, Canada - CB6_AW_1057 | ecosystem: Environmental > Aquatic > Marine > Oceanic | place: Canada: Western Arctic Ocean | collected... | reverse complement strand
ACGGTAGAACCTATGAGGGTCACACGGCCAGAGGCCGTGGATTTAATAACGATTAAGGTGAAACCTCCCATCAGCCCACTCGCGATGAGGCGCTTCAGCTTCTCGAGCAGTATAACAGCAACGAGTCGTTGATTAATCACGCCCTCGCTGTCGAGGCTGCCATGCGATTTATGGCCCACCGGCAAGGGGAGGACGAAGTGGTCTGGGGCGTCATCGGCCTGATCCATGATCTGGATTACGAGCAGTTTCCCGAGCAGCATTGCCATAAAACTCAGGAGATTCTCGAACACAACGGCTGGCCGCCCGACTATACCCGCGCGGTCGTCTCACATGGCTGGGAGATTTGCACCGATGTCGAGCCGCAGTCGGTCCTTGAAAAAACGCTCTACGCCATCGATGAACTAACCGGGCTGATTACTGCCTGTGCCTTGGTGCGCCCATCACGAAGCGTCATGGATCTGAGGGTCAAGTCGGCGAAGAAGAAGTGGAAGCAGAAGGGCTTGTGCCGCCGGTGCCAGTCGTGAGGTCATTCAGAAGGGCGCCGACATGCTCGGCGTCGAGCTGGATCAACTCATTGACGACGTCATCATGGGCATGCGCGACGTCGCCGGTGAGATCGGGCAGTAAACCTGGCGCATGAAACCATGCGCCATTTTTATCTTTAGGCAATAAACCCGGGAGCAGTCTCCCGGGTTTATTGCTGGCGGATGACCTTATCGGCGATGCAGGTGGCGCACCAGGCATCGGGTTTGATCCGGCAGGCGAAGCCTTGGCCGGTGACCAGACCAATCACCAATTGGGCGTATTGCGCCGACTTGTGCTTGCGATTGCTGTTGACGTCCAGATGGATCTCGATCTTCACCGAGTCCGACACCAGATCCGCCACCACCAGACCCATCTCCACGGAATACCACGCTTCCTTCCACAGCCGTTCGCGCAGAGATACAATCTTGCGTTCACAGAAGACACGCTTGAACAGGATGCCGCCCCGGCCGGGATTGTAAACCGCAATGACAGTCGAAAACTTCGAAACGTTGGTATTCTTCGAGTCCGTACCGATGTAAATGATCTTATTGCCGTTGACGTTTCTTCCCAGAAAGTCATCCAGGCGTCTATGCCTTTGGGTGCCGGCGTCAAACATCGTCAAACCCCGCGTTCTACAATTCCGCACTATTTGTCATCTACTGGTCGGCAAGGGAGGTCGGAGGGATGGCCGGGGAAGGATGGAAAGCGGGGGGAATGGGGAAGGTTACGCCGGTAATGCCCGTCGTTTATGCCTTCGTTTCATTCTTCCATGGACCCAATGCTTCATCGCTCTGACTCACCTATGCTCTCACAATGCCGTACGGCAACGAGCCGTCGCCACTTTACAATTTACCCGTCCGTTGCCGGTTTTTCAACTAGGGGCATCGCCGAATTTTATTGTTAACCGTATTAAACGTTATGGATGGCCGCGAAATGAAAATGGTTCCATACTTCACGACTCGCGCTCGCCCAGCACCAGCGACACCGTCACCGCTATGACGAGATTGACAACCAGCCCGACAATGCCCGCGTGAATTCCGGCAACCTTGCCGTGTCCCGTCAGCGCCAGAGAGGCGGCGACGGCAATGCCGGCAAGCAGGCCGGCAAGCACGGCGCTTGCGTGCAACCGGCGCCAGCGTATGCCGAGCATGAACGCCGGCGCCAGTTGAATCAGTATTTCAAACTTGATGACCAGCAGTTTGATCAGGGTCGCATCCCGCAGTCGGATCGCCAACACTACCAGAATGCCCAGCAGCAACCACGACAGCAACTTCCCCAGACGCATCAGTTCCGCTTCACTCGCATCGGGCTTGATGAACCCTGCGTACAGGTCTTTTGTCAGCATCGACGAAATCGACAACAATGCGGAATCCGCAGTTGACATGACGGCGGCCAGAATCGCGCCGAAAAGGATGACGACCAGCCAGTAACCGAAGACGGATGCCTGCTGGATATCGCTCAGGATCACCGTCAGCACCCGGTCGCTGGAGGCGCCTTCGAGCAACTGCGGATAGTTCGCTAACGCCGTGATCCCGACGAACACGGCGACCATTGCCGTCGTGAACGGGATGAACGCCATCACTACAAAGCTGCGGCGCAACGCCGCAGCGGAGTCCGCAGCGTAAATTCGCTGAATTGCCTGCGGATACAGGGCGCCGCCGATGCCGACGAGAAAGATGAAGCTGAACCACTCGCGGCAGCGGGCGGCGGACGGCGGTAGGATCTTCGCCCGGTCCCCTTCCGAAGCGAGAATCATGCGGGCCGACTCGCCGGGCAGTCCGTACTTTTGAAAAATCAGGACCAACAGAACGCCGAAGCCGACCAGCAGCATCAGCCCCTGGATCATGTCCGTCCAGGCCACGGCCCGGAGACCGCCCATGGTTTCGTAGATCACCATGATCAATGCCAGCATCACAACCCCGTACAGATAGGCGCTGGCCGGCGGCAGTCGTGTCAAACCCTCGAGGGCGCGCCCCATCGCCATCAACTGCGCAAGCAGGTAATTGGACAGGGCAACGATCATGACGACCGAGGCGATCAGGTTGATGGTCTTTGAATTGAAACGGTCGGTTAGGAAATCCGTCGGCGTGATGAAGCCCTTGCGGCGCGCCAGGCGGTGAAGTTCCGGTGCGAAGAGGAGGTAAAACACGATGATCGCGGTCATGAAGTGCACACTCATGACCCAGGCGTAGCCGATGCGGTATGTCTTACCGGTGAATCCGAACAAAGTGTTGCCGCTATACTGCGTCGCGTACAGGGTCAGCACCAGGACAACGAAACCGAAGCCGCGGCCGGCCAGGTAGAAATCCTTCATGGAGTTTTCCTGCCGGGCACGCATGCCGAGCCAGCCGACAATCAGTAAGGAGAGTATGTACGCTGCGATCAGCGCCAGGCCGCCGGGACCAAATGGTAGCAGATCACTGTTCATTGGTGCTGGGAATGCTCCGTTCCGAGACCTCAAGATCGCCCGTTGGTTCGGTGTCGGATTCGTCATTGCCCGAATCCGGCCAGCGCTTTAGAAGCAGCCAGGCCGTCAACAAAGAGGCTGCGAGATTGGCAAGAAGGGCAACAACAACCCATGCCGGCAGTCCCAGCCACAGCGTCGCATCTCCGGACGGCCAGTACCAGGGCACGGCAATGGCGAGGAGAACCGCGTAGGCAAGCCAGATCGGCCAGCGGATGTGCTGATTTGTGCGGGGAATCTCAGACATGATTATCTGGGCAACGGCGGACGCGGCTGAATTGGGGCTGCCTCAGCAGTTGATGGGGGAAGATCAATCGAAACACGTGAGGCCGCGGGAAAAAGTACCCCACAATCCCGGTATTCCAATGACGAATTCCCGGTGTTCAGCCGTCCGTCAGCCGATGGATCACGTTCCACGCGCTCCCCCATACGGAATAGTCACGTGATGTTCAGCGAGGTTCTGGCGCTGCCAGTTTTGGCAGGCTGAAACGGAGTACTTAATCTCTCCCGAGAAACTTGGTTCCGGGTTTCAGGTGTTCGAAGACCGGTAGATTGCAGTCATTCTTTGGAGGGCTGCAAAGTTTCATATCGTAATAACTGGTTCGCACCGCGAAGCGGCGGATGCTCCTCTTAAACTCTCCTCTTAAACTCTCCTCTTAAACTCTCCTCTTAAACTCTCCTCTTAAACTCTCCTCTTAAACTCTCCTCTTATAATCCCGCCCCTTAACCCCACTCCCACCTGAATTGAGGGAAAGGATTACGAGTTTGTTCTGTCCAGTCCTGACGAAAAGTTGACAGTTTCTATGTCGTCCTTCGTCCTCGAAACCGTGTCGCAATCGAGTACAAGGACAAAGGACGAGTCCCCAATCCCCAATCCACAGTCCCGCCATTGAAATGCCGGCAGACGGCGTCTACATTGAACTCATGATCACCGATGAGCAGAATAACGCATTTGACGCGCACGGCTACTTTGTACTCGAGGACGTCCTTGACGCGGCCACGTTATCGGAGTGCCGGGCGGAAATTCGGCGGCTACATGAACATTACGGTGAGCTCAAGACCAAGGAGGCGCCGGAACTTCAGTGCTTTCAGATCGAACCGTTTTCGCAAGTGCAAAAGGAAAACGATCTGCCGGTGCTTCGTAAAATCGAACAGACCGACCGCTTCTCGGACGTCTTTCGGCGTCTTGCCGAGCATCCGAAGCTGGTAGCGGCGCTCAGGCAATTACTGGGACCGGATCTTTTGCTGTTTCGCAGCACGTTGATGCTGAAACCCAACCACCATGGCTCGGCCCACGGCTTCCATCAGGATTCCGCGTACTGGCCGATGGATCCGCCCGTATCGATCACGCTCAGTATAGCACTCACGGAAGCCACTCCCGAAAACGGTTGTTTCAAGGTCATACCGGGAAGCCATCAGTGGGACCTTCAGGAGTGGGGACAGATCTGGCGGGATGAAGGTGACGGGATGACCGACCGAACCGACGTCGATCTCTCCGGTCAGATCGAGGTACCGATGCGGGCCGGCAGCGCCCTGTTCTTGCACAGCAAACTGGTCCACGGCTCTGGCCCGAACATGTCAACAAATCCGCGAAACACGGCGCTTTACGTATATTTCCCCACCAACGTCAGCTACAAGCCGTTGCACGCGGAAGAGCCGAAGTCAAAGACATTCCGCGTTATTTGCGGCGCCGGCGGCCGGCAAGAAATCACCATGACGGCGGTATGATTCGTCGCCGTGCACGGCGACGCGAATCACCGCCTCATGATCAGCCGGAACGTCCCCAGCACGGCCTGCAGCACAACGTTCCCCGGAAACAGAACGATCTTGAAGAACATCAGCATGCGGTTGAAGGCGTCGCTGTAGGAAAACCGATGAATGTGCTTGTCGCGACACCCTTGCGAAAAGAGCTCAATCTCCTGCTCGAGCACTTGTGGGCAAAATCGCTGCATACTCAGGTGGTGAATCTGCCGAAGGCGAAGGTCGTGCACTCATCCCGGACCGAGATTACCCTGGCCGCCGCCGGCCATGGCAAAGTCCGGTTCGCTGTCGCAGCACAATATCTCATCGATGCACTCGGCCCGTTCGACCTCCTCATCTGCGCCGGCGCCGCCGGTGCTCTCTCCGCCGAACTTCACCCCGGCGACGTTGTCGTGTCGACCTGTACGATTGAGCATGACTACAAGCTGGGATTCGGCGGGCCGTCCGAGCCGCCGAAATTCGACGGCGATGCCGAATTGATCGCGCAGATGCAGGCGGCGACGACCGAGCCAGGGGCGTTCCGTGTCCTTTTCGGGCCGGTAGCCAGCGGCGATGAGGATGTCGTGACCAGGACCCGGGCCGACGAACTGCATAAAGCCACCGGCGCCCTCGCCGTCGCGTGGGAGGGCGCCGGCGCCGCGAACGTCTGTTCTTTCAACAACATTCGATTCCTGGAAATCCGTGCCGTCGCGGATGCCGCGGACCACGCCGCCGCCGACAGCTATCATCTAAACCTTCCCTGCGCGATGCAGAACATCGGCACCGTATTGGAGTCTTATTTCGCGGAAACCGCGAAATAATGGTCATAATGGTAGTCATAATAGGAATAACAGAATAATAGAATAATAATAATGGCAATAATGGTGACTCTTAATTTAACACCTGAAACTGTAGCTATTTAAATTAATTTTATCCAATTATACTCTAATCGGCGTAGTTAAAGTTGGCGTTCACCTTGTTGGCGTCAGCGACGGTGCCGTTTTGAAACATTCGATTTTTTTCCGCGGGGCCCGCGAAAAAAACCGGAGAAGATACTCATGTCGAAAAAACGTGTGCTGTTGACGGGGGTGGAAGGCTGCATTGGCAGCGCCTGTCGTCAACACTGGGGCGATCATTTTGCGGTGCGCTACCTGGTCTACACCGACGACCAGATGCCGGATGACAGCGATGATGTCGTGGTCGGTGGTTGCCAGGACTTCGATTTGATGGTGCAAGCCACCGCCGGCATGGATGCGGTCGTGCATCTGGCGGCCATAGGCATGGGGCACAGGGCGTCGTTAGAACCCCTGCTCGATTCGAACATGATCGGCACCTACAACGTCTCACCGGCGGCTGGGAATCCGATGGTATCCTGGCAACACCGGACATGCCGCCGCGGGCCGATTCGCTCTATGGCGTTACCAAATCGTTTGCGAGATTCTGGGCCATTTCTACGCCGACCGGCACGGGCTGGAGTTCGTAGCTGTGCGCATCGGCAGCGTCTATGCCGATGACCGACCGCATGTAATTCGAGATATCTGGATGTGGACCAGCCAACGGGATATGGCCGAACTACTGCGCCGGGCGGTGCAGGTCGAGGGGATTCGATTTGCCATCGTCTATGGCGGCTCGAACAATCCGAACAGCTGCCTCGAGCTTGCGTCGGCCGGTGACATCCTGGGCTTTGTGCCGCAGGACGATGTCATGGAGTATCTGGATGATCTACCGGCGGCGATCGTCGCCCGCCACGAAACCACCGTCTGGCAGGCGCTCGACAAGGGCACGGGTCACACGCTCAAATTAGGCGGCCGCGACGGTTGTGGGTAGGTGGTGACGGGCTCAATCATTCGAATTCGGCGACCTGTTTCCGTTTCTGAATCCGTTTACGGGCCTCGGCAGCGTTGCGTCGGATGTGCTCCTCCTCGTCCTTCAGCGCTTCGATCAACGCCGGCACGGCCGCCTTGGCCTCCGGGCCGATTTTCCCAAGGACCCGGACAGCCCGGCCTCGGACATCGCTGTCCTTGTCCTTCAGCGCTTCGATCAACGCCGGCACGACCGTATTGGCCTCCGAGCCGATCGCCCCAAGAGCCCAGACAGCCTCGGCTGCGACCCCCTTATCCTCGTCCTTGAGCGCTTCGATCAACGCGGACACGGCCGCCTTAGCCTCCGGGCCGATTGCCAGAAGGGCCCCGGCAGCGCGGTATCGGACCTCCCTGTTCTCGTCTTTCATCGCTTCGATCAACGCGGACACGGCCGCCTTGTTAGCCTCCGGGCCGATTGCCCCAAGGGCCGTGGCAGCACGGTATCGGAACTCCCTGTTCTCGTCCTTGAGCGCTTCGATCAACGCGGGCACGGCGTCCGGGCCGATTGCCCCAAGGGCGCTGACAGCCTGGTTTCGGACATCACTGTGCTTGTCCTTAAGAAGCACTTCGATCAAGGCCGGCACGGCCGTCTTGGCCTCCGGGCCGATTGCCAGAAGGGCCCCGATAGTGCGGTATCGGACATCGCTGTCCTTGTCCATCAGCGCTTCGATCAACGCCGGCACGGCCGTCTTGGCCCCCGGGCCGATTGTCCCAAGGGCCCAGACAACGCTGCGTCGAACATCCCTATCCTCGTCCTTCAACGCTTCGATCAACGCCGGCACGGCCGTCTTGGCCTCCGGGCCGATTGCCCCAAGGGCCTTGGCAGTCTGTTTTCGGACATCACTGTGCTCGTCCTTAAGCGCTTCTATCAAGGCCGACACGCGATCTAACTCCGCACACGACGTGCACATACTCCCGATAGCCGCCAAGAACAGCGTGAACACCGTCGTCATCTTCATGGGTTCACCCTCCTCTGGTGTTTCCCTCATGTTTTCGGCTATTTAATTTTCCAGCGCTCACGCGCTGCTCTTTCCGATAGCCGATCATCCAGGTATCAACCAGTAGGCCTTACTGGTCAATGATCGAATTCAGCCGAATCCAGAATTTCCGCTCATCGACCGATTTGACGATGAGCAGAAGGCCGACACGGTCGACTCAACAAAGGCCTACTCGAAAACTGTCTTCCCGCCTTCGTCCCGAATGCGGGACTACGGCACGGCAAGCAGGAGGCGAAAGACTACACCGTTGACACGGATGTCTTCCAGACGCTTGATGCGGCGGCCCGGCGAGATCCCCATGCGAACCGCGAAACGGCAGGCGTTAGCGGCGAAGCTCCAACCGCCGTCGGGGTCGTTTCCACGGGCTCGCGGCGTAGTGCTGCGGCCCTTTCCTATTATTGACAGCGAAAAAAACGGCGAATTTCCGCACTATGGCTAAAAAACCGTACAGATAATCTGTCTGCTGGGGAAATCACTGTGGCGGTAATGTGGCTGTTATTCGCCGAAAAAGGCATAAGTTAGGACAGCAACGGGCACTACCGGACAGAAAATCGAAAAATGGTGAGAAACCGCTTCGAATAAGGCTTGGTAGATTGGTGGCAGGGGAAGGATTCGAACCTTCGAAGGCATCGCCAGCAGATTTACAGTCTGCCCCCTTTGACCGCTTGGGGACCCTGCCAAAACTTTCTGATGCAAGTAAAGAAAAGTATCTAGTATGACACGAAATCGAGTCCGCTGCAAGAGTAAAATGCAAATGAAAGCAACTTCACTGCCGTCCGACCGACTTGGCAGAGCCGTCTGAGAGTTGCGAGTAGAGACGAAAAGTGAAGAGCAGGACCACGTGCCACACTCCACCCGACTTCGCTCAGGTAGCTAGGTTGGGCTGGCGTCTTTCACCATTCATTTTGACTCACCGAATCGGCAAGACAACGCGCAATAAATTGTTCCGTCGTACTCGTACTCGAATCGACCGTAGAGGACGAGGACAAGGACGAGGACGATTGGCGCGTTCGACGGGAATTTAAGCTGCGCGTTTGTATTTTGGCCTCCCTCGGAATTCGGTGATGCCTAAATGCCCCCTCCACCTCCCACCCGACTTCGCTCCGTCAGCCGACGGACTTCGTCGGGCAAACGCCTTCCACCATCCCGAATCCCCACGCATCATTCACCTCCTCTTCTCTCCTAATTCCTCCCCTACGGGTCAACCCTTGGTAATCGCACCCCAACCTATCGCCAGCAGGCCAACAAGAAAGCCGATCGCGACGCCGCTGACGTGGGCGATGGAACTGACTTCCGGCGTTGCCAGATCGTAAACGGACTGCACGACGAACAGGAATGCAATGAGCAGCAAGCGTGCCCGCGCCTCGTGCGATCGTTGGCGCCGCCATTGGCAAAGATAGATGGCCGCAATGGCGCCCATCACCCCCATGATCGCACCGGATGCGCCGATGAATATCTCTATCTCTCCCGCCGACGGCCGGCTGGCGAACGCCAGGATGATCATGGACCCCGTACCAGCCAGCAAATAGGTGAGGGCGTAGCGCCATTTTCCGATGAAAAACTCGAGGAACGGTCCGAGTATAATCAGTGCCAACATGTTCAAAATCAAATGGAATGCACCGTAGTGAAGAAAGACGGAACTGAGCAGACGCCATCCCTGACCGCCTTCGAGGATATCATGGGGAGTGGCCGCGCCGAGGGCGTAAAGCACGTCCGCGTCGGTGGCGCCGCCTTTCACGATCTCGGCGACAAAGGTAATCAGATTCAAGACCACGAGCACGTAGGTCAGCCATGCCTGGCGGTAAGCGACCGCCGCTGGATAATGGTGCCGCCGCTCGCGTTTCGCCGTTGCGTACGCCTCTTTCATGACGGTCGTGGCATGAGGGCCGAGGAACGCGCTTCCGGCCACCGCGCCGTCCCGCAGGCGTGCCTCTATTTCCGACCGAATCAGTTGGTCGGAGCCGGTGTGAATCGCGTCAAACTCCCGTGCCGCCGCGGCGCCATCCCCGGCGGCCAACGCCGCTGTTCCCCGCCAGTACAATTTGACGTCTTGCGGGTGACTCGTCAACGGGCCGTCGAGAATGCAAGCGACGGCGTCGCGATGCCCCGTGAATGCAAAGACAAAGAGGCGTGCCGTTGCCAGAATCTCGGTATAACCCGACGCCGGCATTCCATCTTTGAAAGTACCGTAAGCCTGCACCATACGATCGATCGACCCGATCTCCCCGAGTGCCCGAATATACTGAGCCGCCAGGTTCACATCGATGCGAAGATTGCCGTTATGTACGGTGTCTTCGAACCATTCGACATAGTCGTGCCATCGGTCCTGAAGCCGGAATCGATAGGAAATGGCGAGTCGGCCGGTCCATGTCGTCGGCGTCTCGATTCGCTGCAGAATCTCAACGGCTCGCCCGACGTCACCGCCCTGGGCCAATTCGAGGGCGCGCAGCAGATCCACCCGTTCGCGCCAGCCGTCCGCCGGATGCAACCACGAGAGCAAGCGGGCCAGGCGCGACGCCTTCCGAAACTCCTTCATGGTCGTCAAGCGCAGCAGAATGCGGTTGCCGATGGCCGGCGCCAAGACCAGCGGCAGCCAGACTGCAGCTGTGATCAGGCCGGCCGAATCGGGCATCGTCACACAGCCGAAGACAAGCAGGACGACGATCGCCGCCAACATGGCGACCCAACCACGATTTTCACTCACTGCGGTCGCTCGGATGATGGCGGTCAGCTGCACGGCTGTTGTCAGTCCAACCAGCCACATCAAAATGTGGTTCAGATCCACTGAAGCGGAATCGGATAAAGTTTTGAAGTTATGGGGAGATGGATCGTTCTATCACTAGGCGAAGCAAACCCTGATCGTGAACGCAATCATTCCGCCTGAGGCGAATCCGCCTCAGGCGGAAAACCCCGTCGGATTTTCGCATTCGTGAACCCTGACGTAAACCCCGTCGGCTATTGGAGAGTTTTAACCCCGTCGAACTCCAGATCGATTCGAGTTTACGCCAAAGTTCACGATAGGGGAAGAGATCGATAGCGTTCACGATAGCGTTCACGACACGGGTAGCGAATTCTGCAGCCGAGAGACAACTGTCCGACATTCGAGTCATCGACAAAGCCGACGGAGGCAATCCCGCATGGCGGACGCCTTATCGGCAGCGTTGCAGGCAGAACGAACCAGTAACTCATTTTTCCAGGAAAAGCTATAATTTGTGAACGGCGACGGTTGTAAGACAATTGAAATATAGCTAACGTTCGATGCCCTCGCAGTCGTCCTGCCACTCTGCAAAACCTGAACCAGAACTCACCGAATCGCCAATAGGACGCGCAATGGATTTTTCCGTCGTCCGCGTCGTCGTCCTCGACAGTCGATTCGAAGACGACGACGATTGGCTCGTACGGCGGGAATTCAAATCGCGCGTTGACATTTTGGCCTCCTGCGGGACACGGGGAGGCTTGCCAAACCTTCGACCCCGAGAACCTCTCAACCTCCGTCGCCAGCATCAATGGATTTCACTGACTTGAACCCACAGCAACTCGCCGCCACCCGCGCCCTCGACGGGCCGGTCTTGGTGCTTGCCGGTGCCGGCACCGGCAAGACATCGGTCATCACCTACCGGATTGCGGCATTGCTGCGCAACGGTGTCGACGCCGAGCATCTGCTTGCCGTCACATTCACGAACAAAGCTGCCCAGGAAATGCGGGAGCGGATCCACGGCCTCCTACCCAGTGCCGATATCGCCGCCATGGCCGTGTCGACGATACATTCCTTCTGCTGCCGCGTCCTGCGGCGGGACATTCATCATCTGGGCTTCAGTCGGCGATTCGGCATTGCCGATGCCGGTGATCAGGACAGCTTAACTCAGCAGCTCATGGGTGAAATGGGGCTTGCTAAAGGTGAGTTCGACGCGAATTTTTTCAAGAACGGCATCAGCCACGCCAAGAATCACATTGAATCGCCGGACGACGTTGGCGCCAACAGCCGTCGCGATATTATGAAGATACTTGCCGACTTGTATGCGCGTTATCAGACCGTTTTGAAAAACATGAACCTGCTCGACTTCGATGACCTGTTGCTCTTTACCGTTCGGTTGTGGCAGGAACATCCCGATGTCCTCGAGCAGTACCGGGACCGATATCGCTACATACTCGTGGATGAGTATCAGGACACGAACCGGGTTCAGTCCGAATTGCTGCGGCTGCTTTCCGGGCCGAGCCGGAACATCTGTGTCGTCGGCGATGACGACCAGTCCATCTACGCTTGGCGCGGGGCCGATATCAGGAATATCCTCGAGTTTACGACCACCTATCCGAAGGCGACGGTCATCAAACTCGAGCAGAATTACCGTTCGACAAAGGCTATTCTCGAAGCCGCCAGCGACGTCATTTCGCGGAATGAAGACCGCCATGCCAAGCGGCTCTGGTCGACGAAACCGGAGGGCGACCGTATTCGCTACTTCGAAGCTGAAGACGAAATCAGCGAAGCGCGGCTGGTCGCCGATCTGATCCGCGAAACGTGTTACGGGCCGGGGATTTCCTTCAACGACATCGCCGTCCTGTTTCGTTCCAACCATCAAACCCGGCCGTTTGAGGAGGCAATGAGGGATCACGGGCTTCCGTACCGGATCGTCGGAGCGAAATCCTTTTACGAGCGGCGTGAGATCAGGGATGCCGTGGCCTATCTTCGCATCCTCCACAACGACCGCGACGATCTCAGCCTCCTGCGCATCATTAACGTCCCCGCCCGCGGCGTCGGCGATAAGTCGATCGAAAAACTCAAACAGATGCAGACCATTATGGGCGAACCGCTGCTGGCCATTATCCGCAAACCGGACTTCCTGAACGCGCTCGCCGCCAGGGGGCGATCGAATGTCGAGGCTTTCATCAAGGCCTATGACGCTGCGCTGTCCGCGTTCACGACGCCCGGCTACCTGGCGCGAAAACTGCTTCGCTATCTTTCCGATATCGATTACATCCCTGGTTTGGGAAAGGTCTACAAAAACCGGAAGGAGGCCCGGCAGCGCTCTGACAACGTCGTTGAGTTCGTCAATTCCGCGGCACTGTTTGAGGAGCGTTTGATCGAGCGGGCACTCCCGCGCGATGACCGGAGCGGCGGCGGCGCGACGTTGCAGTCTTTTCTGGAGGCGTTTTCACTGACCGACGATCGCGACCGGACGGAGGAAAAGACCGAGGCGGACGACGGTGTCACCCTGCTCACCGTGCACGCCGCAAAGGGGCTCGAGTTTGCCTGCGTAATCATCATCGGAATGGAGCAGAACATGTTTCCGCACGAGCGATCGATCAACGATTTCGCCGTCGATGAAGAACGGCGCCTCTTTTACGTCGCCATGACGCGGGCACAGGATCATCTCGTCCTGACACGGGCCGTAACCCGAACGCGTTTCAACCGAAGGGCTGTGATGCAACCGTCACAGTTTATTGCCGAACTCCCAGAACATCTGGTGCAGCAGGAAACCCCGGAGGCGGCATTCTCCCCGGCTTCGTCGGATCAGGTCAGCACCGTCATTTCGAAAATGAAGGAACGGTTCGGATGAGTGCGGACCTCGTAACCGCTGCTTTCGAAATAACCATTCGAGGATCGGCAGTCAATCCATTGGAGTCTGAAGGATGAAACAGCGGCTGCGGAGTCCGCAATCAGGTCCTTTTCGGTGGTGGCCGACCGGTTTTCTCGGCATCACGATGTTCGGCGTCTTCGCGCTTTCCGGTTGCCGGACGCCTGGCAATGATGGGGAGTTCGTGCGTGTCGGGGACTGGCGCGAACGCCTGGCGGCACACCGCATGGCCCCGGGACAGAACATACACAAGATCGATATTTGCCGGAACGCTGATGCATCGCACCATCTCGTTCGGATCCGCGAGCGCGAGCCGTATCACATACATGCGAAACATGATCTTACGGTCTCCGTCTTGGCCGGCCGCGGGGAAATCGTCATCGACGGAAAGCGCCATCCGTGCGGACCCGGGAACGTGCGATACATTCCGCGCGGCCGGCCGCACGCCTATATCAATCGCGGGCGCGAGCCCGGTGTCGCGTACGCGATTTTTAATCCGCCGTCCGACGGTTAAGATATCATTCCAGTGGGCGAGTGAGACGCGGGATAGAGGATGGCGTCAGGAGGTCTTTGCGTGTCGCGGGTTGGCTGCATTGCAATCGGCAATCAGCACTGCGACAAGCTCCGGATTTCCAACAATCGCAAATCGGCAATGACTTTGCTTTCCGTCATTATTCCAACATTTAATCGTTGGCCGTTGCTGCCGCGCGCGGTTGAATCGGTATTGAACCAGACGCTTCTCCCTGACGAAGTGATTATCGTAGATGACGGATCGACCGATGCGACGGAAGCGGAGTTTGCTGCCCGTTTCCCGCATCTGCGCTATATCCGACAGAAAAACCTTGGGGTCAGCGCCGCGCGCAATACCGGGATCCGGGAGGCACACGGTGATTGGCTCGCCTTTCTTGATTCCGATGACAAATGGCTGCCGGAAAAGCTCGCGCAGCAGATCGCGGCACTGGAACGCAATGCGCATTACCAGTTGTGTCACACGAACGAGATTTGGATTCGCCATGGCCGACGTGTCAATCCGTTGAAGAAACACACGAAGTCCGGCGGTTACGTTTTTCGCAACTGCCTGCCGTTATGCGTAATCTCACCATCATCCGTTATCATCCATCGCAACCTGTTTCTCGAAGTCGGATTATTTGACGAAGAGTTGCCGGCCTGCGAAGATTATGACATGTGGCTGCGAATCTGTGCACGCCATCCGGTTCTCTACCTCGAGGAACTGCTGCTTGTCAAATATGGTGGCCACGACGATCAATTGTCCAGGAAATTTTGGGGGATCGATCGTTTTCGCATCACGGCATTGGAGAAGATAATCCGGTCTGGTGTGCCGGCACCGGAAAACCGGCACCAAGCCGTATTGATGCTTCTGAAAAAAATCGGAATCTTCCTCGAGGGTGCGAAGAAACGCGGGAAAACCAACGACATTGCGCGGTATGAAGACAAGCTCGCGACGTATCGGGAATTCCTCGATCGCTCTTGACCAGAGCGGTGCATTCAGCAGCCGCTGACCAAAACCCACCGGCCGCCGACGATTCCCTCGACGTGGCAACTCCGTTCGCCATCGGGAACAGTCCCGACGCTGTCTCGAACCGATAGAATCGTTCATTATCACGGGCTAAGTTAGTCATCTCGACTCCGGCTGTTTCGCCTGGCCGGAGCAACAAGTTGCCAGGGAGCGCCCACTGCCTCGCGCTGCGATCCGGTTATTACGGATTGTCACTCCCGCGGCTTTGTGGGGCTGATCCCGTGAGGGACGTTGTCCCGTCCCAACGGGACTGACGTCCGCCGAGGCGGAAAACTTTCGTTCGTTGCCGGACAGTTCAAAGTAGCCCAGGCTGAAAGCCTGTGCTACAATCGACCAATCCGTTCAACCGATGCCTTAACGGACAATCTAAGTTTCTCAGGAGCTTATTCCCGCGGCCGTTGTGTAGCCGTGAATAGAATGAGATAAACTTGGCTCCGGTCCGGCAACACCTAAATTCATCGGCGAAGCCATGTCATCCCATCAGAGGCCACTCAACGTCGCGGTGATCGGCGCAGGGACTTTCGGGGAACTGCATGCTCAGACAATGGCGGCACTGCCGGAGGCACATCTCGCTGCCGTGGTCGACACCGACAGCGAACGGGCCGCGGCCGTTGCGACCCGCCTCGACGTCGAACACACGTTCACCGACATCGTTGAGTTGATCGCTGCCTGCACGGTCGATGCCGCCATTGTCGCAACGCCGACCGCGACCCATGTCGACATCGCTCTGGAAGCGCTGGGAGCGGGACTCAACGTCCTCGTTGAAAAGCCGGTGGGTATCGACGTCCCTGATATCCAGCGTCTGGCTAACGCCGCCGAGGACTGCAACGCAACGGTCATGGCAGGCCATATCTGCCTCTTTCATTCTCAACTCAGTCCGTTGATTGCCAGGGTTCGGGAGCGAGGATTCCGCGTACTCCACTTCGCCCGGCACCGGTCGACGGATCATGTCGAGCGGTTTCCCGATGAGCACCCGATCAATCTGACAACTGTCCATGACCTTTACATCGCGGCTCAGATGGCCATCGGGGAGGAGCCGCAGATGTTCGATGCCCTTGACGCCGCGGATAGTACCGGGCGTCCGGATTGTTCGTGGTCCACACTGCGATGGGGCGATGGCCGCGTGGCCACCTTTCACGCCCACTGGACGCTGCCGGTGGACGCCAGAACGGCCGTCGGATTCGATTACGTCGAAGTCCATGGCGACGGATACTCCGCGCGGTTGAACACCAACCCGCAAAATCTAAGTTGGTACGAAGAAAAGATGAACCGGCCTTTCGCTCTCGAAATTTCCGTCATTCATGGCCGGCCCGTCGGGATGCTCGCTGAGGAGCTGCGTACCTTTATCGCCGCCTGCCGCGGTGCGCCGGTACCCCCGGGTTGCCGGATTGCCGATGCCGTCCAACTGCAGCAATGGATGGACAGGCT
>Ga0310123_10002088_pt1 | contig 16128 bp, 12 predicted proteins | sample CB6_AW_1057_MG_FD_203505 | JGI IMG/M metagenome (GOLD analysis project Ga0310123, IMG submission 203505) | Marine microbial communities from Western Arctic Ocean, Canada - CB6_AW_1057 | ecosystem: Environmental > Aquatic > Marine > Oceanic | place: Canada: Western Arctic Ocean | collected... | reverse complement strand
TGAACCGCTTGGCCATGTTTCTTGCAAACTGTCCGCTCGAATCGGTACGCGATGCCCAGGCGGCCCGGCAGTTGGCCACGCGGGCCCACAAGTCCGCGCTTCAAAACGCCTTTTACTGCACAACATTGGGCGTTGCCAACTACCGCGCCGGGGATTGGCCGGCAGCCGTAGAATGGTTCCACAAAGCGATCGCGCTACGTGAAATCGAGCCGCAGGGAAACGAGCTGTTTTTCCTCGCCATGGCACTCTGGCAACAGGCGGCCGGACCGAGCGACGATGCCGAACAATCCTATCAGCAGGCACTCTGGTGGACCGACCAACATCGTCCCGGCAATCTCGATTTACGCCACGTTCGCGACGAAGCGCAGCACGTCCGCGAACAATTTAATACCAATCCAACAGAAACAACGGCCACGGATGGTGAATAGAGGACGTTGGGCACGGCGAACATTCCTTTCCACAGGGCCGCCAATTTCAAGATTCGTCATCTGCTTAAATTCGATGGTCATTTTCGGGTATCTGTTTTTTCTTCCAGCGAATTTGAGCAGACGACGAATTTCCTTGACATTCATGTAAGTTATTTCTGTGAAGTACTTTACAGTCACGTGTCCCGTCCGGCACTTGCGTCGAGTTTAAGTTCTACCGTTCATTCGAGTTCTTCGGGTCATGCCTCCATCGGCAACAGCCGGAAAATTTTTGCGACGCTCACTCCGCGCAGCGGGTCATTGGCGACCGCGGAATCCTTGTACGTGATTAGATATGACATTCGCGCCTACCGGCAAATGAGTGAGAACCTATTGGTTATTGGTTACGATCGGAGTCGAAAACCTCTTCGACCATTTCTACCAGGAGCACTTCGAACCGCGCGTCAATCCTGGAGCGAATTTGGGCGTATTTCAACCCGAGACGACGTTTTACGCCGGTTTCGGCTGTAACTACTAGTGCAGGGAAAGGGGTCAGGTCTTGACTTTAAACTTTTGGGCTTTGAAACGGCAATAAAACCGTGACAGGAACATCTCCCAAAAGTTAAAAGTCAAGACCTGATCCCGACCTTGACGTGTAGCATAGATTGGCGGGGTATGCTATGCTTGAGAGAGTGATCGATGTGGACGAGGGAAAAATAGCCGATGGCAAAAAAGGGTCCAAGAAAAAAAGTTCCCAAGGAACTAGCTGTCATTAACGCAGACAATTGCACGGGCTGCGAGTCCTGCCTCGAAGTCTGTCCGGTCGATTGCATCGAGATGAAGACGATCGATCGTGGATTGGTCAAAGGGACCCAGCAGTGGTGTGAAATCGATCTGGAGCGCTGCGTCGGCTGCGAAGTCTGCGTGCACATTCCGCAAAAAAAAACCAACCCATACGAATTGTTGGTCTGTCCCTGGGATGCGATCGAGATGGTGCCGACCCAAAACGTGGCTGCCGTCGTGGCGCAAATCGGTGGACCACAGGACTACATCTACGAGAACTGGGACCGGCTGGTCGGTACTGCGCAACATCTGGCCGAACTGCGGGCGAGCAGTTGATCTTCAGTCTTTGCCGATGTGTTCTATTTCGTTCCAATATTTTTCGAATGCGCTGTCGGCGTGAAAGTCCGGGCTGTTGTCGATGTCGTGGCATTCCAGGCAATTGACTTGGGCGTCCTCCAGGCGAAGCCGCATTTGCTGCTGGAGTCGAATCAGTTGCTCGTCTGTGACATTGGTCTCACCTTCTTCCGCTGCCACATGTTCTGAACCGGGACCATGACAGTTTTCGCAACCGTTGCCGTGCAAATGCCGTGAAGCCTCCAGTTCGAGATAACCGGTCTTGTATGGGGAATACGCTTGTGGATTCCAGCCGGTGACGTGGCAGCTGAGACACTCGGGATCAAAATGCCGAGGCACTTCGTACCGTTCCGGGGGTTCCACCAACGTTTGCGTCGCGTGGGAGTGTGGCGTATTGACCCAGATGGAGTGTGCGGTGATATGGCACTCGCCGCATTTTTCGGAACCGACAAACTCGCGTCCGCTGGGATGCGCAGCGGGCCGCAGCCAGAGCCCATCCAGGCCGAGCGCTTCAAGTTGCTGTTGGTACTCGGCTAACAGACGCATCATTTTGGGCGAGTCGGACCACTGGGCATCGAGTGCCACACGCTGATAACGCACCGGTTGGTCGGCATCGTCGTAAACGCCAATCACGCCTACATACATGCCTTTTGTGCCGACTTGCACGAGGACCGCGTCACTCCCTTCGATGGGCTCGGGTTGATAAGTCGGTTCGCCCGCGCCGCCTGCGGTTACTACGATGTCAAAACGAGGATACGCCCGAGATAAGGCTTGCGTTTCCTCAATCGACGCATGAGCGAGCAGCACGTACAGATCGCACGAAGCGCTTTCCAATTCGGGCCAGATGCCCCGCAGTGCGTCCACCGAGGGAGTCACTGTCAACTCATCGCTGGCGACCCGCTCGTGATGACTGTCTCCCAACACCGTTGTCACACCGACCTTGTGTCCACCCGCTGCAATAATCTGAAATGTCGGCACGACTCCGATGACATCGACGTTGGCGGAGGTAAACGGTGTGTTGCCACCATCTCCCACCATGGCGAAAATAAGTTCGCCGGTCGATAGGCGCAGGTCATCCGGACCGAACGCAATCACGTCATATTTCATTTGACGCAGGGCCTGGATTGTCGTTTGAAATTTAACTTGAGGCTGCACGCCAAATCGCCGCACTTGGTTGCCGATGTCTAACGTGACCGTCGGCCAGCCAAGTTTGCGGACCTGTTCGAGCACACTATGGCGCCTCGCCAGTCCCCCTTTCTGGTTCGCCAGCCCGGTGCAGCCGCACGGTTCGATGTAACCGTGCTGCCGACCGGTGAGAAACAGTGCGAATTTCGGCGGCGGCCACTCCATAAAGTCTAGCCGTTCGGTGACACCGGACTCAACGGTGTTCGCATTGCTCTCGACCTCAACGGGCAACGCGGACAACGAGTCCAGCTCTAGTGGTTCCGCCTGGCTGGCGACCGGCTCACTCTTGTCCTGGTTACCCGCAGGTTCCGTGCAGCCGCTCAACAGCTCGGCCGCGATGAGAATCAGGCCGCCCCAACCCGCCACGGTTGCTCGTGATACTAGCCCGACTCGCGAGAGAGAAGCACTGCCAACAATGATTCCGTGGGAATCACTAGGTGGTGTCCCTCGCTCGCGCGTCGGGTTCGTTTGTCGCACCTTTTTCCCGCATGCTAATTGTGTCAATGTGCCGGGCAACGATGGGTCATCCTTGAATGGCAAATTCAACATAGACGGGAACGTCTTTGGCTTCGGGGTGTTCCGATTGGATGTGAATCTCAGCGTAACTGGAGGTTTTCGTCCCCAGCCGATTGAGATTGCGGCTACCGGGATGGATTTCGATGGAAAGTGGGTACTTGTAGACCAGTCCACGATTGATTTCGGTCCGATCGCCCAGCGTGACTTGCAAAACATCGGCCGGATCGACCGTACCCAAACTCAACTCGGTCTTGTCTCGGTGCGGGCCTTTGACGAGGACATACAACGTTGTGCTGATCCCTTTTCGTCCGTCAATCGCTCCCAGTCGTAACAGATTTCTCTCACTCGAAAAACGGGGACCGACGATGGAAATGTCACCAACGACCGTTCCCTCGATCGGTATTTCCAGATAAGGTGCATCCGGAAGATTGGTTCGCAGCCGCAGCTTCTGCTGGATTGGTCCCAATGGCAGTCCGGGTCGGATGGTGACCTGCAACGCGCTGGCACTTTTGGCGAATCGATCGATCGCCAGATCCTCGTCTGTCGTAGCCAGATCCAACTCCACGTTGAAATGACTGGCCTGTTCTTCATTCAACAGCTCGTAGCCTGTCAACTGAAACTTCTCTTCGTTGTAACTGTAGACAACGACCCGGTGATTCACCATTTTGCTCGCGGGAAGTCGTCGCAGCAAGATGGCTTGCGGCATTGGTACCAGCGCCTGTATTACGCGTCCATGGATCGTCAATTCGACGATGGGTTTGTATGGATCATTGGTTTCGATTTCCGCCCGCTGCCGAAAATCCGGTGAAGTACCGTTCGGGGTCCATTTCAAAGTGACATCCGTGCTCCGTCCGGGAAGAATAACCTCCTGTTTCAGCTGGCTCACCGTGCATTTGCAAGTCGTCGATTTTGTCTTGACCAGCAGCGCCGCGTCTCCTGTATTCTGGAACACAAATGTGTGAGTGCCCTTGCCGTCAATTGGCATTGCACCAAAATCGTGAATCAGCCCGCCCGCCACGCTGACTTGTGGCAAGGACTGTTGACGCGACAAAGAATCGCCTGCCGATTGCGTTTCCCGAACTTGAAGTCGACGAGTTGGATCATCGGTGCCAACAAACTCCTTTACCGTAAACGCCAATCCCGTGATTGCCCCCATGGCAACGGCAAGAAACACAAGCGTTGTCGTTTTTATATTGAACATAAGAGAATGTACCCCAATAGATGCGTTAGCTGATCGGCTGCTTTGGGTAACCATCCTACAGTATATCGCGGTCGTTTGTTAATGCCCGCTGTAAAGTCGATTTACGGCCTAAGACGACAGTCAATGGGCATCGTAAACTACATGACGGGGTCAGACAGTGCCATTTTTCCAGTGAGAATTGTGTTTCGTGATTGCGTTGAGTCGCTTGATGCAGCCTGATTATCCATTGCGCAAACGCATCATGCACTGATCGACGCTCTGCCCAGCAGGAGTGATTTGCAACCCCGGAAAGGCTCCCGCCGGTGGTTCGTCGAACAGTCGCCTCTGCTGCAGCTTTAGTTCGGCGTGTGGGTTGAGGTGATCGAGTTGCAGCGACGTGGCAGCCGCCTGGGCAGCTTCCTCCGCTCGTCCCACCAGCTGCAATGACCACGCATAATCTGCCTGCATCGCGCTGCTGGATGGGTATAACTGTACGGCGCGCGACATGTGTTTCACCGATTCCTGCAAGTGAGCCGGCGCATTGGCTTTGATTCCTGCTAACAAGTACCACAAGCCGGCTTGCCGCAACGCATTGGGCGAATGCGCATTGCGCCGTAACATCATACCGAGGTTGTGTTCGAAATCAGAAAAATCGGCATCCTTACCGCTGGCAAGCCACTGATCGAATTGCTTCGCTGCCAACTCGTTCCAGTGTTCCGCATCCCAGTGGTCTTTTCCGCTAAGCACAGGCTGGTAGGCGGTCAAGTAACATGCCAGGAACAACGTGGCGACTAACAGCACGCTGACCACGAGTCGCGTTCGACGGAGTGGATGAAGTGTTAGCGCGAGATTCTCATGTTGGCCGCACAAGGAAATCGCCATCAACAACCAGACCGAACCGGCCACACCCGGATATCCAATCCCCCCCGTAAAAGTCAAACTGACCAGAGACATGCAAACGGCAACTACCGTGGTTGCCCGCGGGAGTTCTCCTTGGCAAACCCAGTCGTACAGGATCCACAGACAGAGACCTGCCGGCACGATGGTGACCGCGAAGAATTCCAGTGGCAGCATGAATCCGGCCAGAACCGATAGGGGCAGGGCAAACAGCAGTCCTGCGGCGGCGCCGCCGTAGACGCAGCGTATTTCCTGTTGTACGGTTTCGCGCGCGGCGGTTTCCGTCGTCCGCTCTCCAACGGCTTGACTCTCAGCACGTGGACCTCGCCGACAACACCAGAGAAACAGGATCAACATACCGATCAGCGCGATCGACGCCGGTATGCCGCCGGTGGCCCAGGTTTCCAGTAAGAAATTGTGCGGATCCTTGATTTCCTCGCTGGCCTGCGGCAGCTTGTACTGCAGGTAATATTCCTGAAAGTTTCCAAGACCACAACCGAACCAGGGATGGTCGGCGATTAACTGCCATGTGGCTTGCCAATATTCGAACCGGTACCGCAACGACTTGGGAGCTTCGCTGAACACTTCCAAGTCCAGTCCGCCGATGCCTATTGCCGTTCCGGTAATTACGGCCAACACGGCGAACGTGCGAATTGCCACGCGCCAAAACTTTGCTGGCAATTCCCGCCACTGCATGCCAACCATCAGAATACTTCCAGTAATTGCGGCCAGCATACCGGCACGGCTCTTGGTAAACAGCAGACAACCGCCGATCATGGTGAGCACCACCAGGATCCCGGCCAGCCTCCCTCGTTCGCCGGTCTGTCTGAAGCCGATGTGCAGCAGTATTCCCAGCGTCACGATGAGCCAGGGAACAAGAAATGCCGCTAGAGAATTCGCTAAGCTGAAAGTACCCATTGGTTCCACACTTAGCAGTCGTTGTTCGAAATGATCAACGCGGGGGCTTCCCTCCGCGGCATGGATCCCCGCGTTTTTCCGAATTTCGGCCCGCTCCGCTACAGTTGCGTCAAAATACCGCGCACGTTGGCTTGGTAAGCTAACGGCGAACTGGAAGGCACCATAAGTGGACAAAGCCACCGCCAGGCTGATCATGACCGCACACACCGCGCGTGCTTCGACAGCTGACCTGATCAGCTGCAGGCACATGCGAAAGCCGATGACGTAAGCCGTCCATTCCCAAAGCATGTTGATGGCGGGTCGTGGCGCGCCGTAAGGCGCCATCACGATCGCGCTCATAGCCAGCCAGCCTGCCAGGAACATGAACACGGTTCCCACCGGTTCAAATCGTACTTCCAGCTGTCCACGTAACATGCCCTGGGCCAGCCAGATGATCGCGATGATCCACAGCAGCATGACCAGTGGTATCCCTGAACCATAGTCGGCGGCAGCTTCGCTGGGGATTAACGGGGTCGCCACGTAGACGCCGATCAAACTCGCCAGCAGGACCTGACGTAACCAGTTCGTCGATGATGCCTTGCCAGCAGCAACAGGTGGGAACGACGTGTTAGCTGGAGCTGTTCGGGTTGTCGACTTGCGACGCGTCATACTGAGCCGCGACCTTGCGTCGCGCGATGGTTTCTAAAATGCCGATCAGGACCAGGATGCTAACCACCAACAGCATAATCAATAGGGCGCCCCATCGATTGACCTGGTGCAGCAGCAAGCTGGCCAAGCCGCAGATGAAGGTGGCCAAGTAAATGGTCAGCACCGCCAGTGGACGGCTGAATCCCAAGTCGACCAGCCGGTGTGAAAAATGGGAACGGTCGGCATCGAACGGGCTGCGACCGTGGCGCACACGGATCGCGATCACCGTCAACATATCGTAAAACGGCACCGCCATCACACATAGCGGCGCCAGGATGGTATGACTGGATGCGTTGGTGTGTCCGGCAAACGTTGCCAGAATCGTAGCCACACCGATACAGTACCCAATGAAGTAACTGCCGGCGTCCCCCATAAACAGCCTGGCACGCGGCAGATTGTGCCAGAGAAAACCGAGTAGCGAACCGGCCAGCACCAACAAGAACCCCGCTACAAACATTTGCGGGTGGGCGCCCTCCGGCTCGGAAAGCATCAGCATCGTCGCCGCCAACATGACCGCGGAAATAGCTGCCACTCCGGCTGACAGACCGTCCATGTTGTCCAGCATATTGAAGGAATTAATCAGGCCGACGATCCAGACTATTGAAAGCAGGCCGGTCAACAGCGGTAGGTCGAGATAGACCGTGAGTCGCCAATGGTCGAACAAATAAACGCCCGCTGCCACCACGACGAGTTGCCCTAGCAGCCGAACCCGCCAACCGAGCTGTAAGATATCGTCGGCCAACCCTAGCACCATTAGTAAACTGGCCGACGACAACAAAAACCAGACTTCTGGCGCTTTGGAGCGCAGCCCGGCAGCATGCTCCAACAACAGGCGAGGTGCCAGTGACTCGTCCCACGTGCAGGCCGGTAGTAGCCACAACAAAAGCTGGCCGGTCGCAAACGCCAACATCACGCCCGCCCAGATCGCCAGGCCTCCACCAAGCGGCGTCGGTTGCCCATGTGTTTTGTGACCAATTCCCGGCTGATCCACGAGTCCCCAGCGGGGTGCCCAACGTCGCACCGCAAACGCAACCAGCCAGCTGATAAGGAAACTGGGAGCGGTCGCGCCGACAATCAGCCAGATGAGATCGGACGATTTCATGTGTTTGTGGCTTGTGGCTTGTGGTCAATTTCCATGTGATGAACTTTCCGAGTGTGATGAGTATGGTCGCTAGGAGCGTCGTTTGGAGCTGGCCAAGGGATCCTGTTTGTTTTCCGACTGCCTTGATGAGTCCTGAAAGAGGATGCATCGCGTCATTTACTAATTCGGTTAGACGAGTGTAGTCAGGGTGGCTGAGACAATCGAGATCTCGGGCCAACAGGAAGAAATATTCCGTTTCTTTTAGAGACGCACGTGAAATGATCAAGAATCGCAAATAGTCTTTATATGTTTCCCTTCCCGAACCCTTGGCAATATTTGCTGGTATACTATGGGTTGCGCGACGACGTTGGCTCGTCAAACCGTAGTGTTCGTCGTGCGGAAATTGTTTTGTCTGCTAATAAACCACCAGAGTCAATTGGTGCGCACGCTGCCCGGCAATCACTTTCTGGTAGTCCCGTACCATGATTCCTGTCCCCCTTGTTTCGAGTCAAAATCTGCAGGTCTGTTGTAGGGAAACACTAGCCGCACTATACGATATTATACATTTGTACATCATCCGCCACAAGCCATTAGCCACATGGGTACTACCAACGATCATCCTCCAGTGTTGCTCGTGATGGCGGTATTCAGCCGTTATACGGCGGCGCTGGATTGGGCGTCGGGACGGGCGGCGATCGAATGGGGACCCATTGCGCTCTCCAGTTCGCCATTTTCCTTCCTGGAGACTGATTATTATGCGGCCACCATGGGCACGGGACTGCAAAAACAGTTTCTTGCATTCGAGCGATTGATCGGTCCGGAGCTGCTGCCGTCTTTGAAACAACAATCGAATGCCTGGGAGTCGGAGTATGCGCTCACCGCCGGGCATGCCGAACCGCGGCCATTGAATCTGGATCCGGGATACCTCACGAACGCCAAGCTAATCCTGGCTTCAACGAAAGACCATGCGCATCGCATCTACTTAACGCAGGGGATTTACGCCGAGGTAACGCTACATTACCAGCATCACCACTGGCAAGCACGCGCCTGGACCTATCCCGATTATCGCCGCGCCGAATACCATGCATTTTTTGACGAATGTCGCAGCTACTTACGATCTTGCGCAGCCACCAGCCATAAGCCACCAGCCACCAGCCCCTAATACGCTTTGGCGAACACAGCGGTTGCCAGGCTCGGTTTCCCTGTAAAGATGCATTTTCCGGGTTGTTTCTCCGAGTCGATGGGAATACAGCGAACGGTAACTTTCAGTTTTTTGAGCAGTTCGTCGATCGCGGGATCTTCGCACCAGGAACAGAGGGCGAATCCGCCGTGGATTTCTGATTTGTTGGCATCACTCGGGGTAAAGTATTCCCGAAATTCGTTGACGTTGTGGATGGTCCGGGTATGGTCCTTGTGCATCTGGAGAGCCCGCTGGAATAGTGTTCGTTGTACTTCATCGAGCGTGGCTGCCAGCGTTTGCACGAATGTGTCCCGGTCGATCCCTTGCTTTTCACCGGTGTCACGGCGCCCCAGAAACACTTTATTTTCGGCCATATCGCGCGGGCCGACTTCGACGCGCAGCGGCACACCTCGCTTGATGTGTTGCCACGCTTTGACGCCGCCGCCCAGGTCACGGTCGTCCAGTTTGACGACGACCGGCTGCCCGTGGAACGACTGGGACTCAAGTTGGATTTTTAAAGACTCACAGTATTGCAGGATGCTGGCGGCATCGGCATTGCTCCGCAGGACGGGCAAAATGACAACATGCAGAGGTGCTAGGCGTGGCGGCAGCACCAGTCCGTCATCGTCGCTGTGTGTCATGAGCAGGGCACCGATCAGGCGCGTGGACACGCCCCAGGAAGTTGTCCAAGCGAATTGTTCGGTCCCGTCTTGGTCTTGAAACTTGATCTGCTGAGCACGCGAAAAGTTCTGGCCGAGAAAATGCGATGTTCCGGCTTGTAATGCCTTACGGTCCTGCATCATGGCTTCGATGCTATACGTGGCCACGGCGCCGGGGAACCGCTCCCCCGCCGTCTTTTCCCCCTTGATCACAGGCATCGCCATGTAGTTTTCGGCAAAGTCCGCGTACACGTCGAGCATGCGGGTCGTTTCTTCGACTGCTTCTTCGCGTGTGGCGTGTGCCGTATGGCCTTCCTGCCAGAGAAACTCAGTGGTGCGCAAGAACAGCCTCGGGCGCATTTCCCAGCGGACGACATTGGCCCACTGGTTGATCAAGATTGGCAAATCACGATAGGACTGCACCCATTTAGCATACATGGACCCGATGATCGTTTCGCTGGTGGGTCGCACGATGAGGGGCTCGGGAAGTTCCGCCGTGGGAACGAGACCACCGTCGGGACCCGGCTCGAGCCGATGATGGGTCACCACCGCACATTCCTTGGCGAATCCTTCGACGTGTTTGGCTTCTTTTTCGAGATAGCTGAGCGGGATGAACAGGGGAAAATATGCATTCTCGTGGCCGGTCTCCTTGAACATGCGGTCGAGGGTGCCCTGGATCCGTTCCCAGATCGCATAACCCCAAGGTTTAATCACCATGCATCCGCGTACATCGGACGCTTCGGCAAGTTCAGCCGCTTTGATCACCTGTTGATACCACTCCGGGTAATCTTCGGCGCGAGTTGGGCTAATGGCGTTTTTTTGTTTTTTGGCCATTCTGGGAGAACACCTTGTTAGTGCGGGCTGGGGGCGACCCCTGCTACCGAAGCGACCTACCACCTCTACAGACCTACGCTGGTCACCGGTTTGGGAACATTGTAGAACGTCACCGCGCACACGAGCAAGGTCGTCATGGGTGGCACCGCGCTGCATTTGGGCGGTATCCCACGTTCCCCTTGCGAGATCATTCCCTTAGAATCGGGCAAGTTGGTCTTTGGTTGCGGAAGCCGCACGAGTCGAGCCTGCCGACCGGGCGATCGTTTTTCCGCACAAGTACATGTAACCACTCGTCGAGAAAGGTTCGATTCGTGTCTCGCCGATATGTCAGTCAGTTAGGTGACGCTGCGCAAGTCAGCGACGTTTTTCGCGCGTCAGGAAAGCAACTTCGTCCAAACCGCAACGGAAATCTTTATTTGCAGGTCCAGCTTTCGGATCGCACTGGATCCGTGACCGCGATGTTGTGGAATGCCACCGATCGCGTGTACCGAAGTTTTCAGAACGGGGATTACATTCATATCGACGGAGCGGCCCAACTCTATAACGGGGCGATTCAAGTCATCGCGACTCGGATCGAGCGAGTGGAGCCGGTGACGGTCGACGAAGCGGAATTTTTCCAGTCGGGAGCTTGCGACATCGACGAATTATGCCAGAGATTGAAGGCGATGGTGCGGGCGATCGGCAATGTCCACTTGCGCAACGTGGCCGAGAGCTTTCTCGTCGACGAAGAGTTCATGGAACGGTTCACGCAGACACCCGCTGGCATCAAAATCCATCACGCCTACCGTGGCGGTCTGCTGGAACACGTAGTCAGTTTGATGGAATTGGCCCAGCTGATCGGTCCGCGCTATCCGGGACTGGATACCGACCTGTTGACCGTTGGCGCCTTGGTGCACGACATCGGTAAAACAGTAGAGCTGTCAGCCGTACCCGATCTGGAATACACGGACGAGGGCCAATTGATCGGGCACTTGGCCATTGGGATCGGCATACTGGAAAAAAAAGTTAACGAGGCGGAGCAATTGGCCGGCGAGGCGGTGCCAGAGGATCTCGTGTTCCAGCTTAAACACATGATCGTCAGTCATCATGGCGAGTACGAATTCGGCAGCCCGAAATTGCCGATGACACCCGACGCGATCGCGTTGCACTATCTCGACAGTCTTGATTCGAAGGTGCAGAGTTTCGCCGAACTGATCCAGGAAGATCCCAATTCTGACAGCAACTGGACAGCTTATCAGGCAAATCTAGGGCGTAAGTTATACAAAGGGTCCGGAGAGTAACGGGGCAACCGACGGCTGCGATGGAATCCGACACACTCGAATCGCGTCTGTTGCGCCATGTCCATCGTGCCGGGTACAAACCGGTCAAGCCGCGCGTGATTGCCGAGCAACTCAAGCTGGACGAAGACAATTGTCGCCAGCTGAAACGCCTCGTCAAACGGCTGGTCAAGAAGGGCCGCCTGGCCTACAGCTCGAATCATCTGGTGCAGGCTGCGGGCGGCGGTGGGCGGCAGACACACGTCACCGGTACATTTCGCCGCACCACGCGCGGCTTTGGCTTTGTACGCCCCGGAGGCGTCGAGCGTGACCGTAGCGACGACATCTACATCCCCGAAAACAGATCCCTCGACGCTTCCAACGGCGATACAGTACTTGTTCAGCTTCAGCGAGCTCGTGGACATCAGGGAAAACTTCGCGGCGAAATCGTCGAAGTCGTCGAGCGCGAAAAACACCAGTTTGTCGGGACGTATGATGTGCTTTCTGGCAGCGGCTTGGTTCAAGTGGACGGCGGTGTTTTTGGCCAGCCCGTGTTGGCGGGTGATGCCGGTGCCAAGAATGCTCAGACGGGGGACAAAGTCGTCATCGAAATGGTACGATTCCCCACCCACGTACGCGCTGGGGAATGCGTCATTACGGAAGTCTTGGGGCCGCGCGGTGCCCCCGGTGTCGACACGCTCTCGGTGATACGTGAGTTCAATCTACCCGACGAGTTTCCCGAAACGGTCCTCGAAGCGGCCCGCGGGCAAGCTGAATCGTTTAACGAGTCGATCGATTCGGATCGCGTCGATCTGACCGATCTCACGGTGATTACGATCGACCCGCAGGATGCCCGCGACTTTGATGATGCTATCTCGCTCGAACGGATCGAACGGCAGCATTGGCGTTTAGGTGTGCACATTGCCGATGTATCGCATTTTGTGCGACCCCGGACGCCGCTGGACAATGAAGCCAAGGATCGAGCTACCAGCGTCTATCTGCCCGATCGTGTGATTCCCATGCTCCCGGAAGTCATCTCGAACAACCTGGCGAGCCTGCAGCCCGATCGCCTGCGATACACGAAGACCGTGTTTATCGAGTTTACCCCGGAAGGTGCCCGCATCGGTACCGAGCCGCATGCCGCTGCGATCCGCAGCTGCCGGCGATTCACGTACGAGGAAGTAGACGACTACTTGGCCCATCGCTCGAAATGGAAAAGGAAACTCACGCCTGAGATGTTCACGTTGCTCGGCAACATGTACGAGCTGGGGATGATCCTTCGTGCGCGTCGCTTTCAGCGCGGGGCGCTCGAGATGTCGATGCCGGAGACCAAAATCGATCTGGACCAGGATGGACGCGTCTGCGGTGCCCACCTCGTGCAGCACACCGAATCGCATCAGATCATCGAGGAATTCATGTTGGCCGCCAACGAAGCGGTCGCCGAATTGTTTTGCGGCCGCGAATTGCTCTTTTTACGACGCATCCACGAATCCCCTGCGCCACGAAAACTGAAAGCCTTGACCGAATTCGTTCGAGAGTTGGGCATTGAAAGCAAGAGTCTTACAAGTCGGTTTGAACTGCAGCGTGTGCTCGACGAGGTCAAAGGGTTGCCGCGCGAGCAGGCGGTGAACTATGCGGTGTTGCGTAGCATGCAAAAAGCTGTCTACAGCCCGCGGCCGGAAGGCCACTTTGCCCTCGCCAGCGAGCACTACTGTCACTTTACGTCCCCTATCCGACGTTATCCCGATCTGACCGTGCACCGGCTGCTCGATACGATTTTCCGCCGCCAGCGGCCCGCTCAGGACATGGGCCGGCTGATGGTCGAAGGCGAACATTGTTCCGAGCGGGAACAGCGGGCCGAGCAAGCGGAACGCGAGCTGACGAAACTGAAGCTGTTGAATTACCTCAGCGAACGGATTGGCGAAACCCTAGATGCCGTGATCACAGGTGTCGAAGATTTTGGATTGTTTGCACAGGGAATAGATCTTCCTGCAGAAGGCCTGATTCACGTGAATTCACTGCGCGACGATCGCTACCGATTCGACCGAACGAGCCATAGTCTGGTGGGAAACCGACGCGGGAACAGTTTTCGACTGGGGGATACGATCCGCGTGGAAATCGCCCGTGTCGATCTGGACGCCAGAAAGCTCGATCTGGCGCTGGTCGACCGCCTCGCTGGGCGTCCATTCGGCCGGGATGCCAAACACGGCAAAAAACCCCGTTTGCACGGGAAAACAGCGGATCGTCAGGCAACGGGCCAACAAACTGCGCAGCGTGGCAAGTCCGCTGGACCTAAAGAAAAAAAGGTCAAGCCGAAGAAAGTCAAGAAAAAGAAATCTAAGGGAAAGAAAAACACCAAAAAGCAGAAAACCAACCAGTCAGCGACGCGCAAGAAACGCCGTTCGAAGTAGTACGGCAAGGAAATCCAGTGGCCCCTGGAAAGGAACGCTCAACGCGATACAATTGGGGGTAGAGGATACCGCGATTGACCAGCACACCGTCTCAAACATCGCTTCATACGTGGCACGCCAGCCATGGCGCCCGGCTGGTTGATTTTGCTGGTTGGTCCATGCCGGTGCAGTACAGCTCTATTGTCGCCGAGCATCGTGCGACGCGCGGCGGCGTGGGATTGTTTGATGTTTCTCACATGGGGCGGTTGCGGATCGACGGACCGGGCGCTGTTGATTTTTTGGAACGGGTGTTAACGCGTAGTACGGCGCACCTCGCGGCAGGTCGCGTGCGGTATTCGCTGGTCTGCAATCCGCAGGGCGGCATCCTGGACGACATCCTCGTTTACCGCACCGATGATGCACGCGGCGAGTGCTTTCTGCTCGTTGTGAACGCCGGGAATCGCGACAAGATCTGGCAGTGGCTTAACGCACATTCCACCGAGTTCGACGTCCATCTGGAAGACCGGACCTTGGAGACCGCAATGATTGCCGTGCAGGGACCCGCGGCGGTCGGTCTGGTTGCGGAACTGAGCACTGCCACCGGGCCAGAATCGGCCGGTGCGGTCAGCGGTCTCACGTACTACCACTGTGGTCGCAGCAAGGTCTGCGGAGTCGCGGCGCTCGTCAGCCGCACCGGCTATACCGGAGAGGATGGTTTCGAGTTGATTGTGGACGCCACCGACGCCGTGTCGGTTTGGGCAGGGCTGCTCGATCGCGGCCAACATGTGGGGGCCGTGGCGGCGGGGCTTGGTGCGCGAGACACGCTCCGTTTAGAAGCCGCCATGCCGTTGTACGGACACGAGTTGACCGAGGAGACGAATCCATTTCAAGCTGGTCTGGCGTTCGCGGTGAACTTGGACCGGAGGGATTTTATCGGCCATGAAGCTTTGATGCAGCTACACGACGAGCCGCGTCAGCCGCGCCGGGTCGGGCTCCATTTGTCCACGCGACGCGTGCCGCGCGAAGGGTATATTGTCGCGGCTCCGTCGGGAGATAAAGTCGGTTGGATTACTAGCGGGACTCACTCGCCGACACTTGAGCAACCGATTGCCATGGCCTATCTTGATCCTGCATACTCGGCCGTCGCCACGGAGTTGGAAGTGGACATCCGTGGAGAAAGCGTCGCAGTGCGTGTAGTGCAGCTTCCCTTTTACCAGCGAAAACGATAGCAACAGAACAGAGAGGATATCATGGATCCGGCAGAACTTCTTTACGCCGAAACGCATGAGTGGGTGCACTTGGCGCAGGAAAACGGAGATACCATCGCCACCGTGGGAATCTCCGCGTTTGCCGTCGAAGCTCTCACCGACTTGGTCTACATTCAAATGCCCGACATGGGCCAGTCTGTCGCGACTGGAGATTCGTTTGGTGAAGTCGAATCGGTGAAAGCGGTCAGTGACCTGTATAGCCCGCTGACAGGTGAAATTGTGGCCGTCAACTCTGACCTGTCGGACGACCTGGCGGCGCTCAGCCAGGATCCCTACGGCCGAGGCTGGATTGTCAAGGTCAAGGTTACTAACGACAGTGATTTGGGTAGCCTGCTCGACTACAATGCTTATCAGAAACAGTGCGATGAAGAAGCGTGAGGCGTGGTTGGGATGCGGTGGCGGGCGGACTTGCGTGCCGAGTTCGTACATTGAAAACACTTCGCATTGTTGCTGACACAAATGTACCGCACTAAGAACTGAGGTCCGAGAACTGATCCGAAATGCCTTATACATTTAACACCGAAGAAGACCGGCAG
>Ga0310123_10002085_pt1 | contig 16136 bp, 16 predicted proteins | sample CB6_AW_1057_MG_FD_203505 | JGI IMG/M metagenome (GOLD analysis project Ga0310123, IMG submission 203505) | Marine microbial communities from Western Arctic Ocean, Canada - CB6_AW_1057 | ecosystem: Environmental > Aquatic > Marine > Oceanic | place: Canada: Western Arctic Ocean | collected... | reverse complement strand
TAAATCGTGCGGCCCCGGGCGTCGCTTCCTCCATACTTGACGCGAAATTCCGTGCGCTATGCTCAACTGTCTCTTCAAACGCCCGCTCCACGACTCGCAACTGGTATCGCAACTGACTAGAGCCTGCCCTTTCAGCCGCAACCTCCGATGACGGCTGGGCCTGCGACGAAACACTCGTCGCAATCAAGGTCAGGACAAGACAGATCACTGCTTTCAAGGTAAACCCCCCACAACTAGCGTCCGGACGACACCCGCACTAGGTAATCCATGAGTTCGCCGTGTTGCACTACTTCAGCGTCAAACAGATGTTGATGTCGGTCCATTTGTTGATCGATACGGACCAGGTCGGCCTGCCGTTGCGCATCAACCTCACGCAAAAGCACCGCAAAGTGCTGCGCTAATTCGCGCTGCTGTCGGCGTTCACTCTCCTCGATCAGCCGCTGAACACGCGCAAGCACCGATTGCTCGCTCACTTCAGGATCGACAACCGCGCTCATTTGGGGTGACTCACCGGAACTGAACGCTCCAAAATCTCGCCGTAGCTCTGATTCAAGCGCAGTCAGTTCGGCGCGCCATGATGCTTCCGTTCCACTCTGGATTCGCTCAGATGAGGAAAACGCATCGAACCACGCGGAATGCACGACTAGTCCGTCGTCTCCGTATTGGATTTCGAGATTCGCAACCAAGGTGACAACCATCAAGACGAGGGCCGCGGCCAACGACCAGACCGGCGCTGCCTGCCAAAAGGTCCACGGCCGGCGGGGCGGCACCGCTACCGCATCAGCCGGGACCACACGGAAGTCAGGCGCCGGTTCAGGTGGCGTCCAGTCCGCGAGGTGACCTCTCACACCAGTCAGCGCCTGGAGCTCATCGCGGCAGGACGCGCACACCGCGAGGTGGGCCTCGGCCCGCTCGCGCTCATCCTGACTGCACTCGTCGTAGAGATAGCTCATCAGCAACGACTTGTCGTCGCAGATGTTGCCGCGCCGCTTGTCCATCATGTCACTTCCCCCATCCTCTGCCACGTCCCGGTGTCCGGGGCTCTTGACGGAAACGTGGCCACACGGTCGATCCCTCGGGATTCAAGCTCCTGTCGGAGACGAGTGAGTCCTTGATATACCCTCGTCTTTACCGTGCTCACCGGACAACCCTGCAAATCGGCGATCTCCCGAAAGGTGAGCCCCTGATATTCCTTCAAGACGATCGCTGTGCGCTGTTCAGGTGAAATCACCATCATCGCCCGGGAGACTTCACTGCCCAACTCACGCCAGCCAACCTGGTCCTCCAGCGAATTACCAGCTACCTCAGCCGGCGCCAAGTCAAGCACGTCGATGTTGTCCGATACTTTACTTAGTGGTGAACGTTGCGCGCGGCGATTCTTGTCGTGGCAGAGATTGATCGCAATTCGGTAAAGCCACGACGAGAACTTCGCCTGCCCCTTGAAACCCTTGATACCGCGAAACGCCCTGAGAAAGGTCTCCTGACACACATCCCGTGCGTCTTCCTCGTGTCCAATCACTCGGTAGGCCAAAGCGAAAATCGGCCGCTGCCAGCGAACCACGAGTTCGTTGAAACTATCGTGGTCTCCACGAGCCGAGCGGGACACCAATTCCTCGTCGGTCCACGCCACTAGTGCACCAGACATCTTCGCAGACTCATCACCAGGCTCACTGTCATACACTGATCGGAACACATATGCGCTCCGGTCCCAGTCCATACATTAGACGCTAGATTGGCCTCGACGGTCGGCGTTTGGCCGCAAGCGGTCGATTATTCGCATTTCAAGCCACTGCCTTCAGAACGTAAAGCCAATTAAATCATAGAGTTATCTGTTCTGGTAACATGGTCGGTTGACCACCGGCGAATCCCGTTATCCGTGCGCGGTGGGACCACAGATACCGGTTAGGCATGATCCACCTCTCTGCCCTATCGAAAGGCTTCGGCGCACGTACATTGCTCCAGGACGTCACCTGGCAGTTAGGTCCGGGCGATCGTGTCGGCCTCTGCGGACCGAACGGTGCTGGCAAAACCACACTGCTCAAAATGATGGCCGGTTCCGAGGACCCCGATGCGGGACGTGTCGTCAAGCCGAACGGATTGACAGTCGGTTATCTTCCCCAAGACGGCCTTGTACACTCCGGCCGAACAGTCGTCGACGAAGTTAGGCGTGGTCAGCAGCGACTTCTTGACTTGAAGCAAGAGATGCGCAGCCTTGAGCACCGACTGGCCGATGCGTCAGTACCCGCAACTGAACATCCACGCTTACTGGAACGCTACAGTGAGGCACAGGAAGCCTTTGAGCGCCAAGACGGTTATTCACTCGATCAACGTGTCGACACGATTCTTCGCGGATTAGGGTTCGCGAAGGGAGATGGAGAGCGCCAGAGCCACACGTTCTCTGGTGGGTGGCAGATGCGTATCGCCCTGGCCACCCTTTTACTCGGACGACCTAATCTACTTCTGCTCGATGAACCGACGAATCATCTTGATTTGGAGGCACGCAACTGGCTCGAAACCTATCTGACTGCGTATCCGCACGCCGTAATGCTCGTCTCACACGACCGCTTCTTTCTCGATGCTGTCGTTACCCGGATCACCGAGATTAGCCTGAAGACCCTCACTAATTATCCGGGCACCTACAGCACCTACATCGGTGAACGGGATGCTCGCCTCGCACGTCTCCGAGAAGCAAAGCGTCGGCAGGAGGACGAGATCGCGCGAGTCCGCCAATTCGTGGACCGGTTTCGCTACCAAGCAACAAAGGCTGCACAAGTACAGAGTCGTCTAAAAATGCTTAGCAAAATCGTGCCGATTGAGGTGCCGCCCGAGCGAAAAGTCGTGCACTTTAAGTTTCCCGATTGCCGTAAGAGCGGCCGTAGCGTGATCACGTTGACAGGCGTGAGTAAGGCCTATAACACCACTGACGTCTTCCGTCCGTTCGATTTGTTAATCGAGCGCGGTAGTCGAATCGCACTCGTCGGACCAAACGGGTCTGGCAAATCAACACTGATGCGGCTTCTAGCTGGGGCCGAGTCGCCTGACACGGGTTCCCGAACTGAGGGGCACCGGCTCACCATGCAGTATTTTGCACAGGACGAAGCCAGTCGACTCGAGCCGACACTGACGGTTCATGACACGCTGGTCGCCGGAGCACCACTTGACGCCGTACCCGCGATTCGCAACATCCTCGGGGCCTTTCTTTTCTCGGAGGACGACGTTTATAAGCGGGTTGGAGTGCTGTCCGGTGGCGAACAAACGCGGTTGGCGGTGGCGCGAATGCTATTGCACCCGGCCAATACTCTACTCCTCGACGAACCGACAAATCATCTCGATATCGATTCAACGGACGTGCTTCTCGAAGCACTCATGGCTTTCGATGGCACCTTGATCTTCGTGTCGCACGACCGCTACTTTGTGGATCGGCTAGCAACCCAGATTATCGAAGTCGGCCAGGGTGTAGCGTCAGTCTACCCAGGAACTTACGCGGAGTTTTGCTGGAGTCAAACCCAACGGGTCACAAGTGACAAAACGCTGCCCACAAAGCTAATCAAACAAACCACGCAGGAGGTCACCCATAGGGCCAAGGCCGCTGATCAGAAACGCGTGCCAGCAGACGCTCGCAAACGTCGTCAGCTGGCAGCAAACGCTCGCAAACGGCACCAGCGCGCTGTCGAGGCCCAGCACCGCCGCGTGACCGCGATCGAACAGAAAATCAGTGACCGTGAAACCACTCTTAAGAAGCTTGAAGTCACAATGAGCCAGCCCGATTTCTACAAGGAACCAAAATCAGCAAACGCCCTAGTTGCAGAACATCAGGCCCTCATGTGGGAGATCGGCGACCTGATGCATGAGTGGGAAACTCTGCAGAATACTTCGGAGAGTAAGCGCGAGTAACCTTCGACGAGCGACGGGTGGTTACGCCCTTGGGTGAGACCTCTTGTAGACCATCAATCGGTGGTCGTCGGTGAGGTTCGTGTATATCTGCGTCGTGTCCAACTTCTCGTGCCCTAGCAGCTCCTGGATGGCCCTAAGATTCATACCCCGCGCCAGCAAATGTGTGGCAAATGAGTGGCGCAGTGCATGCGGACTGATGTGCTCAAACTCTTTAGGGTCCTCACCCATCTTTACCGCCCAAGCTTTGACATACCGGCGCACGAGACGGTCAACACTTCGTGTCGATAGCCTATGGCCACGATAATTTATGAACAGAGGGTTCCCTCGAACACGCACGGGTCGCACCGCTCGGCCCGATGCCGGTGCTAACCTCACCTTCTTAATCACTTTCTCTCGTTCGGGATGGTCTAGGTAATCTTGGACGGCTTTCGCAGCAAATTGGTTGAACGGCACCTCTCGCTCCCTCCCGCCCTTGCCTTTTACCCGTACCAAACGTTCGCTGAGATCGAGATGTTCGACGTCAAGCCCAACCAATTCACTTAATCGCAAGCCCGACGCGTAGAACACTTCGAGGATCGCTTTGTCTCGGCAATTGCGCCACGACTTTGTATCGGGCATGCTCAAAAGTTGTGCCATCTCGTTTACCTCAAGATGGGCTGGCAGCTTTTTCTCTAGCTTGGGTGTCCTGATGCTCTTGGCCGGGTCCTTGTCGATTTGCTCCTCCCGTCGAAGATACTGTCCGAACATCCTAATCGCGGCGAGCTTTCTGGCCTGCGACCTTGCCGAGAGGCCTCGTTCATACAGCCCAACCAGGAACTCTCTGACAGCATCCCGATCAAAGTCGGTGAGGGGTACTTGATCAGCAGACCGGCTGAGCGCCTTCGCTCTGAAACAAATGAACTGATTCAGATCGCTCTTGTAGGCACGGACGGTATGCACCGAAAGATTGCGATTCAACCGCAAATATTCAAGAAAGGCTTTGAGTTGACTGAGCATCGCATTCAAGTCCAACTTCTGCCCGCCACACACCTAAATCCTGTAGTGCCCGCTCGGCGGTGGCTAGGCGGCGTGCGGCCCTTCGCCGCGGCGCCTTAGCCAGTGGCGGCATGATACCGAAAGCAATGTTGGTCGGCTGATAATCGCTGGCAATGGCGTGCGACACGTAGTATGCGAGTGCCCCCAACGCTGTGGTCCGAGGGGCAACGAGCGGTTCGCGATGCTGCACAATAGCGGCGGCGTTTAAACCGGCCATTAACCCCGAGGCCGCACTCTCAACGTATCCCTCAACCCCAGACAACTGGCCGGCAAAGAACAGGTCGTCACGTTGACGCGTTTGCCAAGTCTGACGAAGCACCGTGGGTGCGTTGATATACGTATTGCGATGAATCATGCCGAACCGCACGAATTCAGCCTGCTCTAGGCCGGGGATTAGACGAAGTACCCGGTCTTGTTCACCCCACTTCAGTTGGGTCTGGAAGCCGACGAGACTGAAGTGATCGCCAGCTAAGTTGTCCTGCCTGAGTTGCACAACAGCGTGGGGTGACGGCCCGCCGCGTGGATCGATAAGCCCGACTGGCTTCATCGGCCCGAACCGCAGGGTATCCCGGCCACGACTGGCCATTACTTCGATGGGCAGACATCCCTCAAAAAATTGAGTGTGGTCAAAATCGTGAACTGTGGCCGACTCTGCGTTCGTTAAAGCCTTGTAGAAACGGTCGTACTCATCGGCCGTTAGTGGACAGTTCACATAATCACCGGGTTGCTGCTCAGAAGATGAGCCGGATGCGGTTTCAGCCGAGTCACGTCCCCACCTCGAGGCCCGAAACACACGCTTCCAATCAATTGTTTCGGCAAGCACAATCGGACTGATCGCGTCGTAAAAGTACAGATGATCGGTACCAACGAACGCTGCGATATCAGCCGATAGGCGTTCCGACGTCAACGGACCGGTCGCGATGATTGACGGCTCCATCGGCGTAAGTCCCTTGGGAATCGCCTCAATTTCTGTTCTTTCTATTGTGATCAGCGGGTGCGCCTGCACCGCCGCAGTCACTTCATCAGCAAAGAGTTTACGGTCGACAGCGAGTGCCGTGCCTGCAGGCACCTGGGTCCGGTCCCCAGTACGAATCACGAGGGAGTTCATTCGCCGCATTTCTTCCTTGAGAAGCCCGACAGCGTTTTCCAATTTATTACCACGGAAGGAATTGCTGCACACGAGTTCAGCGAGGCGGTCGGTGTGATGAACAGCAGTTGAACGAACCGGGCGCATTTCATACAGTCTGACCTCAACACCCATTGAAGCCGCTTGCCAAGCCGCCTCGGTACCAGCCAAACCGCCGCCAATCACATGAATCATGAAATGATTTCGAAATGCGACCGATCTGCTAAACGTCTGATTCTTCTAATTACGAGTGAGGAGCATCGGAATCCAGATCAAGCGGGGTGACCAGCCGACGGGTCAGGTCACGCCAGAGGTGTCACGCCTCCACAGCCGCAAGTTCTTCAGACCGGATGTAGTCACACTCGTCCTTGTGGCAGAGCAACTGGCGACCGTGCCGCTTAGTCACCTTTTCCATTAGGAAAGGAGCTTGGCACTTCGGACAGGACTCCAATAATGGTTTGTTCCAGAGCGTGAAATCGCAGTCCGGGTAATTACCACATCCGTAAAACGCCCTCCCTCCACGAGATTTTCGCTCAACGATGTCACCTCCGTCTTTCGGACACGTGACGCCGGTACTTTTCAGCTTAATGTAGCGGCACTCCGGATAGCTGCTGCATGCCGTGAATTCACCAAACCTTCCTTGCTTAATGATCAAATTCGAATCACAGCGGGGGCATTTTTCATCAAGGATCTGGTCGGGCTTGGCTGCTGCCAAGCCTTCCTTCGTCGAAATGAGTTTTCGCGTCGTTTTACAATCTGGATATCCAGAACAAGCCAGAAACTGGCCGAAGCGCCCCCGCTTGACGACCATATCCTTACCGCAGCTCTCGCAGGTCTCATCCACTTCATCCTGCTCGCCTTCCGTGCCTTCGAGTTCACGGGTGTTCTGGCACTGACCTTCGACCTGCAGTAAGCCCCGAACAACCAAACTCCGCAACGTCGCCCCCGCTACGGCGTGTTCGAGAAGCACCGATTGGGCCAACCCCTTCTTGGCTTCGGCCAACGTTTCCAGTGCAAGCAACTGGCGTGGCCCAATACGGCCAAGTTTCATCGAAGAGCCGCTCCGGGCCCGTTCCGCCAAATACTTTCTCGCTACCGGCGTCAGTTGGAAATCTGGAGAGCTACTGCACGCGAGGAAAAGACCAAAGCGGCCGACCTTCTTAATCATCGGCGAGTCGCACTTATCGCAGACCTCGTCACTTGGCAAGCCCTCGACCTTGATGTTTGGCATCGATTCGGCCGCCTGACTTAGTTCAGCACTGAATTTTCTATAGAAATTCTCAATGGTGCCGCGATAATCGGCCGTGCCATCTTCAATCTTGTCCAGTGAATCTTCCAAGTCCTTCGTGTACTCAACATCGAGGATGTCATCAAAACTCTTAGCAAGTAGTTCTGTCACTAATTTACCGAGCCCAGTTGGCTTAAACCGCCCTTCAATTTTCGCAGCGTATTCCCGCGTCTGTAACACCCCTATGATCGCCGCATACGTGCTAGGTCGACCGATGCCATTCTCTTCAAGTTCCTTCACGAGTGTTGCCTCACTGAACCGTGGCGGTGGTTGCGTAAATTTTTGCTCCGGACGGAGCTGTTTAAGTTCTAACCGTTCTCCTTGCTGCATCACCGGTAAGGCGCCAGACGCGATGTCGTCCCCAGGTTCGTCACCCTTCTGGCCATTCCCCTCAGTCGCGTTCTCCTCAGCGTTCAGCTCGTGGGTGGCCATCCAGCCCTTAAATTTCAGCACTGATCCCTTTACCCGGAAGGTATAAAGACCGGCGCCGATATCAACAGTAGTGTCGTCGAATCGAGCAGGAGGCATCTGAGACGCGACAAACCGGTTCCAGATCATCCGGTATAGCGAGTACTGCTCACGCGTCAGATGCTCCTTAATCGTCTCGGGGTCATACTGCATTGAGGTTGGTCGTATCGCCTCATGAGCATCCTGAGCACCGGTTTTCGCACGAAAGGTATTCGGTGTCTTCGGTAAGTAATCGTCACCGAATACCTGCGCAATATGGGCCCGAACGTCCTCGATCGCCTGGGACGAGACACGGGTTGAATCAGTTCGCATGTAGGTGATGAGCCCGACGGACCCATCGCCAGGCAACTCGATACCTTCGTAGAGCTGCTGAGCAATCATCATCGTCCGCTTCACCGGCATTTTCGATGCCTGTTGGAGCTTGCTTGTTATGAACGGTGGAGCCGCGCTCTTCTTGCGCTCCTTCTTTGCGATCTTGTCAACGATAAATGGCTCGTTGGCAACAGCGTCGAGAACGACTTTCGATTCGCCTTCATTGCCGACTTTGATCGTTTCGCCATCCCGCTTTGTCAGTTTTGCCTCGAACTCAGGTGGCTGACCAGCTGCAAGCCGAGCGAAGAGGTGCCAGTATTCTTCAGGCTGGAATCGTTCGATCGCCTGCTCACGATCACAAATCAGTCGCAAAGCCACCGATTGCACACGGCCGGCGCTTAGTCCGCGGCGCACCTTGTCCCACAAGAGCGGGCTAAGCTTATAGCCAACAAGGCGGTCCAAGACACGACGGGCCTGCTGCGCATCGACCATTCTCTGATCAATGTCGCCGGGGTGTTCGAGTGCTTCCAGAATTGCGGTCTTCGTAATCTCGTTGAAGGTGAGCCTGTGAATCTTACGCTTCTTCCCGGCAAGCTCCTTGGCCAGGTGCCAACCGATCGCCTCGCCCTCACGATCCGGGTCTGTTGCTACATAAATGTTGGTGACATTCTTCGCCGCTGCGCGTAATTCTTTAATAACCTTCTTACGCGAGGGAATCGGTTCGTACGCCGGAATGAACCCCTTATCAATATCTACACCCAATTTACTCTTCGGTAAATCACGAATGTGTCCCATTGAGGCCACGACTATAAAGTCCTTACCGAGATACTTATTGATGGTCTTCGCTTTCGCGGGCGATTCGACCACCATCAGCGACTTGGGCATAGTTGCGACCCTCAACCGGTTCCGTAGGCCTACCACGGCGTGCTCAACACCGAAAGACTCCGGTAACTTACGTTACCATTTTTCCGTTTACACGGAAAAAACGCCCTAGCGAGACGCATTTAACGAATCCGCGATACGACACAGTAAGCGGAATAGCCAATGAAACAAAAGCGATGGTTTCCCGCCCGTTATTGACGCGCATCCGTGAAATCAGCGCCTGCATATTACATTCACCTGTCCTCCAAGCAGAAACAAGCACTCTCCCACAGGGTATCGTCCAGACACTTCAGAACCTTTGCATAAACCGAAATAATGTCCTGATTGGAGGAGGGCTGCCAGAATTGCTATTACATTCCAGCGTGACAGCTTCTTGACAGATTGCCAGCGGGACATGTTCTGTTAGCGAACAAATGAAACTACTTGCACCGCTTAAGCGTCCCTTACTATAGTGGAAGTTTGGGGATTCTGGTGCCTAAATTGAGCCTACGCATTGCTCTTTTGCTGGCCTTGACTACCATGTCGACGGCCATCTCAGCCGATGACCGCTCTGACGCGAAACGCCAAGTCGAGTTCGGCATTGAAGTCGCCGAACACGGCTTGTGGCGTGAGGCCGCATATCGATGGAACCGAGCTGTGGAGATTGATCCCACCTATGCGGCTGCCTGGAACAACCTTGCCATCGCCTACGAGCACGCGGGTAAATTCGACGATGCTCGCAAAGCGTACGAGCAGGCTGGCAAACTCGATCCTGATAATCTGACAATCCAGCAGAATTTCGACCTATTCAAGGAGCTAAATGAGCGGACGAGTCGCTAGCAGCGCGGTAACTCTGGCATTACTAACGGCATGCAGTAGCGTCGGTTCGCTTCACGAAGTTGCGATCGAAACACCTCTCCAGCCAAAATTCGATGTCTCATCCTTCAGTCACATTCTCATCGCCGGATTCATTGGCGGTGGTAGTGATGAAGTCGATGCCAACCGTGAAACTGCGCGCCTATTGCGTAGTCAACTCAGAAATCGATCAGATTTACGGGTAGTCGAAGCCGACGTCCTGTCACTGGCCGACATGGCTCTCCGAAAGGAGGTCGGCGTAGGCTTCAATGACGCGGTTCCGCTGGCCGAGCCAAACACGATTACTGAGGAGCAGGGGTTGGAGGAATACGAGCGTGTCTTTGCTGACATCGGCTTCTGGCAAGAATTGGGCGCCAGTTACCAGCAACCGCTAATCGTGACAGGTACGGTGTTGTTCACTCCGCATGCGCGCGCCGGATTTGTTACGCGGGAGCAAGAATCCTATGATTCGTTCGGGCGGCGACGTGTCGTGCCAGTTCGCGCCTACCGGGAGCGTAACGGGTACGTCCTTAGCCAGAAATTCATCTTCATTGATGGACGAACAGGCGCCACTCTGTACACTGAGTCACACCGAGAGGAGATCCTGTACGAGGCCGACCGGAACACACCCGCACTCTCCTCATATTTCGAGTTAATGGACCGGGTGATCCCAACCTTCCTCAGCGTGTTAAGTACACAGACCATTCGCGGCACACGCACATTATTAAGGTAGCGTGAATCTATCTTGGCGTTCCCCCATAAACTCTTGTTTTGCAGAGACATCTCACGGAGTGATAGTCTAAGGTGCTGGCACAGCCCGTCCGAGCTTCCCCGTGGTGCCTCTGTTGGATCACACTGGGATATTTGGAATTCTTGGGTCAGCAGGGCTTGAGCATGAATTGAGGAGTGTTGGCGGTGTATGCAATCATTCAATGCGGTGGGCGGCAGGTGCGAGTCAGCCCAGGCGAGCTAGTCACGATTGACCGCGTCTCTGAGGAAGCTGGACAGGAAATCAGCTTCGACCGAGTGTTGCTGATCAGTAAGGATGGCGGAGAGGTTGTTACTGGTTCGCCCTATGTGGCGGATGCGTCAGTTGTGGGTGTTGTCGATGCTGTAGTCCGTGGACCGAAAATTAGAGTTTTTCAGAAGAAGCGTCGCAAGGGGATGCGACGGACCTTAGGGCACAGGAGTGTACTAACACGCGTCCGGGTGAAAGACATTCGCGCATAGACATAGCAATCTCCCCGCAGGGGCGAAGCGATGGCACATAAAAAGGGACAGGGTAGCTCACGGAACGGACGGGACAGTAACGCCCAACGGCTGGGTGTCAAGAAATACGACGGCAATCTAGTCCCTGGTGGAGCCATTTTAATCCGGCAACGAGGGCGGCGTTTTCGGCCTGGCCTCAACGTCGGATTAGGTAAAGACGATACACTCTTTGCGAAGACCGCTGGCCGAGTGCGCTTTGAGGACCACGGAGCTCGTGGCCGAGTCATAAGCGTGCTGCCCCTCGAGACCTGAAACTCGAGTAATCTTACCGCGCCCCGAGAATGTTTTAGGCGCTGAAAACGCTCCCATGTTCGTCGACGAAGTCGACTTCCGCGTCACCGCCGGCCACGGCGGTCGAGGCTGTCTCAGTTTTCGTCGAGAGAAGTTCGTCCCTCGAGGGGGTCCTGACGGCGGCGATGGTGGCTGCGGAGGCTCCATTCATATTATCGGCAGTCTCCACCACAACACACTGGTTCACTATCGATTTCATCCTGAGTTTCGTGCCCGGCGCGGTGCCCATGGTGAAGGTGCGAATCGAAGTGGACGTAACGGCGTTGACCTCGAACTCGAAGTGCCAGTGGGCACAATCGTCTATGAACTGACAGAAGATGGTCCCGTCGAATTGGCCGATCTCACAGATGTTGGTCAGCGGGTAATCGCTGCGAAAGGTGGGCTGGGAGGCCGCGGCAACGCCAAATTCGCAACCTCGACCAACCAGGCGCCCCGTCATGCGGAACCTGGACTCGAAGGTGAAGACAGGCAACTACGGCTGAGGTTAAAGCTGCTGGCCGACGTGGGGATCGTCGGGTTCCCGAACGTTGGAAAATCGACTCTCATCGCACACATCTCAGCCGCACGACCAAAGATCGCAGACTATCCCTTCACCACACTGTCTCCTAATCTTGGTGTCGTGAGTCTGTCAGATAACCGTAGCTTTGTTGTCGCGGACATACCAGGTCTTATTGAAGGTGCCCACACTGGACATGGCCTAGGTCATCGGTTTCTCAGTCATGTCGAGCGCACCAAGGTTTTGGTACACATCATCGACGTATCATCGTCATCGGGTCGCGACCCACTTCACGACTATGATGCAATCCGCCGTGAGCTAGCCCTCTATCCCACTAATCCTGATGACGGAGTCAGCCAACTCGACCAACGACCTCAGGTAGTCGCCGCAAACAAAATCGATGCATTAGACGAACCGTCAAGGCTCGATCGTCTTAGTGCTATGCTTCGTGAGCAGGAAGTCCCTGTTTATCCAATTTCCGCGGTCACCGGCGAAGGACTGCAACCGCTACTTGAAGCACTCTGGCAAACTGTGTCGGGTTCCGCTCAAGCGATCCTTCCGGCAACACCAAAATGAATACGCTCGAGCGAACCGGCTTACTCGGTGGAACGTTCGACCCAGCGCATAATGGACATGTCGCCATCGCTGAAACTGCCAGGCGAGTATTCAAGCTTGACCGCGTGCTCCTAGTTCCGGCCCGAGTACCACCCCATCGATTATCGGCACCGGTGGCATCGGCTTCGGACCGGTTTGCAATGGTGGAACTGGCAGTTAAGGGCCACCAAGGTTTGGCCGCTTCTAACTTGGAACTGCACGGTCCGGCACCTACATACACCACAGAAACGCTACAGCGCTTGATTGATGCAGGCCAATCAACATCACAATTGTTCTTCATCACTGGTGCTGATGCCTTTGCAGACATCACCACCTGGCGGGGCTATCCAGCGCTACTCGATCAATCGCACTTCGTCGTCCTATCGCGACCTGGCCACGACTTGAGCACGCTGCGGCACAATCTTCCAGAAATAGCGCACAGATTTCACGAGGTAAGCCTCGGGGGCTTCGACTGTTTTCCAGACGACGAACGGACAGCGATTTTTACGGTCGAGGCTAACACGCCAGACATTGCATCCAGCGTTATTCGCCACCGCTTGTCCGTCGATGCATCGGTCGATGACCTCGTGCCGAGCGGAGTCGCACGGTATATCCACGTGCACCATCTCTATGGACCGGCACCAAGGGGCAAGCAATTTCAATGAACGATACGGAAGGACAGAAGAGTGGGCTTTCTGGGTTGCCTGAGGCTATTCGGACGAGTGTCCTTGCGGCACAGAACAAGAAGGCCTCTGATGTTGTCGTATTGGACTTGAGAACCGCTTTTGCTTTTACTGATTTTTTCGTTATCTGCTCAGGCCTACACCCCCGCCAAGTTAAGGCAATCGCCGAAGGTATCGAAGATCAACTTCGACAGTGCGGCTCAAAGCCAGCCGTCATTGAAGGGACCGAACATGCCGAATGGATATTGCTGGATTTCTTCGACTTCGTGGTCCACGTGTTCACTCCGGACGTTCGAGAGTTTTACGGCCTGGAGCAACTCTGGGGCAGTGCCGAACGACTTGAGGTGGACGAGTCAGAAGCGGCTGAATAATTAGCCGAGGTTATACGACGGCCCGCTCAGACGTAAGATACAAAATAGGTAGGAACAGCTACGGTAGGGAAAGGCGTGTCGTGGCGGCCACAATGACCGCCTCCGAAACCTCGGCCTTCGACCGCTCCCCATCAATCGTGACCCAACGCTCGTCATTTGCTAGCCTCAAGTAGTTCTCTCGTACCCGCGTGAGCAGCTTTAGGTCTTGCTCGTAGCGATCGCGGTCCTGGACCTTCCGACGAGCTGCCGTGTCAGCTGAAATGTCGAGTAGAACCGTGAGATCTGGCTTTGGCAAATGCCGCTGCATGTCCGTCAACCACACTGGGTCCAAGTACTGCGCTTCACCATAAGCGATACTCGAAGCCAAGTAGCGGTCGCAGATCACTATGAGGCCACCAGCCACCCAGCGATCGAGGTCCGCTCGACGCTCGAATCGATTCGCAACATACAACAACTGCATCACTTCGGGTGTATACTCGCGCTCACCCTGCAAGGCGCGCGCGATTTCTTCGCCGATTGAGGTGCCGTAATCAGGAAAGGATTCGACGCGAGCCTTGTACCCCTGCTCCCTTAGATGATTACGAAGGTGCCGGGCCTGGGTTTCTTTCCCGCTTTGATCTAGCCCTTCGAATGCAATAAGAAGTCCCGCCATCTGGTCAATTGTTGCCGGTCACCAAGAGAGGTACTACACCTCCTGAGCCAACATTGCCTCCACAGTTTGGCGCCGTCGAATAAGGGTCCACGCTCCATCCTCGACCAAAACCTCAGCCGGCATTGGACGGCGATTATAGTTCGAGGACATTGCGGCACCATAGGCACCGGTGTCAAGAATCGCCACGAGGTCGTCAACCTGCATTGGTGGTAACTGGTAGTCGGTTCCAAACGAATCGCTACTCTCACAGACAGGACCGACAACATCAACGACGCAACCCGCTCCGACACGAGACTCGAGCGCAATGACACGGTGGCGAGCGCCATAGAGCGCGGGACGCAGGCACTCAGTCATTCCCGCATCTAGGACAACAAAGGTTTTACCATCAGGGTGTGACTTCACGTCGATGACGCGTGAGACGAGTGCTCCCGCTGGCCCAACAATGAACCTTCCGGGCTCAAGCATGAGCGTAAGTCCTGAACCGCTAATCTCCTTGAGTAAAGCTTCTGCATATGCGGTGAGGTCGAGACCAGGGGTGCCGTCGTAAGATATGCCTACGCCTCCTCCTACATTCACGTGCTCAAGTGGCAGACCCTCGGCCATAAGTGATTGCGCCAGGTCGACAGCCGTCGCAGCAGCGCGGCGGAGCGGTTCGACTGTAACGATTTGGGAACCAATATGAACGTGGATACCTACGATCCTGAGCCCAGGTCGCGTCGCCATCTCACGGCAAATCGCCGGTGCTTCACTCAACGCAACACCGAACTTATCTCGGCTGGCGCCAGTGGAAATGTGTGGATGGCTCATTGATTCAATATCGGGGTTTACGCGGAGTGCCACGGTGGCCCTTTGGCCGCGCGCGGCAGCGATCGCATCAATCCGTTCCAACTCCCCTATTGACTCTGCATTGATTGCCTTGAGACCTAGAGACACCGCTTTGGCCAAGTCTTCAGTCCGTTTTCCGACGCCTGTAAAGACGATCTGATTCGGAGTGAAACCAGCGCGCAAAGCCACATCGATCTCGCCTGAGGAATTCGCGTCTGCAGCTGAACCCAGAGAATGCAACAGACGCAGTATACCCAGAGTCGAGTTCGCCTTTAGTGCATAGTGGACCGTGTGAGGATGTTTCTTAAATGCGGCATCGAACACCGAGAACTGGCGGCGAACGATATGAGCCGCATAGACATAGACTGGCGTGCCTTCTGCCTGAGCCACTCTCGCAAGCGGCACGGTCTGACACGCAAGACCATTCGGTGAATTATAAAATGCTGTGTCAGACACGTTCTCTACACTAAGTGGAAGGCCAATTAAAGCTTCCTTATGCGTGCCGACTAGCGTCAGGGCTCCGCTAACATTGTAGATCGGGGGAAACTCTCCACCAGCGATCGACCGATTCGGAACATATGGCCTGCTAGGCGGGAACTAGAGCCGCTTTTCGCTAATCAGACTAAACCACTGTGAAGGATGTACTTGGTCAGGTGGTAGCTTTGACCGGCACAAGTAACGGGGCACCGGTTGTAGCATCGACCGTAGACTCTACAACCTCCCAAGCTTCCACGTTCTCAAGGACCATTGACGCGAACGCGGTGTGCAGGGCATGACCGCCGCGGTTTACCACAAGGTGTCCAATCAACGGATACCCTATCAACGCAAGGTCCCCGATCGCATCAAGGATCTTATGACGTACAAACTCGTCTTCAAAACGTAGCGAGCGATTCAACACACCAGATTCACTGAGCACAATCGCGTTGTCGAGCGACCCTCCGAGCGCTAGCCCTTGCCGCCGTAGCCTTTCAACTTCCTTCAGAAAGCCGAACGTCCGCGCGGGCGCGATCTGGTCGACAAAACTCTTCTCAGTTAACTGGATTTCCCGCGACTGGTGCGTGAGTAACGGATGGTCGAAGCTAATACTGTAGGTGATCTTAAAGTGATCGGACGGAT
>Ga0310123_10002084_pt1 | contig 16138 bp, 10 predicted proteins | sample CB6_AW_1057_MG_FD_203505 | JGI IMG/M metagenome (GOLD analysis project Ga0310123, IMG submission 203505) | Marine microbial communities from Western Arctic Ocean, Canada - CB6_AW_1057 | ecosystem: Environmental > Aquatic > Marine > Oceanic | place: Canada: Western Arctic Ocean | collected... | reverse complement strand
GCAAGATCGAATACCTTTTCAATTCGTCTGGGAGGAACCGAATGTCAATCAAGCGGCCGACGGATTCTTAAGTCGTCAACCTATTGTGCAACGGAGGGGACAAGACACCGTAATCGTCGGCATTTGTGGGGGATCCGTTGCTCGCATCTACTACAAACAAGGCATCACGATCACGCTGAACGAACTTCGGGAACATCCCGAATTTCGTGGCAAACGCTTCATCGTGGTGTGTCTCGCCGTGGACGGATACAAACAACCGCAACAGCTGATGGCGCTCAACTATGTTTTGATCCAGGGCGGGCAGTTGGACGTGTTGATCAATATTGATGGATTCAACGAAGTTGCACTACACGCTGCTGAAAACGCGAAACAAAACGTTTACCCGCTGTATCCCCGTTCTTGGTACTTTCGTGTTGCGCAAGTGCGGGATCCCAGTCTACTTCGACTTGTAGGAAAATCCACATTGTTGGAGGAGAGAATTCAGACTTGGGCCGCATGTTTCGGTTCCCGCCCCCTATATCTGTCACCCACATGCCACCTCATCTGGCGTGCCAGGCACCGAAGTTTAGAGCGTCGGTACGTCAGCCTCGTGGAAAGGATATCAAATCGCGAAGTCATCGGTGGATTTGACGCAACGGGTCCGCCATTTGAACCCAGAAGCGAGCGCGAGCTCTATGAACACTTAGTCGCTATCTGGCAAAGGTGTTCGCAACAAATGCATGCTCTTTGCAGCGCAAATGACATTCGATATTTCCATTTTCTGCAACCAAACCAGTACCTCGAAGGCTCCAAGCCTATGGGCGAAGAAGAGAAAAGGATTGCCATCCGAGAAGATCATCCGTATCGGCCGGGGGCGATTCATGGGTATCCTTTGCTGCGTCAAGGCGGCTCAGAGTTGCGTAGGCAAGGCGTTAGCTTTACTGATTTGACGCAAATTTTTTCGGAAACCATAGAACCGGTTTACGTCGACAACGGTTGTCACTTTGGAGAACGCGGCAACGAGATCATGGCTCACGAGGTAGCGCGGACGATCACCGCCGAATGGGATCGAGACTAGACGGGGAAAACTCGTCTCGCCATCGTTTCATAGGCGTTCGAGGATTGTATGTTGCATCCACGAGCGGTAGACTTGGATGGAGGTGCTAACGCACGTACCAGAGTTCGCTTGTAGAAAGCCTGGCAACAGAACGAGGTGACGGTGACGCGTCTGATTTCATTGTTCCGACGATTGTGGAGCGGGAACGCGGCCTCAAGTGCGCCGCGGAAGTGGAATGTTGACTATTCGAATACTCCCTGGTTCGACCGCCCTGACGCCCTCGATCAGCTGGAACGGAAAAAGACGAGCGGAAGCGTCGACGACGCAGAATATGAACGACTGAGCCACTGGTGCGAGAAAGGCTATTTCACGTTTCCGGCGCTGATCGACAGCGAGCGCATCGATATGTTGCTTGCCGATTTGGACAACATTTGGACAACGGACGTGGCTATCCCGGGCCTCGCCATCTCCGGCGCCAAGGTTTCACCTGATGACCCGCAAGAGGTGCCACACCGCCGAATTGTGGATCTGGCTCAGGAAGATCGGTTCAAGTTGCGTGATTCGGCGCGGTGGCGCGTGCATAGTTTCTTTCATCACTCCCCAGCAACGCGTGCGATTTTCGATGACGCCGGCATGAAGCGGATGGCCGCCAAGCTGCTGGGCGCACCGGCAGTTAACTCCGGTTCGATCAACTTCATGTATGGCAGCCAGCAGGCGCTACATCAGGATATGATGGTATTTGCTGTCGTTCCCATCAATTATCTCATCGGCGTCTGGATTTCCTGCGAGGATGTGGACCGCTCCTCCGGACCGCTTGTGTTCTTTTCCGGCTCACACAAGGAACCGATTTTCAAGCCATTCGCGGAGAATTATCCCCAGACGATGCTGAAGACATGTTCTCAGGAAACCAGTAAGGCCTATCGTCAGCATCTTCATGAGGTCGCTGCGAAGTACAAGCGTGTCGAATACCTTCCAAAAAAAGGAGAAGTACTTTTTTGGCACGGCATGCTGATCCATGGAGGAAGCGAAGTGACGGACAGCACACGCACGCGCAAATCCTTCGTCTTCCATTACGTTGGTGAGGGGATGGATCAGATGACGAAAGTCAAAGGTCCATTTAACTGGTGAATCTCCTAAGCACCGAAGATCATTCGACTTCCATGGGTGGCCGGGTTCGAAGACTTGGCGTCCGGAACTGAAAGCTTAGAGGAGCCGATGAAGAGCCGATCGTCCCAGCGAGTTCGCTTTTGGATCGACGAGATCTACGCACCGAAACTCTCGGATCAGAGGCTAACGTTGCTCCTCTCGGGTTGGGCAACACTTCCATTTCTAGCGGATCCGATACGCGTCGAACTCTGCTGCGACGGTGTGACATTAGAGGAAGTCATTGCCGACGAAGTCCGTTCCGACGTTGTGCGAAGGTATCGAACAACACAGGGAAAATCGGGCGGACCCAATGAACGGTGTGGTTTCCACTTATCCGCGGAGCTACCCCACGGGGCGCGACATTTACGATTGGTGGCACACACGCCCCGCGGGCAACGGAAACTCCTCGACACGCATGTGGCAACGTTCCTGGGACTGAACGACGAAGTCGCTGACAACTCATTCTTCCAAGCAAACGTCCGCAGTGTGCGACAGCAGCTAACGCGGTTTGCCGCCGCGTTACATTCGCCCGCCAAATGGGTACGGCGAGGCCAGCGCCTGGGTCGAGTCATAGGAGGAATCCTACGTGCTCCGCCCGAGGACGATCTCACGGAAGATCCTGTCGCGCGCCAGACTCCGTATGAAACGTACGTGCGGAACAACGAACTGACTCCGCGAATCCGTCAACTGCTCACGCAAGTGTGCCAGACGTTCGACTACCAGCCACTAATCAGCATCGTCATGCCAGTTTACAATGTGGATCCTCTGTGGCTTGGCAAGGCAGTGCGGTCGGTGCGAGATCAGATCTATCCGCACTGGGAACTCTTGATGGCCGACGATGCCTCCACTCGCGATGACCTGCGTGAATACCTACAGGAAATTCAGAGCGATCCACGCATCCAGGTGATTTGGCGGGAGAAGAACGGGAACATTTGTGAGGCCAGCAATTCGGCCGCAGAGCTGGCACGCGGCGAATTCCTTGTCTTCATGGATAACGACGACACCCTTGCTCCTCACGCGTTGTTCGAAGTCGTTCGTCTTTTGCAGGAGCACTTGAAAGCAGACGTGATTTATTCCGACGAAGACAAAATCGACGAGAATGATTGTCGCTATGATCCCCAATTCAAGCCGAGTTGGTCTCCGGAGATGTTTCTCAGCTATAATTACATCAATCATCTGGTCTGTCTGCGGCGCTCGCTGTTCGAAAAAATAGGCCGATTTCGTCTCGGTTATGAAGGAGCGCAAGATCGCGATTTGTTGTTGCGGGCTGTCTCGGAGACCGAGTGCATCCACCACATCCCCAAGGTTCTCTATCACTGGCGTGCTTTGCCTTCTTCGACGGCACACTCTGCTGTGGTCAAGCCGAGTATGTACAGCTCCAGTCGCGCAGCCCTGGAAGACTTTTGCCGCCGGCAGAAAATCAATGCGTCCATCTACGAGCCGGAAATCGCCCGGCGTTTGCAGCTGCCGATCTATCAGTTGGATTGGCCCGACACGGGCCCCGATGTTGCCATTCTCATTCCTGTGAACGACCTGGCCGAGGTGTTGCACACGTGTATTGAATCCCTCCGTGGTAAGACAAGCTATCCAAACCTGCGTATTATCATTTTGGACCATGGTTCCGCTGATCCTGCTATGCTACGATATTTGGACGAGTTGCACCGCGCAGGCATCGAAGTGTTATCCAGTTCCGACGAACAGCAAACTGTCTCTCGCAGTTGCCTTGTGAATCGAGCGGTCCAGCAAATTCAAGCAGAGTTGATCTTATTGCTGAACCCAGCCATTGAAGTTGTCGAACCAAAATGGCTTTCCCGTATGGTTGGCTATTTGAGTTTGCCCGGTGTCGGAGCCACGGGTGCTCGCTTGCTTTGCAGCGATGGTACCGTCCAACATGCCGGCATGCTGTTGCAAATGGATCATGGCATCGCACCCGATCATGCTTTTCAGAATCAACCGGCCGCGGATTGCAGTTACTACTTCCAGGCAGAGGTGGCGCGAAATTGCTCCGCGGTAACTGGATCTTGTCTGTTAACTCGCAGAGAATTGTTTTTGCAAATCGGTGAACTTGATGAGCAGCGGTATCCTGCCGCCTTCAGTGATGTCGATTATTGTCTTCGGTTGCTGGACCATGGCTGGCGCGTGGTTTACGTCGCCGGGGCTGAACTACTTCAGCGCAGCTGTCCTACCAGTTCGCCGCGCGATCACCCAGACGACCTGGCTTCATTTCGAAAATCCCATGGTCAGCGTCACGACCCATACTACAATCCTAATCTTTCACGCTCTCAGAGCCATGTGCTGGACCCTAGCTGCCATCTCGACTACACAGGTCTTTGGCCTCGGCGTGTGAACGCGCTGATGGTGACGCACAATCTCAATCTGGACGGCGCGCCCAAGGCACTTTACGAGGTTGCCACAGGACTCAAAACGAAGGGCCAGATCGAACCAACGATCCTGTCGCCTGTCGACGGTCCGCTGCAGGCCTGGTACGACAAAGCGGCTGTCAACGTGGTGGTGGAGAGACTTCCTGGTTGTGACAGCGTGGTGGCCGGTTGGAATTCGGTAGAGGATTATCAGGCCAGTTTGCGCACCGTCCGCCACGTGCTACAGCGACAAAAACCCGATGTCATCGTGGTGAACACCCTGCATAATTTTTATGTCGTCAAGGCGGCCGCCGAACTGAAATTACCGGTGATCTGGATCATCCGCGAGAGTTACTCCCGCGACGAGCTACCGCGGCGGCTCGACGCATTCACACGGCAGGATTGTTACCAGGCTTTTTCCGCAGCTCAATGTGTTGTATTCGTTTCCACGGATACCTGTGATCGATACCGTCATCTCCATACCAAGCACAACTTTGTGGTCCTACACAACGGTATTGATGCCACCGAAATCGATGCCTACGTGCGGGATGTGACGCGCGCAGCAGCCCGCGCTCGAATTGGTTCTTGCCAAGAAAAGAAGATTATCACCACGGTAGGAACCATCTGCGAACGCAAGGCTCAGCACCTACTCGTTGAGGCTGCGGCCAGGCTGCGGACGCGAAGTGATTTTAGTTGTTATCTCGTCGGTCAGCATCCTGATCTCGCCGACCACTGTCTTCGCAAAATTCACCACCTGATAGAGCGTTACCAACTGCAAGCCTGTGTCAAGGTGGTTCCCGCCACGCCGGAAGTTTACGATTACTATCGGGCCTCGGACGTCTTTGTGCTGTGTTCGCAAGAAGAAGGATACAATCGTGCTTTGCTCGAGGCAGAAGCATTTGGCTTGCCCATCGTTACGACACCGTGTCCTGGCGTCAACGAACAGGTACGTCACCGCATCAACGCTTTGATATATCCCATGTCGGACTCAGGTATGTTGGCCGGCCATTTGCAACAGTTGCTTGACGATCCGGACTCTCGCCGAAGAATGGGGCATGCCTCCCGGCAAACTTTTGAATGTTTGAAGAGTTATCCGGAAATGCTGGCGGAGTACGAACGGATCATTTCTCGGTGCGCGCTGCTTGAGAGAATGTAAGTCGTTGTCCATCGCCAATTTGGGCAGTAGAAAGCACGCTCAAACTGTCACCAATCAAAAGAGTTTCCGCTGTCCACGCCCATCACTCGGGTTCCGGGCGTGCCACACAAGGCAGTTGGATGGTAACTGACAAGTTTCGGCGCTGGTCAAGCGACACCGGGTATATCCCGAATCACATTGTCGATCAGCCGTCTTAGGTGGTGGCGAAGCACACACTGTGTCGACAGTGTATCGTACGCCTGAAGTCGGATTTTGTCTGCTTTGTCACGACCCTCAGTAGTATTCAGGAGCCACTCCACGAGCGACGGCATGTCCCGGTGTTCACAACTTAGATAGTGTACTCCCGGCTGAAAGTCGGGTACTTCGTAGCAGGGTTCCGTGACGACCAGCGTTTTTTGCCAGAAACCGTAAAATACCATGCGGTGCCACTCGAAATAAGAAAACTCGTCGCGATGGATGTTCAGCAGGATCTTGCTCAGGCGGCTCACGCCGCTTGTTGCCATGATGTTCATTCCGTCTGATTTCGCTGACAAAGGATAATGGGGCAAGCTGACATGGAAGAAACACCGATGACGGCTGAAAAACGCGGCATGCCTGGCGAGCAACATGTGGCGGCGAGGGGACAGAGTACTTACGTACATTATCTCGACGGGACGCTCCGAGAACGGCATATCCGCACGGGTATCCATGGTCCGCAACTTCGTGGACAGTGTTGCCAGTGCGTGAACTTCAGGCAATCTGGGCCGAGGCTCCAGGGGTGGATAGTCTGGCACGTATCCCAAGGGAAGGAAGTGCGCGGGAATCCCCAAGTATCGGAGTGCCGCAGCCGATTGGCAGTTGATATCCAGGGTAACGCGGGCTTGCTCGAGCAGAGGTAACGAACGTAAAAACCACGGCGTATGCAGCTGCTCGGTATTCAGCATAATGGCGTTGTTGAGAAAAGTACCGTCGTCCCACCCGGGGCCCTCTCCCAATAGAAAAAACTCATGGGGAGCGACAACGACATCGTGTGTCAATGTCGCGGGACGTTTCGACTCTTCGTCCAACGCCTGTGCTTCATGTCCACAACGCCGGAGACCTTCGACCAGGAGATCCCGTATTTCTGTAAAATAGAAATTGCCTCGGCTGCTTGCATAAACCCCAACCTTTAGCGGTGCTGATCCCACTCGACTGGTGCTGTCTTCCGCAGCCAGGTAGTCAGACCAGCCCGCATTCGTCGCGTCTTGCTGGGCAACCCTCAACAATCCTTCGGCCTGATCCGGCGACAGGGCCACGCGTCCCTCGAGAACACCTCGATCGAGAAAATGTTGTGTGGGATCCACACCTTTACTCGCGACGTCAGCGTGGGTGTCCAAGTAAAAGTCGGGATCGAACCAACCTAACTCGACAAGTCGTTCTACTACTGCACTGGGATTCCCAGGGAACCGGCCCCGACAGCGCGCCAGCCATCGCCGGACCCTGGCTCGCAGGAAGTGCGCTGAACGCTGTGGATGACCGAGCGCCCGCACCACTCGTCGCCAGAGCGGAGATTTTCGCCGAGGCACGGTGAGACGGCTCACCGGCAACGCGTAGGTTACCCAGGGATGACGTTGCCGGATTTCCTTCTTAAGCATGTCGACATTGTTCGGAGCGTGCGTCACCGTTTGCAACATCGAAGCGCCGTGAACACGATAACGTGCCAGAATTTCTGGGACCCGCACACCCTGATAGCCCGCTTCGATCAGTTTGCACCAGAGATCAAAGTCTTCCCACCCGGTAATCTGCATCACGGAGTAACCGCCGACTTCGAGCACCGCCCCCCGGCGCAACAACGCCATCGCATCGATATAGTTACCTTCGACAAATCGGCTCTGACTCCAGAGATTCACATTAAGCAACTCGCTGCGGTCACCAAAGACTTCGACAATCGGAAAGGCAACAGCGGCGTTCGACACCCCGGCAGCTTCTGCACATTGTTCCAGACAGCGTGGATAGAGTTGATTGTCGGCATCCAGAATGAAGCAATACTCGGCGTCGGATAGAGCGATAGCAGTATTGCGAGTGATCGGTAGTCCCCGGTTCTGCAAGTGCTGGACCAGCTGCACGTTGCCAAAGCGGCCGGTATTTTCTTGCAGCCAATTCCGCGCTACCGATGCAGACCCATCCGTCGAACCATCGTCGACAATGGTCAGATCAAAGCGATCGAGGGTCTGCTGTTGCACGGAATCGAGTGCCTCGACGATGAAATCTGCGTAGTTGTACAGGCTGATACAGACTGCCAGCTCGCGCGGAGATTCCTCTGTGTGACTGAACAAAACCGTGTGGGGCCCGGTCTTCATGATCGCAATTCACACCTCTTGTTGGGACGAGTGACCGTCGTACGGTGACTCCGATGCTGCTTGCAGTACAAGAGAAAGTAAGGTTTTTCCCGGGTCATGATCGATCTTATTCATCGCCTCCTGGTGAGCACGGCTGCCCATCGACTCCAAATCCTCACGATGTTTCCAGGCACGCTCCAAGGCCGCACCGACAGACCTGCGGAAGGGTCCGTCTGCGATGAATCCGGTGACACCCTCTTCGACCCACTCCACGTTTCCTCCAACGTCAGTCACGACTGCCGGGCGTCCACAGACCTGTGCTTCGACCAGTACCAGGGGTGTGCCTTCACCACGCGAAGGCATAACCAGCAAGTGATTGGCGGCCCACACTTGACGAATATTCTCCACTTGCCCATGAAAGCAAACTTTGTCGGAAATACCATAGAATTCCGCAAGTTCCTCCAGGTATTCACGGTCAGGTCCTTTTCCATAAAGATTGAGTGTCCAGGGACGGCTGCGCCATTCCGGACGCGACAGCGCTTCGAGCAAAACGTCTTGGCCTTTGGCGAAAATTTGGAGCCGTGCGACAGAAGCCAGCGAAAGTCCTTGTGCGCTGGGCCAAGGAACCTGATTGAGTTCGGTCAAATTCACCGGATTTCGCAGCACGTGAGCGTTGGGCAACCGCCGTACCAGATGCCGTTCTGTGTCATGCTGATTACGTTGCGCCACAAACACAACGCGCGATGCCCGTTCCAAAACGCGACAAACCCGCTGGGCCTGGTCGGGCCAGGGTGGCAATCTTACGTCATCCACGTATTGTCCTACCAACACGAACGGAACGCGTGTCGACTCGAAATATGCCGTTAAACCGGGATGGCGCGTGAATTCATAGATTATTCCACTGCTAACACATACGACGTCCGGTTTCCACTGCCGAAGGAGCTCGAAGGACTTAAACCTCGCTTTACCTTGGAGGCGGTTGACAAGATTGACCAACCGTTGTCCTCGCCGATGCCAAATAGTAGGCAGTCGCCACAAGTACATTTGAAATGCGACGGTGGCGCCTTGCGATGCGAGCCGGCAAATCTTGTCCGGCGTTTTTCTCCAATAAGTTGTCAGCGTGTTGACTTGATGACCGTCAGCAAGTGCTGCTTCGGCCATTTGGCACCAGAGTTCCTCACTACCACCCCACGGCGCTTCATCCATCGTTGAGACGATTGCGATCTTCATGAATCTCGTCCATTCTCAGCTGCGATCAATCAGGCATGAAAGCGATTCGGGTGAGGCTTGACGCGGCGGAGGTGGCTGTGCCAATATTTCGCCAACCTTCGATGAATAGCCGGATCCGAACGACATGCTCGTCGATAAATATGCCAGTTGATCCTCCAGTTTATGCGGGGCTGGCGAATCAGGTGACGATACGCCCATTCATTGAGTCGACGATCGAGGGCCAAATGTAGTGATTCTGCAGGCACGCTGACCTGTTGCCGGATCATATCCAGAATGTCGTAGTCCTCCACAAGAAACTTGCAAGACGAATTGTACTTGCTGCGCACATTATTCTCGTGATCGCGGAAGAAATTGAACGGTTCGGGAGTAAACGCGACACTGGAGCGCAATAGCATTCTGACCCAAAGCTCGTAGTCACCTGCCATCGTATAACTCTCGTCCGCTCCGCCAACTTCCTCGTAGAGATGTCGACGAAACACAACGGCACTGGCGTTGGGAATTAAATTTTGAATGACGAAAAAACGAGCACATTCGTCGCGCCCACAATTGACGAAAGGCCGCGTCCAGCGATCGGGATCGACCTTGGTTGACCAGTGGGCTGCCGACCTGATGTGGCAGTCCGCCTTGTCCACAACCGTTGATTCGCAATAGGCTAGGCCCACATCGGGGTGTTGGTTTAGAATCTCCACGAGTGTCTGGAGCAAGTCAGTGTGGGCGTAGTCGTCTGATTCGGCGATCCAAATATATTCGCCGCTCGCCATCTTAACGCCGCGGTTCCATTGAGCAGTCGGACTTCCACTGTTGGTGGTACGAATATCAACCCGCACTCGCGCGTCACCGCTATACTGGGCGATGATTTCTCGGCTTCTGTCCGTCGACGCGTCATCGAGCACAAAAACCTCAATGTCATGAAACGATTGGTTCAACACGGTTGTCAACCGCTTCTCCAAAAAGGCAGCGTGATTGTAGTTGGGTACGAGGACACTCACGGATGGCATGGTATTTTTCAACTGTACCAATTTGTCTAGATGAAACGATGTGAAGGAAAATGGCCAGTAGTTGGCCGTCTCTTGATCACAACGAATGCCAACGTATCAGCACGACAACGATTCGAGGCAGACTGCAACCTTGTTAGTGATTATAATCAAAAGAGTTCGCGTCCCTGCCGAGAGTGTAGTTATCAGGTGAGTGGTGGCTGCATGCATACACGCAAAGTTTCTCAGGCGGATGGCGCGGAACCTCAGAACGCGTGGATTTTTGCTGTTCACTGGCGTTTTCCAAATCCCCCTTTGGAATTTCAGCCCTGATAATGATAAATAACGTCCCAACTGTCATAATTTCCGGAATGCATCGAAGCGGCACATCTGCCATGGCCGGAGCTCTGGCTGGGCTGGGATTGGCGGTGGGTCCCGACGACGTCCTTCTGCAACCCACGCAAGACAATCCGGAAGGATACTACGAAAATTGCGCCGTGGTCAATTGCAACGAAACAATTCTCCAGTCCCGTTTCTTGTTAACGCAGCGGGATCAACATGACGACGACAGCCTTCATCTCGACGAGTACTTCATCGATCGGGACACGTTGGATCAATTCGGGTGGCTATTCGGAGGCTGGTCACCTCTCACGCGGGAACCAGCACCGGCCGAGTCGGCGAAGCTGTCGGAGCTCGTTTCGCAGATTGAAAAGCGTGCCAAACAGGGGGCGCCAGTGATCGTCAAAGATCCCCGATTCAGCCTGTTGCTTCTACCGTGGGTCAGTCGACTCAGGCGGCCAGCGGTGATTATCATGTTGCGGCATCCAGACGAAGTCGCTATGTCGATGTCGCGCCGTGACCGACTTCCGCTCAGTGTAGGATATGGACTCTGGCTCCGTTATAACAAAGCGGTGTTGGCTGGCAGCGAACGGTTGCCGCGTATGGTGGTGGACTATAGCGATTTACTCGAGAATCCCGAGAGCACGCTGCAGCGGGTAGGGCAATTTCTTGCGGATAACGGCTGGGTACCTCCTGAAAACGCTGTGCAGGCCGCCACCAAGTCGCTGCGACCGGAGTTACGCCGTGAACGCGAGCGTACCGGGACGTGCCCGGCCGACCTGGAGCAATACTATAATGCTGTCCGTGCCGGCAACGTGCCACCTGACACGAACTACGATAGTGACTGGCAGAGTGGCCTCGCGGTGCCGCTTCTCAAGAAGTTGGAGCATACTGCCGAAGTATTGCAGCATGAATTGCAGTATACACGAACCGAATTGCAAAACACACAAAGACAACTGCAGCACGTCAGCCAACGATTCTTGGCCTCGCAACATGAATTGGTACGAATCGATCGGCACCCGGTGGTGGGTCGCGTTATACGGCTGCTGCGACGGATCAAGCGGGACCCAGATTTTGGCAAACCAACTTTGTCGTCATAGTTTGTGTATCGCAAGTGTAGGGTTTTGAACGCTTCGTGAGATTTCGGATGGCCACGTCGTAACAGCATTAGCCAGAAGGGTTCCATGGATGCGGTAGAATCAGTACAGCGAGATTCTGAATTGCCCAAACAGCGGCTGTCGGAATCTGTCGATGTCGACGACACGCCAACTTGGGTGGTTTACACACCCGAGTCCCCGCTGCGTCACCCGCTCCGCCTGTTGCGGCATATGATCCGCGACATTGTCTCAGGTCGCGAACTGGCCTGGCGTCTGTTTGTTCGCAACGTGAAAGCACAATATCGACAAAGTGTGCTTGGATACGCCTGGGCTTTTCTGCCGCCGGTCGTCACGACAGGTGTCTTCGTTTTCCTGAGATCGCAAAAGGTCCTCAACTTCGACGCGCCTGGGAACTACACGGTATATCTGCTGGTAGGAATCGTGTTGTGGCAGACGTTTGTTGAATCATTGAACGCGCCCTTGCGGATGGTGAGTGGTTCGAGAGCGATGCTCGCCAAAGTGAATTTTCCGCGTGAGGCGTTGCTGGTCACGGCGTTCAGCGAAGTCGTATTCAATCTGGCAATCCGTCTGATCCTGATCGTGGCTGTCTTTATCTGGTTTCAGCCAGGGCTTCCGCCAACGCTATTGTTGGCACCGCTGGGGATCCTGGCGCTGATCGGGCTGGGAATGTCCATCGGGATATTGCTAGTTCCCCTGGGACTGCTGTACACGGATGTGGGCCGCGGGATGGGGCTAATCAGCGGTTTTTGGATGTTCCTCACACCCGTTTTGTACCAACCGCCACAAACATGGCCCGGAAACCTCGTTCTCTGGCTGAACCCGGTCAGTCCGGTATTGTCCGTGTGTCGCGATTGGATGTTGCTGGGGAACACGTTGTATTTCACGGGATTCCTTGTGGTGACGGCCGTATCGTTGCTGTTTCTGTTACCGCTGGGCCTGGTCATGTACCGCCTGGCGATGCCAATCCTTATCGAGCGTATGTAGGTCGCATGATGGCGCAAGGTGATGTCGGCATTAGCTTAGAGGATGTATCGAAAAAATATTGTCGGCGACTGCGCACTGCTTTGTGGTACGGCGTGAAAGATATCGCAGCCGAATTCTCCGGACGCAGTGGATTCTCGCACCGCAAGTTGCGGGCCAGCGAGTTCTGGGCTGTCGATCAGGTATCGTTCCAGGTTGGAGTGGGGGAGTGTGTAGCCATGATCGGCCCTAACGGTGCCGGTAAGAGTACGATTCTCAAAATGATTAACGGCCTGATCAAGCCCGACACGGGGCGGATTGTCCTGCGCGGCCAAGTGGGATCACTCATCGAGTTGGGGACAGGATTCAACCCGGTTTTGACAGGGCGGGAGAACATTTACGTCAACGCTTCGATCCTCGGCCTTTCTCGAAACATGGTGGATCAACGGCTCGACGAAATTCTCGATTTTGCCGAGATTGGTGATTTCATTGACGCACCGGTACGGAGCTATAGTTCCGGGATGACCGTCCGTTTGGGTTTTTCGGTGGCCGCACACTTGCGGCCTCAGGTGTTGTTGATCGATGAAGTTCTGGCCGTGGGTGATGTTGCCTTCAAAATGAAGTGTTTTCGTCACATTCTTAGTCTCATCAATAGCGGAATGTCAGTCATTGTCGTCTCTCATAACGTCAATCTTCTTTCGCGCGTGACGGACCGAGCGCTGGTGATGGATGGCGGACGGCTGTGCTTTGACGGAGCATTGTCCGAAGGTTCCGCCTGCTATCAATCCCTTGTGTCGCCCCAGATCGACGAGACGGGATGTGTGACTGACAAGGATCAGGCGCGCATCGCATCGGTGGAATTGATTAATGACGCGGGTGATCCGCAGCAAGACTATTGGACAGGTGATACACTCAGGGTTCGGATGTTGTTTACCACAACAGAGTGCGTTCTCGGTGCCCGCATCAACGTGAACGTCGATTCGCCCATAGCGGGCCTGCTCGCCGGAATCTCCACTCCGTTGACCAATTTCTCCTTCGACATCAAAGCGCCGAGTACAGTCGTCGAATTGTTGTTGCCCAATTTACCACTGCTCGTCGGCAACTACTTGCTGGGCGTCACACTGTATGGTGCCGAGCCGGGTGATTTTCTGGATCGGAGAACTCCGGCGTGTGCCTTTAAGATCATCGGTCCCAAAACCAATAGCTTTGGCTTTGGCCAGAGTCACATTTTTCGCTTGGAACACGAGTGGAACCTGGCCAAGCTGTAGTGCGCAGCCTGGGTGCCAGAAACGCTATTTGTATGGTGCCCAACGAAGATGTGGCACGCTGGCAGCATGCCATGGTCAAGTTGTGAAACGACCAACGAGCACGAACGATGGAGAATGCGTATGAGTCGCGGACCTAAGGCTTATGTGTTCGGCGCCTACGTCCCAAACGGTGGCACGTATATGGCATACCATCTGGGGCGGATCCTAGACCAGCATTTTGGATTTCCATGTCGCGCGGTCATCGCTCAGGATGAACTCGCTGTGCCGCCGTTGTATGAATACGCGGACCGCTTTGATTCGATTAGCGTTGAAGAATTAGAGCGGGAAGTGCAAACGAACGACATTTTGGTGGTCAACCCATCCTTTTCTGCGTATTTGTTTGGCTTGAAACTTCCCTGCAAAAAACTAATGTACATCCAGCATTTCAACACGTATTCGGTGATCGACGGTTTCTGCGACTACTATGTTTGTGTCTCGCGCGTCGTACAGCAGTACGTCAAGCTCGTATATGGATGGGAGCCGCCTGTCATTCCCGCGTTCATCCATGTGGAACGAATAATGGCCGTCCCGCCTTGGCGTGATCGGCCACCGTCTCGCGTCTTGGTCTATGGCAAGCAGTTTTCGGATCAACTACTGGCCCATTTAGAGGAGCTTCTGCGGACCCGACATCCTTCCACGCGAGTCGAATTTGCCAGTATCACGGCAGGTAATCACCAGCAGTTTCTTCGCCAACTACCGGATTTTCGCTACTTCCTCTCGCTGTCACCCTGCGAAGGGTTCGGCCTGGTTTCGCTGGAAGCGATGGCTGCCGGTTGTACCGTGGTGGGTTTCCACGCGCAAGGTGGCTTGGAATACATGCAATCCGGTAAGAATTGCTCGGTCGTTGGCTATCCCCGCCTGGAGCAGTTGGCTCAAAACCTCGTGTCGCTCGTGCGGGAACCCGAACGAGCCGAGGAAATGGCTGGCCGCGGACAAATCACGGCTCAACAATTTGGCTACGAGGCTTTCGAAAAGCGTTGGGTCGAGTTTCTGCTTGAGATCCTGAAACCATGACGAATTCGCGCCAACTGATTGTCACTGGGATTCCACGGTCTGGGACGACCTTGTTGGCTGCGCTTGTGGATAGCCTGGCGGACGCAGTCTGCTTAAGCGAACCTGATTGGCAAAGTCTGTGGAGCCAGGAAATGACGGATCGCGCGGCATACGTTAACCGGATTACGCGTGATTTCGAGCGTGTACGAGCAACCCTGCTCGCGGGAACGGCTGTGCCCGACCGCCGGGACGCCCGACTGAAGCCGGTAACCGACTATTTCACTCGTGGAGCAGGTGGACAGAGGCAACAAACTTTCGAAGTACGCGAATTGAGACGCGCCGGTCTGACACCAAACTTTCTGTTGGGAATGAAACACAACGCGCATTACACGTGCGTGCTGAGTGAACTGCTACGAGTGAAAAATCTTGAGGCGTTGGCGATTGTCCGGAATCCCGTTTCTACGATTCTTTCGTGGCGCTCGTTGAAAATTCCCATTGGGCAGGGACGGCTCCCGGCGGCCGAGCGCTTCTGGCCAGAGATTCCTGCGCTGTGGCAAACCACCAACGATTTGCTCGAGGTTCAAGTTCGTATTTACGGTCTTTTTTGCCAGCGATACAAAGAAACAGCAGGGCGGCTGGTGGTGATCAAACATGAGGAACTCGTTGAGGATCCGACCATGTTGGAGCGGCTTTTTGCGCGAAGATACGCTCGACACGTCCGCGTGCAGGCGCAGCATCAGTCGGATGTTCAGGCGGCGGATGAAACAACTACCATTCGCCGATACATCCAAAAGTTCTGCCCTGTAGCGTACGAATTTTATCCAAACTTGGACGACCCCGCACAACGATAGTGCGTCAGGCTTCGTCCCAACCTTTCACGCTGCCACTCCGCCGGTCCCTAATTCAGCGATGGAACTACGATGAAACAGATTTCCCAGGAAGTGCTTGCACGGCCCGTGGTGGCCACAGGCCGTGGTGGCAGTGGCACCCGCCTACTTTCCCTGGCTTTGCAGGAACATGGTGTCTTTCTTGGGCAACACTTGAACGAAAGCAAAGATTCCATCGAGTGGGTCGATCGAATTCACCCACTAGCCATCAAGAAGCTTACGGACGGGCTGGCTCAAGATACCGATTGGCCTCAACATCTGATTCAATTTGCAAACTATGTACTTACCGAGGGAAACTGGCAGGCAGGCCAGTCTTGGGGATGGAAACTACCCGA
>Ga0310123_10002083_pt1 | contig 16138 bp, 9 predicted proteins | sample CB6_AW_1057_MG_FD_203505 | JGI IMG/M metagenome (GOLD analysis project Ga0310123, IMG submission 203505) | Marine microbial communities from Western Arctic Ocean, Canada - CB6_AW_1057 | ecosystem: Environmental > Aquatic > Marine > Oceanic | place: Canada: Western Arctic Ocean | collected... | reverse complement strand
GAACTGTGGCGGCGGGTTTGGGTCGAAGGGCTCTGCCTACCCAACTCAGGTCATACCAGCCCTGATGGCGAAGAAAACGGGACGGCCGGTGATGATGCGGATCAGTCGCGCCGAGGAGTATGCCATCGGCTCGGCCAGACCTGGCTTCCAGGGGCGCGTCAAGTTGGGGTTCCGAGAAGATGGTCGGCTTCTGGCCTGCGACCTCTATGTAGTCCAGGAGAACGGTCCGAACGGGGGATTCGGTGATATGTCGGCTGCGGCCAGTGCGATCTCGATCGTCTATACCCCAGTCGCTATGCGGTTCCGCGGAGTGTCAGTACTGACTAACACGCCGCGCCGCGGTGCCCAGCGTGGTCCTGGGCAGAACCAGATCGCGAGTGCCGTAGAGCCGCTTTTCGATAAAGCGGCACGGAAACTTGGCGTTGATCAGTTTGCGATCCGTCGGGTCAATGTGCCCGATCATGACTCCCAATATGGGGCAGACCGGGGGGCTATCACCAGCGCCTACCTAGGAGAAGCACTGGATAAGGGTGCCGAAAAGTTCGACTGGGTAAAGAAGCTAGCCCAGAGCGGCCAACGGCGTGGGTCGAAGGTGATTGGTGTCGGGATCGGTCAGGCCTTTCACTCCGCAGGGTCGAATGGTTTCGATGGACTGGTGCGGCTAACGCCTGAAGGTAAACTTCACATTCACACTGGCGTTGGCAACCTGGGCACCTATTCGTATGCAGGCACCTCACGGGTGGCAGCTGAGGTTCTGAAGTGTGACTGGAACAACTGCGTAATTGAGCGGGGTGATTCGCGCGTCGGCCTGCCCTGGAACCTCGGGCAATTTGGCAGTAACACGTCGTTCACGATGACACGCACAAATTACGCTGCGGCGATGGATGCCGTTGGCAAGCTCAAGGAGATCGCGGCTCGCGACTTGGGCGGTGCTCCGGACGACTATGAGATCGGGGACGAAGTGGTGTTCCGACGGAGTAATCCATCGCAGCGGCTGACCTATGCGGCGGCTGCCAAACGGGCCATCCAACTGGGCGGTAAGTTCTGCGGTTACGAGATGGCCGACGACCTCCACCCGATGACGAAGGCTGCCGTGCGAGGCCTGGCCGGCACAGGATTAGTCGGTGTCGCCAAGGACAACCTGCCGCGTACCGGGATGGTGCCGGCACTTGCCGCTGGATTCATCCAGATTGAGTTGGACTTAGAGACCGGTAAGTTTGAGATCCTTGATTACCTCGGTGTTGCTGACTGCGGGACAGTTATTCACCCGCAAGGTCTTGCGGCGCAGATTCGGAGCGGCGCGGTCATGGGATTCGGCATGGCTGCACTTGAACGCCAAGTTTACGACCCGCATTACGGCCTGCCCCGCTCGGTTGGTCTGTATCAGGCCAAGCCGCCGACCTACCTGGACGTGGCAGTTGGGATGGGTGCGGAGGCGGTGGACCAGCCAGACCCGCAAAACCCGGTTGGCACCAAAGGAATCGGCGAGCCCTTGATGGGATGTGCCAGTGCGGCCCTGTTGTGTGCGATCTCTGACGCGTTGGGTGGTCATTACTTCAACCGAATACCAGTTCTGCCCGACATGATCCTAAATGCGGCGTCGCAGCGTCCGCAGTCCCACACGCCGTTGCAAGTGAACACCGACTGAGGAACTCTCATGGCGAACGACATGATGCCGCATTTCGAGCTACTCCAGCCCGCGGACCTGGAGACTGCACTGGAACACGTGGAGCGCTTGGGCGAGGGCGGTTGGATACTCGCTGGAGGCCACGACAGCCTTGGCTGGTTCAAGGAGCGTACGAAGCAGCCAGGCACGGTGATTGACCTTGAGGGCATTGCGGAACTGAAGGGAATCCGGCAGACCTCCGATGGTATCGAGATTGGCGCTTTAACGACGCTGACCGAAATTGAGCGACATCCGATGGTGCGTGAGCGGTTCGGCTTGCTCGCGGACGCTGCCCGTCGCGTAGCGACTCCGCAAATTCGCAATACCGGTACGCTCGGCGGTAATCTCTGTCAGGACACAAGGTGCTGGTACTACCGCTACGGCCTCAACTGCTACCGGGCCGGGGGCAATATCTGCTACGCCGACACGCCGGTCGCCATGAACCGGGAACACTGTATCTTTGAAGCCGACCGATGCGTCGCGGTGTCGCCCTCTGATACCGCGCCGGCGTTGGTTGCCTTAGACGCGTCGATGGTCGTCAGAAATTTGCGTGGCGAACGTGTCGTGGCCGCAGAGGACTTCTTCATGGCACCAGCCGTGGATATCACACGGATGACTGTGCTCAAGCCCGGTGACATCCTCACGACTATCAGGATTCCGGAAACGTGGGCCGGGGCCAGCTTCTACTTTGAGAAGGTCGCGGACCGTAACTCGTGGGACTTTGCACTGGTGAACGTGGCAACCGCGATGCGGGTCGATAGTACTGGCACGATCGAGGACGCGCGTATTGCTTGCGGTGCCGTACAATGCACGCCCCGCCGTCTTACAGACGTCGAAAATCTCGTCAAGGGACGGGTCCAGAACGAAGAGACCGCAGAGCTTGCTGCCGCGGCTGCTGCCGCGGAGGCCCGACCCCTGAATTACAACCACTACAAGATTCCGCTTATGCAGAATCTTGTGAAGCGGTCATTGCGTACGTCTGAGGCGTGAGCCTGATTCGACATCTCAGGTTCTAGCCGGCGACGCGCGGGCTGCTGACCCGGGTTCGCGCCCCGCGGTTGAGCACGGTTGGACGGTACTTCATGAGTGTGGCCACCCTCTCGGTGCTTTCGCTGCTGCCGATTATCACGGTTGCAGTGTTCCTTGTCATTCTTCGCTGGCCGGCAAGTCGCGCCATGCCGCTGTCGTTGGCAACCGCGCTCTTTCTCGCTTTGTTTGTTTGGCAAGTGCCTGCCCTGCAAGTGTTCGCCGCATCGGTTAACGGCGTGATTGTGGCGCTCACGCTTCTATACATCATCTTTGGCGCTATCCTCTTACTGAACACGTTACAGGCAAGCGGCGCACTGCGGATCATACGGCAGGGCTTCACCGACATTACCCCTGACCGGCGAGTACAAGTCATCATCATTGCGTGGTTATTCGGGTCGTTCATTGAAGGTTCAGCTGGCTTTGGGACCCCGGCTGCGGTCGCGGTGCCGTTGCTGGTGGGACTGGGCTTTCCTGGCATGGCCGCGGTCATGGCGGGCATGATCATCCAGAGTACGCCGGTGAGCTTCGGCGCGGCTGGCACTCCCATCCTTGTCGGTGTGAACACTGGCCTCTCGGCTGACCCGAGGATTCTGGAGTATGCTGCGCAACTCGGTTACGACTGGAACGCGTTTTTGGCATTCATAGGGGTGAAAGTTGCGATTTTGCATGCCGCAGCAGGAACACTCGTCCCACTCATCCTGGTTTCCGCCATGACCCGTTTTTTCGGTAAAAATCGCTCGTTGGCCGAAGGTCTTCAGGTGTGGAAATTTGCTTTGTTCGCGGCCTTTGCGATGACGGTTCCCTATTTGGCTGCCGCCTACTTCCTCGGGCCAGAGTTTCCAACGTTGCTCGGAAGTCTGATCGGGCTTGCTGTGGTCGTCGTTGCGGCACGTCGTGGCATCTTTGTTCCGACACCCGAGGATGCCTGGGACTTCGATCGAAAGGAATCTTGGCCGTCAGACTGGACCGGTTCGATTCAAATGAAGGACGTCACGGATCACCGTGGACCGATGGGTCTACGTAAGGCTTGGTCACCCTACGTACTCGTCGCGGCACTTTTGCTTATATCGCGCCTGCGCACCTTGCCGCTCGGAGACTGGCTGCAAGCGTGGACAATCAGTTGGCCCAATATTTTTGACACTGAAGTGTCGGCTAGCGTGCAGCCACTTTTCTTACCCGGAACGATTTTCATCGTAGTGTCGCTGGTTACTTGGGGACTGCATCAGATTCCGACCGCGTCGTATTGGGCCTCTTGGGCAACATCCCTCCGCGTGACAGCTGCTGCATCTGTCGCGCTAGTCTTCACCGTTCCGATGGTGCAAGTATTCATTAATAGTTACGGGGGAGCCGCCGGGTACGAACGGATGCCGATCGCGCTAGCTGATGGGGTGGCGTCGCTCGTGGGTTCGGCCTGGCCGATTGTCGCTCCATTCCTTGGTGGGATTGGTGCTGCCGTTGCGGGCAGTAACACAGTCAGTAATATGATGTTTTCGTTGTTTCAATTCGACATGGGTCAGCGGATCGGAGTCGACCCAACTTGGATCGTGGCTTTACAAGCCGTTGGTGGGGCGGCAGGGAACATGATCTGTGTGCACAACGTCGTGGCTGCGTCGGCTGTCGTGGGATTACTTGGAAAGGAAGGGGCGATAATACGCCTCACGGTTGTTCCGTTTATCTACTATGCGTTGCTACCAGGGGCTCTTGGGTATCTGTTCGTGTGGTACGCGCAGACTGGTTTTTTGAATGCTGGGTCGGTGTTGGTCGCTTGCATTGGGGCGACGGCTGTCTATTTGATTGCACGCTACGGTCGCCGGCCGACGTCACGAATCCCTAGCAGATGAATGCGCAATTGTGCTTCCGGTTTCCGGGGTATCACTCCGATCCGGCATGCGCCGACCTCGGTGTGTTTCTGACTCGAACGTAATTTTCCAGAAAGTATGGTCACGCGGAAAACGCGTCGAGCGGCCCGTCACCACTTGAAGACGAATCACCCAGGCTCCCGGGAAGACCACGGCGTTGGCAACCGTCGTCGTGTTGTCGGCTTGGGTCCCTACTCGGTTGGAGTAATTGCGCTGGGAGCGTTAGTAATTCTGGCGGTGTTGGTGGTCTGGGGTACTTCACACCTAATTTCTTCCGCTGACCAGGTCGAACGGCAGTTTGTGTCGGTGCCGGACTTACCAGCACCCTCCGAGATGCCGAGCGCTCTCGTGCCGGTGCTCACGGCAGCTGATCAGGCGCTCCGCCGGTCTGTGGCCGAATCTGCTGATCCGGGAACGATTGCCCAAGCGGCGGGACGTCTGGGGCAGCTTTACCAGGCAAATAACTACGGTGAAAATGCCGCTTTGTGTTACGAGCTGGCCATGACGCAGGACGCGGAGAATCCACGATGGTCATACCTACTAGCGGTGTTGCGGCAAGAGCGCGGTGAAAACACGTCGGTTACGGAACTACTAGAGCGGACGGTCGACCTGGCGCCAGAGTATGCTCCTGCCTGGTTGAAGCTCGCTGACAATCAGTTTAAACAAGGACTGTTCGATCAAGCCCGTGCGAGTTACGAACGTCGACTGGTTTTGTCTGTTGGTGATCCGTACGCCAGTCTTGGATTGGCGCGGTCGGCGCTAGCCCGGTCGGAATGGGAGTTAGCCGAACGCTATCTTGAGCGCGTAACAGAAGCCGATGCGTTTGCGGCGGTCTACCGCCTGCTGGCCTCAGTGCATGAGCACTTCGGCCAACACCAAGAAAGGGAAGCAGCGTTACGGCGGGCGGAAAGTGCTCGTCGCTTCGCGCCAGCCCCCGACCCCTGGGTTACCCAGCTGCTGGATCAGAACTACAACGTCGAGTCACTCCTGCTGCAGGTATCGCGGTATTCGTCGGCGGGCCAGAGCGTACTCGCACAGCGTGCGTTCGAACGTGCTCGAAGGCTGGAACCGAATAATCCTGAGGTGTATGTGGTTCTAGGTCAGCATGCCCCCGATGTAACCCAGGCACGCCAGGCGTTTCAAAAGGCCGTTTCACTGGCGCCAGACCATGCGTCCGCGCACGTCGGCTTAGGAGAAATGCTTTTAAGGGAAAATCGACCACGAGAGGCTGAAGTTGTGTTGCAGGAGGCGATTGACCTCGACCCCGCACTAGCAGCCGCTCACAAGAATCTCGGCCTTGCCGCCGCCGCCGCCGGGCGCTTTCAAGAAGCGGTCGAACATGTCCGCCGGGCTATTGTGCTCTCACCCAATACCGTCAGCTTCCACTACTCACTGGCCTCAGTTTTGCGTGAGGCGGGCAGGCGCGAGGAGGCAGAAGTGGAGCTCCACCGTATCCTCGAGCGTTGGCCCTCCCATCCCGGGGCGGAGCAGGCCTTGGCGGCGCTTGGAGGCTCGCGCTAGGAAGGGCAAGAGGGGTTTGGGGCGAGTCGAAGACATCAACCCGCTGTAATAAACAAGGTCTGGTAATGTTGTCATTCTGGAGACGGGCGAAAAGTCTCCTATCGTTCACGCAGCTCTCGTTCTCGTGCTAGAACGCTCACGCCATCGGTAATCCAATCAGGTCCGCTCTTGCCTTTCAGATAGTGACCAAACCAATCGAGCACCCGGTGGTGGTAGTCGATCTGATTTGGCTTTCGTCGGAGACTGTGGTTTTCGTCAGCGTAGACCAGCATGACTAAGTGTTTACCGGCACGCCGAGCGTAGTTATACAGCTCGACGCCCTGGTGCCAGTCGACTGTGCCGTCCGCGTCGCCGAACGCCACGAGCATTGGCGTGTCAAGTTCACGAATGAACATCACGGGAGAGTTACGGATATAGGCTTCCATGTCATCCCAATAGGGCACGTCCATCCGCGCCTGACCAGTTTCGAAATGTGATGTCTCTGGCATTCCTTGGTTCCAGTGAATGGTGCCAAACATACTGAAGAAATTGGTAAGTGGCGCACCTGTCACCGCCGCTGCGAACGTATCGGTCTGGGTCGGAATGAAGGCCGTTTCGTACCCGCCCCATGAATGTCCGACAAGCCCAACCTGCTGGGGGTCAACGATTCCCATTCTTAGCACTTGTGCGACCGCCGCCTCGACGCACTCGGTGGCCGATACTCCCGGGTCCCGGTCCCGATAGACAATGTCGGGTTGGAGAACAAAATAACCCTGACTCGTGAAGACTGTGGTGTTGTATGGCCGCCGTTCCGATGGTGGTACGTAGCCGTGTACGATCTGCGATCGCAGTTCGTAAACGTACACGATCATGGGATACTGACGGCTAGAATCGTAATTGGCCGGATAGAAGAGTGCACCCTGAAGACGTTGACCGTCCGGAGTGCGATAATCCACCAACTCTGAGTGTCCCCAGGCGTAGTTCTTCTGGAATGAATTGGTATTACTCACCTGCCGGGCACTCGACAAGTCTGGGCCACTGACGAAATAATCCGGCGAATCGTCGAATCTCTGGACGACATACGCATACACCTCGGCATCGGTGGCCATAATGATTCGGTCAACCTGGCTGTCGAGCCAGACGAGGCGCTCGCTCTCAGAGCTCTCTTTGACGGTGATCCGAGCGTATCCACTTTTCTTGGTCCACTGGCCATACACGCTGACGTAAAACGGTTTCGCCAAATCGATGCCGTCTGCGTCATCCTCCAATTCGACGTATCGGTGACGGATCTCTTCCTGTGCTCCGTTGGTCAGGCGTGCGTATGATGTCCCGTCTGGAGCCACGCGCCAGACGTCATATCGGTCATAGAGCAGCACCGATTCATCTGACGTTTCCCATCCAGCTACACCGTACGCGGGTCGCTGCTCGGTCGGGTGATCAAATTCAGCGTCAGCAAATGAAGTAGGTAGATCTTGGGTCAGGTTCGTCTGCTGGCCGTTTGCTACTTCGTAAGTCCAGAAGTGACCATCCTTGAAATACAGGATGTAACGACCCGTCGCGCTGCTGCCGTGGAGATGTCGCACGTGCTCGACAGCTTTGAAGCGGGTGCCGGTCTTTACGTCGACCAAGTGGATGTCCATCCAGCGCCGACCGAACATGCTATCGAAGGCATAGGGATCGGTGTGTTGCGCGATGGCGAACGCTTGGCCCTCCATCAGCGACACTTCCTCCATGAGATCCGTTGCGAGCTGCACGAAGCGGCTCTCGTTTAAATGCCAGGCTGCTAGCAGGCTACGTTCCCGGTCTCGCTGTGCCTGCACCTTCTGCATCGGAATGATCCGCCGGTCCTTCGCGTGCCAGACATCGACCGCGGCAGCTTCTTCGGGGACATCACTTTCGTCGTCTGTGTCATTACCACCTGCAGCTTCGTCATCGTCAGTTTTTGGGGTCGCTTCCCATGGCTTCACTCCGAAGAACACCGCCGTGCCATCGTCTGACCAGGTCGGTTGTCGATCGTCGACGATGCGAAGGTCTGATGGAAAATCAGTGTCGCCGGAGGGGTTATAGGCGAAGGTGGAGGCCGGTGTATCTTGGAGATTGCGCCAAACTAAAACGCTGTGCGTGGCGCCGTCGTACCCGTCGACGGAGTGGGAGCGCAGCACGGCGAGGTCGTCTGCATCTTTCCGCCAGGACAGGCCACTGAACACGGCATTATTGGATTCAAGGGCACGCAAGTTGCCGGTCAGAGCATTGAACAACTGCACGCCGTTACCGGTTCGCCCTTCGGCGGCAATCGTCATGGCCAGAAGTGCACCGTCGTCCTGCCACGCAAACGCCGACACGTTCGCGAACTGCATATCAGCACCGGAGTTCAGGTCCCGCACCACGAGGTCGGACCCGGTCGGGTCATCGGGAGTATCAGCATCGTGTTCTTCAGGTTCGTCGTTGCCCAAAGGTAAATCTCGATGCACAGCCAGGTACGCACCGCCTTCACTGAAGGCGAAGGTCGCGACGTTGTTGATGACCTCGACGTCGAGTGTGGTTAGGTCCAGAAGCCCCATGTCTCTTTGCTCCGCTTCTCCAGATGCTCGGAGTTTCGCGGCAGCTTCTTCTGATCGGCCGATCGCATAGGCCATCCAGCGCGAGTCAGCAGAAAACGCAGCATCCTCACCGAATGGGGCGACGGTTCGTACATCGGTCACCGTATTCGCGATCCTGAGTTCATCCTCGCCGTTCGAGCGCGTGATCGGATACGCAAGCCACTCACCATCCCGCGACAGCACGCTGCTGCGACCTAGAGCTTCCCATTGACCATACTCGACTGCTGTTGGTGGCACCCGTTCCTGCGCGGCGACGCTCATGGACGCGGCGTAGAGGAGCGCCACGGCGAGAAGTCGTCGATGACGCATTGTCACAAGCAATGGTGGTGGGGGAGAGGAAGTTTGGACAGTTGTCATGTAGTGCACCTCTTGCAACCGATTCGACGTTAATACAGATGGACTGGAGAGCTCATACGAATATCTCCATTGGCTCATGCAAGATCGTCAGTAATCACGGGCTGAGGGAGGTCATGTCTCCGCCACCCGTCGCCGCGGCTATTCGGCGAGCGCACGCCAGTTTGAGACCACGTGCTCCGCTGTCCGCCATGCAAGTGCCTGTACGGTCAGCGTGGGATTGTGCGCACCACTGGTTCCCATGACTGATGCGCCGAGGATGCCAAGATTTGGGACCTCGTGTGAAATCCCGAAGCGATTCACGACGTTCGTTTCCGGATTGTCGCCCATGCGGGTCCCACCATAGGCGTGCGTCGAAACTCCCATAGTTCTACCGAGACCAGCACGCGTTACCTCAATGGCACCTGCGTCGCGGTACCATTGCACCATCTTCTCTTGGAGAAAAAAGGCGATTGCCAGTTCGTTCTGTTTGTACTCGCCCGTGATTCGGATGACCGGAAAGCCGAGTGGGTCGGTCACGACCGGGTCTAGGTCTAGGTAGTTCGACTCGTAGGGTAGCGTGGTCTTCTGAATGTAAGTACTGTGTGATCGGTCCGCGTTCTCCTTGACAAAGGCTTTCCACGCAGACCCCCAGCTTGGCGCGCGGCCAAAAGTGCTCATCCCTGCGGCCGTGATAGGGCGTCGGTCGGACATCACCCACAGGTTGCCACCGCCGATAAAGTCCAGATTGGTGTGGTCGAAGTTGTCGTCCGCCCAATCATCAATGGCAACACCTTGTGCTGGTAGGCCGTACCACGCCTTCAAATCAAACGGAAAGAGCGCCGAGACTCCCGCCCCTTGGTGGTGACTGAAATAGTGTCGGCCGACCTGTCCGTGATTGTTCGACAGGCCAAGGGGGGAGTTACCTGAAGTCGACAGTAGGAGGAGCCGCACGTTTTCATAGGTGTAGCTTGCCAAGAGTACGAACTTTGCTGGTTGGAAAAACTCTTCGCCGTGTTGGAGATAGGTCACCCCGGTCGCTCGTCCTTCGGGATCCGTTTCAATCTTAGTGACATGTGCGTAGGTGACGATTTTAAGACGCCCGGTTGCTTCAGCTCGCGGGATTGTCGTAACCGCAGTCGAGTTCTTGGCGTCAACATGACAGCCACCCTTGTTGCAGAACCCGTGATACACGCAGCCTGAACGGTCTTGGTAACGTCGCGAATTAATCGCGGCGGGGCCAGGAAAGGGATGCCAGCCGAGACCGCGGGCCACCTCTGCCATTCGCTTGAGGAAGTTGGTCCATCGAAGGGAAGGCATTGGGTACTCGCGTTGTCTCGGTCCCTCAAACGGGTTCCCACGCGGGTCAATCCTCCCGTTGATGTTACCGGACTGTCCCGAAATGCCGACTTCACGCTCGACGCGGTCGTAATACGGTTCAAGTTCGTCATAGCCAAAGGGCCAGTCTTCGATAGTTGTACCTAGCGGCAGACGTGACCTGCCGTATCGCTGTTGCGTCTCGCTGACGACCTTGAAATCCCAAGGATTGAGCCGCCAGCTCTGCCCCCAATAATGAAGCGAAGTGCCGCCGACGGCGTTCATCATGGGATGACTTTCGGCTTGGACCGCATCGACCGAACTGTTCGGGCGGACGGTCGGCACCTCCCGGCTGGCTTTTTGGACTGCGAACGGCCAGTCGCGCACATTGTTGCGGATTTCGTCTGGGGCAAAATCACGGCGTGTCAGCCGACTACCAGCCTCGAGTCCAACGACCTCGAGCCCGGCCTCGGCCAGTGGGAGCGCCGCTCCGCCCCCAGCGGCGCCGAGTCCTACGATGATGACATCGGTGGTGGGCAACCTAGTCGCCATGTTGCGGGTCCCGGTGCGATAGCCGCGCACTCGCTTTGGTAAAGGTCTCCCAGTCATAGGCGGACCGGTGGTTGGGCTGAAGCTCGTTCGCCTCTAAACGCTGCTGAGCGGCTGGCGTAACCGCTGTACGGACCCCCGGGTAGCCCAGAAGATCCCAGCCGATGAAGTCATGGTTTCCGCCATAGTAGGGATCGCCGAACATACCTTCGAGCACGTGCCTTCGCACCATGGAAAAAAATACCGAGGAGTCCTCCGAGAATCCTGTTGCAGTACCGGCTTCAACCTCAGTTAATACTGCGACTCGATCGGCTTGCGACAACTCGATGAAGGATGTTCCACGTGATAGCCGACAGAAGCGGTCGAAGTTGGCGAGACCCTCACGGTATTTGTTCCGAAAGCCTGATAGCGCGCCGCCGAGTCCGCGGTCAATATAGCGGACGGCACGAGCGTCATTTGCGCCGAGTCCATGTTCGTCGGCTGGGATCAATTCATCGACGATTGTTTCGAGCAATGTGGCTTCGTCGGTGGTTAGGTGCTCGTAGCCTTCTGAGGACTGAGTTGCGGTTTCACCTGGCGCTGCCTTGTGTCGCTCAGAGGTTGTTGCAACCGGCAAGACCGCCGTTGTAGCCACGACCCCAGTGAGGGTAACGCCCGTCAGCAAGTCTCGCCTAGAAATGGTCCCGCGTGATTTCTTCATTTATTTCAACACTCCTCTGATCCTCTTTTTGGATCTTCGGGTCGGGTGAAATACTGGTCGCTCGTTACAAACGCATTCTCCCGGTCGAAGTGTCTCGTTGTCGCCTTCAGTGAAAGTCTCGTGCGAAGTGCGAACTGTCGCTTGCAAAGTCTCGTCCTACAATGCCGTTCCCCCGAAGTTCTTGGCACGAAGGTTTCCCCGCCGCTTATCGCTTTGTTCCAACCCGGCCGCCAGGCAGCTTGAACACGTAAAGCGCATTGCCCGTAGCGGGATGGCGGATGTCTGGCGTCAGGAGCCGCGGAACGTTCCGGGGGCTTCCTCCACCAAGGCCCGTTGAGATAGCGATGTACTGCTCACCATTCACTGTGAACGTGATTGGGAAGCCTTGGACCGAGGTGCCCAGTCTGGTCTCCCACAAGATCTTGCCAGTTTCGACGTCATGTGCACGGAAGGATCGATCTAGGTCACCCACGAACGCCAAGCCGCCAGCAGTTGTGAGAACCCCGGTTAGGAACGATGCACGTTGTTCTAAGCTCCAGACTTCCTCTAGCGTTTGGACATTGTAGGCAGCAAGCTTACCCAAGTTACCGTCCGTTCCAGGCATTTCAAACCATTTCCGATCTGCCTGTGAGCCTCCAGACCCTGGTTCGAGCACCACCTCTCGGCCGGCAATTTCTAGACAGCTCTGACTTAACGGGATGATGAGTACGTTCGCTTCTGGACTGTAGGCCGTGGCCATCCAGTTGTGACCGCCGGCGGTGCTCGGGCAGACGGAGATCCACTGCGATACCTCAGCTGCGACGATATCGGCACGATAGGTCACGTCACCGGTTGCTGGGTCGATGTGATCAAATACGTTCTGAAACACCGTTTCCTTGAAGTCGATAAACTCGCCAGTTTCCCGGTCTAGCTTCCAGAGGATGCCGTGCTTCCCGATCGTGAAGAGCAACTTTCGCCCTTCGACGTCTATGAGAACTTTTTCGAACGCTTCGTCAAGGTCCAAGGCTTCCCCGGGCACATGTTGTCGATACCAGACGATTGAACCATCGTTCGGATCAAGCGCAAGCGTAGAATTTGTATACAGTGCCGCGTCATGTACCGTGAGGCCGCGACTGGCTGGGACCCATGGTTTCGGTTGGGCAGTAGGCCAGTAGATTAGGTCCAGTGTGGGATCGTAACTTCCGGCGATCCATGAGTCGCCACCCCCTCGAAGCGTAAGCGGTAAATCACCCCACGTGTCCCCCCCAGGGTCACCAGGCCCAGCAATTGTGAAAGTCCGCCATAGTTCCTCGCCCGTCTCAGCGTCATGTGCGGTGATGAAACAACTTTCTTGCTGGAATCTTGCGCAGCCGTTGATACCGTTAATGACTTTTCCGCGGACGACAATCGGTCCGCTTACATTTGTGTAACCCTGTCTGTAATCGGCGATTTTAGTTTCCCAGATGACCTCGCCGTTACGAGCGTCTATCGCAACCATAAAGGCGTCTTTTGTTGCCAAGAACACCTTGTCGTTGTAGAAGCCGAGATTACGCATAGTGGTAAAGCCACGCTGCAGTTCGTTGGGTAACTCCCGTTGATATTCCCACAATAATGTTCCGGTCTCCGCGTCGAGTGCTTGGACGATATTTCGGGGGTTGGGCAGGTACATCACACCGTCGTACACGAGCGGTGTTGGCTGGTTAGTGCCCTCCGCCATCGCCCAGACCCAAGCGAGTCGAAGGTCGTGCACGTTGTCGCGAGTCACCTGATCCAAGGGGCTATAACCCCAACCGTCGTAAGTCCGTCGGAACATCAGCCAGTCACCCGAGTCGGGGTTGCGGAGATTTGCGTCGGTCACTGGGACGAACTCGGCAACTGTTTCATGCAAAGTCGTACGGTTGCTCGCGACGACTGGTGCACTCTCAGCATTCGGCGTGTTCGAGGTTGTATCCGAATCTGGTGTCGTGGAAACACCCGCTGGGCCTGAGGACAGGAGGAAACCCGCACCCTCCAAGGCCAACGGTTCGTTTCCGGGCCCGATACCATTCGCTTGGAGGAGATAAGCAACGATATTGATGTAAGTGCGATTGGAGAGAGAGCCTGCTGCTTCAGGTGGCATTGTGGCTCTGACATACTCGAGCAAATCATCAACGCCCTGGTCCCCCCAGACGTTCAGGAAGTTTGCGCCTGCCAGTTCAGGCGCTTCGAAAGCTCCACTAAAGTCCGACATGTGGCAACCAGCACACTCCACTTGGTAGGCAGGTTCACCGGCCTCAGCTTGGGCTTGGGTATAGTGGGCCGCTTCCTGTGTCTCACCGTTCACGGAGCTGACAGGAAATCCGATGATGGCTAGAGTGAGTCCGATCCAAATTATAGGTTTCATGATCGATTACTCCGATTCCAGTATCCATCCACGCAGTTCACCGCCAGGATTTCCCTCTGTATGTATCTGGATGTAGTAGGAGCCTTCCAGTAGAGCCTCGACCTCTTCGTCCGTGAGGTGCACGCTGCCGCCTAGGACCCCGGTGGAACCTTTACTGACGGTCAACTGAAAAGCGATCGACCCTCGTTGACCTGCATGGCCCTGATGCACGTGCGCCGCAATGGCAGCAGAACTCATTCCCTCGAAACTGCCTGTCATAAACAGGCTGTTCTCGACCAGTACGGCACGAACAGCACCGATACCGGAGGTGGTCTGTGCTGCTCGAGCATCGATCGGTACGACTGAAAGCCTTGCAGAAAACGTGTCGCCGGCTTGGGCAAGAAGGATGTGGGTCGATCCAAATACCGCCCATATGCACGCCACTAGCGTGACGGAGCTGGCTCGTGTCATCGCATTTCCTCTCGTTTCATATTTCGCGAAACCGCTTTTCAGTGAGAAGCCGCCGAATCCAAGAGGGAGTTGGCAACGGTTCCCATGCACCTGTGTGGATGGCCCGATTATACAGGTGCGGGAAAATCACTGCTCTGCCACTTGCACCAGCGGGATTCTGCGGATTTGACCAGTAGGCTGGACCCGTGAAATACAGCGCTATAATCCCAGGGTGCTAACGCGTCGTTCACTTCTTCGCAGGACTGCCGCTGCGGGAATGGCTGCGTTTTCTGGCGTGGCCAGCGTGCTTGCCGCCAGATATGACCTAGTTATCACAGGTGGTCGTGTCATCGATCCGGTGGACCGTCTTGACGGTTCCATGGATGTCGCCATTCGTGGTGACCGCATTGTTGCCGTGCAACCTAGCATTGCCGCGTCGGATGCGGACAGGGTCATCGACGCACATGGCAAGTTAGTTGTTCCCGGTCTCATCGATATTCATACGCACACCAGGTTGGAGCAAATGCCATCGACCTGTCTGTCCGATGGTGTTACCTCACTCGTTGATGGCGGTTCGCAAGGTGCGGACCGGATTGAAGAAATCATTGAGATTGCGAGAGGTGCACCGAATCGAGTGCGTGTGCTCCTCAACGTGGCGAGGACTGGTATCACGCGCCCAGAGGGCGAGTTCATAGATATTCGTCACGCTAATGTCCCGTTGGCCCAGCAAGCGATCGAGCGTCACCTCGATCTAATCGTTGGAGTTAAAGCGCGGTTATCAGCTGCCGTGGCGGGTGCAAACGACCTTGAGGTAGTACGTCGTGCACAAGCCATTGTGGCACCGTTTAATTTGCCGGTGATGGTGCACATAGGTGACACAGTGTCACCGCTTCAGGACATTCTTCAGCTTCTGAAGCCGGGTGATATCGTGACGCACGTTTATGCTCCAACTCCGCACGGCATCTTCGATGACGACGGCCACCTGCTCCCAGAGGTGATTACGGCTAGACGTCGCGGGATTTGGTTTGATATTGGTCATGGCCGTGTTGCTCACATTACGTGGAAGATGGCTGGGCATGCACTTGAGCAAGGGTTTCCGCCCGATACAATATCTTCTGATTGGAGCGTGGCTGGAAGTACCGATCAGGTGTTCGACTTTCCAAACGTGCTATCCAAGTTTCTGCTCCTGGGCATGCCACTCGAACAGGTCATTGCCTGTGGAAGTACAAATGCGGCACGAGTCTTTCCCGCTTTTGCTGATCGTGGAACGCTGCGAGTCGGCAGTCCTGCCGACATCACCGTTCTAGATCTTCAAGATGGGTCGTTTGAGTTCGTCGACAACGAGAACACCGTACGTATAGGTCGACAGAAGCTCGTGGCCAGCGAAGTTGTTCTTGGTGGGAAGAGAGTAGACCGCTGATTCTGATCGCGATCGTACCTGCTGCGATTCGAGCCCGTGACGAACGAACCCGCTAGCTCCGAAAGCCAGGAGCATTCTCTCAAGAAGACGCTGGGACCCCTAACGATCTGGGGTCTCGGTGTCGGCTACGTTATTTCAGGCGAATATTTCGGCTGGAATCTAGGCCTGCCGTACGGTGGCCCGCTCGGCATGCTGGTCGCGACTCTGCTCGTGACCGTCATGTACGTCGCATTCGTCTTGAGCTATGCCGAGGTTGCTTGCGCGATACCGCGCGCCGGCGGTGCCTTTGTCTATGCCGACCGGGCGTTCGGGACTACTGTTGGTTTCATTACGGGTGTTGCGCAGCTCATTGAGTTTGTCTTCGCTCCACCTGC
>Ga0310123_10002082_pt1 | contig 16138 bp, 15 predicted proteins | sample CB6_AW_1057_MG_FD_203505 | JGI IMG/M metagenome (GOLD analysis project Ga0310123, IMG submission 203505) | Marine microbial communities from Western Arctic Ocean, Canada - CB6_AW_1057 | ecosystem: Environmental > Aquatic > Marine > Oceanic | place: Canada: Western Arctic Ocean | collected... | reverse complement strand
CTCGGGAACCGGCGGCCAGTTCGCCGGCCCGCTGGGCCTGGACGCCAGCAACGTCTCGATCACCTGCAACTACATCGGCGGCGGGTTCGGGTCGAAGTTCGCGGCCGACCAGTGGGGCGTGGCCTGTGCTCAGCTCTCCAAGAAGGCCGGCAAGCCGGTCCGGCTGATGCTCGATCGGGCCACCGAGATGAAGATTGGTGGGACACGTCCCAGCGGCTTCATCGAGGTGACGATCGCGGCCGACGCCGAGGGCAACATCACCGTCTGGGACAGCCACCACTGGGGCACCAGCGGCATCGCCGGCAGCACGATCTCACTGGGGCAACTCCCCTACTGCTTCGACGGGATTCCCAACCGCAACCGCAAGGCGACGGGGATCTCGACCAACACCGGCCCCAACCGGGCTTGGCGAGCTCCCCCGCACCCACAACTGTGTGCGGTCACCGACACGGTCATCGATGACCTGGCGGCGAAGATGGGAGCCAACAGCTACGACATCTTCATGAAGAACCTCGATAAGACGCCCAAGCCGGACGTCTACGCCGAGGAGATGAAGATCGGTGCGAAGCTGATCGACTGGAAGGCCAAGTGGCACGTTCATGGCAAGGGGGGTGGCAAAGGCGCCGTCAAACGCGGACTGGGCATGGCCCTGCACCGCTGGGGCGGCCGCGCGGGAGCCACGACCTGTACCGTCAAGGTGCACCCCGACGGGGCGGTCGAAACCTTCCTGGGCAGCCAGGACCTGGGGACCGGAACCCGGACCGTGATCGCGATCACCCTGGCCGAGACCTTCGGACTGGGTGTGGCCGACGTGAAGGTCAACATCGGGAACAACTCCTATCCCAAGGCCAACCCCTCCGGCGGATCGATCACCGTCGGCGGCGTCTCGGGACCGCTCCGGCGTGCGGGACTCGAAGCGTTGTGGAAGATCTATGACCTGGTCGCCGCCAAGCACAAGGTGCCGGCCGATTCGCTCACCGCCAAGGGCGGCAAGATCCTCTCGGCCGGTAAGGCCGTCTGCAGCTGGAAACAGGCCTGCGGACTGCTGGGCCCGATGCCCCTGGAAATCCAGGGACAGGGACCCAAGAACGACGGCCTGACCTCATCGGGAGTCGCCGGCGTCCAGATGGCCGACGTCTCGGTCGATATCGAGACCGGAATCGTCAGGATCAACAAGCTGGTCGCCGTCCAGGACTGCGGCCTGATCATCGACGAGTTGACCGCTCGCAGCCAGGTCTACGGTGGCCTGATCATGGGCATCGCCTACGCACTCTCTGAAGAACGCGTGATGGACAATCGCACCGGGCGGTTCATCAACGCCGACCTCGAGAACTACAAGCTGCCGCGGATCGGTGACATCGGCGAACTGGTCGTTCACATGTATCAGCCCGACAGCGAGTACGAGCGGGGTGTGGTGGGACTGGGTGAACCCCCGGTCATCTCCACCGGGGCCGCGATTTCCAACGCCGTCGCCAACGCGACCGGCGTCCGCGTCCCCGTCCAACCGCTGACTCCTCAGCGAGTCCTCGAGGCTCTGAAAGGAGGTCAAGCATGAGACCTTTTGAATACGCACGACCGCAGACCGAGAGTGAAACCTTGGATCTGCTGAATGACCACGACGCCAACACGGCCGTATTGGCCGGAGGCACCGACCTGATCGCACTGCTGCAGGACGACCTGCAGGAGCCCCAACGCGTCGTCGACATCAAGCAGGTCGAATCGATGCACGGCGTCACCCAGGACGGTGGCGGGGTCCGCATCGGAGCCTTGACCACGCTCGAGGAGATCGTCGCGAGTCCGCTGCTGGAGAAGTACCGGTCGCTGGCTGATGTCGTCGACGGGGTCCGAGCGATCCAGATCCAACAGATGGGCACCCTCGGTGGAGATCTCTGCCACCAGCCCAACTGCTGGTTCTATCGCAACGGCTACGGGCTGCTGGCACTGGAAGACGGAGAATCACTGGTCGCCGCCGGCGACAACCGCTACCACGCCATCCTGGGCAACCAGGGGCCTGCCAAGTTTGTCAGCGCCGCGAGATTCGCTCCGGCACTGATCGCCTGGGGCGCCGACGTGAGGGTGATTGGGCCCGAGCCTGATGCCAGCGAGTGGTTGCCGCTTGAGCACTTCTTCGTGACCCCCAACGTCGAAAGCCAGGGCGTCTCGATTCTCAAGCCCGGCCAGTTGATCTCCCATGTCCGCCTACCGGCGGCCGAGGAGCGGATCAGCTCGACCTACGAGGTCCTGCAGATGGAAGGGCTCGACTGGCCCCTGGCCACCGCCGCCGTCACCATCGATCTCGATCGAGGCGTCGTCCGTGAAGCGAGCATCGTGATGGGGCACGTGGCCCCGATGCCCTGGGTCGCTCATGAAGCCGCCCAGAGCCTGATCGGCCAGAGTGTCGATGAAGTCTCCGCCACGCGGGCCGGAGAAATTGCCGTCGAGGCAGCGACTCCACTCAGGGACAACGGCTATAAAGTGCAACTGGCCAAGACGGCCGTCAAACGAGCCGTGCTCGCCGCGGCCGATATGCTGGAAGGAGCTCTGTAAACCATGAGCGAAGAACTCAGCGTTCTCGACAACACGGCTACCCGTTGCCGACAGCTCCTCTCCAAGGGGCTCTACACCAACGCCGGGATGCCGCCCGGTGAAAAGGCAACCGGAGACGGTCACTTCTGGTGCGGCAAGACCCAGACGATCTACGGCCCCGATGACCAACTCTGCGACGCGGATCACTGCACGGATGCCGCCCGCAGCTGCTACGAGGCCACCTAGGTCCGATTCGATCGGACGACTCTGACCGCCGAAAACGCACCACCCCGCCGGACCCTTCGATGGGCTCGGCGGGGTATTTTTCGACACAGGATACGAATTCCCCGGCATCACGTTGACGAGGTCGGCAACCCGTGAGAGAATCGGGGATCAACCGACAACCCATCTGCCTGAAAATGGCGTTCTGGAGGATCTCAGACATGCGTCAACTCAGCTTGGCCCTCGCGCTGCTCTTCGTGTTCGCCACCAGCGGACAGGCCGCAAACATCTCCGGCGAATACGTCGAAGCACGCACCTGTAGCGTCTACACCGGACCCTGCTTCGCCAACGCCGAAATGGGCCTCGCCGGCAAGGAAGCCCTGATGGCCTGGAAGATCGACACCGGCCAGTGGAAGGGTGTCAAGGTCGACGGTCTGGGAGCCGCGGTGATCGTCACGGCCGAGAACACGATTGGCTACGACGGGATCTTCCCGCTGCGAGCCGGCAAAATGCATGCCGTGATCCTGATCGACAAAAAGGCGACTCCCGAGCAGTTCGCGGCCCTGGTTGACTTCGTCAAGGACACCGCCAAGATCTACACCAAAAACGTGGTCAAGATCCAGCGGGCTCCGATCGAGCTCAAGACCAACCACCTGACCAAGCAGGCCAAGTTCACCGCAGGTAAGATCGCCGAGATCACGACCCGGGCTCTGAAAAAGAGTGACTGCGTCTGCACCAACGAGGTGATCTACTACCAGCCGCTGACGAAGGTCGAAAACTTCAGCCCCGTCTTCAGCCTCAAGCTCTCCTACCAGGGCAAGGGACTCAACCGGCGGTTCACCGACTTCGGGACCAGCAGTGCGTTCCTGGCGACCTTCCGTCGCTAGACGCCACGCGCGGCCCGCACCACAGGCAAGATTCGGCCCGACCCGCCGGATCTCGCCTGTTGGTCATTTGTCATCGATCAGCGGCCAGCAATCGGCCACCAATACACGGTGACCGATGACTGGAGTGCGGTCAGCGCTTACAATGAGAGCCACCCAACTGGATCTGTACACCACCAAGGAGCCTCACGCGATGAAACGCGCCGCGCTTCCCGCCGTACTCGTCCCGGCCGCCGTCCTGATCTCATCGGGAATCCTCCTGGCCACCGTCGCCGCGCCCGCACACAAGCTGGGACGCACCAAGGCGGTGCCCAAGGGCGTCGGTGCCAAGATCGGCGGCCTGATCGACCCGGCCGGCTACCAGATCTCCAGCCCCAAGGGACCCGTCTGCACCGTCTGGCTGGTCAAGGACGTTGCGATTCGGGACAAGTTCAAGCCCTCGCTGTCGGTCAAGTACCCCTTCACCAACGGTCAACTCGTCGGGCTACTCCAGGTCCACGGCAAAAACGGGTACACCGACTTCCGAGGCCAGGAGTTGAAGGCGGGTGTTTACACCCTGAGGTACGGGCAGCAGCCCGAGGACGGTAACCACGTGGGGACCAGCGAACTGGCCGACTTCCTGCTGGCACTGCCCGCCAAGATCGACCAGGACCCCAAGCCGATCTTCGGGTTCGACGACCTGTCGTCCAAGAGTGCCAGGTCGGCCGGAGCCACCCACCCGGCCATCTTCTCGATGCTGCCCGCCGCCAAGGCAATCAAGACCGCCTCGGTGACCCACGACGACGATCACGATTTTTGGATCCTCAACGTAGCCGCCGCCGCCAGGATCAAGACCAAGGCGGCCAAGGTCAACCTGCGGTTCATCGCGATCGGGCGTTCCCCGGAATAAGCTCGTGACCACTTCAACACGAATCCTCCTGACGCTGCTCGCCTGCGGGCTGCCTGGGCTCGACTCGGCAACCGCTGCCCACGCGGCACCGCCGGAGATGACCGCCGCGAAGACCGACAGCAAGGCCCAACCGCAAAAGACTCCCACCGCACCCAAGGCCATCAAGAAACAGCTCTTCGCCGGCAAGGTGGTCATGCTCCGCGATGCCCTGAAGCGACGCGGGGTCAAGAGCACCGCCGAGTTCGACAAGCTGGTGGTGCTCGAGACGCCCGCTGGTGAGCTGATCCCGATCGTACCCGATTGGAGAGGCCGGGCGTTCTACCAGGACAAACGGCTCAGAAACCGCCAGGTGCAACTGGTCGGCTATCGCCGACGCGGACTGCCCTACCTCCAGATCCTGATGGTCTTCACGCTCGATCGACCCGATGCCGGCAGCAAGACTGCTGGCAAGACCGGCAAGAAGGCTCCCGAGCCGCAGCCGAAACTGGTCCGGCAGTACTTCGACTACTGGTGCGACATCTGCTCGATCCCGATGTACGAGATCAAGCGATGCGAGTGTTGCCAGGGTCCGATCCGGATGAGATTCCAGCCACGGGGTCTTCCGTCCTACATCACCGTCGAAGCCACGGACAAGGATTCGGCGAAGTGACCGAATCCGGCGGACTGCTCAACGAACGAGCCTGGCGACTGGCCGAGACGATCCGCCGGGATCTCGACGAACTCCGCGGATCCGCCCGGACGCTCGACAACGGCGCCGTCGTGCTCGATTTCGGAGTCGATGTACCCGGTGGGCTCGAGGCGGGTCTCGCCCTGGCGCGACTCTGCCTGGCCGATCGAGGCCGCGTGGCGATCACCGCGGGCACACTGCCCGAGGACGACTGGCCCTCGATCGAGGTCTCGACCGACGCCCCCGTGACCGCCTGCCTGGCCAGCCAGTACGCCGGCTGGCAACTGAGCGTCGACGACTACTTCGGGATGGGCTCGGGACCGATGCGGGCCGCTGCCGGTCACGAACAGCTCTTTGAAGACATCGGCGGAACCGAGTCGCCTGGGGTGTGCGTGGGAGTAATCGAGAGTGGCAAGTTGCCCGACGAAGCGGTGGTAGCAGCCATTTCCGAAAAGACCGGGGTGGCCCCAGACCAAACCCTGTTGGCGGTGGCTCCGACGGCCAGCCAGGCCGGCACCGTCCAGGTCGTGGCCCGTAGTGTCGAGACGGCGTTGCACAAGTTACACGAGCTCGAATTCGACGTCTCACGAGTCGTCTCGGGCTTCGGTCGTGCCCCGCTGCCCGGTGTCGCTGCCGACGACCTGGCCGGCATCGGCCGCACCAACGACGCGATTCTCTACGGAGGAACCGTCACGTTGTGGGTCACCGGAGACGACGAGTCTCTGGAGGAAACCGGCCCCCAGGTCCCCTCGTCGGCCTCGAACGCCCACGGACGCCCCTTCCTGGAGATCTTCGCCGACGCCGGACACGACTTCTATGCCATCGACCCTCACCTGTTCAGCCCAGCGGTGATCCGGTTCATCAATACCGACAGTGGTCATGTGCACAGTTTCGGCGCGATTGAGCCGGAGATCCTCTGCGAGAGTTTCGGGGTCTGACCCCGGCGGCAAGACATCACTTTCACATCCTGGACACACAGCGTGCGGATCGCCGTCCTCAGCAACCCCGGCAGCTGGTACCTCGAAGACCTCACCCGGGCCGCCACACTCCGCGGACACGACTGCGTGGGGATCCGTTTCCCCCGGATCTCTGCGTCGCTGGCCACCGGTACGCCCTACGCCCTCGACGAAACCGTCGACGACGCCGAAAAAGGACTCGACGGTGCCGACGCAGTCATCGTCCGCACAATGCCTCCGGGTTCACTCGAACAGGTCGTCTTTCGCATGGACGCCCTGGCCCGTCTCGAACAGCTCGGCGTCACCGTGCTCAACTCCCCTCGCGCCATCGAATGCGCCGTCGACAAGTATCTCTCCACCGCCCGATTGCAAGCGGCCGGTCTGCCTGTGCCGCCGACTGTGGTTTGCGAGAGTTCCGAGACGGCATTGGAGGCCTTCGAACTGCTCGGTGGAGACGTGGTGGTCAAGCCGATCTTCGGATCCGAGGGGCGAGGGATCGTGCGGGTCAGTGATCCCGAGTTGGCCCTGAGGACCTTCCGTACGCTCGAACGAGTCGACTCGGTGCTCTACCTGCAGTCGTTCATCGATCACGGCGGCTACGACGACCGCGTGTTACTGCTCGACGGTGAGCTGATCGGGGGAATGCGGCGGTGGTCTCGAGAGGACTTCCGTACCAATGTCTCGCAACAGGGCCGGGCCGAAGCATGGACGCCGGCCGATGAGGACATCGAGCTGGCCCGGGCCGCCGCCAAAGCCACCGGCACCTGCCTAGCCGGGATCGACCTGATCAGCGGGCCCGATGGGTCCAGGATGGTGCTCGAGGTCAACGCGGTGCCCGGCTGGCGGGCCCTGGCCCGAGTCAACTCGATCGATGTCGCCGACCGGCTGATGGCCTTCATCGAGTCCCACGCCGGCGGTCACGCACGGGCGACCGGTTGAGAGCCTCGAGATGAGGCCGGACCGCGCCGCTGAGCTGCTCACGGCTCGAAAACGGCACGTAGACCATTCGCATCACGAACCCGTAGGCCTGGCCCACCCGATAGTCAGGAACAAACCACTGGAAATCCCAGGCCGGATTCGTCTGGCCACCACCGGTCGGTGACTGTGCCATCCAGATCCGGTCTCGCGCCCGGAAGACCTGCGCCAGGGCCATTCCGTGACTGACCCCGTAGTACCACGGTGCACGATAGACAAACGGCGAGGGATGATTGACCAGCGTCAACGGAAACCCCTCAACCACCTTCGGCAACCGGGCCCCCGCCGGTGGATGGGTGCTGGCGACACCATGCGAAGGCGACAGCCAACGAATCCAGTCACGTCCCTGCTTGGCCTCGACACGGCGGCCACGGAAGTGGATCGCCTTGTCCTTGGGACGGTCGATGTAACTGGCCCAGAACAGCCCGATGTAGCCCTGGCGGAACGTCTTCGCCCGCGGAATGCACTCGAAGGTGTATTCAATCGAACCATCTTCGAGCAACTGGTAGCGACCACAACTCTCCAGCTTCCAGTTCTTCGTAGGTGGTTGGTACAGCTCGACGGTCCTGCGATCGACGATTCGCAACTCCAGGGGCGAGACCCTGGGCTCGAACTTCTCACCCGAGACGGCCAGCGTGCCGTCGTGGATGTGTTCGTAGTTCAAACCCGCGTAGGGGGCCCGGAAGATGTTGGCGGGGCGCTTCTTGTGAGTCAGTTGAGCGACGCCGTTGTAGCCGGCACGGTGATCGGCGAGCAGCGGGCCCCCGCTGGCCGCATGGTTGTCGACGATCACTGCGGTCACCTCACCCCGCTGCAACACCACGTGGTGTGCCGTGGCACTGCGGTAGACAACGCGTGGGTTGGTCAGGCTGGTGACTCCGGGAGCCGCATGAGGATGAGCGGCCTGCAGCAGTCCGCTGCCGCCCACCAGCGAGGTCACCAACACGGCCAGCGTGTGTCTTACCAGCCGACTCGTGGCATGAATCGTCATCGATTTCCTCCGCCCTCATTTTCGTCCCCGGCATCCTACTCACTGCCCCACACCCGGCCAAGCGGGTCGATTCCCTCACCACACCCAATGCGTTAGTCTCGGTCTGCAACTTCGGATCCGACCCCACAGAGCACTCGATGGAACTCGCTGATCTCATCACCGCGCTGTCGCGTGAGATGCCCGAGGTGCTGCGTTGGGGAGGTGCGTTGGCCCGGCAGATCCGTGGCTTCAACATCTCGCTGCCCGGAAAAACTTCCGGCAGCCACCTGACCGACGCTCTGACCCTGGCCGACATCGGCGTACAGGAGATCCTGGTCGGAGCCCTGCGGGATCGGGATCGAATGTTTCGGCAGGCGAGGATCGAGGCGGAGGAGGAGAACGGTGACCTGGACCTCTTCGCCAAGGACGCTCCCTGGACAATCGCGCTGGACCCGATCGACGGCACCAGGCAATACCGCGACAAGACCGGCGACGGCTACGCCGTGATGCTCTCGCTGCGAACACGCGACACGCTGCACTACTCTCTGGTCTACCTGCCAGAAATGGGTGAGTCGGGGACGTGGGTGGAAGCGATCGGTGACACGATCCGCTGTGGGCCGGACAACACCCTGAACCCGGCTCGCGAAGCACTCGATGCGATCGAACCGGTCGATCGTGACACAAGGCCCGATTCGAATCGAATCTACCTGATCGGGTTCCAGGAACACGACGCTGCTCGAGCCGAGGATGTCACCACCACGGGTCTCCAGGGAGTCGCACCCGACGACATGCCCGGCAGCATCTATCCTCTGCTGGCTGACGGGAGGTTCGGCGGTTCGCTGATCCACTCGCCCAACATCTACGACTTCCCGGTTTCCTTACAGATCGCCCGGATCCTGGGTGGCGATGCGGTCTGGGTTCATGACGGACGGAGCGTGGATTTCGACGAATTGTGGATGGACCAACGAGCCGACATGCTGCGGTTGCCCGGCATCGTCGCCTGCAGCGCCAACCACCAGACGCTCGAGACCCTGGTCGAACTGGCCCGGGACTGGAGCCGCGAGCGATACGCCGACTGAGGCCCACTTGGGAGACAGGTGAGTTGTGATGTCCGAGCAATTCGACATCCGTGGTGGTGACGAGCAGGCCGTGGCCAAAGCGGTCACACGTGCGGCCGAGGCGATCGCAAACGGCAACCTGGTCGCGGTGCCCGACGAAGCCGGCTATCAACTGGTCGCTTCGATCTGCGATCCCGATGCCACCGAGCGGCTGCTGCAAGCACCACTGAAAGGCGAACCGCTCGATCCGATCGTCCTGGGAACCGACGCCACAAGCCTGCTGCAACTGGTCGAGGATCCACCGGGTCCCGGAGAGCTGACACAGCGACTGGCCCGCCGCTGCTGGCCGGCTCCGGTCATCCTGGAGTTCATCCCCCGAGCCACTGCACCGGAGACCTGGAGCCCCGCGTTCTGGGAGCGGGTGAGCGAGCGGCAGCGGCTGGGAGTCCGGGTCCCGGCTCACGAGGTGCCTCGGGGACTGCTCGACCTGGCCGACTCGCCCCTGCTGGCCCGACCGCTGCCGGTGACCGATGCCGGTGAAGTCGTCGCGACCGCCACCGAATCCGCCTCGGTCATTCTCCAGGCCGGACCCTCGCGTTATGCCGGAGGAGACACCGCAATCCGGGTCGAGGGGCAGGAATGGCAGATCACTCGCGAGGGTGCTGTGGGGGCGGCAACCGTGGCCCGGATGGCCTGCCGCGTCGTGGTGTTTGTCTGTACCGGAAACACCTGCCGGTCTCCGATGGCAGAGGCCTTGTTTCGCAAATTGACAGCCCAGCGGTTACAATGCCCGGACGAGGAGTTGGTGGATCGAGGTCTGTTGGTGGGTTCGGCCGGAGTCGGCACCTACGGGGGGAACTCGATCAGCCCGGAAGCGGCCGAGAGTCTCAGGGAAAGGGGTATCGAATCCGCTTCGCACGTTAGCCAGCCACTGACCGCCGAGTTGGCGGCCCAGGCGGATCACCTGGTGGCGATGACGCGAGGGCACCGCGATTCGATCCTCAACACCTGGCCCGACGCCACGGCCCAGGTTCGGCTGCTCGACCCCAAAGGAACTGATATCGACGACCCGATTGGGGGGTCGTCGGACGACTACGCGAAATGTTGCCGGGAAATCGAAGTTTGCCTTGAAGCCCTGATCGACGAGTTGATCGCCCCGCTCGGTTGATCGGCCACCACGGCCCTGTCCCATCCCCAATCCCCCGTTTGACACGAAGACCATGAAGATCGCCGTTGCTAGCGACCACCGCGGTTTCACCGTCAAGGGCATGGTGCTTGCGCTCCTGAGTGAACTCGGGCACGACGGCCTCGACCATGGCCCCGATTCCAGCGACAGTGTCGACTACCCCGACTTCGCCGCGGAAGTCGCGCGGGCCGTTGCCGATGGCACCGTCGAGCGTGGAATCCTGATCTGCGGGACCGGGATGGGGATGTGCATTGTCGCCAACAAGTTCTCCGGAGTGCGTGCCGCCAACTGTCACGATGACCTGACGGCAGAAATGAGCCGGCGACACAACGACTCGAACGTCTTGTGCCTCTCGGCCGACCTGCTCGGAGATCGACTGGTCAACCGCATGATCGAGATCTGGCTCGAGACGGAATTCGAGGGGGGACGACATGCTCGGCGGGTCGACAAGATCGCCGAACATGAACCTCGACAGCAGTCGGCACCGGTCTCGGAGTAGCCGCTCCTGACACCTGCCCAACTCGCCCCGTGCCATCGCCTGACAGGGATCTCCTTTTCAATCGAAACGACACCGGCCGGTCGCAGACAGGGTCACGGACGCACACTCGGGCAAAACGGAGTTTGACAACGATGGACCCTGCCAACCTGAAGTTCACGCGGAGCCACGAATGGCTACGGCTCGACGGGAACACCGCCACGATCGGCATCACCGATTTTGCCGTCGAGGCCCTGACCGACCTGGTTTATGTCGAGCTGCCCGAGATGGGGAAGTTACTGACTGCCGGTGAGATCTTCGGCGAGGTCGAGAGTGTCAAGGCGGTCAGTGATCTCTACGCCCCGATCTCCGGTGAGGTGATCGAGATCAACACCGCGTTGCCCGACGATCTCGACGCACTGAGCGAAGATCCCTTCGGTCGCGGCTGGATGATCAAGTTGACCATCATCGACACCTCGGCCGCCGACGACCTCCTCGACGAAGCCGGCTACCGAGATCACTGCCACTCGGCCGGCCACTAGCCTCCACTGCGGCCACCGCCGCATCAACACCGAGACACCTCGTGGCCTATCTCTTCAATACAGCCGACGACATCCGCTCGATGCTCGAGACGATCGGGGTGGAGTCGATTGAAGAGTTCTTCGAACAGATCCCCGCTCACCTGCAACTGGACCGTCCACTCGATCTCCCGAGCGGACTGTCCGAACCGGAACTCGAAACCCATCTCCGCGAACTGGCCGCCGCCAGCCACGGCGCCTCTTCAAGGGTCTGCCTGATGGGAGGGGGAGTCTACGACCACTTCATCCCGGCTGCGGTGGATGAGATCGCATCCCGCGGCGAGTTCTACACCGCCTACACTCCCTACCAGGCCGAAGCCAGCCAAGGCAGCCTGCAGGCGTTCTTCGAGTTCCAGTCACTGATCTGCCAGTTGACCGGAATGGATGTCTCCAACGCCAGCCTCTATGAAGGCGGAACCGCCGTCAGCGAAGCGGTGTTCATGGCCATGCGGGTCACCAAGCGATTCGGTCGAGTCGTGGTCCTCGGGTCGCTGCATCCCGAGTACCAGCAGATCCTCGAGACCTACCTCGGAGGCCTCGGTTGCCAACTCGACGTGATCGCCACGCCCGACGGCACCGCCGACGTCCAGATCGTTCGCGACTCGCTCGACTCAGAAACCAGCTGCCTGGTCATCCAGCAACCCAACGTGTTTGGTGCACTCGAGGAGCTCGAATCGCTCTGCCAGGCGGCTCACGATGTCGGCGCGCTGGCCATCTCGAGCTTTGACCCGATCAGCCTGGGACTGCTCAAATCACCGGCCGAGTGTGGTGCCGACATCGCGGTGGCCGAGGGCCAGTCGCTGGGGATTCCTGCTCAATACGGAGGCCCCTACCTGGGCATTCTCACCTGCCGTAGCAAGCACGTGCGACAGATGCCCGGACGGCTGATCGGGCAGACCGTCGACCGCCACGGCCGCCGCTGCTTCGTGCTCAACCTCCAGGCCCGCGAACAGCACATCCGTCGAGAAAAGGCGACCTCCAACATCTGTACCAACCAAGGCCTGCTGGCACTGCGGGCCACCGTCTACCTCGCTCTGCTCGGACGCCAAGGACTCCTGGACGTCTCCGAACTCTGCTGCCGCAAGGCTCACTACGCAGCCGAGAGGCTCGGTGAACTGCCCGGGCTGGAACTGATGTTCTCGCGACCATTCTTCAAGGAGTTCACCCTGAGGTACCACGGGGACGCGACCGAACTGATCGACCGAGCCGCCACCGCCGGCTTCGACCTCGGACCAGCCCTGGGACGGTTCCCCCGTCTCCGCGAGTCACTCGGCGAGGCCGCCGACCAGACACTGCTCGTCGCCGTCACCGAACAGCGGACCCGAGAGGAAATCGATCGGCTCGTCGAGTCGCTCGCCGCGACTCCCTCCACCTCCGCCGCTCCTCAGACTCTTAGCAAACCCGCCTAGGCACCATGCGCAATACGCTCGCCACCGCACTGCTCTTCGACCTCGCACAGCCGGGACGCCGGGCCGCCTGCTACCCCGACTCGGACGTTCCCGAGCGACCGATCGACGAGTTGATCCCTTCTCCTCACCGCCTGCAAGGTGACGGGCCCAAGCTGCCCGAGTTGACCGAAGCGGACGTGATCCGCCACTACCTCAACCTTTCGACACTCAACATGTCGGTCGACACTCACTTCTATCCGCTGGGCAGTTGCACGATGAAGTACAACCCCAAGCGGCACGAACGGCTCTCCCGCCTGCCCGGCCTCGTCGACCTGCACCCTTACCAGAGGACCTGTGACCAGCAGGGCATGCTGCGGCTGCTGCACGACATGCAGGAGATGCTTGCCGAGATCGCCGGGCTGCCAGCTGTGTCCCTGCAACCGGCCGCCGGGGCCCAGGGCGAACTGGCCGCACTGCTGGTCGCCTCGGCCTGGTTCCGCTCGCAGCAGGAATCCCGAACTCGTGTGATCTTCCCCTCCAGCGCCCACGGCACCAACCCCGCCAGCGCGGCGATCGCCGGGTTCGAGTGCGTGCAGTTGAACAACAGCCCCGGCGGACTCGTCGACCTCGACGAACTCACCGAACAACTCGACGAACGGACCGCGGTGTTCATGATCACCAACCCCAACACGCTGGGTCTGTTCGAGACTCAGATCGAGGCGATCGCCTCGCGGGTGCATGACGTCGGAGGCCTGGTCTATATCGACGGGGCCAACATGAACGCGATCATGGGTGTCACGCGTCCCGGCGATTTCGGTGGCGACATGATGCACTACAACGTCCACAAGACCTTCACCGGGCCACACGGTGCCGGTGGGCCCGGAGCCGGCCCGATCGCAGTCCGCGAGGATCTCGCCGAATTTCTGCCCGGCCCGATCGTCACCCGCACCACAGACGACGCTGGTCAGCCCCAGTTCGAACTCGAAACGCCCGCCCGCTCGATCGGTCGGGTCCGCAGCCACTTCGGGAACGTGGGGATCCTGCTGCGAGGCTACTGCTACCTCAGGACCCTCGGCCGCGACGGAATCCGCCAGGCCGCTCAACACGCCGTGCTCAACGCCAACTACCTCAAGACTCTTCTCGACGACGTGCTCCCCGTTCCCCACGGCGAGCACTGCATGCACGAGTTTGTCGCCTCCGCCTCGGAGTTGAAGGAGCAGCGGGGCATCTCGGCCATGGACATCGCCAAGCGATTGCTCGACTTCGGCTTCCATGCTCCTACGATCTACTTCCCGCTGGTGGTCCCTGAAGCGATGATGATCGAACCGACCGAAACCGAATCAAAGGCGACGCTCGATGCCTTCGCGGCCGTTCTGCACGAGATCGCCGGAGAGGACCCCGAGTTTCTTCACCAGGCTCCTCACGCGACACCCGTTAGTCGCCCTGACGATGTCCGGGCCGCCCGCCAGCCGGTGCTCACCTGGTCACCAACCGATGACCACGACGCCTGATGACCCTCGCGAAAATCGCCTGCCGAATCGTCGAATTCGGGACGGCCCATCCGGGTGCGTGGAACATGGCCTGCGATGAGTGGCTACTTGAATCAGCCCTCCGTACCGGACACGCCGCCGTGCGTGTCTATGCCTGGTCCCGACCCACCGTGTCGCTGGGCTACTTTCAGCAAGCCGACGATCTCGACTCGGACCCGCTGCTGGAAGGCCTCGATCGAGTCCAACGCCTCTCCGGCGGTGGGGCCATAGTCCACCACCTCGAATGGACCTACTCGTGCGTTGTCCCGCCCGAGGACGCCGTAAACAGCAGCGGACTTCCACTCTATGCTCGGGTCCACCAGACACTCATCGACCGGATCGCCGAATGCTCTGGGCTGGAGATTCCGGGACTGCAGCTCAGGGGCCACCTGCCGCAGGACGACCAGCCGGCACTCTGCTTCGCTCGCGCCGCCGACGAAGACGTCGTCTGTGGAGGCCACAAGGTGCTCGGGAGCGCACAACGAAGACGGAGAGGGGCCATCCTCCAACACGGTAGCCTGCTGATCCACCAATCACCTCATGCACCCGAATTTCCCGGTCTGCTCGACCTCGTCCCTGCATTGACACTTCCGGAGGAGTTTCCCGAGACGATGGCCCGGGCGATTGCCGAGTCACTGCAGTGGCAGGCCACTCTGGACCCGCTCAGCGAGTCCGAACAGACCGAAATCGAAAGCCTCGCCGCCCAGAAAACGGAGGGTCCACGAATTCGGTCCGGATCGTAAGGACTCCGGTTTTGCGGAATGCCCAAAACAACGGACAAATGGCTAAATTCGTTGACTTTTTTCCACGATCCCAGTACGGTGCAGTTGCGGGACTTGTCCCATCTTTCCCCGCGAATTCTCCACGTCTCCAAGCAATCCCATCTTTTGTGGTTCGCCTCGTGCGGACCACAGCCGCCGAGACGCGTGACCAGGTTTTTGTCAGTTTCATTCGCGCTTCCATACACGAGCCTCGGAACAAGCCTACTCAAGGACGAGATTCAATTGATTGGCAGAGCCAGAAACTGACAAGCCTTCGGTCGGGCACAGAGGCGGAGTACAGTTTGGATGTTGCGAGCTGAGTTGAAGGCCGTCGGGGGACGGCACGACGGCAAGTTGATCCCGCTGGAAGTGGATCGCAAGTTTCTGATCGGTCGTGAGCAGGACTGCCACTTGCGACCCAACAGCGAGGCGGTCAGCCGCCACCACTGCTGCTTTTCCCTCGATGCGTTCTGCCTGAGGTTGCGGGACCTCGGCAGTACCAACGGGACACTGGTCAACGAAGAGCCCATTAGTGGCCAAGTCCAGCTCAACCAGGGAGACCGGGTCACGGTCGGCCCGCTGGAATTCGAGGTGATGCTCACCGAAACAGCTGAACCGGCTGCCACAGATTCCGACGAGACAGCTGAGACAGCTGAGACAGCTGAGACAGCTGAGACAGCTGAGACGGTCGAAGCGACCGAGGCGACAGCCTCAGACAACGTACTCGACGACACGCTCGAGGAACCCGCATCGGGTGAGACGATGATCGACTTGCCCGCCGACGTGATCGGGCAGATGGATTTGGCTGCCAACACCGCAGTGCTCTCCGGCGACACGACTGTGATCCCCAACGAGCAACAGCAGCAGCAGTTGCAGCAACAGCAGTTGCAACAGCAACTGGCGATGCAACAACAGATGGCCATGCAACAGCAACAGCAACAGCAGCAACAGCAACAGCAACAGCAATTGGCGATGCAGCAGCAGTTGGCCATGCAGCAGCAAATGGCCATGCAACAGCAGATGCCGTTTCTCCCTCAACCCGGCGTGGTGCCGGGCATGGTGCCTCCCGGATTC
>Ga0310123_10002079_pt1 | contig 16148 bp, 15 predicted proteins | sample CB6_AW_1057_MG_FD_203505 | JGI IMG/M metagenome (GOLD analysis project Ga0310123, IMG submission 203505) | Marine microbial communities from Western Arctic Ocean, Canada - CB6_AW_1057 | ecosystem: Environmental > Aquatic > Marine > Oceanic | place: Canada: Western Arctic Ocean | collected... | reverse complement strand
CATTACTGGGAGCTGGACGAGCGCTCCCGCAAATCCCTGCGCCGCATGCGCCGCAAACCACGCTTGATTACAGCCTTCTGGAAGCAGTCTTCTCTTTGCCTCGATTGACTGGATATTATGCGAGATTTAATAGGCATAGCTTATCCAGAGGCAGGCAGAGCTCATCATTCGCACCATCCGCCATCCCTCCCTGCGGCAGGGGTTGCGGCATCACCTGTACTCGCCCAGCCGGGAAGCTTCGTTGACGATGGTCTTCATGCCACGGCAAGCAAGTGCAACGAAGTAATGGCGGTCCTGTCGGAAAGCGCCGGGTGAGAAATGCGGGTTAACTTGACAATGCCCTCAGATGGAATTATTGCGGACCACAGGCTGCGCTTCTTGATCTTCCACACGCCGGGCAAGCTGGTGCATCATGCCCGCCGCGTCCTGCTGCGTTTGCCGCGCGCCTTGAGACGCTTTTCGAGTTGGCGCTGGGCGCTTGAACAGTTGCCATTGCCGCCGAGGTAACCCCGCCGGCCTCACGCGGACATCTATTTTTCCGCAGCCTTGGTGGAGCAGGTCGTCGTGTGTTTCGAATCGTCTGGCAAAGCGGACTGCAGCCAGGTTCAGCTCCTTACGGCGCCGATTCCTTCAGCCCTTCCCGCCTGATGCCGATACATGTCGTCCCTGTCTCCCGAGAATCAGAGAAATCGCCCTCTTCAAATCTCTACGGACGGATTTCGGGAAACCTTGACGCCTGATCGAGGGCTCATCATACTAAGATAATGCGAAAGCCTACGATGAACGCTCTGCGGCAAAGCGGTTTCAAGATGGTGTCATTGATTGGATCGCTGTTGCTGATCGGGTCCGTCCTGCTTTCCGCGCAGAAAACATCCACTACCGCCACCGGAGACAAGGTCCGCACGACCGAGCGCTATACAGGAGAGCACCAGACACAGATCAACAAGCCCACTTCCGTTCTGAAAGTAGTCAAGGTCAAGGGCATACTGGACAAGATCGACCTCAAGAAACGTACCGTCACAATTATTCCAGACAAGAAAAAGGATGGGGTTGAACTCACTTTCTCCCAGCCGAGCGGCCGCGAGCAGATCAAGGCATCCAAGAAGGCAGCGAAACTGCTGGGAAGAAAAAAGTTGACCCTGGAAGAGCTGAGGACGGGATCGAAAGTCCAACTGCAATACTATCCGCTGCTGGGTCAAGTGATGGAACTGATCATCGATCGCACGTCCTAATAGTGTCCTAGAAATAGGTGGGCAGTCACTTCTTCCGTTTTCTGCTCAGCGGGCTGCTGCGACCAGGCTGAATCTGCTCCAAGGTGCGTCGGCAGCGCGAAAGTTTTTCCTTATTATGATTAATCCGGTAACCACGAGTAGTCAGCGGTTGCCTGCCTGTAACATACTACGATAACAGTAGTTACATCGATTTCACGGAGATCTGGTTTACGCGGTTCCCTTTGCGAACCAGTCCCGCGTCACCGCTCGCTGGTCAAGTCAAGGCGCTGAGCGCCGTTCTGAACTTATTGACCGTGGACCTTCGAAGCCGCTCACCGCGCGGGGCCAACTTTGTCGTCGCTTCGTCCCGACAGCTATCCGGGGGGCAACAACAGGGGGGTGTTGCTTACCCCGTCAAGTGCTTGGAGCATCCATGGGTTCGCGCTGCTCGTTGCTCCCTTCGTAGCGCCCGCTGAAAACTGCCTTATTCAGGTGTCGCTGACTCGCCCATGAAATTCAAGAAATCGCTCCACGGCACCACTCGGCCGTGAATCGGTGCGATGGTGGAAACATCCAGCCCGATTTGCCGCACGTTATTGTAGAAAGCCTTGTTGGTGGCGCTGGGGCCAGCCGTGGGCCTCTCGTTCGCGTCGGGCGGGTCGTAAAGATCGGCTTCGATGATGATTTTCTCTTTGGGCAGATAAGCCAGCAGCATGCCCTCGGCGTGTGAATTGAGACCCTGGACGTAGTAGATGTCCATCATTCGCTTTCCGTCGCTGAGCACGTATTTTTCATCGACGTCTTCCATCGTGTAGCCCTCCGAAATTTCTGTTGGCGGATAGAGCGAAACCATGTCGGGCTCCAGCGTCCGAGGGACGTAGTTCAACAGCTCGGTTTCGTAGAAAACGCGGTTGCGTTGGTGCGTGATGACCGTCGCTCCAATGTGCAGGTAGGTGCGCAGTCCGCCCAGATGGTCGTAGTGGGAGTGCGTGTTGACCAGGAAACGGATAGGCTTGTCGGGAACGAGTTTGACGACGGCGTCGATGACCGCCAGAGAGCGCTCTTCGTCAAGTGGCGCCTCAACGATAGAGACGAAGTGGTCGAACTCGACAGCCACGCTGTTATGAGACGAGCCGCCTAGCAGCCACACGCCATCGGCGAGCTGTTGGGTCTCCACGCGAGCCCGGCGTCGGCTCGCTTCGCGGACCGATTCGGGAACGGCAACCGCTTCGCAGACATTCGGCTGGATCTTGTCGAAGGTGCCGCCGAAGCCGTTGTGTCCGCCGCTGATGGTCGGGATCTGACGCTCGTCGTCCCATCCATCGTGATGGTGCCAGCCCGCGGGAAACTTGACGCCATCGATCTCCTGCCACTGGGTGTATTCGTGCTCGTAGTTCATGTCCCCGAGGACGGGATGCGGTACCCAGGTTTGAATCCTCTGGATCAGATTCTCACTGTTGACCGTCGCGTTGACCCGGTATTTGCCGAGCACGGTGGCCGAGACGACGGTCAACTTTTCAATTCCGCCGGTCGTCGCGCCGTCGCGGCCGCTTTCGATCATCTCCCAGCGCCAAATGGCGGTTGGATTGGCGCCCGGCTGCATCGCCGCTTTGACAAAGCCTGCCGGAGTAAGCCAGATGTCAAGTTGCCAGAGTTCCGCGTTTGCCGGCGCCGCGACTGGAGAGGCCCCTTCCCCATCCTGGTGCCAAGCAACGTCGCCGCTGACCGCGAACGTCTGCCGCTCCTTCTGCTGAAGTGGGGTGCCTCCCAGCCAGCCGGTACCGTATTTCCAGGAGCGAGGATTCATGCCCGGTTTGCGGTCGAACTGCTCGACCGACGAACGCCTCGCGTAATTGATGGTGCGGGTGTAGTTGGCCAACGCCTCGCCGCGCGGCCAGTCGGTATCCTGCGTAACGTTCTGCCCGACCTTGCCGGCGTAGCCGGTACCGGAAATCGTGATGCAGTTGAGTTTGTCGGTCCCCATTGCCTTAGCGGCGGCTTGCAGTATAGGTCCGGGATCTACGTGACCTGCAGCGGGCTGCTGGGCCACCACCAGCCCACTCGCCGACATCAACAGAGCACAGAGAACGCAAGCTTTTCTTACCATGACTCCTCCTGGTTATTCGACTCTCGTTATTCGACCTGGTTACTCGATTCTGATTGCTCGGCTCTGATAGAGCAACATCAGGGGCAGTCCAAGCCCGCAGCCGTTGGCGCGAGAGTCCCAAAATACCACTCACGAAGCTCCTTTCGAGGAGGCGCACTCAACCAGCAGCTGACTACCGAACAGAGAAGAGAAATCAGCAGCGACCAGACAAAAGGGTCAAACCCGCCCCAGCTCTGGGTTCCATAAAGGGCATACTGCACTATGAATGACAGAAAACCGCCCAGGATGCCGGCCAGGCATCCGGCCTTGTTCATGCGCGGCCAGTAGATGCCGAGAAGCGTCGGAAACAAGAAAGTCGCGGTCAGGCCGGTGCCAGCAAAGACGACGATGTATTGCAGGAACTGAGGGGGCTTTAAAGCAAACACAAACGCCACGGCCGCCACCAGATACGTCGAGACATAGGTCAGGCTCTTGGCGCCCTTTGCGCTGAGTTGAGGGTTGAAGTTGCGCTGGTAGAGGTCCCTCACCACGGCACTGCTCGAAACAAGCAAGAACGAACTGAGCGTCGACATGATGGCCGCCATCGGTGCGGCCAGCACAAACCCGGCGAGCCAGGGCGGTACCGCGGCCAGGATCGTCGCAGCGGTCGCATGGTCGGCGGTCTGCAGCTCCGGTGCGATCACCCGGCCGACGATGCCCATCGTAATGATGGCCGGGTAAAGCAGAAAGATGTAGGCGCCGATCAGAAACGACGCGCGTTTGAGAGCACGCGTATCCCGGCAAGTCAGAAAGCGGGTGAGCAGCGAGGGTTGTCCGGCGGCCGAGAGAGGCCAGATAAAGAAAAACGAAATGGCCGCCGACAGCGGAAGGAAGTTATCCGGTCCCGGCAAGCTGACCAAGTCGGGAGATTCCGTGTTGAGAGCCGCGAAAACAGCCGACAGTCCGCCCGCTTTCTCAATCGCAAAGTAAGCCGTTAGCAGGATGCCGAACAGCATGACGACCGCTTGAAAAGAGTCGGTCCAGGCAACCGCGCGAAACCCGCCATAGGCCGTGTAGGCCGCGACCGTGAGGGCAAACCCGAGAATGCCCCACAAATAAGGCACTCCCAGCACAGCCTCCACCAGCCGGGCTCCCGCGACGTACTGGGCCACCATATACGCCATGTGCAGAATGACCACTAGCACGCCCGACAGCACGCCGATCCACTTGCTCTCGTAGCGGTCTCGCAACAAGTCGGGGAACGTCAGCGCACCGGTCCGGCGTCCAATCTCGGCGATTCGTTTTCCCATGATCCCCATGCCGGCCGTCGCCACGACGATGTAGCCGGAGATCCACAGCATCACTGGCCAGCCGTAATGGTGCGCCAAAGACGGCGATCCAACGAAGGTCCCGCCGCTCGCCATCGTGGCCAGCCAGGTGAACCCCAGCACCCAAGGCCCGATCTCGCGACCCGCGACGAAGAAGTCCTCGATAAAGTCGGCCTTGGCCGTTTTCCGATGGGCCAGGTAGGCAAAATAGAAAGTAGCCGCCAAGTAAAGGCAAAAGGCTATCCATACGCTCGGATTGGCGGCGTACATTGGCTAGCGGGCCTCCGTTGAAGCGGGGCCGGCTGGCGGCTGTGAATCGTCGGGAGAGTCGTCGCGCAGAAACACGAGCGAGTACCAGCAGTGGATCAGAAAGAAAACCACCCACGGAACGAAGACGCCCCAGAAGACCCAGTGAGGAACGCCAAAGACGGAACGAGCCGGTTGAGCGTATCCAAGGAAAAAGGACACCCCCACGACCCAACACCCGCAGACGAACCAAAGCACTCCGGCAACGATGGCTTCGATGCGGCAACGGCGGTAGGAAGGTTGCATCTTAGATGAGCGTGAGCGACGACGCGCCGGACAGGAAACAGTGATCGATCATATCACGCCGCCCGCGTAGGGCAAGGCTTCAGCCGTGCCGCGTTGAGTCTTCAGGCCCACCGGACGGCGCGGACCCACGTACAGTGACGCGGACTCCGTCTCGAGCCGAGCTTTTCGAGAATCGGATCCCGTTGGGAAGGCACAGACCTGGGCGCGGGCCTGTTAGCAGATGTCTGACTGCTGTTCGCCCGTCATGCCCTTGAGAATCTCGATCGATCGCCGGACCTGATCAGCCCGCTGCGAGTCGGGATGACGCCGCAAGAAGTCTTTCAGCTCCTCGATTGCCTCAGGAGCCCGACCTTGCTGCGCATGCAGCTCCGCCAGAACTAATTGCGGATGCGAAAAATGTGAAGGGTCAAGCTGTTTGGCTTTCTCGAGGTACTCCAGCGCCCGGGCCACTTCGCCCAGAAAGAAGTGGTTCATCCCCACCTGCGAGTTGGCCAATACACTCTGGGGTCTCGCCAGAACAGCGTACTGGCTGTAGGGGAGCGCGTCCTCGTGGCGGCCCATCGACAGCAGTGTCCCGCCCAATTTGATGGTGGGCTCGAACGCGTCGTCGTCGTGCTATAGCGCCGACCGGAAGTAGCGTTTGGCCTGTTCATACTCCCGCTGTTGGTAGGAGATGGTCCCGAGCAGATTCCAAGCCGCGACGAACTGAGGCGAGATCTGAACCGCCTTTCGCAACTCGGCGACCGCATCGTCCCCGCAGCCTTTGGCGAGCTTGTCCTGGGCCGCTTCCAGCCGTCTCACAGCCTTCGGATCAATGCTCAGTAGACGGGTGTCAACCGTGTTGTTGCCAACCAGTGCCGGCTCGCTTTCTCGTTTCGGAGGCTCGAAAGGAATCGTGATTTCGACCCGTCCGTTGTTGCTCGCGAAACTTTGTGTTACCTCGGCTGTCCGCCGAAACTCTCCCCGCCGCGGATGAACGATCGAGACAGTGTCGGTCCCCGCCGGAAGGTTCTTGAAACGGAAGTGCCCTTTGCCATTGCTCAGAACTTGTTTTTGAAAGGGATGCGTGGAATCGTAGAGCGCCACGGTTGCGCGCATGGGGGGTTCGATGCGTCCTCGAAGTTCGAGTGGAGAATTGGCAACGACAGCGCCCGCCACCAAAACCTGAAGGGGAATCAGTGCAATTATCATAGGAACGGTGAATCGTACCGCACCGCCGACTGACTTTTCAACAGCAGCTCGGCTCAAGCGCAGCTTTGGTTCAACTTGGTTCAATAGGAACTCGGGATTTATAAACCAGGAGGCAACTTGGCATTCAGCGCGGGAATCGGGATCACAGCGTAATTTTCCGGTCTTCCCTGGCCGATTGGTAGACGCTCAGAACGAGCTTGAGGGCCGCATACCCTTCTTCTCCCGCGCAGAAGGGTTTGCGGTGGTTGGTGATGGCGTCACCAAAGTCGCGGAATTGGCGCTTGATCGGTTCGATCGAAATCGCCATCGGGTCGGCGGCCCCCGAGTCGAGGGCGGTGGCCACCGGCGCCTCTTCCCCGCTGTCGTCTTCGACGTCCCAGGCTGTCAAACGGTCCCCTTGAAGGATGGCGGACCCCTTTGTCCCGTGAAGCTCGATGCGCTCCGGATAGCCAGGCACAACGGCGGTGGACGCTTGAATGACGCCGGTTGCACCGCTGGCGTAGCGGATTACGGCGTTGACCATGTCTTCCGACTCCATGCGGTGGGCGACACCGAGTTGCCAGTTGGCGAAGACTTCCTTCACCGGTCCGGCGAAGTAGAGCAGCATGTCGGCGGTGTGGATGCCTTGGTTGATCAGCGCTCCTCCGCCCTCGGCCGCCCAAGTCCCTTTGCCGGGATGGTCGTAGTAGGATTGCGGGCGGTGCCACTTGACGTAGCCGTCGGCCTCGATGATCCGCCCCAGGCGGCCATCCTCGATGGCTTTGATGAGAAAGGTGGTGGACTCATCGAAACGGTGCTGGCTGACAACGCCGAACCGCAGGCCGGCCGCCTTGGCGGCGTCGATCATTTCCTGGGCGGCGTCCAGGGTGAGTGCAATCGGCTTCTGGACCAGCACGTGTTTGCCGTCCGCTAGTGCTTGCTTCGCGATCCCAACGCGAGAGTCAGGGAAGGTGCACACGTCAACGTAGTCAACGTCCGGCCGCCGAGTCAGCTCCTTGAGAGTAGGGGCGAATTCGGCGCCGAACTTGTCGGCGAATTGACGGCCCTTTTCTTCGATGACATCCGATACTGCAACGAGGTTGTAACCGATCTCCTGGTACGACTCAGCATGTTTGTGAGCGATGGCACCCGTTCCGACGAGTCCGACATTCATGGTGGTTGCTTCCTTTCTTAAGAGATGCCGCCGGCTATGCACTACTCCGTCGGCGGCAAGAGTTTTGGCGCGCTTTCACGCTGTTTGGTTTTTATTCAGGATAAAAAAGTCTCTTTATCTATAGTCCTATCGCTGGCGGTTGTCCTAGCTTCTCCGTCGCAGTCCCTTCTTGCCAATGTCACGGCGGAAATGCACCCCGTCAAAGTGAATCTCCTGCACCGCCGCATACGTATTGGCGATCGCCGCGCTGAGATCTTCTCCCGCGGCGGTGACGCCCAGCACACGCCCTCCGGCGGTGGCAATCTTGCCTTCCTGGAAACGCGTACCTGCGTGGAATACTTTGGCGCCCTTGGCCTCTGCGGAGGCAAGGCCCGTGATCAGCCGCCCTTTGGCATAAGCCCCAGGATATCCCTGGGAGGCCATCACAACGCATGCTGTCGGCTCATCTTTCCACGCGACGGACGCAGTGTCAAGCTCGCCGTGTGCCGCAGACAACAGAAGCTGTCCAAGGTCGCCCGTCATCCGGTACATCAATGGCTGAGTTTCCGGGTCGCCCAGGCGGACGTTGTATTCGAGAACTTTCGGCCCTTCGGCAGTCATCATCAAGCCGCAATAGAGAAAACCCTTGAACGGGCTTCCCGTCTCCCGGACTCCATTCAGTGTGGGCTCGACTATGGTGCGGACAACCGCATCTCGTACGGCTGAACTGAGAATGGCCGGATCGCAGTAAGCGCCCATCCCTCCGGTGTTAGGGCCTTCGTCATTGTCGAAGGCGGGTTTGTGATCCTGCGTGGGAGGAAAGTTGTAGAAACCGACTCCGTCGCTGAGAGCGATGAAGCTGACTTCCTCTCCTTTGAGAAATTCTTCAACGAGAAAGCGGCGACCGGCGTCGCCCGCGATCTCGCCCGATAGGAGCGCGGCGGCGGTGCGGCGCGCCTCCGTTTCGTCCTTGACGATGACCACGCCCTTCCCGGCGGCGAGTCCATCCGCCTTGAGCGCCACGGGATAACCAAACCGGGACAAGTTCGCGTCAAGGTCGGATTCGTTCTCGATCAGGGCGAATTCGGCAGTGGGAATTCCGTGTCGCTGCATGAATTCCTTAGCGAAGATCTTGCTGCCCTCGAGTTGGGCGCCGTCAGTCGAGGGGCCGACGATTGCCAAATGGCGTGAGCCAAACTCATCGACGATGCCCGCCGTGAGGGGGGCTTCAGGACCAATGACGGTCAGGTCGACGGCGAGGGACTCAGCGAGCGAAGCGATTTCCGAGTTGGAAGATACATCAGCTGGAAGACAGGAAAACTCAGCGCCCATGCCGGCATTGCCAGGGACACAATAGACTTGGTCCACGCTGGCTGATTGCCCCAATCTCCACGAAAGAGCGTGTTCACGCCCTCCGCTGCCGACAACTAATACCTTCATGACGCCTTACAGAAGCACCTTGCGTTCATTGCCCCGTCTCAGGGCGAATGTATAGAATAACAAGAAAGCGGGTTTTCTGGGTCCGAGATGGAGAAATTCACAGAACGCTACGAAGTTGTCGTGATCGGTGCCGGCCACGCTGGGTGCGAGGCGTCCGTCGCAGCAGCGCAAATGGGGCTTCGTACGGCCTTGGTGACGCTGAATCTTGATTTGGTCGCTCAGATGTCGTGCAATCCCGCCGTTGGTGGGATCGCCAAAGGACATCTCGTCAGGGAGATCGACGCCCTCGGGGGCATCATGGGCGAGGTGACCGACGCGGTTGGGATCCAGTTTCGACTCTTGAATACCAGCCGTGGTCCGGCCGTTTGGTCGCCACGGGCGCAATGCGACAAGAAGCAATACCGGGTGAAGATGCGGCAGATGCTCGAGCAGCAGCCGAACCTGGTGATCAAACAAGCCGAGGTGATCGATTTGGTCGTGGAGAGCGTCGGTCCGACCGATTCAGATACCGAAGGAAAGTGGATTCGTGGCGTGCGGTTGCTCGATGGGAGAATCATCGGCGCGGATGCGGTGATCATCACGACCGGGACGTTTCTCAACGGGCTGATTCATATTGGCGAAACGACGTATCCCGCCGGGCGCAGCGGAGAGCCGGCTTCCGTCATGCTGGGCGAGGTGCTCCGAAATCTCGGATTTCGCTGCGGCAGGCTCAAGACCGGCACTCCTCCAAGACTCGATGGACGAACCATCGACTGGGACCGCTGCGAGGAACAGCCGGGAGATCCCGAGCCAACGCCGTTTTCGTTTCGAACAGGGAGAATTGATCGCGAGCAAATCAGTTGCCATATTGCCTTCACAACAGAGCGCACGCACAAAATATTGTCGGAGAACATCCATCGATCGCCTTTATATAGTGGCCAGATCGAAGGGGTTGGACCTCGCTACTGTCCGTCGATCGAAGATAAGGTTGTCAAGTTCCCGGACAAGCCGCGCCACCAGTTGTTTCTAGAGCCCGAGGGACTTGACACGAACGAGGTGTACGTTAACGGCATGTCGACAAGCATGCCGATCGATGTTCAGTCGGCCATGGTCGCATCCGTCCCTGGTCTAGAAGGGGCGGAGATGATCCGCCCCGGCTATGCCATCGAGTATGATTCTGTGGACGCTACCGAGCTTCGGCACACGTTGGAAACAAAGAGGATAAGAGGACTTTATTTGGCCGGCCAAATCAATGGAACCACCGGTTACGAGGAGGCGGCGTGCCAGGGATTGATGGCTGGAATCAATGCCGGTCGGTCGATCCAAGGCCGCGACCCCGTTGTTTTAGATCGTACCACGGGATACATTGGTGTATTGATTGACGACCTGATCACCAAAGGAACGGATGAACCCTATCGGATGTTCACATCGAGGGCGGAGTTTCGCTTGCACCTGCGGATTGACAATGCCGATCGGCGGTTAACTCCCATTGGGCGGGAGGTGGGCCTTGTCGGTGAGGATGAGTGGCAGCGGTTCCAGGCCTTGGAAGCCGACAAAGATAGAGTGATTCGATTCGTTGGGAAACATCGGCCTGCCGCGAGCGATGTTGCCTCGGGGTGGCTGAGCGAGATACTAAGTGAGTCGCCGCCGGATCGGCCGACCTTATTGCAACTCCTGAAGCGGCCGCAAGTACGGATTGATGACATGCTCGAATTGATTCGACGGCACACCCAGGTCGACCTGAAACGGCCTGAGTGGAAGGCGATCGAGACGGAGATCAAGTACGAAGGGTATTTGAAACAACAAAAAAGGCACATCCATCAGTTGCGGCAAGCCGAAGCTCGTAGGATCCCCGATGGATTTGCTTTCGCGGGGATTCCGGGCCTCTCGACGGAAGTTATTGAGAAGATGGAACGAGTAAGCCCTGCCACTTTAGGTCAAGCGAGCCGGATTCCCGGCATAACACCGGCGGCTATCTCCATCCTAAATGTCTATTTGGACATGTCGCGGCGCGCGCGGGTGAATGCCTGAACCGAGCCAGGATTTCGAGCAATTGCTCCAGCCGGTCTTGGCTAAGCTCTCGTTGCGGCTGACCAGCGGTCAAGCATCAATTCTTTCAAAGCATTATGCATTGCTCCAGCGCTGGAACCGGCGCGTCAATCTGACCTCCATACGAAGCCCGCAAGAGATCGTTGAGAGGCATTTTGGTGAGTCCTTGTACCTGGCGAAGGTCATAGGTAAAGCGAAAAGCTTGGTGGACGTAGGCTCGGGAGCGGGGTTCCCCGGTCTCCCGTTTGCGGTTGCACGTCCCGATGTGGAGGTGACACTCGTCGAATCGGTGTCGAAGAAGGCGACCTTCCTGAAGGAAGTGTCGCGCCCGCTCGGGAATGTTTCTGTTCATGAGGGCAGGTTGGAGGATCTACAAGAATGCTTCGAATGGGCGACAATGCGAGCAGTGGCCGTGCCTGATTTACTTCCTCACCTGCTTCGTATCTCTACTCGCCTGGCGTTGTTAGTTTCGCGAGAGGAGGTTGCCAGGCTTGAGCCGGATGTGAGAGTGGTTTGGCAAGAGAATGTTAGCGTTCCCTGGAGTGAGCGGAGAGTGATTTTGATCGGAAAGGCTTCCTCTGGGGCTTGAGAGTGTTTCACGTGGAACAAAGCGCCCCCAGGATGTTTCACGTGGAACCTTTCTAGCTTCGAATCCCCAAAGCTGTGATAAAATTTAAGATTCCCCACGGAGACCCGCATCTTGGCAAAAATTATTGCTATCGCTAATCAGAAAGGCGGCGTTGGTAAAACGACCACGGCAATCAACCTCTCGGCATCGATGGCTGCGGCGGATTGTCTGGTTCTGGTCGTTGATTGCGATCCCCAGGCAAACTCAACTAGTGGCCTAGGGTTCAATTTTGACCCGGAGCGTCTCAACCTCTATAGCCTTTTGATTGGAGAAGTTACGTCTCATGACGCCTGCTACCGAACGGAGACTGAAGGCCTTTTCTTGATCCCATCTAGCAGAAATCTAGCTGGAGCCAACCTTGAACTAGCCGATGTGGATGGGCGCGAAACAAAACTAAAAGAAGCAATCCAACTCGTGACGGGGGAATACGACTATGTATTCTTGGACTGTCCTCCGGCCCTAGACCTGCTTACCCTGAACTGTCTCGTCGCGGCAGATTCTGTCCTAATACCGATTCAATGCGAATACTTTGCACTGGAGGGGGTTTCAGCCCTGTTAGATACGATCGACCGGGTCCGCCAGCATATGAATCCACAGCTCACGATTGAAGGTGTGTTGCTCACAATGATAGACGAGCGGACCACGTTGACCAGGCAAGTGGCAACTGATTTGCGAGAATTCTTTCGTGATGAGGTCTTTAAGACAGTCATCCCCAGAAATATTCGCTTAGCGGAAGCTCCCAGTCACGGTAAGTCTATTATTGAATATGACTTACGATCGAAAGGGGCAGAAAGCTATCTGAATCTAGCGCGGGAGATTCTAGCACGCAATCAGGGCCGACTAGCGAGTCAAGCCTCCGGTTAGTCCAGTTTGACTGCTTCTGCCGACATCTAGCGTCATGCAATCAAAATCTCATACGGCTGCATCCCCCAGAAAGGCCTTGGGCCGAGGGCTTGGAGCCCTACTGCCGCCGAAACCTCAGATCGATTCATCCACCAAATCAGACGCCTCCGTTTCGGGTACTGAGGTTCGAGAAGTTCAAATCGATGGAATTGACCCGAACCCCTACCAGCCGAGACGGAATTTCGATCAAAAGGCTTTGCTGGAACTTTCGCGCTCTATCCGCGTGGATGGACTGGTGCAGCCGATCGTAGTCCGGCCCGACGGGTCGAGGTTTGTCCTCATTGTCGGAGAGCGCCGCTGGCGTGCCGCGAGGATGGCGGGGCTCACAACGATTCCCGCCATCGTGAGGACGATCGAGCCTGAACGTGTTCTCGAAGTCACCCTGGTTGAGAACATCCAACGCGAGGACTTGAACCCGATCGAGATCGCGCGGGCTCTCGACCGCATGATTCAGGAGCTGCACCTTAGCCACGAAGAAGTTGCTACCCGCACTGGCAAGGACCGTTCCACCATCACCAATTTGCTCCGGCTTTTGCGGCTCCCCAACAACGTCCAACAGCTAATCGCGGAACGGCGTATTTCTGGCGGGCACGCCCGTGCGATTTTAGGACTCGAAGATGCCGCGCAGCAGGTCGCCCTGGCCGAAAAAGTCGCTGCCCAGGGGCTGTCAGTGCGTCAGGTTGAGCGCACCGTCCGAGCGCTAACCGAATCGAAAAAGTCCTCTGGCAAGGCACACCAACTCGATCCCAACGTTGCCGCCGCAGTCGTGGATCTGGAACAGAGGCTTGGCACAAAGGTCAGGCTCATCCAGCAAGGCCGACACAAAGGCAAGATAGAATTGGAATATTACTCAGAGGAAGATTTGGAGCGAATCTACTCGCTGATCATGGGTAACGACTAGTATATACTACTAATGTCGTTATCTATTACTGGACTTCTTCGGCTTAGTTATCTGTTGATAAATCAATAAGTTAAATGAAGTTTTGGATCAACTGCGTCAGCTATGGGCTTGTTCCAGGGGATTGAATGCGCTCCAGCAGACCGGCGGCCCTGGCGGTCGCGATGCGGATAATCTTCTTGTCGTTTGCGATCCTTTTCAGGATGGGAATAAACTGGGCGGGTGAAACGATGCGGTTGTCTTCGAGAGAAATCTGAAACCGAAGCAGCGTCTTGTTAACCCCTAAGCGGTCGAACTGCGCCGTTCTTTCCAACTCTATCCGATGTCGTTCACTTCCCCCTACTTTGTTGAACCAAGCTAGCAGCGCGCGAGCCGCCGTGTTAGAACTGTGATTGAACTTTGTCTCACCCGTTAGACCATCCGCCCCTTCGAAACGAAAGATCTTCTCACCGGTGAAAGCGACTTTCAGGTTGCTGTCGACGGCCATGCGGAAGTAATCGAGCGCCTTGACGTATTCGAGAAGTTCCGCCAACTCTGCGGCGCCAACTTCAAACTCCAGCGGTTCCTCGTCCTCGGATTCCCGATAGACGCCTGCTCCCGACGACTCGATGACAACATCAAAATAGGCCGGAACGCTGCCGGGAAACGAGCGAGAGAAGAATATTCTGTAATCCCCTGGGGCCGCGGAAGCGGGGACGAACGTTACGGCCAGAAACATCCAAACCATCCCGCTGGCCAGGAGGGAGCGGCGGCGTCCGGGCAATTTAGGCACGCCGGATGCCTCCGGCGGCTATGGCAGCGACGGCATGACTCACGTTCGCATGACAGATAGCCGCGGCGAGCGCATCGGAGGCATCGAACGACCTAATGGGCTCCGCGGCTCCGAGCAAGGAGGCAACCATCATCTGGACCTGCTTCTTGTCCGCTCGTCCGTACCCAACGACGCTGCCCTTGATCTCAAGAGGCGAATACTCACCGACCGGTAATCCGGCTTCCGCCGCCGCCAACAATGTTACTCCACGGACATGGGCGAGCTGCAATGCCGTTCTTACGTTCGACGCGTAAAACACTTCTTCCACGGCCACGGCATCCGGCGCATGCTGCTCCAACAGATTCTTCAGTCCGCAATAAATGTCCTTGAGACGCACGGGGAACAGGTTCTTCGTCGAGGTCTGAATCACACCTGCGGCAACCAAGCGGTGCCGCCGCCCGTCGCTGTCGATGATGCCGTATCCGGTTCGTTGTGACCCACAATCGATTCCAAATACTCTCAAACGAGCGTCCTTTAGTTTGGAAGGTGACAAAAACGGGCTAGGCGGAAAGCCGCTCCAGCTCGCTGTCGTCTATATCGAAATTCGCATAGACGTTTTGAACATCATCGTGCTCTTCCATTGCTTCCATCATCCGCAACACGGCCGCCGCCTGTTTGCCCTCGACCTTGACGGTATTCTGTGGAATCTGGGTGACATCAGCGGATGCCGGCGTAATGCCGGCCTTCTCCAGCTCTGCGAGTACCGCATGATGAGCATCCGGTGACGAGATCACCGACCATGTCTCGCCTTCATCCGTCATATCATCGGCCCCCGCGCCGAGAACAATCTCCAGCAACTGGTCCTCGGTCGTCGCCTCTTTGGGGACAGCGACCACGCTCTTCTTGTCGAACATCCAAGCGACGCAGCCGTTCTCTCCGAGGTTCCCCCCGTTCTTGGAAAAATGAAATCGCAGCTCGCTCACGGTACGGTTTCGATTGTCCGTCACGACCTCGACAATGACCGCGACGCCTGCCGGCCCATACCCCTCAAACGTGATCTCCTCGTAGGTCTCCCCCTCAAGCTGGCCCGTACCCCGCAAGACCGCCCGCTTGATGTTGTCCTGAGGCATGCTTTGCCCCTTGGCGCTTGCGATCGCGGTACGCAAACGGGGGTTCATCTCCGGATCGCCCCCACCTTCACGAGCCGCTATCTGAATTTCGCGGATGAAACGCGTGAACAGCTTGCCGCGTTTCGCGTCTAGGGAAGCTTTCTTGTGCTTAATGCTCGCCCACTTAGAATGGCCAGACATACGACAACCTCTCGACTACAATAAAGCCACTTCAAGAATACCAAAAAGCCCGATTTCCGGGCGACCTTCGAAGGCTCTCGTGGAGTTCATCGATATCTATCTCACCCTTGCGTCCTTGTGCGGTCTCGAGCCGCCGGAGGACTGGGTAGAGTCGAGGACGGGCGCGGGTGCTCTGGACTCCTGGGGCGTCGTGGTCCCGTTTCCCGTCCCCGCTCATCGAAGCGGACTTGCGGATTTCCCGCATCCGGCTCTCGGGCCGGCTTGCTCCCTCAAGCTGTCGCGGCAGGCCGTCCCAGGTGTATCCGGCGCAGGCCTGCCACGCCCGACTTGTTCCGGCCAATCATCGTGAACCGCGCCGGTGACTTCGTGATTCTCAGCGGCGGAGGCGCGGCGGAGGCGCTCGAGTTCACCGCGCGGACGATGGAGCGGACCGGGCTGACCCTGAACCGGGAGAAGACGAAGCTGGTGAAGGCCGCCCAGGAGCGGTTTGACTTTCTGGGATATACGTTCGGGCCGCATCGTTTCAAATCGTTTCAAATCGTTTCAAATCGTTTCAAATCGTTTCAAATCGTTTCAAGCAAGGATGGCCATTGGTATTTGGGGGCTTCTGCGTCGAGCAAGAGCGTGGCACGGTTGAGGTGGAAGGTGCGCGAGCTGTTGCGTCCGGGAGAAGTGGGGCGCGGGGGGAGC
>Ga0310123_10002078_pt1 | contig 16153 bp, 9 predicted proteins | sample CB6_AW_1057_MG_FD_203505 | JGI IMG/M metagenome (GOLD analysis project Ga0310123, IMG submission 203505) | Marine microbial communities from Western Arctic Ocean, Canada - CB6_AW_1057 | ecosystem: Environmental > Aquatic > Marine > Oceanic | place: Canada: Western Arctic Ocean | collected... | reverse complement strand
ATCTGAGAGAAATCAGGGTTGTACGTAAAATCGGCAATCAAATTCGACGTGATGCCATATTTCAAATTGACACCACCTTCAGGCGACGGGTCTCCATCAACAAAGTTGCCTTGTCGGTTAAGTGAGCCATACTGCACACCCGTAAACGTCGGCAAGATCTCTAGGTTACGACTCAATGACAGGTTCGTCATACCCTCCAATAACCCAGCCTGTGTCAAAAACCCAGATACGTTCCGCGTAATCGGTGCCCATACTTGAAATTCATCTTTGCCACGTACTTCTCGGACAATCTGAAAACCCCACCGATGGGGTGAATCCTGTTCGCGTTGTGGGTAGCGTAAGCTCTTGAACGGAATTGCTACCTCAGCGGTGTAGCCATCATCAACCGTTTGTCCGCTACTACTGAATAATGCATCCCACGAGCTATCACCAGTGGGAATACCGCCTCGGAAGCCACCGAAACTTCCGGTCGATCGTCGTTGATTACCCCTCCGACCACCACCACGAGCATTCACAATCGCGTCACCTTGAACACCATAGCCATTCACTGAAAAGAGATAGGCCCGTTGTTGATCGAGAAAGGTATCAAAATAAAACGAGACGTTGTCATCTTCGAGCGACTGGTCTCGGTCAACACGATTGGCACGCATGATACTTGGGTCGCTGTAATGCGCGTGCACGGCAATGTACAGATTCTGGCTGTCATAGGCGATCCAAACATCGGTATCCTCGGTCGCCGGCGCTCCTTCAACTGGGTTTTGCTGGACAAACTCCGTGATGTGAATCGCATCTTGCCAAATGACGTCATCAAGGCGTCCGTCTATTTCAGGACGGACATCGCTTCGGCCTGGTCGGAGCGTCGGCCGACCCGTTAAAATACCGGCTCCCTCGGCCACGCCGAAACCAGCTGCTCCCGGTGTATCCAAAGAAAGACCACCCGTAACATCGGTCGGTGTTGGGACAGCAGATCGACTTGGTGTTTGGTTTGGCAACATGGCACCGTCTGCCACCATAGGGACGTTAGTTAAGGCACGAAATCCTTCTCCAAGTTCTGCAACAATCTGATCCTGTAGGTTGAAAAGCTCTGCGATACTTCCATCTACCCTAGTGACAGTTTCAATACGGCCAGTTTCTGTCTCTACAATGCGTGCAGTAATACGCACCTGATCATTAATACGCTGATACCCGCCAACAATTAGCCACCGAACTCCAAACTCTTGGCTAATCTCGCGGGCAACTTGTTCGAGCTCACCAGGCCTACCTGGTAGCAGAGAGAACTCTTCATCGAGTGCGTCACGGCTAATTACAGATAATGTCGTCAGTTGCCGTAAATCGGCTGACAACGTCTCAGCGATGCCGTAGCCAATCCAGTCATCAGATGACTGACCCGAAATGTTCACGAACGGCCCGACGGCAACACTCCGGTTCTCGGTCGCCAGTCCACGAGCATCTCCGGCCGTCGTTTCCTGTGCTGTAACTACCACAGGCTCTATAGTCGGGCCCGCAGCCAGTGCCGCAACGAAACACCCATGCGTACCAACACGGAAAAGTTTACGGACGACACACGGGGTGGAATAATGAACGATACGCAAGCGGCCCTCTGGTCCTTAGTAAGCTGAATAGTTGCAGCAGACGCTGACCTTTGATCATACCCTGCGAATAGAAACGCTATTCGTAGCGATTCGCTGTATTGAGACGGCGAAGCACCTCTTCACGTTTACTCTAACCGATCGATAATGGCCTGTATCATCGCCTGACAGCCGAGTGCGTGTTGTCCGTCAAGCGCAAGATCAGCCGTCCGGAGACCATCATCCAGCACCGATCCAATGGCGGTTTCGATCGTGGTTGCTTCCGTATCAGCATCGAGCGCATGGCGTAACAACATTGCCGCCGACGCTATCGCCCCGACTGGATTCGCCTTGTCTTGGCCAGCAATATCTGGAGCTGACCCATGCACGGGTTCAAATAGTCCACCCGAACCTCCAACGCTCGCTGACGGCAACAATCCCAATGACCCAACAACAGCACCAGCCTCGTCGGAGAGGATGTCCCCAAACAAATTTCCAGCCAATATGACATCAAATTTATTGGGATTCGAAACAAGTAGCATCGCACACGAATCCACCAACTGGTGTTCAAGGCTGACATCAGGGTGGCGTGCGCCGACTTCAGTCACCACTTCACGCCATAGTCGTGAACTTTCCAGCACATTCGCCTTATCAACCGACGTAACTAATTGGTTCCGTCCTCTCGCACTCTCAAATGCCACCGTGGCGATGCGCTCTATCTCCGGTCGACTGTAACGCATTGTGTCAAACGCGACCGTGCGATCCTCCGTTCGCCCTCTTGGTTCACCATAGTAAATACCGCCGGTTAACTCTCGAACAATCAGCACATCAAGCCCGCGCAATCGTTCTGGTTTGAGCGACCCACCGTCCTCAAGGCCGGGCCAAACCTTTGCCGGACGAAGATTCGCGTACACGCCGAGTGCCTGACGAAGATCAAGCAGTGCTGTCTCCGGACGCTGCTCGCGGGATCCACTGCTAAATTCCGGGTCACCGACGGCCCCGAGCAGGACCGCGTCAGCCGTAAGACATTCATCGAGCGTCGCGGACGGAAGTGGCGGTTCTCCGGCGCGTAGGGCAGCGGCCCCCACTAATGAACGAGTCATCGACAAGGTATGGCCGTAGCGTTGGGCAACCGCATCCAACACCTTTGCGGCGCCGTCAATAACCTCCGGACCGATGCCATCCCCGGGTAATAGTGCAATCTTTGCGCGCATACAAAATATCGTTGGTTGTAGCGTGACGGTCGCGGACGACTATGCCTCGCCTTTGTCAGTAACCATTGAAATTTGAGTATTTTCAACGATACTCGACAGATCGGTTTCACTAATTGATTTCTGGCGGTCTGCTAACGAAATGACTTCCCGATAGACTCGATCGAGTTCAAACCGACTCAACTCATAGCCCTGATCTTCGCACTGCTTCTTGACAGCATGACGCCCAGAATGTTTCCCAAGCACTAACGTCGACTCAACACCTACATCCTCGGGGTTCATAATCTCGTACGTTCGGCGGTCTTTAATGACACCATCCTGATGAATCCCAGCTTCGTGTGCAAAAGCATTCCGACCAACAATCGCCTTGTTTGCTTGCACTGACTCATGCGTGAACTCGGTCAACATCTGGCTAGTGCGAAAAAATTCCGTTGTGACAACTTCCGTTTCATAAGGCAATCGATCTGGTTTGACGCGAGTCGCCATCACAATTTCTTCAAGTGCCGCGTTCCCAGCGCGCTCGCCGATGCCATTGATTGTGCATTCCACTTGGCGTACACCTGCTCGAACCGCCGCGAGTGAATTCGCAACAGCAAGGCCCAGGTCATCATGGCAGTGTGTACTCAAGACAACGTTGTCAATATTCGCAACCTTTTCCTGAATCTCTATAAAAAATTCTTCTATCTCTTCAGGCGTACAGTAGCCGACGGTATCCGGCAAGTTAATTGTTGTTGCCCCCATCGCAATCGCGGTCTCTATAACCGTGCATAAAAAATCCATGTCGCTGCGTGTGGCGTCCTCCGCAGAAAATTCAACATCGTTAGTGTACTGACGGGCCTGCTTGACCGCAGCCACAACTGCCTCAATACAATCATCACGACTGATGCGAAGCTTTCGCTCTAAATGAAGGTCAGATGTCGCAATGAACGTATGGATCCGCGAACGGGCCGCAGGCTTTAGGGATTCCCCGGCTCGCTCGATGTCAGCGGGGATACAGCGCGCAAGCGCAGCAATCACAGGGGTTCGAATCTCTGCCGCAACGAGTTTCACCGCATGCGCATCATCATCAGACGCAATCGGAAATCCAGCTTCGATAATGTCAACGCCGAGGGTTTCGATTTGATGTGCAAGGCGGATTTTCTCATTTGTATTCATTGAAAAACCGGGCGATTGTTCACCGTCACGCAATGTCGTATCAAAAATATAAAGTTTGTCGGTCGCCATTTGTTCCTCGTACCAGTAGCTGGCCGTCTCATCTTCCGCCATTGGCCAAAGCGCTTCAGATCATTTAAGCCTTCCTCCGAAAGAAAAGTCAAAGTTATATTTATTACATAATAATTAGAATAACTTATGGGCAGTAAAAATAGTTTGAGGACGGCTTCAACAGAACCAAAAATTTAAGTTGCCGGAAACCTGGCATGGCGTATCAATGCCACACAGGTGACTTTGGTCCGTGAAACCAACGGTGAATCGCTGTTTCTTAGACTTTTTCATTAATCAGGCACTTATACAACGGCGCCTGTCATAATTAATTCTTATCCTCTTGTAAGGAGTAAATGATGGACCTAGCAGAATTGCACGTCTTCATGACGGTCGCAACAGAACGGAGCTTTTCCCGAGCGGCCGAACGTCTTCACCGCACACAACCCGCCGTTAGTCAGTCGATTAAAAAACTCGAAGGAAAACTCAATGAACGCCTGTTTGACCGGTCGGCAAAAGGTGGACGATTAACCGAAGCCGGAGAACTTCTCCTTGACTATGCGCAACGGTTGACACAACTGAAAGAAGAGGCAGAAGGGGCCATACTCGAATTGCAACAACTACGCCGTGGTCGTGTATCAATCGGCGCAAACGAAGGAGCCGTCCATACCCTACTGCCTGCAATGGAACGCTTTCGAAAAGACCACCCACATGCGCAGGTCGAAGTGCGTCGCGTATCTGCCCGTCAGATACCACAGTTAATACTGAGCCGATCGATCGACTTTGGTGTACTAACATTTCAGCCACGCGAACGGGGCCTGCTTACAGTGCCCTTGGGCGAGGATGAACTCGTCATGCTTACTCACCCGAAGCACCCACTATCAAAACGGTCCAAGATTTCCATGGAGGAATTCGGACAGCAAACGGTCATTGCCCACAACGAGGCGTCACCGGCACGCGAACGAGTCTTACGACTCTACGAACAGAGCCATACCTCCATCAATATACAAATTGACCTGCCAAGTATCGATGGAATTAAACGTGCTGTCGAAATGAACCTCGGTGTAGCTCTTCTGCCCAAACGCTGTGCGCTGACAGAGATCGCTCGAGGTCAACTGATCGCTATCAAGGTGCCTCCACTCCGACTCGCACGCCAAATACAGTTGGTCTACCGTCGAGAAGGAGAGATGTCACACGCGGCTGAGGCATTCCTGAAATCCGCACAACAGCTGCCCTCTAATACCCCTTGACGTATGGCAACGCTGCAGCAAGCTGACGAACCTGATCAAATTGATCGAGAAGTAACCCGGTTGCGTCCCACTGCCCCGTCAGAAAAGATTCTTGAATTGCCGCTGGAATAACCACCGGCTGAGACAGTTGCGCCGTTTCGACCAACAACGCATCAATCCGCAATGAGAGTCGCGTAGCCGGTGTCTGCTCGACCGCATCCATGAGCATCTTGATGTCTGCCGCAGATGCCGTGGCACACGGCAACCCGATCGTAGTTGCGTTCCCAAGAAAGATCTCAGAAAACGACTCTCCAATGCATGCATCAATACCCCAGCGTTTTAGCGCCTGCGGAGCATGTTCACGAGACGAACCGGAACCGAAATTCTCGTTCGCTAACAAGATTGATGCGCCCGCGTACGATGGGTTAGAAAAAGGGTGATTCGGCATTGATTGGCGATCGTCTTCAAATAGATGGTCGCCAAGACCCTCGAATGTAATCGACTTAAGAAAACGGGCAGGAATGATACGGTCCGTATCGATATTGTTGCCACGAACAGGAATGGCGGTCCCATCAATACGACTGGTCGCTTTGATTTCACTCATAAGAGTGTCCTCACATCGACCACCGCACCATTAATTGCAGCCGCCGCGACCATTGCAGGACTCATGAGCAGCGTGCGACCCGTCGGACTACCTTGCCGCCCCTTGAAGTTACGGTTCGACGACGAAGCGCAAACCTCTTGGCCAATCAAACGATCCGGATTCATCGCAAGGCACATTGAACATCCAGCGCCACGCCATTCAAAACCAGCCTCTTTAAAGACCACGTCAAGGCCTTCAGTCTCTGCTGCCTGACTCACACTTTTCGAACCTGGCACAACGAGTGCTTTGACATGGGATGAAACCTTATGGCCACGAACTACCCGAGCCGCCTCCCTAATGTCTGATAAACGAGAATTGGTACAGGACCCAACGAAGGCCACATCGATCTTGGTTCCAGAAATGGGGGCGCCGGCAGTAAACCCCATAAACTCCAGCGCTTCGCTGGTTTCGGCGGCGTCTTTGCTAGACATCATTTTCGTCGGATCCGGGATGGATTCTTCCACGCTCACCGATTGCCCAGGATTGATGCCCCACGTAACCCGCGGGGCGATCGCTGATCCATCGATAACAACCTCATCGTCATAGTTGGCCCCGTCATCCGACGCCATAGAGCGCCACCACGATTTAGCCCGCTCAAATGATTCTCCCTCCGGCGCAAAGGGCCGCCCGGAAAGATAATCGAACGTTGTGTCATCCGGATTTACATAACCGATCCGTGCGCCACCTTCGATCGACATATTACACATCGTCATCCGCTCGTCCATCGCCATCTGCTCAACCACTGCACCTGCATACTCATACGCATACCCAACTCCACCCTTTACACCGAGCCGCGCAATGATTTCGAGAATGACATCTTTCGCATAAACTCCTTCGCCAAGGGCTCCGTCGATCACGATCCGTCTTACCTTAAGAGGATCGATTGCTAGACACTGCGACGCCAGCACGTCTCTGACTTGCGATGTCCCAATACCAAAGGCGACAGCACCAAATGCGCCATGGGTCGAAGTATGAGAATCCCCACATGCAATCGTCACGCCGGGGTGTGTCAACCCGAGCTCCGGCCCAATGACATGCACAATACCTTGGCGATCCGTAGCAAGATCGGCAAATCGGATCCCATGCTCGCGCACATTCCGCTCAAGTGCCGACATCATCGCCTCGGCCAGGTCGTCAGCGAAGGGACGTTGTTGGTCGACTGTTGGAACAATATGGTCAACCGTTGCGTATGTACGCTCTGGAAAAGCAACACCGATGCCACGTTGTCGCAGCATGTCAAAAGCCTGGGGCGTCGTGACTTCATGAATGAAATGCAAGCCAATAAACAGCTGTGTTTGACCGTTCGGCAACCGACGAACGGTGTGCCGATCCCACACTTTCTCCAATAATGTCTGCCCCATAGCAAGCAACTCCCTACATCCTCAGCAACCAACGTGAGGCCGAGCGTTCTACCCTTCTTCGATGTCTTTTAGAAAATGTTCTTTTGGGTGGTGGATACGGTCATAACTATCGGCAGCCACAACGTAATACCAGTTCGCAAATCGCGTCGCTAGGCGTTCAGCCTTTTCCGTACCCTCTTCAACACGACGCTCCCAAGACGCATGTGCATCGGTGTCAGATGACGCGGGTTCCGTTAGGGCCGCCTGATCAAACGATGCCTCAATAAACACATAGCGATTTTCCCCTGGTCCGCTGTCGACATCATCACTAGTCTCATCACCGAGTACCACCGCTTCGCCCCTACCGTACACAATTTCTCCAAACCGCAACGTGTAGAGCACACCCTCCGTAGTACGAACGAGAAGCTCTCCTTCATTCGACAACAACCCACCATCCGCGGTTGGATAAAATCCTTTGCTTACAAGGTCTCGAATGTCGAGTTGACTGATCCGCCCGGCCATAGCCGCGTCTCGAAGATTTCCGGTCATGCCTTCAGGTTTCGGACGCACACCAGCGATCTTGATCCCGATGATCGCACCGACGAGTCGATTCACCTGAGCAAAATCAACCTCCTGCCCTCGTGGCACCCCAGTCCCGCTCCACGTTACGTCATCAATCTTGTCGAGCGTAAATTCTTGGGGCGCCGGAACCGCCTGGGTTGTTTCATCGACTTGATATTGATTAAGAACAATGTGGGTCACCTGACTACGTTCAACCTCTAATAAGTTCTGCTCAATCCAATCCTCGAACGCCGTTGTTATTTCTGCCTCAAACCGTGCGGTGTACACCCGTTTCTGATCGGGCAGGCGAACAAACCGAAGACCCGGTCGATTTTCCACACGATTTCCAACAATTAAGTCGGCCAACACTTCTTCATTCGCATCTTTGACCGTCACACGAGTGCCACGGCCAACAAGGCTTGCCGCCGTCAGGTCGGTAGGGTCTATAACGCCGAGAGCTTCGTGATCGACAATATTGTCGGACCGAAAATCCTCTTTAACGAGGCTAATAATGTCGGCACTGATATTCGACAGCCGCTCACGCCCATCTGCTGGATAATCGTTATGCGACGGAATCATCCACAACCCATCTCGATTTGTCACCTGAAAAGGCATAGCGGCGGCCTGTTCCTCATCAAATTCAACAACTTCGAGTGTCGCCGCAGATTCAGGGTCAGTAAATTCTCGGAAAAATGTCTCACCAACATCAAAAAATGCATCAGGCACTGCTCGGCCAGGTACGGTTAGCACGGCCAACGCACCAAGCACCAACCCAACACTAGCGACACGAAGTGTTTTATTGAGTTCACTCACATCCTACTCCTTGAGTCGCCGAGCAGCAGCAGCGCCTTCCCGTTCACGCCGCTGTCGCCTTGCAAAAATGACAATCCCGAGCAGGATCACTGGCACGGGAGGCAGCAGAATCGCAAACGTCTTAATCGATGTCTGAATCTGACGAACTTGCGATTCCATGTTCTCTCGACTTGCTTGAATACGCGTATCTTTCTCGGTGTTGATATTCGTGGACAAAACACTCAGCCGCCGATTCTCAACTTCTTCAAGATTTCGCACCATGATTTGTTTGGTTTGGGCGTCGATGTCTGTTCGGCCCTGTAACTCTTCGACGCGATCATTAAGCCGCTGCTGCGCATCCGTCAGGGCCTGCTCAGCATCCACCTCAGCTTGCCGTTCCTCGGTCGTGCGCTGCTGAATATATTCAGCTGTCTGTGCTTCGACCCGTTCAAGCGTTCGGTGCCGGGCCCGCCGACTTCGAAGATCAATGAAAGAATCCTCTTCAAGCAGCGTGTCCATCGCATTCAGAAAAAACGTAATGTTATCAAAGTTAAGCCCCCCCGGTGCCTGCTCACGAATCGCAAAAAACTGCTCGCTAACAAAGTCAAGGTCCGCGACAACGATAATGTCGACCTCCCCTGCCGGTGCAACAGACAGGTCGTCAGTATCTTCAGTCCCTTCGTCACCGTTATCTTCACGATTGCCAGGTGTGTTTTCTGAAGCGACAGCAGTATCATTTCCAACGAACCGAACCCGGGCAGCCATGATGTAATCGTCATCATCCTGCCGCCTCGGTGGACTCGGATTCACCTGGGGTCCGTAGGGTGACCCACGAACCAGCGAAAAATATCCATTCGTCCCTGATGCGTTTCCCGACCGTAGCAATGCTTCAAATTCGTAGCGCAGGTCGTCCGTTGGTCCAAGCTGCCCTGGATAGAGAAGCACCAATTCCTGAAGGTGTGACGTCATTGGATCAGCCGAACTAAAGGTCGCGGCGTTTCCGTTGCCCGCACCAAGAAACACAACATCTTCCGGCATGTGCGCAAGCTCTGGATGAGGATTGTAACTGTCCCACACAATACGGGTCGGCTCCCAGTCAACACCCAACCGGCCGATCCATTCTCGTACATTGCCTCGTGGACCCGGTCGCGGTTGTCCGGGTGGATAGGTGAACGGATTACCGTCTCCAACCCATTCGGTCGGTGACAAGGTCGGATTCACGGCCGGTAACGGATCGACCAAAATTAGAGCCGGTTTGCCAGATCGAATGTAGTCTGCGACAAACCCTTGTTCGTCCGTCTGAAGAGACGACGGTAATGGAACTAACAAGGCATCGACATCTTGAGAAATCGCCATTTCCGGACTGATTTCGACCACATCGTATTGCTTACGAAGCTCGGTGACTACAGACCATTGTGGCGTGAACTGATTCTGCTGAAAGTTGGTGCCCCCGAACAAGTTCGCCATCGTCGCAACGACGCCAATACGCTTTCTGTCGGCCCGCGCAACGACTCGGATACTTCGCATAATTTCGTATTCAGCTGGAAGTCCGACGTCAAAAAACCCAACTATTTGTTCTTCGGCACCACAGGTGAACGCCACACCGAGATAGACCTGTTCCACTTCCGAACGTGCCGTACTGACATTACGAACTGGTCGAGGACCAATACCAAAAGTTTCTCTGGCTTCACGAGCCTCATCAGTAAAGGCCTCGGTGTCATGAATCAACACTTCAACACGCGCTCCTCCAATTGCATCAATTTCTTCAAGAACGCTTATAAGGTTCGACCGTGTCTGCACGAAGGGCTCAGGCACCACTGGGCTGACATACGCCTGAATAAAAACGGGTCGATCCTCAGGTAATTCCGCCAGGAGAGCACGCGTTTCATCACTCAGCGAGTGAAGTTGTTCCGCCGTCACATCAACCCGAACACTAAACCGCGCAACGAGCACCCCGAGACCAATGAGCGCAATCACGATTGCCACGCCGCGAACCACCTGATGCATCCACATCGGATATCCATCAGCACGGGCTGGCCAATGCCGACGACTCAGGACCATTACGTTTAGATAAAGAAAAAACGAACCAACCGCAATGAAATAGACCACGCCACTTAGGCTCACAATGCCCTTGGCAAAATCATCAAAGTGGAGAAACACACCAAGCGCCATCGCCGAACGCTCAAAGCCAGGGAACACGGAACCGACGGCACCTCCCGCAGCCACTAGCGAAACACAAAAAAGACCAGCCAGAATAAACGCGATGGTCGCGTTTCTGGTGAGTAGGGACGCCAACATTCCGACCGCAATCAGCGCCGCACCAGCTAACCAGTATCCGGTGTAATTACCGAACATAAGACCGAGGTCAGGACTACCCAGGTAGAACAGAACCAGCACATAGCTGAGGGATAATCCGAGTGAAACCGTATAAATGCCCAGAACTGCGAGATATTTACCAAGAACAACCTCAATATCGGACACTGGCAGGGTAAGAAGCAGTTCATCCGTTCCAAGTTTTTTCTCTTCCGACCAAACGCCCATCGTAAGAGCCGGAATAAAAAACACGAGAAGGTAAGGAAAAACACTGTTTAACTGATCAAGATTCGCAAGATTTTGAAGAAAAAATCTATCCTGCCAAAACGCGGCTGCCGCACTCATGAAAATGAAAAGCGTGATAAACACATAGCCACTTGGACTACTGAAATACATCCGAAGATCTCGGCGCGCAACCGCTTTGACGACAGCAGTATTTACAATCGATGTCCCCGCCATTTAACTTTCCACCCCGTCAGTAACACCATCCGACGATTCGCTATCCACTTCTGACTGAACAACGCCTCCGCCTGTGAGCCGATAAAAGGACTGCTCTAATGAACCATTTTCTTTGAGCTCATTAATGGTGCCATCAAACACAAGCTGTCCACTATTGACGAGAAGAACTCTGTCAGCAATCGCATCGGCTTCATGCAAGATATGTGTCGAGACCAACACCGTTTTTGTGCGGCCAAGCCGTTGGATGTTGTTCCGAAATTGGCGGATTTGATTTGGATCAAGGCCCGCTGTCGGTTCATCCATAATCAATACGTCTGGGTCATGCAACAATGCCTGCGCCATGCCCACACGCTGACGATACCCTTTTGATAATTTACCAATCGGTTTTTCAAGAACAAGTTCTAGTGCACAAAGATCGATAACCGCCTCAATACGATTTTTCATTATTGACGGTGCCATCTCTCGTGCTTCACCAAAAAAATGCAAAAGGTCAAGAGGTGTCATATCGGGATACATCGGACCATTCTCCGGTAGATACCCTAGTCGCCTTGACGCAGCAATCCGATCATGCCGCACGTCGTAACCAGCGATAACAGCCTCGCCGCCACTCGGAGCCAAGTAACCTGTCAACATGCGCATCATCGTGGTCTTACCAGCGCCGTTCGGACCAAGAAACGCGACAACCTGACCCTCTGGAATAGCAAACGAAATGTTATTGACCGCAATAAATGGACCAAAGTACTTGGAGAGACTTTTGGCCTCAATCATGGATGAAGCTACGCTAAATCCTAGTTCGTCACCGTTCACGGTTTCAGCCATTTTAGGGTCACAACAGCAGATTTAACGCACCAACTGTTGCTCTCACTCAGCAGTAGAAAGAGCAGGATAGCGAATTAGCCGTGTCTTCTTCAAGACGCAATGATTTTAATCAGTTCTGTCACAGTAGGCGTTTCGACAAATCAGAAGCGACAACTACGAATGCCGAATCGTCGTGACCTTCAATTCTTCTATCAAATGACCAGGAAAAGAACCGCGCGTTAATAACGCATCCAAAAGGTCATCATTCGATGCCCTATGAGAGACAATAAGGCATGCCAAATTGGAGGTTGCGTCCGGTTTTTCTTGGAATCGCATTCTCAGGAGCGATTGTGGGACATGTGGCGGCCGAACAACCAAGGGAAGCAGACCAGACCGCGCGAGAGATTATTTTCAAAGCACTCGAACGAGCTACTGAAAATGAAGAACATAATTTTTCGGCACGATATCGTTCGCAGATGTTTAAGCATGTCAAACGTTTTGATGGACAGGGCAACATCAGCGAAGAAGACAAAGGTGACTACGAAGTTACACCTATTGATGGAGTTCCTTTTGAACGACGACTTACCGTGGGCAACCGACCACTAAGTGACGAGGAACAACTGTGGGAGAAAGAACGCCAAACGAATTTCCGAAAAGAACTCCAACGATTACGTACGGAAACTGGCGACAACGAAGAAGACGAAGAGGCAATCCGGTTCAATCGGGAACTAGCCGAGCGGTACGTCTTTACCCTGGAGCAAGAAGAAATCTATCGCAATCGCCCTACCTATCGCGTCTCATTCCGTCCGCGCTCGGACGAGCTTCCTGTTCGACGCCGTATTGACTATGCCTTGAACAAAGCTCGAGGCACCGTTTGGATCGACCGTGAAACATATGAAGCCACACGGGTGGAGTTTGAACTAATTGACAAGGTTCGGCTGTGGTGGGGGGTGCTTGGCACCATTAACCATGCTCGTGGTTCAATTGACCGTCGTCCTGTACTCGATGACATATGGGTACAAGTGCAGTTTGAAACCTATACCGATTCCCGTGCCGTCTTTAAGAGGACACGACGATCCGAATTTCGCCAGTGGCAAAATTTTCAATGGAACAAGAACGAAAACAGGCACTAAGTCGCCAAACTCCTTCATTCGATTCTTGAACTGGCAGGGGAGTGTTCTGTCTTCCTGGAATGATGGGGTAGGGTGTACGTGTTGCATTGCGTGACCATCAAGTACTACTGAAAGTCTCGACTTCCACCGGTTTCCGGATGAACCATCAACTCAGGCAACCAAAATTGCTCCGCAATTAGATGAGCAACTTGCGACTCAATCTGTAACTTTCCACTCACACCGAGAAATGATGCGGTCTTCATCAAAATGACATGTTCGTCGAACACTTGCTTCCAAATCACAACATTTAGAAAACCACTTTCATCTTCCAGTGTCATGAACGTGACACCTGACGCAGTGCTAGGCCGTTGTCGACAGATAACAATCCCAGCAAAATTCACACGCTGACCATCTCGCATCTGTAAAACCATCTCAGCATTGGGCAGCCCTCGAGCCATTAACATTTCACGCAATGGCTCAAGCGGATGACCGTGAGTGCTATGGCCGCTAAACTGATAATCCCAATTAATCGTCTGAAGCTTGCTCAATGAACGAAACGCTGGCAACCGGTCTTCCGCAGATATTGGCAAGGGCATATTCCGTAATGTTCCGAACCCTTGGACCTGCCATAGTGCCGACCGCCGATCGGCTTCAAACGCAGCGAAAGCGCCAACCTCCGCTAACCTTCGAAGCCTACGATCATCAAGCCCCGTCCGACGTACAAAATCCGTCATCGCTGTAAATGGTTGTTCCGCACGTGCTACCGCTATAGGTTGCCAATCCCGATCTTTTGACAGGCTCTTCACATATCGAAGTCCCATGCGGACTCCGAACCTTCGCTGCGTTTTGTTGTGGCGTTTCATATTGTGTGAAATTGGTTCCAACGTGCAGTCCCACTCACTAACTGTCACGTCAATAGGGTAAATTTCGATTCCGTGACGGCTCGCATCCTCAACGATCGTAGCTGGACTGTAGAATCCCATCGGTTGTGCGTTCAGCAACGCACAGATAAACACATCCGGGTAGTGACACCGCAGCCACGCTGTCGCATAAGCAATCAGAGCAAAACTCGCAGCATGACTTTCAGGAAACCCATACTCACCAAAACCACGAATCTGCTCAAATACTCTTTCGGCATTTTTTTTTGTAATACCTTTCGCCATCATGCGCGTGACTAATCGTTCCTGGTGACGCTCAATCCGTCCACTTCGATACCACGCGGCCATGTCCCGGCGCAATTGGTCAGCTTCACCAGGCGTGTAATCAGCAGCGACGACCGCCAACTTCATAACCTGCTCCTGAAACAGGGGTACACCCAGTGTTTTCCGCAAGACCGGCTCCAAACACCTATGTGGATAAATAACCGGTTCTTCGCCATTTCGGCGCCGAAGAAACGGATGCACCATGTCGCCAGTAATTGGACCAGGCCTGACAATACTTACCTGAATGACTAGGTCGTAGTAATGCCGTGGGCGCAACCTGGGAAGCATCGCCATTTGCGCGCGACTCTCGATCTGAAAGACACCAACCGTATCTGACTGACAAATTTGATCGTAGGTCTCCGGGTCGTCTTGCGGAATACGGTCCAGTGACAACTGACGCCCATAGTGAGTCTGAAGTAATCGAAACCCAATATCGAGTTGGGTCAGTGCACCAAGTCCAAGCAAATCAACCTTGAACAGTCCCAAGGCCTCAAGATCACTTTTATCCCACTGGATGACTGTACGGTCGGCCATTGTTGCATTCTCGACTGGCACTAAATCGTGAACAGGTTTATGTCCGAGCAAAAATCCACCTGGATGAATAGAAAGGTGTCGTGGGAAATTTTCAAGTTCAGTGGTTAGCTGCAAAAAATGATCGCGGAGTAACGAAGCCGACTCGAGTTCGGTACAAGCTGATCGCAATGCATCGCGATCGGTACTATGCGATACCATCTTTGCAAGTCGCTCAGTCGAGGTCGCAGACATCCCAAGTACTTTTCCGACGTCTCGCACCGCAGACCGTGGGCGGTAACGAACAACATTGGCCACCATCGCAGCATGTGAACGCCCATATTTCTTGTAGACATATTGGATTACCTCTTCGCGACGCCCATGCATAATGTCGAGATCAATATCAGGAGGTTCATGCCGTTCGCGAGAGAGAAAGCGTTCAAACAGCAATTCCACTCGAGTCGGGTCGACTGCCGTAATACCAAGGCAGTAGCACACCACCGAGTTTGCTGCTGAGCCGCGTCCCTGACAAAGGATGTCTTCCTGCCGACAGTACTGGACGATTTCCCACATCGTCAGGAAATACCCGCCGTAATCAAGCTCTTCGATTAAACAAAGTTCTTTCTCTATTTGTTCACGAATATTTCGTGGCACAGCACCAAGAAAACGCTCTGCTGCACCGAAGAATGTCAATTCCTTCAGCCACGCCGATGAAGTTTTCCCATCTGGTAAGTGTTCAGATGGATAGCGATACCTGATTTCTGAGAGCGTAAATGTACAGCGCGCTGCAATGTCTTTCGTCCGATCAAGAAGCAGTGCCTCATTAGCGAATAAGCGCGTCATCATCCGCGGCGTCTTCAGATCATGTTCCGCATTCGGCCTAGTACATCGACCTGCCGTTGCAAGCGTGACACCGTGGCGAATGCACGTGACGACATCGTGTAAGTTCCGCCTGGCTGGTGTGTGATAAAGCACTTCATTCGCAGCAACCAGTGGTATATCAGCACGTTCAGCGTGACGCCGAAGGCATTCTTCCTGCTGCACCTCTTCAGTTCGACGATGCCGACACACAATCGCATATAGGCGACCGCTAAACGCGTCGCGCATCTGTGAAATGACTCTTTGCAATCCCTGTTTCTGCGTCTCATTGCGACTAGAACGAACCAGAGCACTCCGATCTCCACCCCAAAGCGCGATGAGTCCTTCCGACCGATC
>Ga0310123_10002077_pt1 | contig 16156 bp, 11 predicted proteins | sample CB6_AW_1057_MG_FD_203505 | JGI IMG/M metagenome (GOLD analysis project Ga0310123, IMG submission 203505) | Marine microbial communities from Western Arctic Ocean, Canada - CB6_AW_1057 | ecosystem: Environmental > Aquatic > Marine > Oceanic | place: Canada: Western Arctic Ocean | collected... | reverse complement strand
TGGAGATGGGTTTGGGTGATAATCTGCGGATTACTCTATTCGGAGAGAGCCACGGCCCTGCGGTTGGAGCGTTGGTAGAGGGTATTCCAACCGGTACACCAATTGATGTCGAGACCTTGATGGCCGACCTTTCCCGAAGGAAACCAGGTCGTCGTTTGCTTTCAGCGAGAGCTGAAGATGACGAGGTTGAGATTTTGTCCGGAGTTCATGAAGGGCATGCAACAGGATGGCCTATCCTGTTGGTGGCACGCAATCAAGATGCTAGAACCCGCGACTATGCATTCCTCCCCGACCATCCACGGCCAGGGCACGCTGACTTGCCAGAATCTGAGCGAAGCGATGGAAAAGCTGACTTGCGTGGTGGAGGCACTCACTCAGGCCGTCTAACTTTGGGGATTGTAGCAGGTTCAGCCATTGTACGACCTCTACTCGATTCTGCTGGCATCGAAGTGACCGCCCACGTCACCGCCATCGGTGAAGCGAAAGCCGCCCCACTGACAGAACTGCTCGCAAATCCTAGTGGATTTCACTCTCTGGCAAACCTCGACGACCTCGAAGAGGCTCATCCATGTCGTTTGCTGAATTGTTTGGATGAGGACGCTGCAGCCAAGATGCTCAACGTCGTGTTTGAATTACGAAGTCAAGGCGATTCCATAGGCTCAACAGTCGAGGCAGTAATTACCGGTCTGCCACTTGGTCTAGGTGAGCCTTGGTTTGAGGGAATAGAGCCCGCATTGGCTCGCGCACTAATGGCGATTCCAGCGGCCCGCGCAGTAGAATTTGGTCGTGGAACTAATGCGGCTACCATGCGTGGCAGCGAGCATAACGACCCGTGGGTCAAGTCAGAAGGCGATGCGATTGCAGTTCCATCTGGAGATGGTGCTGATGGTGCATTGGGTGGGCTTGCTACTGGCGCTCCATTACGAGTAAGGGTTCACTTCAAGCCGCCGAGCAGCATCTCAATCCCTCAAGAGACTCTGAATGTCTCCAGTGGGGAGATGGAGACTCTAGTCATTGGCGGCAGGCATGACCCTACTATAGGGCCACGCGCTGCTCCAGTAGTAGAAGGAATGTGCCGGTTAGTAGTCAGCGATTTATTGCAAGGGAGGGAACAGGCTTGAGCCAGCGCATCATCAACAAATTCGGGGGCTCGTGTTTAGCATCCTCTGACGACATTGAGGCTCTCGTTGAGAGGGTTCGCGAATCCGGAGAAGCAACAGTCGTGGTCGTATCCGCTTTCAATGGTGTAACCGACCGCATCCTCGAGCAGGTTGACCATGGTTCACTACACATGGTTCCAGCTTTCGTAGCTTCAATCGAGATTGAGCATCTGGAAAGAGTCCCCGAGATTCAACAATCACCTTGGGCTATTCGATTCGCTGACGCGCTACATCACCTCGCTGGCTGCCTCACCACTCATTTAACAGAGCCAAACGAGGCTCTCAGAGACGAATCTCTGGCTTGTGGAGAGAAGTTGAGCAGCATTGCCATCGCAGCCGCTCTCGATGCTCGCGGCATCCCTGCTCAACCAGCATGGTCAGAAGAGATTGGCATCCATCTGAATGATTCCGGGGAATCCGCCGGTATCGACATTGAGAGAACCAGAGAGCACCTTAGCATCCCGATGGGTGCAACACCAGTAATCACTGGATGGTATGGTACTCATGACGGCCGCATCGCACTGATGGGCAGAGGTGGCTCTGACCTGTCAGCAACTTCGCTTGCGGCCATCCTTGATGCAGAGGGAGTAACCATTTGGAGAGACGTGGCGGGAATTCTTGCATTGGCCCCTCGTTGGTCCTTACCTTCCAGAAATTTACCATACCTTTCCTACACCGAGGTCAGCGAACTGGCGTTGTTCAGCGAACCGATGCTGCATCCATCTGCCGTCGACCCTCTTCGTAGCGCAGGTATACCGCTGCGTCTGCGGCCACTGCACGACCCTACGGCGAGGGGGAGTATCATTGGGCCAGAAGTTTCGACCGAGAATGTCGATGTTCGTGCAGTGGGTTGTGTCTCCTCGCTGACCCCAATCACATGGCGACTTTCCAGTGCCCTTTCACTCGCTCATCCGGTCATCGATGCAACATCTGTGCTTGAACGGGCTCGCATCAGAATATGGTCACTAGGAGCCACTCCGGGCATGGTTCGACTGTTGGTATCTAGTCGATCAGCACACCGAGCCAATCGGTTGCTGAATGAGTTGCCCGGTTTGCCTACTCCCGAGGTGGGGGATCCGGTGTCGCTGCTTTGTTTCGTAGGCGAGGGCATAGGCAGCGATGAACAGGTGCGTACAGACTTGAAGTCAGCTGCTGGTAAGGCAGGTGTCATTTTGAGTATTCACGCCGATGCTCCGCGTGAACACGCTATCCACGCTACGGTTCCATTCCATCAGACCGAAGCGGCGTTAATCGGATTCGCCGAAGCGCTCAATCTGCTCACGCCGTGAATAGTTCCGATGATGTTGGATGCGCCACCCGACGCCTCATATTCCTCAGAGAAAATCTCGGGAATAATGTCGAGATTTTGGCCATTCCACCCTTCGACAATCCAGCGTCGAAGATGGTCCTCAAGATGAGACTCTTGCTCCAACAATCATCACGCCAACCCTTAGTTCAACCTAGGGACTCACGCCATTGCTGAAATCGCAAGGGGATGTTCGCTCCAAAAATTGCTGCTACAATCAGGAAGACAATCATCGTACCAAGGGCGACTCCATACACACTCTCCAATTCGACTGACTCACCCAATCTGCGGGCAGTTTCAGGGTCGATGGCTTGGAAGAACCACGGGATGATTCGGTTGACGAAGATGGTGGGGACTGCTACCAGTGCTGCGATTACAGGAGTGATGACCAGACTGATGTGATAGCGGCTAAGCACCTTCTTCACATTCATCACGTAAACCTCATTTGTTCTGATTGAGGTGTCTAGCATCGAGAATCGGATAATGCCGTTGCTGACTTCTATGAACATCACTAGGAAGACCGCATAGCCTACTAGCAGCAACTTGGTGCTTGAATCACTAAGTTCAAATCCACCCTCAAAGGCAACTTTGCTGGCCGCGAATCTCAGAGAGATGAGAATGAATAGCATGTAGGAGACGAGAAGACCTCGCGCATCTCGCCTAGCGATTCCGTAGAAGCCGGAACCTAATGCGACCAGCACGATGAGAAGGTGTAGCATCTGCCCCATCCACTCGAGTCCTAGCCACATGGTGAATCCACCCCAGAGGGTGCCATCTACAGGTGTCACGAGATAGGTGAGGATACCCAATACCATCATCAGGCCTGCAGCAATCATTTGCAGGGTTTGCACCATGCGGTCTGCAGGTAGGAATTTCATCTTAGGAATTAGTGGTCCACCAAATAGGCTCTCGACAAATGTTGGAATGTAAACGTCAGGAACAGCATCCTTTGGTATTTCCTTGCTGCCCTTCAGTTTGCCAGCAGCCTTGCGGCGACTGGGTGGGGCCGCGCGAACGGTCTTGCCTTCGTAAAGGTGTGAAGTTTCACTGTTTTGTTGAGCCATCATTTCACCTCAGAATCCCCTCGCGCCAGCAAGCGCGGTAGCGAGCAACATATCGGGCTCCCAGTCCATCACGAATGCACCTAGACCTCGTAGTTCAGTGGCTAGGATATCTCGCTCGGTCTTCAGCACCTCGTAGCCGGTTCGGTCCAGACGCTTGGCGTCGAACTCAAATTCCAGGCTGCTCGGTGACAGGATAGTGACATCGAATTCACGTGCACGGAAATCACGAACTGCATTGACTAGAGTCGGATCTCCTTCAAGTGGACTCATGATGATGATTGGACTGCCTCGGTTGATGTGGGGCAGAATCCTGTTCACCACGACTTGCAGGGGTGTATTACCCCGAGCGGTTGCACCAGCCAACTTGGTTAGCAGAACGTAGAGTTGCTTCTTGCCTGTGTCTCTGTCGACGCTGGTAATCTCCTCGCCGTAAATTACCAGACCCACCGAGTCTCTCCTCGAGAGGAAAAACTGGGCAAGACTCGCTGCTGCACGGGTGCTGTACACCAGTGCATTGCGACTGACCGGGCCAGTCTCAGCGATTGAACGACTGTCAACAATCAGGATGATATCGCTGACTGCGTCACGCTCGAATTCGTTGACCATCATTTTACCCATGCGAGCATAGGCCTTCCAGTTGACCTTCTTCATCGGGTCACCCTGTATGTATTCTCGTAGATTGTAGAAGTTTGAACCCTCACCGGGCTGCCTGATGTTGACAGCACCTGTGAAGATTTTTGGCACCTTGCTCTTGACAAAGGCGTCCTTCAGGTCCTCAGTCTTGGGGAAGACTAGGAAGTCATCGTACACGTGCAACTCTTTTTCCTTGTGGAACAGGCCGAATGGGTCCTGTATTCTGATGCTCACAGGTCCAAGCGTGTAGAAGCCACGCAGTGGGCATTCAACTGTGTATTCGATAAGGGTCTCACGTCGAGGACCCAACTCCATCAAGATGTAGTTGGCTCCCTTCTTGATGCGCATTACTTCGGGGACGGAATCCTTCACTTCCAGCACCTTGCTGAGAGGAGAGTTGTTCTGTAGGCGCAGGGTGATATCGATTTCACCGTCCTCAAAAATGCGCGCGGCTGATACTTTCCGCATCGCCGAGAGTGTCGCAAGAGCGACCCCTTCGTCTTGCTCATCTTCCTCGATTCGACGGCCGGTTGCGGCAACATCGGCGTGAGCCGCTCTCATAGCGGCCCAAGTGAGGAAGGATAGCAGCACGACAGCCACGGTAACGAGCTGCAGATTGCGCAGCACGAGACCGAGTAGGTACAACGCTGTCGCCAGACTGGCGAACATTGCTGATTTCCTACTCCAGACCATGGGCATTCCTCCGGCATCTCACGGGTTACTCCTGTTTCAACTGAAAGCTCTCAGACCGTCGGAACAGGCACTTCGCGCAGGATAGTTTCGATGATTTCCTCCGATTCCAATCCCTTGATTTGATGCTCTGGCTTGAGAATCAGTCGGTGTGCTAGTGCTAGCGTAGCGACTGACTTCACGTCGTCTGGCGTCACGAAGTCTCGACCGCGCATTGCTGCGGCGGCTCGACCAGTCTTGAGCAACGCCTGTGAACCACGGGGGCTCGAGCCGACCAGAACGCGAGGATCCTCACGGGTTCTGGAGACAATCTCGACCATGTACATGCGGACAGCGGGGTCCACGTACACATCCTCAATCGCTTGCTGCATTGCAACCACTCGTGCTGGATCGGTAATGACCTCAACATCGACCGCGTCCTTCTTTCGTAAGATACGTCGGGCGAGAATCTCGTCCTCATCAGCACGGTCGGGGTAACCGACGGCCATCTTGAACATGAATCGGTCCAATTGAGCCTCGGGCAGCGGGTAGGTTCCTTCCTGCTCGACCGGGTTCTGGGTCGCCATGGTCAGGAAAGGCGATGGTAGCTTGTGTGTCACAGTACCAATCGTAACTTGCTTCTCCTGCATCGCTTCAAGCAGTGCGGCTTGCGTCTTTGGCGGAGCACGGTTGATCTCGTCAGAAAGCAATAGGTTGCAGAAAATAGGTCCAGGTTTGAACGTAAATTCTCCCTTCTTAGCGTCGTAGATGTTCGTGCCCGTAATATCTGCTGGAAGCAGGTCGGGCGTGAACGACACGCGCTTGAAGTCACAACCCAACGCGTCAGCGAACGTATTGGTCATCAATGTCTTTGCAAGACCCGGGTAATCCTCGAACAGCAGGTTGCCGTTCGCTAGAATGTCAACCAACACATTGTCGATGACGTGGCTCTTACCAATGATGACCTTCTGGACCTCGGCGTTGATCGCATTACCGATCGCGCCTACGGCTGCCAGTCGCTCACGCACTTCTGGTGTGCTCTGGTGTTTCGGCTGGGCAGCAGCTGCCTGCGCCTGGGGCGCTGGTGCGGCTGGTGCAGCAGGGGCGGCTGGTGTCGCCGCTGCTGGCGGTGGCGCTGGTGCGCCCGGTGGTGGTGGTGCTTGCATATTTTTCACTCTCCTCTATTTTTCTCCATTCTCAGTCTCTCCCCCATCGACGTATTGTCTGGAGCAACTGACGAAGCTCCTCGGGGGAATATGTACGGTTTTGGCTGTAAGCCAGTTCCACAAGACGCGGGTCGCTGATCATCGTCTGAACTTCAGCAGGCGATTTCAGCGCCATTTCATCTCTTGTGAAATCATGGAAGATGCGTACCTTTGTCATCAAGGATTCACGCACCCTCTGTTTGTAGGTGTGAGGGTCGAGTTTCTCTGGTCTTTCTCTGAATCGGGTTAAATCAAACACATGTCGCCAATTGGTCTTCTCTGGAACAACCATGATTGCGACCAATAGCAGTAGAAGCAGATTGAGGATAACCAACCATTTCAGGAAGGCATTGCTGGTTAGCATGACGATGGTTGCCATAGCATCGGTGAACGGAGCACTCATCACACCGGTCACGTGACGACTCTCGTCGAAGACAATCAGGAACTTGCTGTGGGTCATCGTGACGGTGGTGGACAACTCCTGATTGTCCAACTCCATCATTGAGTAGATTAGTGAACGGAAGTAGAGTTCGTTGCCCTGCCACTGGTGATTGCTGCTCATGTGGTGCCTCCAACACGATGGCCGACTTACATCACAGTCCTCTGCCATCCCAGTTGCCTTGGCTTCCTCAAAGTTCCATAGGCGGTTAGAGAAGGCCGTATCATCTGCTACGAAAACAATCGAACCAGTTACTAGAATCTCAGACATGGTACGCTTGCCTCCTGCCTTCTGGTCGAGGGCAGTGATGCCGGGATAATCGATTCTGACTGCCAGCGCGAGGTCACCGGGCGCTGGGTTCTGGGTGTTGCCCGAATCACCGTCGCCAGCGATGTCAATGAAAGCGGAAGGCGAGGCAGCGGCGAGAATCTTGATTTGTCGATTCTCATTTCCATCTTCAGAGTAATTCTCCACCTTGATTCCGGTAGGCTCACGGAACATTACAGGGATTCTGCAGCCTTGGTAGAAGTGTTGAGTGAGTTCAACGTTGCCACAACCAGTTCGCATCCCACTGGCCGACATCGTGGTGATTGACTCGTTGATTGCAGCCAAGCCCCAGACGTTCTTCCAATTCGCTGGTAGTTCTACTGGGGGGTCTGTCGTCGGGTCAACTTCGTACCAATGCTGGTTCTCGTCTAGCATTGGTGCGTCGAAGTAAGTGACGCCGAACTTGGAGGCGACACGGTTGGCGTTGGTGTTATCTGCGGCGATAATGACCTTGCCACCCTTGCTGGTAACGAAGTCGTGAATGGCGTCAGCCTCAGTTTCATCAATCGGTTTTTCTGGGCTGACAATCACGAGGACGGTTCGGTGTGGGTCCTGCCAATCGTTTACCAGCATCGGTGTTGACATCGTGTTGCGAATGGTGTAACCCTCGTTGCCAACACCCGGTCCAAGTGAATGCCTCATTTCGGTGAGTTGAGCCAGACGGAGGGCGTCATCTTCGGATGTCTCTCCGACATAGGCAGAATACACTGGATCCTTGCCAGCGCTGAATGCCATAGGAAGCAAGAGGACGAGCAGAAAGATGAATCCGACGCTGGCCGCGGTAATCATCCCGAACATTCGGTTTCCGCTATCACCTTCAGCCAGATTTACAACCCCTTCTGTGAATATGGAGCAAGGCTCCAGCGAATCGCAGGCTTCGCCAACTCAGTTTTGCAAATATAAGTTGCTGTACGTCGATTGGGCTCAAATACCCGCCTTCGGCGGAGAATCAAACCTCACCTTTCCGTATCATTGGGAAAAAACCCCATCACAGCACTCGTTTTCTATCATTCCACATTCTCAAATCACATTCAATAAATGAGGCATTTCTCATTCCGGTCTGCGAGCGATAGCAGCGCCGAGAATACTAGCAGGTGCGAGCAGCGATGTTAGCGGCATGAAATTGCTCGACACCACCTCATCAGGGTCATTTGGACCGTCGTCGCCGCCGATTCCTGCGTCATTGTTGTCCTGGGCTGAACCGATATGACCGGCTTCGATGTCGAGTTCAGTTTCATCGCTTGCTGTCCGATCACCAAGACCACCAGAGTCGGCACCGCTAGAGACAACGGTGATATCGATGGTGCAGATTCTACCGGGGTGGCTTGAAGATATATCAAAATCGACGTTTGTACTAGTCCTACTGGTGATTGCCCCTACGTCCTGCCAACGTTCAGCAAGTGTTCCGTAGGTATCGTCATATGAGAGCAACGGGCAGTTGTCTGTGAGTGTCACGTCGGCTACAGAATCGTCAGAGTTGCCTAGGTTTTCCACCCACATGGTGTAAGAGATGGATGTGCCTGCGTTGACTGGATGGTTAATGTCTTCAAGTTCTACAGATAGCCGATAAAGACGGGGGACCTTGAGATTGGCTTCTACATTCTGAATGCTCGGCAATATCGCAGGCGCACTACCCCAACTAACCAATTCTCCACGAATTTCAAAGACACCGACAGAATCACCCGATTTTTGCCAAACCATCACATCTTCGATATCTGCGTCAAAGGTCTCGTTAGAGCCTGAACTGACGCTGACCTCCTCGGGTCCGTTCACTGAGCCACCAAGTCCGTTGTCGTAGGAGATAGAGACTGTGACTTCACCGACAAGGTTGTCGTTTCGGACCCAGAACTCAACCCGGACGTCTCCATCTTCATCGAGTGTGAATGGCTTATCTTCATCATCATCGATGTAACTGATTCCCATCTCCCAACCAACAGGTGTATCTGGTTGCGCAGATACAGGTCCTGCTGGCGCGATGGCGAGAAGGCTCAGCGCGAACAGCGTGAGAACGAGGGTTGAGGACTTGGCCACAAATCTGCGACCCACTCATCAAGCATGAATCCGCCGCAGATGGGTTCGGCTCACAATTTGGCCAGAGGTGACAGTGCACGACGAGCGAGTACCCTGATCATCTTGCGTCTATATGGGGCGGTAAAGTAGGTGTTGTATACAGGCTTGATAGCCGTCCTGACCTGCTCAGCCAATGCCTTCACGCTCTGCTCGCCACTCCAGCCCTCAATCGCCTCTGAAGCGATGTCCGAATGGTCCCCGGGGGTGGTCTCCAACCCAGTGGTGGATATGCGTAGTCCTTCGAGTCCAGCACCATTCACCTTCCATGCGGCTGCCACCCCAGCTTCAGGGAAATCCCAAGCCTCTCGCAGTGCGAGTTTCTGGTAGCGGCCGACCCATTCATCCGCATCATCAGGTAGTTCGACATGAGTGACAATCTCACCCGCCTCCAGCACATTACGGGTTATTCCATCGTGCTGGAAGAACTCGGCCAAAAGCATCGAACGAGTCCCATTTGGGGAAGCGAGATGGATTGTCGCATCAAGGCAGATTAGAGCGGGGGCTAGGTCTGCTTGGTAAGTGGCTACACACAATGTGTTCTGATTGGGAATGACTCGGCAGTCAGCCTCGGTGCCACAGTCGCACTTGTAGCACCAATCGATGCTGCGTCGCCACTCCTCGGTCTGATTGAACCAGAAGCAGCGCGTATCGAGACAGATGTTTCCTCCAACAGTTCCCGAGCGGCGAATCATCACGCTAGCGATGCTAGAGGCAGCCTGCCGCACCAAATCGTGTGTTGAATCACCGATTGTAAGGTCATGCAATCTCACCATTGCACCGATGTGAGTAAGGGATAGTTCGGTCAGTTCGGGCACGCGTGCGAGGGAGATGACGTGAGGCTTGACGTTGAGATGCCACTTGTAATTCGGCAGCAGGTCAGTCCCACCAGCGACCCAATCGAATTCCTCACCGGCTTGCATAATTTCTCGGGCTTTGTCAAGAGCCTCATCAAGGGAAGTGGGCATATGCAGAGTGTAAGGTGGCGTCAGCATCTGGCTCTCTCCTATTCTTCTCCATGGTGGTGATCATGTTCTTTGTGGTGGCTATGGTCGTGGCCGATGAAATAAACTCCAGCAAAGAATACACACGCCTGAAAACCTGTCAGAATTGCTGTTCTCGTTGCACCTTCCTCGATTGCTGAAACCACTATGCCAACATGGAAAATGCCATCCAAGCCGAGAACAAATTGAACGATTCGGAGAACGCCACCTCGTAAATTCCCCTTCATTGCACATCACCTCGATGTCTGCGCTCAGTGTGCAACCATGCTCTTCCTGCTAGTCGTGGTGCAGCAAGATAATCCTCTCCCGGAAGCACTGTAGCAGGCCATTTCTCATCCTGCTCATCAGCGGGGATAGTGGGGTCCAACCCAAACAGCGCTCCATTGTGATACGGGGGTCGGTCCTTGTCCAACTCGCGTTGAAGGTCCCGCTGTTTGTGCTGTGCAGCCCTTTCATCCATAGTGGATTGCATGTCTGAATGTGATAGGGTTGGTGTCGGCAACTCGCGAGGGTCGTCGATGTCCAATTCCTTGCATTTGCTTTCGATGCGCTTGAACATCCTGTCCGGCGTGATAGGCAACTCATCGGTGCGGATACCTATTGCGTCATAGACAGCGTTGCAGACGGCGGGCAGTACAGGCAGCAGCGGTCCTTCGCCAGCCTCCTTGGCACCAAAGGGTCCCTCTGGGTCGTTAGACTCGACAATGATGGGAACAATCTCAGGCATCTCATGTACACTCAATATCTTGAAATCAAGCAGGTCTGGATTCATCAGATGTCCATGCCTGCCATACTTCATTTCCTCACAAAGAACCTGTCCCATCCCCATGTGACATGAGCCGATAATCTGCCCTTCAACAGTCAGTGGATTGAGTGCTTTGCCGCAGTCGTGAGCGGCCCAGACCTTGATGACTCGAGTGAATCCAGTCTCTGGGTCGACTTCGACCTCAGCGACGTATGCTGAGAACGAATATGCCGGGGCAAGACCTGCGGCTGCACCTTTGTGCATTCGGCCCATGGGTGGCGTTCTATAGGCTCCTGAGGCTACAAGAGCCCCGGTTTCCTCCTGCGCTTTGTGCAGGGCTTCCAGATAGGAAACTCCGACACCTGGGTCGCGCTTGTCGTAGATTCTGCGGTCGCCGAGAACCAACTTGCCTAGGTCAGCACCGGTAATCTCGGCGGTTGCGCTGAGTAGTTCATCACGAATCTTCATGGCAGCGGTGATGGCTGCATTGGCATTCATGAAGGTCACACGGCTGGAATAGGAGCCAAGGTCAACAGGCGCGGTGTCGGTTTCTTTCGAGCGTATTCGAATCATCTCAAGCGGCAATCCGAGTACCTCTGCCACAGATTGGGCAATCACTGTATCAGACCCTTGGCCGATTTCGGCAGCACCGGTGTGGACCGTGACCCCGCCATCCATGTCGACCTTCAGGTGCACGGTTGCGTGTGGGAACTTGTTAGGGTCCCAATGAATCGGCAGGCCGCTACCGGAGATGAAGAATCCACAGCCGACACCAATACCACGACCTAGTGGCATTTTCCGGAACTTCTCATCCCAGCCGCTTGCCTCCTTGACGCGTTCAAGGCATTCACGCATCCCGATGCTGGTTATTCTGAATCCGGTGATTGTCGCTGATTGAGGTGGCAGCAGGTTTGCTAGTCGGAATGAGATTGGGTCAACTGCCAGTTGTTCACAAATATCGTCTATTCCTACTTCGACGGCACAGCGACTGTTCACTGCACCATGGCCTCGCATAGCACCGCTTGCAGGCTTGTTGGTCCATACCCTTGCTCCGGTGTAATGGAACCCACCAATTTCGTAGGGTGCAGTATGGAGCACACCGTTGTAGTAAGTCGTGACATGTCCGAAGGAAGCGAAAGCACCCCCGTCAATCAGTGCGTCGGTTTCGATGCCACACAGCCGTCCCTCTGAGTCAGCGTGCAGTCTCATTTCAATACGAGAGGGATGGCGACCGCGATTAATCCAGAATACCTCCTCGCGGTCGAAGGTGATTCTTACTGGCCGTCCGCACTTTCTTGCGAGGATAGCAGCACACATCTCGTGAGGAAATGGGTCAGATTTGCCTCCGAAGCCTCCACCAACAAATGTTCTATGGACATTGATTTGGTGCATTGGAATCTGCATCACATCCGCCAATGCTCTGTGGACATAGTGAGGTACCTGCTGAGGTGTGTAGAGCGTGAGTCTTCCCGTTGGTGACCAATGAGCGGCTACCGCATGTGGTTCCGTGAACCCATGATTGACACCAGCAAACTTCCAATCGGCATAGTGACTTGCTACCGCATTTTCATGCATTTCCCCGACATTGCCAAAGTCTTGGTAGACTCGCTTCTGGATGTTGGATTCTCCAATGTGGTATTTCCCTCTGTCATGTATCGGGCTGTCAGCATCAAGCAGGCCATCCTCCATGTCGTGAACGGCATCGAGTACCTCGTATTCGACCTTGATCAATTGGCAGGCCTCAAGGGCAGTCGCCTCATTCTCAGCTGCCACGCAGGCGACTAAATCTCCTACGTGTCGGACTTTTTCCACCGCCATCGCATGTTCATCTTTGGTGACGGGTAGCACACCGAATAGGTCTGGTGCATCGACCCCGGTTGATACTGCGAGAACACCGGGGAGAGCCTCGGCCTCAGTGGTGTCGATACAGAGGATGCGAGCATGATGATGAGGGGAACGCAGTATTTTGCCAATCACTTCACCAGGAAGGCGAATATCGTCGCCGTATTTTGCCTGCCCAGTGACCTTCATCCGGCCATCAATCATCGGAGTGCGTTTACCGATTGCGCTGCCTGTGACCAATTCATCGTGGCCGTGGTCACCCTTTGGCTGCGCTTTGTTACCGCCCTGGCTTTCGGGAATCATCTCAGGGTCGCGGAGGCCGCTCAATGGCCTTGAGCCGCCGCCGCCGGGACGACCGAATTTGAGTTTGCCCGGTTGTTGGTGATATCCGACAAACTCCTTTTTTTCTTCATCAGCCATCTCATCACCTCATCAGAATCCCGGGTCGGGGTCGCTTTGTGCAACGGTTGAATCGTCGCAACCGCCAGCACGGAGCAGTGCTGCGGCTTCCCTCACTGATTGCACAATTTGTTGGTAGCCGGTACAGCGACAGAGGTTGCCATCGATGGCGGCCTTGATTTGTTTGTCTGTCGGGTCGTCGTTCTCGGTGAGAAATGCTGCTGAGACGACGAGGAAGCCGGGGGTACAGAACCCACACTGACTGCCGCCGGCTTCTACGAAGCATTGCTGAATAGGATGCAGATGGTGGCCATCGGCCAAACCTTCGACTGTGGTTATCTCACAACCCTCTGCTTCACCGGCAAGGGTCAAGCAGGAGAGGCGCGGCTGCCCATCAATCATCACAGCACAGCAACCACAGGTCCCCATATCACATCCACGCTTGACGCCCAGTGTCCCTACAGAGTCCCTCAGTGCGTCAAGCAGAATCGTATTGCTATGAATCAGATGCTCTTGCGGTGTGCCATTGACAGAAGCCCCCCAGCGTATCGGGGCGGCGTCCGAAAGCATCGGAACGTGTATGCGGACGCTCATGGTTACCAAACCACCCACCTCGCTCCCGCCTATGATGATTCGCCCCGGCTATGATGCTCCGCCGTAGGCGGGTAACACTCCAAACCGCAAAGTAAGGTTCCACTAACTAACCGGTTTGAGTCGGACGACTTGCCAGTCGTCCTGCCCGGTAGGCGGGTCCTGCCATTCTGCATCACCGGGCAGGATGAATGAGTCACCCATTTCAAGCAACATTTCTGCAAGGCGTTGTTGTCTATCCTTGATTTCAGCCCAAGGGATGCTGTCATCACGCAACCTGAACCAGCGCTTGACACTACGCCATGCTCTGGAAGTCCTGACGTACAGCCGCATATGCTGCCTTGCCGCAATAGGCCAAATCACCATCATCAACAATCCAAGACCCCACCACGGGATTGACCGCACCAATCGTAGAACAAATGGAACCAAGATTCCAACATCGGGAATATTCACTGCATGCACTATTGTGGAAATAGACCACGCGAGGGGCATTGAGATGGCCAGCCACCATAACGGCAGCAGTACAATCGATAACAGCACCTTGTAAGAGCCGACTCCGGTTTTGTCGGACATTGTAATTCGTTGCGTGATGATACCAGCTGCCCTATACGGCGCGTAATTTCCTATCATTGAGCACCAGCCAACCAACCCCAGCATCCAGAACCAGCACCAAGCCAACCAACCAATCGATCTAGCCAAACGAAGTGGCGAGGGTCGTTTCCTTCTTTGAAACATCTCAAATTCGGCGAGGCCGTATTCCTTCATGCTTCTGTGATGTTGTTGTACAAGTGCACGCATTTTGTCAGCCTTTCTTGGCTCTTCATGCTCCAACCACTGGTAGGCCGCTCGGACCCTGCGAGCTGCTACAATCGCTTCAGCGTACGGCTGCCTCACTGGACCCTTGCCTTCCTTTTCCCTTCGAGCCTGATGGACCAGCGAGCGCGTTCTCCACAACATATGCCGATCTCCCCATGAGTCCATGCCAATACTGGTTCGATTCAATTCGGTCTCGACAATGTCGGTGACAGCCTGAACCCATGCCCGGTCCGCCCCAACATCTTGTCCGAATTCGGCGAGTAATTCCTCGCTCGCTCTAGGTGAATTTTTCTCCCCCGGTAGAGGTGGGACTGCGATTGCACGATGTATTTCCATCAGGGCACGTTCACGGAATCGGTGTTGGTCTGTGTAATGCAGGCCGATGGGAATCATACATGGGTCGGGATGGCCACTCTCGCGAGCGTTACGAATTGCTTGCAACAGGATGCGAGCAGGTCCGGTTTTGATGGTGACCGGTTTCGGCGCAAGGTGCGCTTTACCCTCTGGATATATGGCACAGTGTTCACCTTCAGCGAGCAGTTCCGCCATCTTCTGAATCAGTGCGTCATTGGCGGTAGCCACCCCACCTTTCGATTGCTTGGTATCCTCCACTCTATAGGCCGCCTGAGCCCCGGCTGCGTTCAGCAACATAGACAGACCCGGCACTTGGAATAGAGTGTGTTTTGCTACGAAAGTCAACCGTCCGGGTATTCCTGAGAACATCACCAAGGGGTCAACCATCGCACCGGAATGCCATGCGATATGGAGCACACCACCCTTTCGTGGTATCAAGTCATGACCGATGATGGAGAATTCGCGGAACCAAGTTGCGGTAATCTGTCGAGTGAACCATCTGAGTGCACGATAACGCAGACCGAGTTTTTCGCGATGGACGGAGTCAGCGGGCCACCGCATGGCCGCCTGACAAGCATTCAGGCCATAGCAATCGCGCTAGAAAAAGCCCGCATGGCTTTGGTGAACTATTATTCGATACCCACCGGGTGCGGTAGCCGGTGAGGATGACATGGGGCGAGTGGTTCCGGCAGTGATGATAGTAGTGAGCCTACTACTGGTAGGAGTGAATTTGCTGGTAATCAGTCCAGTCGCTACAGGTGCCGTACAAGATTTGGTCGACGAAGCAGTAGTCTGGACAGCAGAAGATTGGGAGGACCCCGACTGGTTGCTGGAAAAAAGCGAGCGCAGTTATTCTGCATGGAATTTGACCAATGCTGCTGCGCTAGAGGCGGGCGTAGACACTGAGATGCGTTTCGAAGAAGTTGGCCCGTTCATCTATGAGATTACCACTGAGCGCGAGGTGATAATGCATGACGCTGATGCTGGCACTCTAACCTACAAGGAAGTCAGTTCCTTTGAATGGATCAGTGGGCAGCCGGGCACCGATGAAATCACCAACGTCAACATCTTGTGGAATCCACAGCGCATCGGCGCGACAGGTCTTGCCATCGATGGAGGTACATCGTTTGCCAAGGGTGGATTCACTGCTGGCATGCTGCGCAATGACCTTGCAAACATGGTGCCGGGAGCGGCAACTGCGGATGCAATATCTTCTGATGTCGATGATGCGGTGGCCATGCTATCGGATCAAAGCATGGGTGAGATTTACGTCTCTGCCGCATGGTACGGAGCATGGAATGGAAGCAACCAGACCGGGCTTCTCTATCAGTCAACATTGGACTCCAGCGGAGACCCGACCCTCGATACCTGGACCAGTCCTGATTTCACCTCAATCTCACATCATTTGCTCTACGACGCGGCCGACCCTACAGACTCCAGTATCTGTATCGCGTTGACCTGTGACCTCGGCCCTGTACTGGTTGCGGGCATGGGCGCGCCCGAGGCAAGCATCACCGATGCAATCGCCGCTGGCG
>Ga0310123_10002076_pt1 | contig 16159 bp, 9 predicted proteins | sample CB6_AW_1057_MG_FD_203505 | JGI IMG/M metagenome (GOLD analysis project Ga0310123, IMG submission 203505) | Marine microbial communities from Western Arctic Ocean, Canada - CB6_AW_1057 | ecosystem: Environmental > Aquatic > Marine > Oceanic | place: Canada: Western Arctic Ocean | collected... | reverse complement strand
CCGGATCCCCCGCTGGGTCGCTCCTGCGACGGTCTCGGGCATCCGAGGAAAGACTGCGATTTCATGAGGCTCCTTGTTCGTGCAATCCTGATATGCATGTTCGCTGGTGGCATCATCCTGGGCACATCCTCTCTTGCCTTCTACGACTTGCTCAAGGACTTCGACTGGTGCCCCGAACACCGTGGGCAAGCCTCGCTCCTGGGTGCTGCCATCGGCGGGGGCCTCGGGTGCATCGTCGGGATATTTGTCGGCTGGCAACGTCTCCGCCGCTACCAAGACCTCAAGCTCCTTGCCGCCAGCGAAGCGGGGGAGTTCATCGACAAAGCCGACGATCGTCTTGTCGAGCGGGTCAAGAACCTGCTGGGGAAGCTCGGTAACGTGTCGCTGCGGTCCATCATGAAGCTGGTCACTCGGGACCGCCGCACTTCCCTCTGGATTGGTGATCTGTACGTCCGTGACGTGGGAACCGAAAGCCGACGAGTCGAACGCCGGACAATCGCCGCCTTCCAACACTCGGATTTGTCCTTGCCTCAGTTCATTCTTCAGCGGAGACGATTCTTGCTGTCACTTTTCGCATCGCTGGCTGGACTCAAGGACATTCGATTTGTCGATTGCCCGGGCTTGTCCGAGTCGTATCACTTGAGTGGCTCTTCAGAGCAACTCGTGACCCGGTTGTTCGACAAGTCGCTCCTGGATCATTTCAGTCGGCAAGCCGGCTGCGAGGTGGGCGGAGATGGTGATTGGCTGGTCATCGCTGCTCCGCAGCGAAAACACCTCTCGGCATCAAGCCGCAAGCTCTTCAAGAGCCAGGCCCAACAGATCTTCGCAATGTTCGTGGTCGCATGCCGTGACCTGGATACAACCGTCGAACCGGCTGAAACAGCGGCAGATTTCTCACCAGGGGGTCCGTTGGACAAGCTGACGTCCACGATGACCCCCGATTCGGATATCACGCAATTCCTCAGTCAACCAGTCCCCCGATTCGTACCGCCACAAATCTCCAGGCCGCACATGATCCCGGCCATCATGATGGCGATCTTCGGCGCGTTCACCCTGTTCGCGACCGGAATCTCGGTCATTGCACTTTTCGTCGCTCCACTCACCGTTGCCGTTCCGTTGGGTGCAATTTCACTCACCCTGGGGAGTCTCCTGCTCGGGGCCGCATGGCGTTTTCGACACAGGAAACTACGGCTGCTGAGCCACGGTGAAGTCACATTGGGGTCCATCCAATCGGTCACAAAAGCCGCGGTCCGTTCCTCAACAACCCGTTATCGCGTCCAGGTCCGTTATGAAGCCATGAGTTCTCCGACAGTCGGCAACATTGTGCTTCCGGGTGATCTCGTGGAAAAGGCCTGGAAGGCCCAGGAACAAGATCTGCAGGTGCCGCTGATCTTTGATCCTGATGACCCGCAACACTTCCTGCTGGCCTGGCAGCTGTCCAGCACAGCGACACTCCTTGCGAAATTCGGCAGAGCCCGGCTCGATCCCAACAGCTAGACGGGCGGGACCGGAGGCTGAGAGTACCGCTCGGTCGCAGAGCAGGAGCAGATACACTTACTCGAGCGCTCGGCAGACGTTGTGACCAGTAGACCCGAGCGATTCAGGACTGGCCTAACTCGTCAGAAACCAGCTGCCCGACCCGGAATCTCCTCAGGGAAAATGAGCGGCGGAACCCAACAAGCAAACTGGTACCGTTCGTGGTGGCAGGTCACTCGAACTTCAGGCAAAGAGTCGGCTCGGGTGAGCCGTGTGGTCGTTCGGTTGTGTTCGAGAACGACCCGCTTCCACAATGAGTGCCGTGTGCCGCCGGCGAGACACTGGTGGGCTCGATCGGCCAACCGTCCCTGCAGCGCCCGCATCTGAGCGGCGAGATCGAAGGGATCGCCACCGCCACGCTGGACTAGCAGGCTACCGGTTCATGTGATTCTCGAGTTCCCGAGCGATGACCCGGTGCCCCGCGACGTTGATGTGGTGGTCGAAGTCCCAGAACAACGCCGCCGTCTCGCGTCGCATCGCCGGCCGCAAGTCGATTGCCTCAACATCCAACTTGCGGCAGATCCCGAGCATGGCGTCGCACACCCGGTCATCGCATTCGAGATCATGCCCTTCCAACTCCAGGACCTCGGCGGCGTCACCGACCACCTCGGGATGCAATTGCCGCAGCGTGGGGATCACGGCGAACACGATGTCCCCGCCGGGGGATTCCAATCGAAATTGCTCCACCACGTAACGCAACATCGCCAGGGCCTTCTTCCACTCGTCCGGGAAGTGCTTGAAGAAGTGGGCCTGGCCAAGTCCCTGCCAGGTGGCGGCCGGAAACCGGTCCCTGGCAGACTGGAGCCGCTCGTTGAAGCGGGCATCACGGTGGGCACGGAACGGTCGGGAAGGTGGGCCGATCCAGCCAAGACGCTGCAGCACCTGGACGGTCGCAAGGTGACGTCTCAGGAACGGACCGGTCCCGTACCATTCCATCGTGACGTCGGGCCGACGTGTCGGCTGGCAGTGGACGAATTGCCGGCCGTCCCACTCGAGGTGGATCCGGTCGTGCTGCCGGGTCAACTCGACCAGGTCGTTTCCGGCGTAGAAGCCCACCACGAGCCGGTCCGGGTCGAACCGGCTGTAGAGAACGCGATAGACCCACAGCTGCTGGTACGGAGAAGTGACTCCCTGGCCACAGTTGACGACGTCATGGCCCGTTCCCAGTGACTGCTCCAGCACGTTGGCATAACTGTCCCGGTTCGCCACGATGCCGTCGGTGTGAGAATCACCGAGCACGACAATCCGCTGCACTCCGGCGGGCTTCTCGATGGGCGTTTCGTCGTCTTCGCGGCAGCCGCACCAGTTTCGCACCAGCGTCACGTCGGGATGCTCGCCCTGGAGATTCATCGGCTCGCGTGAGGACGGCTTGTGGATCCACCGGCTGCGATGGGCATGATCGACGAGTTCGCGGATCGGCAGTCCAGCCAGGTCCGCGATCACCGGCGGTGGAGCCGCCGGCTGGAACCCGACAAGACGGAGGGCCGTCTCGAGCAACACGACTGTGAAGACCAGCGACGCCAGGAACTTGATCGCCAGCTGCCGCCGCCTTGAGACACCGGAGCGTTCGGTCTGTGCCATTGTTCGCGATGGCCTCGGCGTTTGCGGCAGCTGCCCTGGTCAGGTGGACCCCAACACAATCTTGTCCTCTGGAGCCCGGGGAAGACAACTCAACGGGCGGCTGGCCGACGGCCGCCACCCACACAACCCCCCAATGACCCCGGAGCCCTGCGGCAGCGAGGGACACAGCAACCAGTTCGTGGGGCAGGGCAATCAAACTCCAGCCTAACAGCGCGAAGCAACCCCGAACGGTAGTTGCAGAACGGCAGCTTTAAACCGACGATGGGGGTCGGAGGTCGAGTCTCAGGCAACTCACCGAGTGCTTTGAAGATCATGAAAACCACGTTGACGCCTTTCATCGCTCTCGGATTGGCCATTGGTCTGCCGGCGTCGTCACCGGCTGATGATTCTTTGACGTCGCTGAAGTCGGCATTCCAGGCGCATTGCATCAAGTGTCACGGCAAAGGCAGAAAGATCGAGGGCAAGATCAACCTGCTGGCACTGAAATCGGGCGATGACTTTCAGGCTCGTCCCAGGTTGCTCGAACGACTGATCACGGTCCTGCAGGATCGTGAGATGCCGCCGGAAGACGAGCCGCCTCTTCCGCAGGCAAAGCGGAAACAAATGGTCACGCGGCTCCAGGTGATCCGCAAGCAGGTGTTGCAGGCGTTCGCATTCGTCCCCACGCCGATCCGACGGATGAACCGGTTTCAGTACAACAACGCCGTTGTCGATCTTCTGGAACTGGATCGGGATATCTTCCGTCTCAACGAGCGGCTGCTCCGGCGTCGCGATGATTACTTTCGGCCGGCAACCAGGAAGATGCCCCCCGCGGTCCACGTCTCCAGCCGCCCTCTCTCCAAGGACATCGACAACCAGCGGCCCGAGGGATTCCGGGGTGTGGCGTCCTTTCCGCAAGACAAGCGGGCCGAGCATGGCTTCGACAACCGAGCCGACCTCCTGACACTCTCGCCACTGCTGATGGAATCGTTTCTTCGGCTGAGCCAGACAATCGTCCAGAGTCCTGACCTCAACCCCAGCGAATGCCGAATCTGGAATCGCCTGTTTGCTTCACCGGGGAACCCGGTCCGTGGACCTGTCAACGGCCGGTACGAGGCCGAACTGAAAAGGCTGGTGAAAGTCGCGGGAAACTTCCGGGGGCAAGCTGCCCGGCAGGACATGCGAGAATTTGGAAGCCAGTGGAGCGAAGATGCCCACCTCTTCTGGAGATGCCGAAAAGCCGGGCCGGAACTGACCATCTCGTTCGATGTGACCGGTTCCGGGAGCGGGCTACGTCTTGGGATGACCAAGGCGCCCGACTACGGGACGTTTGAGATCTCGCTGGATGGCAGAAAGATCGGTGAGAACGTCGACCTCTTTGACCCGAAAGTCGTTCCCACCGTGCACGACATTGCCGGCCTGAAGACCACGGCCGGACGACACACGCTGAGATTCAAGTGTGTCGGGAAGAACAAGCAATCCAAGCGGTTCTACTTCGGTCTGGACTACATCGATGTCACCGGGCTCAAGCCGACACCAAGGCCAAAATCCGCACCGGTTGACGAGAACGTGGTGATCCGGGCCCGGCTCAAGACACTGCTGCGTCGCGCATTTCGTCGTCCGGTTGATCCCGTCACGCTGGATCGATTCACCAGATTTGCAGAGGAGCATCTCGCATCGGGAGCCTCCTTCGAAGACACGATGCGAACCATCGTCGGTGCCGTGCTTGGCATGCCGGACTTCCTCTACTTCTACGAATCGAACGGCAAGACAACGTCGAAGAAAAATCAACGTGGTCGTGAGCCTGTGAACAATTTCGAACTGGCCTCACGACTTGCACGATTCTTCTGGAGCAGCATTCCCGACGACACGTTGCTCGACCTCGCCGAGTCGGAAAAGCTCGGCGACCCCAAAACGCTCCGATCGCAGATCGAACGGATGATGAACGACCGGCGGTCGGGCCGATTCTGTGATAACTTCCCCGGTCAGTGGTTGCAGTTGGATCGACTGATCACGTCGATCCCGGACCAGAAAAAGTTTCCCTACTTCTATTACAACGGATACCGAAGCAGCATCCACATGCTGCCCGAGCCGTTGTTGCTGTTTGAGACGGTGTACGTTGAAGACCGGTCGATCATGGACCTGCTCGACCCGAAATTCACCTGGCAAAGCCAGATGCTCAAAGCAAACTACGAGGGCCACCGAAAAGCACCCATTGAAGTCCAGGTGCAGGTCTTCCGACGGGTCCCTTTGAACGACCCACGTCGAGGTGGCGTCATCACTAACGCGGCGGTCATGACCATGACCTCCACGCCGACACGGACCCAGCCGATCACCAGGGGGGCCTGGGTCAACTCGGTGATCTTCAACGATCCGCCGAAACCGCCTCCCGCCGATGTCCCGCCTCTGCCCGAGGTCGACAGAGAGAAACTGGCGAAACTCACCATTCGCGAACGCCTGGCCGTGCACCGCAAACGGGCCGACTGTGCCGGGTGCCACAACAAGATCGATCCGTTTGGTTTTGCCCTGGAGAACTACGGCCCCACGGGAATCTGGCGCGACAAGTACGAGAACGGACGAAAAGTGGACGTCAGCGGCGTGCTGTTCAACCAGCACAAGTTCAAAACGGTGATCGAGTTCAAGCAGCTGATTCTCAAGGAGAAACAGCGGTTCATCCGCGGGTTCGTCTCGCACCTGATGACGTACGCGCTCGGCCGGGCGCTCGGTCCTGCGGATTCACTCGCACTGGATAACATCACCACCAGGGCGATGGCCGGCGAAGACCAGATGCGGGCCGTGCTCAGGAACATCGCGATGAGCAAACCATTCCTTCACAAGAACACACAGGCTCCAGCGGCTTCGGGAGACAACCGGGCCGATTCGCACCGGCCGGACTGAAAGGCACACGAGCAAAGGACAGCCCACGTCATGACCAACCAGGACAATGCCCACACCGTTTCCCGACGTCGCTTTCTCAAAGGCGCCGGCGGTGCCGCACTGAGCCTGCCCTGGCTCGAGAGCTTTACCGACCACTGCCGTGCCGAGAACGGTGGCAAGGAAGCCGCACCGGCCAAGCGTCTCGCCTTCTTTTACCTCCCGAACGGGATCACGCGACGAGGCTTCTTCCCCGGCGAGGGCGACCGGCCGCTACCGAAGTTCGCCGGTCAGAACAACGTCTGGCGTTTCGAGGGCAAGACCGTTCCGGAGGGAAACCATCCGCTGACGTTTACGCCGACGCTGGCCCCGTTGCACAAGGTGCGGGACAAGGTCTCACTGATCACCGGCCTGGACCGTATCTTTCAGCATGGGACCGACTCGCATGCCCAGTGCGCGTCCTGTTTCCTGACCAGTGTTGCACCGTTCGAGGTCAAGAACTCGGCCTATCCGCTCTCCCGCACGCTTGATCACATCGCCGCCGACAGCATCGGACAGGCGACTCCCTATTCCACTCTTGAGCTCAGCTGCAACGACCACAAGAACAACATCGAGTCGATCTACTTCGACAACATGTCCTGGTACAACACCGGTCACGTTGCCCCGTCGATGAGAAATGCTCGCAAGGTCTACGACCGGCTGTTCGGCACCAGGTCCAACACGCGTTTCCGGAACATCACCGACCTGGCCCTCGGCAACGCCAGGCGACTGCAACGTCGACTGAGCACCAGTGATCGCCGCAAGTTTGACGAGTACCTCGAGTCGATTCGCACCATCGAGAAACGCATGGATCGCATCGACTCGATGAAGTCCAAGCTGGCCGCGGCATCCATCAAGCGTCCGGCCGAGCATCTGCCCCGCAACGAGTACATCCACCTGATGGGCGATCTGCTGGTGACCTCATTGCAGATCGGCATCACGAACGTCGGCACGCTGATGGTAGGCCCCGAACGCTGGACGACACCAACAAACTGGGAAGGGATCCTCGACAAGCCGCACAGTCATCACGCCATGACACACGCCCCGCAAAACCACCTGGAAGACCTCCTCAAGCTGGACCGCTTCCACATCTCGGCATTCGCACGACTGTTGGAGCGGATGGAGGGCATCGAGGAAGCGGGCGGAACAACGCTGCTCGACAATACCCTCTTCACCCTCGGAGCCGGCATGGGCGATGGGACCACCCATCAGTACAACGACTTGCCACTGGTCGTCGCCGGCGGCGGGGGCGGAACGCTGAAGCTGGGCAGGCACGTCCACTGCAAGACCGGCACACCATTGGCCAATCTCTGGCTGACCCAGTTGCATTGGCTGGCGGTCGAACGCAAATCGTATGCCGACAGCACGGGCATGCTCACCGAAATCCTGGCGTGACATCGTGTGGCTGCTGTGAGTTGATTCCTCCGTAATTACGGAGGAATGGCCAGCTCCAAGGCCGCACTGCCCGACACGAGCAGGTCTGCTAAATTCAGCGTTCGGCAAACGTTGCGTCGAATACACCCCAGAGGACTCGAACCTCTAACCTTCGGTTCCGTAGGCGGGTACTCGCACAACGCCAAATGGCCTTGAAGCTCGGTGGCAGCAAGACCTTACAGCAACCGGAGCGTTTTGCAAGAGCGAGCAAAACGTATCAAGAACATGCGAGAAAGCTCAGTATTTCGGTGATCCTCTCATTTCCACTGGTACAACGGGAGGGGGTAAGGTCAGGGAATGTAGCGGTTGTCGATAGTGCGGGTGCGGTTCTCCCAGACTGGAAGATAGCTGCCGTTTTCAGGTCTACTGAGGGTTCCGCGGGCGTCTTCGCCAGCCTTACCGAAAAGGGAGGTCAGCTGGTCACCTAGACCCATGACCGTTCATCCAAACCCAGCGGTGGCTGCTCTCATCCGACCGGTCGATTCCCGGTAGCCGGCTGCACTGCGGATTCTAGCGCAGCCCCAGCCCCCACGAACTCTCAGCGACATGTGACCAATGTCTCATGACGAACTCCCCGACGGCTGGGTCCAAGTCTCCCGAGAGCGTACCCTGCCATTCGAATCCGAATTGCAGCGGGAAGTCTGCGCAGACCATGTTCTTTCGGACACTACCGTACGGTGCTTGGCTAGACGCGACGGCTGGGATGACTTTCTGTTCTCGTTGGAATCGCACGCCAGTCCTCTCGCAGTCGTCCATCTCACGTGGGCGGCCGAATCAGAACCTGACTTCCCCCGGACGACGTTTTTCGACAGCCCCACTGACTTTGCCTCAAACTGGCGCCGAATCTTCGAATGACCGACGGCCGTGAATCTCTCAGCGGCCGGCGACAGCTGAGCCGACTGGCTGATTGACCCCCCTGGCAGCCTGTTGAACAACGCCAAGTCCAGGGTTCAGATCCGCCGCCACGGGCGGCGTCCGGCCCCGGACCCCGAGTTGCCGGGTCCCGCGAGGCATCGTGGCTGGCGTGATGCGATTGTCGAAGCAGCAAGCGAGATCCATAATGGCTGTTGCGAAGTGCTTCGGCTTCTCACCATGTGGAGATCAAGTGGGACCGAGCGCGATGTCGAACTACGTGTGTGTGAATTGAGCGATCTGCCTGCCAGTCAAGCAGGCCCCAACCGATCGGGTTCGGACTCGGTATCGCATCCTCCGCTCCCGGGCGGGTCTTGCCCTTTGGTCACCACAGAGATGCCACTTCCCATGCAACCCGACCTTGTCGCCCGCCAGCTCCTGAATGGTGCGCTGAAACTCTTCGGCGAGCATGGCTACGAGGACGTCGAGCCCCGTCGAATTGCCGAGGCTGCGGGGTGTTCGCTGGATGATCTCTATGCCCGGTTTCCCAGAAAACAGGCCTTCATCATGGGCCTGTACGGTCGGATCACTCGTGGCCTTCAGTCGCACGCAGCCGACACGCCACCTGGAACCGTCGCATCCCGCTTCCAGTTCCTGATCCGTCAGTTGCTGGTGTCGCTGGGACCGTACCGTTCACTGCTGCAGCAGTTGATGCCAGCGATGCTCGATCCACAGAACCGACTGGGGGTCTTGGGCCCGTCGACCGACCACATCCGGGCCGACGTGCAGGGGCTGTACACGCTGCTGGTTCTGGGAGCAGACGATTGCCCGGCCGAGGAGCAGGCCGATTCGTTGATCCAGTTCCTCTACTTCGCGCACCTGGGATTGATCTTCCTGTTCCTGCAGGACCAGGGAGACGGTCCCGAGTTCATGGAGAACAACCTCGAGCTGACCGCCGAGCTGATCACCGTCGGACAAAGGGCCTTGTTGCCGACTCGCAACAGCTGGTTGACGAATCGGCTCGCAGGTTGGCTCGGCTTCCCTCGTCCGGACCAGCTGAGCCAGCGGGTCGATCGGTTGGTGCGGGACTTCATCCACCCTCCACACGATTCCGCCCACTACTCGCAAGCCGAGAACATTCTCCGCGAGCTGTTTCGGTTTCGCCGCCTGCAATCCGGTGCCGGCAGCTGTGACACCAATCCGTGCTCACAGTGCCTCGCATTGCACCTGCCCAAGGTGCAGCGGGCCATGGCGACCGGAAGACCGATCCCGTTGGTCCTGCCGGCATTCCCGGCCAAGTCAGCCAACCTGAAGAAGGTCGCGGGACCGCTCCCGGACTTGGGCGAGGAACTGGCACTGCGGTTTCTCCAAGAACGCTGCGACGTGATCGCCGAGGGATACGAACCGGGTGCCGAGCTGGTCATCTGTTCGGACGGGCGGGTGTTTTCAGATATCGTCGGGGTCCGGGAAACGGATGTCACCGCCTATCGGCAGGCGTTGATCGAGATGATTGACCGGCTGCGACTCAAGTCGCTGCAGGTCTTCGACCTGGACAATGTCTGTCCCGACCTCGAGTTTGATTCGATGCGTGACTGGCTGATGGACCGGTATGCTGAACCGCTCGAGGACCTGCGTCGCCGTACACGGCAACATCCCCATCATCAGCAGCTGTTCAACGGCATCCACCGATTCATGTTCGAAGACCTGATCGAGCGGGACACCGAGCTCAGCCGCTCCCAGGCCAAGAAACGCAGCAAGGACCTGGCGTTCGAGGTGATCCGTCGCAGCAACAGTTGGAGTCGTGTGGTCGCCGAGTTATTCCCCGACGCGTTGAGGCTGTCGATTCACCCGCAGACCGCCCATTCTGACAAGATCGGCATTCTGCTTGGTGACGCCGACGACCTTTGGCTGACCCCCTGGCACGGAGTCGCGATGTTGCGGTCGGATCGCTTTCTGCTCACACGTCGCCACCTGGCCGAGGAACAGGGCGCCGTCCTGATCCAGCGCAACGACCACTTCAGCCACTTCGAAATGCCTGACCCTGGCGGCGATGGTGAAAAAGTCGACCCAGAGACCACTCGATGACATTCTCTCTCTCGGGGTAGTATAACCACGGGAGTAGGTCAGTACGGACGCCAAAGAGCCCTCTGGCGGAGGCGGGGAACGCTTCGGAGAATAGGACACAGCCGACCTAAGACGACGTTTCCGTTACCAATCCCGAACCTCACTCGCCAACCGGAACTGAGCCCAGGGCAGACAAGCCAACTGTTAATCGGATCGACGATGAAAACTCGCGAAATCGTACCGTTCGGCCTTGAGGTCACTGGTGAGGCGCCGAAGCGTGGATTCGTAGAACTTTCAGCCAGGCAGATTTGTGACTGGGTCGCGGTACATCGAGTTGCCGTGTTTCGCAATTTTATTCTGGAGTCGGATGACGAGATGCTCGCCATCTGCAGTGCACTGGGAGACATCCTGCACTGGGAATTCGGCGCCGTGAACGAACTGAAGGTGGTCGCCGACTCCGCAAATTATCTCTACACCAACCACGACGTTCCATTTCATTGGGACGGCGCCTTCGTTGGCCGGATCCCGCACTACATCTTCTTCCACTGCCTGGAGTCTCCCGAAGAAGACTGCGGCGGCGAAACCACCTTCTGCAACACCGTGCAGTTACTGGCCGACACGTCGGCGGAAGAACGGGAGTCATGGAACAACATCCGCGTCACGTACAGTACAGAGAAGCTTGTACACTACGGCGGGTCGTTTACGTCCCAGCTGGTCGCCGCGCATCCGGTCAGTGGCGATCCGGTTATTCGTTACGCTGAACCGGTCGACGATCTCAATCCCGTGCGATTGCAGGTCGACGGTCTGCCCGACGATCAGCACCCGATGTTCTTCGACCGCATGAAGCAACTGCTCTACACTCCAGCGTACTGCTACGAACACGCCTGGAGAAGCGGGGATATCATCATTGCCGACAACCACGCGCTATTGCACGGACGACGGGCGTACCGAAAGTCGGCGAACCGGCACCTGCGACGCGTGAATATCCTGTAACGCGGCTCCTCGCCCGGTGAGATGGCCGTCGAAAGTCCTTTCTCGACATTTCCTCCCGCGAGCCGTCGCACTCTCGATGTTTCAGTATCTGATCTACTCCCTGCGTCTGCGCCGCGTCGAATACCGGATTGCCGAACTGCCGATCTTTCTGATTCCAGTCTTCTTGACCGCTGAGGATACGACGGTCTTTGTCAGCGCGGAATTCTGGGAAGGCGGGCTCATCTTCTTCTTTCTGTTCGCATTCGGAGATCTGGTGAACTGCCTGGCGGATCGCGAACTCGACGCAGTCTATAAGCCGAAACTGACCGAGGCTGTCCACGGAATCGGAATCCGCGGTGTCATTGCTCAGGCGGTCCTCTCGGCGATCGCAGCGACGGCATTGACAGTTCATCTGGCCTGGCGGCTGGATCGATGGATTCTGGTTCCCGCGGTCGCATTCGGACTACTTCTGGCGTTTGCGTATTCAGTCGAACCGCTGCGGTTGAAGGGCAGAGGACTCTGGCAACTGGCCTTCTATTGGCTCGGTTTGTTCAGCGGGCCGATGATGTTCATCGCGATGCTGTTTGATCCGATGCCCGCCTGGCCGGTCTGGGTAATCTCGCTGGCCTTTGGTCTCGTTCAAAGCGGTGTGATTCTGGTCAATACGGCTGAGGACTTCACCGAAGACCGGCAGATGGGTGTCCGCACCGTGATTGTGGCGCTCGGACTGAAACACGGAATGACCCTTGCGGCTTTGCTGGCATTTGCCGGAGCGGTCGCTGCCGCAGTTGCGCTGATCCTGCTGTACGCCGAGCGGGGTGTTCTGACGACGGCCTGGCCGTGGCTGCTGCCCTTCGTTATCTGCGCGACATTCGACAGCGTGTGCATCGCCCGGCTGCAGCACGTGGTCAGACGGAGCGATCTCGGTGGTGGAGTCGACGCGGTACGGCGCGCGGCCAAGCTGGTGCCAGTCTGGATGACGACGACAGCGGTCAGTTGTCTGATCGCGGTTGTCGCAATGTTCTTGACTGGTGGATGACCGCAATCTTTACCAGCGACAGTTGTGGGCGATGACTCAGTGGGAGATGGGCTTGGCTACTCGTCGCGACGCATCAGACCCCAATCGAGCGCAAACGAAACCGCCCAAGTCACGGCCAGTTGCGGACTTGGGCAGCGTGGTGCGGCCCGATGCGACTTCAGGCACAAGTAGCGGAGGAGGGACTCGACGACCGCGACGCAAGTCCTTCGCACCACAACGAGTTACTGCAACAGCCGAATCGACATGGTGCAGAATCCGGTGCAGTTCGTCAACGGATTCTGATTGAACCAGATCTGGTTGGCGTGATCGAGGCTTAGGCCGCGCTGATGCCTCGGCGCACCGAGTCGTCTCGGATCTGTCGGTGTGCATCGGCCAAGCGAACTCGCACCGGATCATCGCCGCCGGTGACCTGAATATCCTCTACGGACACGGTGAACACGGAAGCGAGTTCTGGGCCTCACGCTACTCAACTGTGTTCGACAGACTCGACACGCTCGGCCTCCGCTTCATCGGTCCTCAGTCGCCCGGCGGTCGCCAAGCCAAGCCGTGGCCGGACGAGTTGCCCAGCGTGACACTCAGCCAACCAATTCCTGCATGGGAGCAGCGTCGCCGTCCACGAGATAGTGGGGCCGCCCGGAAAAATCGGCGACCGTTGCCGTGTGCACGTCGATCCCCAGATTGTGGTAGAGCGTGGCAAACACGTCCTGGACATGGACCGGGCGGTCCTTGGGTTTTGCGGCGTGTCGGTCCGTCGCACCAACCACCACTCCCTGTTTCAGACCACCACCCATAAGCAGCGCGGAGGATACGGCGGGCCAATGATCGCGACCGCCCTTGTCGTTGATCCGCGGAGTGCGGCCCATCTCTCCCCAGACGACGACGGTCGTTTGGTCCAGCATGCCCCGCTGATCGAGATCTTCGATCAATGTGGACAGACCATGGTCAAGATCCGGAAGATGCTCGCGCGCCATGCGTTCAACTGTTTCGCCGCGATCACCATGCCAATCCCATGCACCGAAGGCGACTGTGACGATCCGAACACCCGCTTCGACCAAACGCCTCGCCAGCAGCAGGTGTTGAGGACTCTTGGGAGCCGCCTCGTATTGCCAACGAGTCGGTTTCGCCTGGCCGTAGCGTTGGACAACTCGGGGATCTTCACGCGACAGATCCATCGCGTTCGCCAATTTGCTAGACGTCAAGATGCCCATTGCCTGCTGTTGGAAAGCGTCGATGCCATCCATCATCCCGCGATGGTCGATGTGACGCCGAAACCGATCAAATGAATGGAGCAACGCCTGGCGGTGGTACATCCGATCCAACGAGACGCCATTGAGAACCAAGTCCCCTTTCCCCTGACCCTCGAGATGAAAGGGGGTGTGAGCGAGTCCCAAGAATCCCGGCCACGAACTACGAGACACTCCGTCATGCTGTCCCCGGTTTCATGTCAAACATATCGGACTGTGTCAAACCGCCGGGGAGGTAGATCATGATGACGGAATTCTGCGATGTTCCATCGGCAGCTCCCGCGTTTGCCTCGAGGCAGCGCGCGAGTGAAAGTCCACCGAACCCACCGCTCAATCCGATGCTACCGAGACGAAGAAAACTGCGGCGTGAGACGCCGTCGCAGAAGGCTCGCTGGGGGCGACCGAGAATCGTCAACAGCTACTCGTTCCTTCCAACCACGAGCAACACCGCCAGCAGAACTCGCATCACACCCCTTCAGGCAGTCGCCCAGGAACCGAACCGAACCCCCACCCCGTTTGCTGCCGACGGATTCAAAGCAGCTCGTCAATCGGCTTGCCGCTGTAGAGGACCGGGACCGGGCGGCCTTCGTCGTAGTGCACTCGATCGGTCGGCACGCCGAGCTGGCGGTACATCGTGGCCAGCACGTCGTTGTAGTGGATCGGCCGATCGTGCGGGACTTCGCCGCGCGAGTTGCTTGTGCCGATCACCTGGCCCGATTTCAAGCCGCCGCCCGCCATCACGATCGAAAAAACGTTGGACCAGTGGTCGCGGCCGGCGGTCCGGTTGATCTTCGGAGTTCGTCCGAATTCCGTGATGACCGCGACCAGTGTCGAGTCGAGCATGCCTCGTTCCTGCAGGTCGTCAAGCAGCGTCGAGATGGCTCGGTCGAAGTTTGGCAGGCGAGTCTGCTTGAGCGTCTGAAATCCGTTTGAGTGAGTATCCCAGTCCTGGTTAATGGAAAAATTCACCAGTGTGAACGGGACGCCGGACTCGGCCAGTCGTCGTGCGAGGATGGCCTCCTGGCCGACTCGCGTGTTGCCGTATCGCTGACGCAGAGACTCGGGTTCCTGGGACAGGTCGAACGCGTTTCGGGTGGCTTCGCTGCTGACCATTTCCAGGGCCTGGCGGTTGAACTGGCTCATCCCGGTCATCAGGCCGGAGGACTCCAGCGATCGCGAAAATTGATCGAGCTCAGCCAACAGCTTGAGTCGATGGTCTAACCGCGTGAGGTCGACGGCTTTCGTGAGGCTCAGATTGGGCGGCATCTGAAACGGGCTCTTCGCATCCGACGGCGGCATTCCCGATTCAAACGGGTCGTACGCCATCCCGAGAAAGTGCGACGACGCATAGCGGACGCGGTCTCCCAGCTGGCCTTTGTCCGGGACGCAGACGTACGGCGGCAGACCGGGCGTTTTGGCTCCGAGTGTTCGTGCCACGATGGAGCCCATCGACGGCTTGTCGTTTCGATTCTTCGTCGACGTGTTCGCGCCGGGATAGTTGTAGCCGGTGAGGACCCAGTGGATCGCCGCCTCGTGGCTCGGCGTCGCGTGGTAGACGCTTCGCAGCACGTTGAAGTTGTGAACCCGCTGAGCAAGAAGCGGCAGATGCTCGCTGCACTGGTAGCCGGGAACGCTGGTGGCGATCTGCTTGAACTCGCCGCGAATCTCCGCGGGCGCGTCCGGTTTCAAATCCCATGTGTCGTGGTGGGAACACCCGCCCTGAAGCAGGATGACGATCGCTCGTTTGGCTGGCGCACCAGCAGAACTCGGGCGAGCTCCATCAGCCAACTGCGGCAGACCGAACGCAGTCGGCAAGGCAAACGCGCCGACAGCGACGCTGCTGTTTCTGAGCAGGCTGCGACGGTTGAACGCCGATCCCGCCTGATCCTGGTCTTCCGACAACGCCATTCGTGACTCTCCGAACGGTTGCCGTTTCGCAACCATCGTTTCGCATTCGTTTCCAGAATGTCAGCGTATCCCGACAGTGAGGATTCGGTCAATGTCTGGTCGGCTCAGACAACGGTGTTTGCTTCTTTGGCCCAGGTGAGGTCTGGCTTTCGGCATCCACATTCAACGTCGATGGATTAGTTTTTTGTCGTTCTTTTATTATCGACACCGCTTCGATCGAGCCTCACTCTGCTGTCACAAGAACGGGAATCCGGGCGATGCTGGGCCGCCGTCCAGGCGATGTCTTGAGTCCTCAGTCTCCCCACCCCAGCCCCGGCGTTCAACCCGCCAGATCCGAACCACGCCCGCCGAGACGGACGACGGCCCTGCCGGATGCTTTGTGGAGGCAATACGAAGGGACTTTGAGTGCTCTGCGAGATATCGTGCGGCTCCTGTGAGTTGATTCCTCCGTAATTACGGAGGAATGGCCAGCTCCAAGGCCGCACTGCCCGACACGAGCAGGTCCGCTAAATTCAGCGTTCGGCAAACGTTTCGTCGAGTACACCCCAGAGGACTCGAACCTCTAACCTTCGGTTCCGTAGACCGATGCTCTATCCAATTGAGCTAGGGGTGCTCAGGGAGGTCGATTGTACGAAAT